>Ga0335070_10003003_pt1 | contig 19666 bp, 16 predicted proteins | sample Lox_Sample_13_FD_206722 | JGI IMG/M metagenome (GOLD analysis project Ga0335070, IMG submission 206722) | Soil microbial communities from Loxahatchee National Wildlife Refuge, Florida, United States - Lox_Sample_1.3 | ecosystem: Environmental > Terrestrial > Soil > Wetlands | place: USA... | reverse complement strand
AAGAGATGGTGGCCAATCCGGTAAGCCACGAAATCATTAGTGAAAGAGGGACGCGCGCGCGTCCCCCTCAATTCGACGGTGAAAACGGCGCCCGGAGCCGCCGCGCGTCGCGCAAAGCTTACTTCTTCACCATAGTCGTGCCGGTCGGGCCGATGCCGGACTCCTGATAGACGACGTCGCCGTCCTTGGCCCACGAGCAGTGCACGACGTTCGCCGGCGTGATCAGGAAGCTGCCGGCCGGATACGGCTTCACCGCGTCGGGCGAGAAGGTGTCGCCCGTGCAGATGTACAAGGTGCCGGACAACACGGTCGTGTAGCGCTGATCGGGATGCGTGTGCGGCGGCACCAGGCCGTCCTTCGCGAGGCGTACGCGCTGTGTATACAGCACCTGCTTGTCGAGCGGCCCCGATAGCACCGCGGCTTCGACGCCCTTGAACGGTGCGGCCGCGTATTTCACCTCGACGGGCTGCAGCGCCCCCTGGGCCCAGACAACCGAGCCGAGCCCGACCGCGGCCGCGGCCGCCAACACGATGCGAGATGTCTTCATCGTTTCCCCCGTTTGACGAGATTTGTTGGTCATCTGTGTAGCGGATTGCGTGCCCTTGGGCCAGCCGCTAGCCTGATCGAAAGAAGACATCAGGAGGAGACGATGCGCATGCTTCGCGGCTTGCTCATGGCAGCTGTAAGTCTGCTGACGTTCGGCGGCGCGGCCGCCGGCGATCCGATCCCATCCGGCTGGACGGCCAGCAACATGCATCCGATCGGCTACACCGACCTCGACGGCCGCGACGCGTTCAAGCTCGCGATCAAAGAGGTCGGCGGCCGCTGGTATCTCTACATGGGCCATCTGTGGAGCCACGGCTGGAGCATCGTCGACGTCACCGATCCGACGGATCCGAAATACCTGAAGTTCATTCCCGGTCCGGACAACACCTGGACCATCCAGATGACGTTGCACGACAACCTGATGATCACCGCCTTGCAGAAGTCGGCGCCAAGAACCCGGCGAAGCCGCGGCTGATGTCGCTGTTCCCGCTGCCGGTGCCGGCGAAGGACGCGCCGTACAAGGACTTCTGCGACAAGGGCGGACGGTTTGGCCCGCACAACACGAATCAGGAGATCCACCTGCCGGATGTCGAGAAGCCGGGCAACCTGATCTACCTCACCTATTTCACCGCAGGCCTGCGCGTCTACGACATCAAGGACCCGCACATGCCGGTCGAGACCGGCTGGTTCATCCCGCCCGAGCCGACCAAACGCCGCGGCCCGCAGCCCACGAGCAAGCTGGTCCAGCAGACCGAGGACGTGCTCGTCGACACCCGCGGCAACATCTACGTCGACGACAAGCAGTGGGGCTTATGGATCGTCCGCTACACCGGGCCCGACCAGGCGGCACCGACCGCAAAATAATCTGAGGGCGAAGAGGCAGCGCGAACTCACTCGGCGTCGGCCAGGCCGGGTGCGGCGCGGCGCAGCAGCGCCTGGCGCAGGGCCCATTCTTCAGCAGCCTCGACCGGCTCGAGGAACCGCACCTCGCCGCCGGCGAGCCAGGCGAGCGGCAGCCCGTCGCGGTAGAGGAGCCGGTTGCCGGTGAGTGCCGCGAGCTTCGGCCCGGGGGTGAGGATCCCGGCGAGATTGAGCGGGTCGGCTCCGGAGACCGAGAGCACCGCGCCGCTCGGCTGCTTGCGGCGGACTTCACGCAGCATGCCGACGGCATCCGGCAGCGCGAACTGTTCGCCTGAGAAGCCGGCGACGAAACGGCCGCCGCGGATCTCGCCGCGAGCCTCGAGCTTGCGATAGACGCGCAGCAGGTCGCGCCACGGCGGCAGCCACTCGGCCTCGCGCTCGAGCAGGCGCCAGAACACCACGCCGTAGCGGCGCAGCAGCGTGCGCGCGAGATGCTCGACGGACTCCTGCTCGCTTTGCGGGCCGGACTGGTTCGGCCGCAGGCGGCGCGCCAGCGCCCAGCGGCCGGCATCCTCCATCCCGAAGCTCATGGTGCGCCGCCGCCGGCGTCCGCCGGAGAACGGCTTACGCCGGTCGGAGGGAACAAGCAGCGCCCGCAGACCGCCGAAGCTGTCCGAGTTCACGAGGCCGGCCGCCACCAGCTCGCCGAGCGCCTCTTCGACCTGCGTGGTCAGCAGCCCCGTGCCGTCGACCAGCTCGTCGAAGAATGAGGCGCCATTCTCGCGGATGAACTCGACCAGCCGTTGCGCCCGCGCGCTCGGCTGGATCGAGTCGTCCGCCGGCGACAGCGCCGCCCAGAACGGCGCGTGGCGCCGGGCCATCAAGGTGATCGGCGTCGTGCGCACCGGCCCGATGGCGCGCTCGCCGGGGCCGCGCGGACTGCGCCGGCGCAGCCGCGCCCAGGCGATGCGGCCGGCGAGGCACAGATCGTCGAGCCAGCCGGGTTCGTAGCCCTTCAGCCGCGCCGGCAGGATCTCGGTCTCCCACGCGCCGGCCGCGGCCTCGTAGCCTTCGAGCTGGCCGATCACGGCCTCGACGGCGTCCGGCCCCTCCATGCGCGTATCCGGCGTCAGCCGCTGCCAACCCAGAAGGAAGCGCAGGAAGTCGCGCGCCGATACCGGCTCGATTTCGGCGCGCAGCCGTTTGACGGTATAGCCATGGATGCGCGCGAGCAGCCGGCGTTCGCACCATTCATCGACACCAGCCGGCGAGAAGCGGCCGCGCATCGCGAAGCCTTCGGTCTGCAACGCGGTCAGCGGCGCCGCGATCTCATCGGCGCCGAGGCCGAGCGAGGCCGCCAGCGCCGACTGCGTTACGGGCCCGAGCCCTTCCAGCCGCCCGCGGACGATCTCAACCAGCGCTTCGTCGCGTGACCAGGCGCGGTCGGCGTAGCCCGCGGGGGCGGCGATGGCAGGATGCCGCTCGGCGTCCGGCCACAGCGCCTGGAACTGCGGCAGACGCTCGGCGGTGATCCACAAGGTCGCATTCGGCGCAGTGAGCGCGGCGACCCGGCGCTGGCGCGCAAGGTCGGCGAGCCAGTCCTTCCATTCCGGCTTCTGGGCTTCGGCGCCGGTCAGAAAGCCGAGCCAGACGAGCGCGTCATGCAGTTCGTCGGCGTTCACCGGATCGGGCCAGGCCTCGCTCTGCACCCTCGTGATGGCGTCGGGATCGAGACGGCCGAGGTCGGCCGCTTCTTCCGGCGCCAGCCAGCGCCGGCCCATGACCGCTTGTGTCCGGCGCTCTTCAAGCGGCGCGTCGTCGAGGAACGCGTACGGCCGGGCCGACAGCACTTCCATCGCCAGCGGCGACGGCTCGGTCAGGTCGCGCGTGACCACGCGGGTGGCGCCGGATTCGATTCCGGCCAGCAGCCGTTCGACGCCGCCGATATCCATCGCCTCATTGAGGCAGTCGTCGATGGTCTGGCGGACCAGCGGATGATCCGGGATTTCGCGCTCGCCGGCGAGGTTCTCCGCACAGGCGATCTGGTCCGGGAACACGGCCGCGACCAGATCTTCCGCTTCCATCCGCGCGAACTGCGGCGGCACCTTCTTGCCGCCGCGAAAGCGCGGCAGGGCAAGGGCGACGCCGGCCACCCAGCGCCAGCGGGTCATGAACATCGGCGCGTCGAGCAGCGCCTGGATCAACACCTCGCGCACGGTCTTCGAGTTCAGATAGCGCTGCACCTCCTCGAGTTCGAAGCTGTGCGCCGCCGTCAGCGACAGCACGATGTTGTCCTCGGTGGCGGCGGCCTGGAGCTCGAAGTTGAACTTGCGGCAGAAGCGTTTGCGCAGCGCGAGGCCCCAGGCGCGGTTGATCCGGCTGCCGAACGGCGAATGGACGACCAGCTGCATGCCGCCGGCTTCGTCGAAGAAGCGCTCCAAGACGATCGTCTCCTGCGTCGGCAGGCAGCCGAGTGCCGCGTAGCCTGAAGCCAGATATTCCGCGATCTCGCGCGATGCGGTCTCGCCGAGCTTGAGGTCGCTTTCCAGCCACTGCCGTGCGGCATCGCCGCCGGTCTCCCCCGCAAGACGTGTTTCGGCCTCGGCGCGCAGCCGCGACACCGCTTGCGAGAGCTCGTCGCTGCGCCCCGGTGCCTCGCCGAGCCAGAACGGGATGCTCGGCGGCTGCCCGTGCGCGTCTTCGACGCGGACGTTGCCGCGCTCGACCCTGAGGATGCGGTACGAATGGTTGCCGAGCTGGAAGATGTCGCCGGCGAGGCTCTCGACCGCGAAGTCCTCGTTCACCGTGCCGATGAAGTGGTTCTCGGGCTCGAGCAGCACCTTGTAGTCGGCGTTGTCGGGGATCGTGCCGCCGCTGGTCAGCGCCGTCAGCCGCGCGCCGCGCCGGCCGCGCAGCTCGCGGTTGACCGCGTCGTGGTGGAGCAGCGAACCGCGCCTGCCGCGCCGCGTACTGAAGCCTTCGCCGAGCATGCTGACGATCGCATCGAAGTCCGGCCGCGGCAAAGCGCGATAAGGCCAGGCGCGGCGGATCAAGGCGAAGAGGCCGTCTTCCGTCCATTCCTTCGCCGCGACCTCGGCGACGATCTGCTGGGCCAGCACATCGAGCGGCTTGTCGGGGATGCTCAGACGATCGAGCTCGCCGCGGTTGACGCTGTCGACGAGGGCCGCGCATTCGACCAGCTCGTCGCGCGACAGTGGGAAGAGCCTTCCCTTGGGCGTGCCGGTGACCGCGTGACCGGAGCGGCCGACGCGCTGCAGGAACGCCGCGATCGACCGTGGCGAACCGATCTGGCAGACCAGGTCGACGTCGCCGATATCGATGCCCAGCTCGAGGGAGGCGGTGGCCACCAGCGCCTTGAGCTCGCCGCGTTTCAGGCGCTGCTCGGCGTCGAAGCGTTGCTCTTTGGCGAGGCTGCCGTGGTGCGCGGTGATGAACTTCTCGCCGAGCCGCTCCGACAGGTGCCCTGTGACGCGCTCGGCCAGGCGCCGCGTGTTGACGAAGATCAGCGTCGTGCGATGCGCTTCGATCAGCTGCGTCAGCCGGTCATAGACCTGCTCCCAGACCTCGTGCGACATCACCGCTTCGAGCGGCGACGGCGGCAGTTCGAGCGCAATATCGCGGGCGCGGCGATGGCCGGTGTCGATGATGCGGCAGGGGGCCGCCGGCTGGCCGTCCGAGCCGGCGCCGACCAGGAAGCGCGCCACCTCTTCGATCGGCTTCTGTGTCGCGGAAAGACCGATACGCTGCAGCTTGTTGCCGCAGAGCGCCGTGAGCCGTTCCAGGCTGATGGCGAGATGGACGCCGCGCTTGTTGGGCGCGAGCGCGTGGATCTCGTCCACGATCACGGCGCGTGTGGTCTTGAGCATCGCCCGGCCGGACTCGGAGCCGAGCAGGATGTAGAGCGACTCCGGCGTGGTGACGACGATGTGCGGCGGCCGCCGGCGCATCTTGTCGCGCTCGGAAGAGGGCGTATCGCCGGTCCGCACCCAGGTGCGGATTTCGACATCGGGCAAGCCTTCTTCCTTCAGCGCCTCGCGGATACCGGCGAGCGGCGCCTGCAGGTTCTTCTGGATATCGTTCGACAAGGCCTTGAGCGGCGACACGTAGACGATCTGCGTCTCGTCGGTGAGGCCGCCGGCCACACCTTCGCGCACGAGACTGTCGATGGCGGCGAGGAACGCGGCCAGGGTCTTGCCGGAGCCGGTGGGTGCGGCGATCAGCACGTGCTCGCCCGACTGGATCGCCGGCCACGCCTCGAGTTGGGCGCCGGTGGGTGCCGCGAAGCTGCGTCCGAACCACGCGGCAACGGCCGGATGGAACAGCGACGGTGGAATCATGCCGACATTATAGCCTCCGCCGCGGATGCGGCGGAGTCGTGTTTGTCAGAAGCGGCCGGCCTGGTAGTCGAGGAACGCCTGGCGCAGCTCCGCCTCGGTGTTCATCACGAACGGCCCGTATTTCGCGACCGGTTCGCGCAGCGGCTTGCCGGCGACGACGATCAGCCGGGCCGCTGCGGCGCCCGCGGCCACCGTCACCCCGTCTCCGAGCGAGAGTACCGCGACGTGCCCCTGCTTCAACTCGGCCGCGGGTTCGCCCAGGCGCACCGCGCCCTCGTAGACATAAGCGAAGGCGTTGTGTTTGGCCTCGAGCGGGATCGTGACGGAAGCGTTCGCATCAAGGTGCAGGTCGATGAACATCGGCTCGGTGGCGCCGGCCTGGACCGGTCCGCGCACACCGGCGAGCGCGCCGGCGATGACCCTGGCCTGCGCCCCCCTGCCGAGATCGACCGTCGGAATGCGCTCCGGGGCGATGTCCTGGTAACGCGGCGCCGTCATCTTGTCCTTGGCCGGCAGATTGATCCACAGCTGGAAACCCTGCATCAGGCCTTTTTCCTGCTCGGGCATTTCGGAATGCACGAGGCCGCGACCGGCGGTCATCCACTGCACCGAGCCCGCCGTGAGCAGGCCCTCATTGCCCTTGTTGTCGCGATGCCGCAGGCGGCCGGCGAGCATATAGGTGACCGTCTCGAACCCGCGGTGCGGGTGGTCGGGAAAGCCGGCGATATAGGCGTCCGGATCGTCGGAGCCGAACGCGTCCAGCATCAGGAACGGATCCAGGTCCGGCAGCGCCGGCTGGCCGATCACCCGGTTGAGCTTGACGCCGGCGCCGTCGCTCGCCGGCATGCCGGGGCCGGACCACACCACGCGGCGCGGCTGGGTGGCGGCTTCGGATTTCACGGCGACGGACATGGGGCACTCCAGGTTATATGGACGCCAAATATAGGCATCGGCACCGGGGAAGCGAAGTCGTGGCGCCGCGGTGCCGTGGTTTCCGCCGCGAAACTAAGCTTCGGGTCCTGCGTACTTGCCCGCCGTGTGCGGGAACAGCGCCTTGACGATCTTGAACTTCGACACGTCCACCGTCGCGTCCATGTGGAGGAAGATGGCGGCGTCCCGGAACAGCTTCTCGACCCCGAAATCGAGCATCATGCCGTTGCCGCCGTGCAGCTCGGCCGCATGTTGCGCCACCTTCATGATCTCTTCCGAGGCATAGACCTTGGCCATGTTGCACAAGGCGTCGGCATTGGCGGCGTTGGCATCGACGGCGCGCGAGGCGCGCTCGAGCAGCGAGCGCACGGCTTCGATGCGCATCGCCATGTCGGCCAGCCGGAGCGCCACCGCCTGGTGTTTGATCAGGATGCGCCCGCCCTGGACGTAGGTCTGCGCATAGTCGGACGCGACCTCGAAGGCGCGTACGCCGACGCCGAGGTTCTTCGCCGCCTGGATGATCTTGCCCGGGCGGAAGTAGATGCCGGCCTTGCCGAGGGCGTCGTTCTCGGCGAGCAGATGATCCTCCGGGACCCACATGTCCTCGAAGACCAGCTCGCCGTTGTTCATGAACCGGCAGCCGAGAGTTTCGTTGCAACGCGCCACCGTGAGCCCCTTGGTGTCGCGCGGCACCAGGAAGCTCGACGTGCCTTGCAGCATGCCGACCGACGGATTGGTGTTGGCATAGACGACGTAAAGACCGGCGTCGTAGCCGTTCGAGATGAACTGCTTGCGCCCATTGATCACCCAGCCTTTGTCCTTGCGGACGGCGCGGGTCTGCATGGCGGCCTCCGGCACGTTATAGGGCAGCCAGCGATCAGACGCGCCGCGCGGCTCGGTGAGGCAATGCGCGAGCAGGAATTGCGGGTCTTCGAGCAGGCGGGCGAACCATTTCTCCTGCAGATGCCGCGGCGCCAGCTTGCGCAGCAGCACCGCGACTTTCCAGTTCTGGACCAGCTTGTCGGCGAGGCCGGAATCGCCGCGGGCGATCTCCTCGGCGATCATCGCAAAGGTCTGCACCTCACTGGCCGCGTCGAGCTCGGCGCCGCCGAACGCCGCCGGCACGCCGAGGGTGCGGATGCCGACCTTCTCGGCACCTTCGAGGATTTCCGGCGGCAGCCGGCCGGCCGGATCCATGCTCCATTCGCGCTGCCAGTTCTTGCGGATGAACGGGATCACGACCTCGTCGACGAAATCGCGGCAGCTTTGCCGCATCAGACGCTGTTCTTCCGAACCCTGACCGTCGCTCGCTTGGCCGTCGCTCATGGGCGCCCCTCCGCTGGCTTGTATTGCAAGAGCTTACCGGCGGCGTGGACGCAGCCGCAAACGGTTCGTCGCAATCGACGTTGCGGAATCGGTCGCCGCTCCCTAGAATTTTCATGCGACCAGAAAGGTCGGGGGAGGGAGACATGCCGCCAGACTGGCAGGCCGAATGGGCGCCGCTGATCCGCCGCTTTAGGCAGACTCAAGGCCTCAAGCAAAATGCTTTCGCCGCGATGCTTGGCGTCAACCAGACCACGGTCTCGCGTTGGGAGGCGGGCAGCAGCATCCCCGATCTCCCGATGCAGCGGCGGCTGCGCGATCTGCTGTGGAAAAGCTCGCCGAACGACGCCCTGCTGAAGCATCGGGCGCTCACCTCGCTGCATCCGACGATTCTCTCCGTTCGCGGCTGGATTCTCGTGGCTTCGCGCCCGTACGCCGTAGACCATGGGATCACACAAGATGACGCGGTCGGACGGTCCGCCATGCCGACCATGGACGAAGACGGCATGAAAGCATGGTGGGCCGCTGACAAGCTCGGCTTCTATCGGGGAGAAGTCGCCTCGGTGACGCTGGTGGCGCAATGGCACTCTCTGTCTGGCCACAGCCATGGCCAGCGCTACGGCAAAAGCGTATGGACGCCGGTTCGTCTCACGAGCAACGGGGTCATCCGCTACACCCAACGCGTGACCCTGACGGAAGAGCAATACCATCGCGAACGGGCAGCAATTGGCGGCGCCACGCGGATCGTGATGATGGACGAGCTATGCCGCTAAGCCGGCGGCTGGCCCCGTAACGCTTACTTGCCGTCGAGGGCGGCCCGCGCTTTCGCGAGCTGCTCGAGGCATTCCCGCTCGTTGCCCTCCGCATTCGCGGCCCGCGCCGCCTGCAGCGAAGCGATCGCCTGGCTGCGCCGGCCGGTCGAACCGGGCTCGCTGCCGGTGCCGCTCAGCCGCGACGACGCTTCGGGCGGAACGCCGCGCGATTCGGTTGTCGCCGGCACTTCCGCGGGCGGCGTCGTGCCGGGTGCGGCGGGCTGCGCCTGCGCTCCGAGCTGCTGCGCGACCCGCTGGACCTCGTCCAGGCAGCCGGCGGCCAAAGCGGTCACAGGTGTTGCCAGTGAGACACTGCCGGCGAGCATAACCGTCCGTAATCCTCGCATGGCGCCATCTCCCTCGCCCCGGACAACTCCATGGTGAGGGTACGGTTCCGACCGGCCGTGCCGAGGTCCGCCGTATGCTGGGTGCGGTCAGATTCTTGTCACCTGATCTTCGCGGCGCTGTGGTTCAGGCAGGAGCGGTGAGGGCCGGTTCCTGTCGGCAGGGGACACAGCTGCGGCGTCGTTTCCAAGCCTTCTCGAAGCCAAGCCTTCTTCAAGCCCAGGAGGTGCGCGATGAAACTGTCTTTCAGGCAGATCGAAGTCACGGCCACACAGATCGGCGCGCTGGCCGTGCCGCCCGATCACCCCGTGGTCCCACAACTCAACCGGATCTACGGCGACCACACGTTTTTCCTGGACGAAGAGGGACTCGAGATCCTCGAAGCGCTCGAGCCCGTGATGACGAGCGCCTCGGCATCGGCGATGGTGGTGAAGCTTGCGAGCTGGTCGGACCCGAAGCGGACGACACTCGCCGTCCACGACCCCGAGGCGACGGATACGATCGTCATCCTCGAACATTCAGAGGGCGGTGCAGGCGGCGGGGAATGAACGCCCGCCCGTCAAATGTCCGGCGTCTAGGCGGCGCGGACGCTTTGGAGGAACTGTCCGACTTCGGATTGCAGCGCGTCGGCCTGCTTCACGAGCGAATCGGCGGACTTCAGCATATCGGCGGCGGTTTCGCCGGCCTTGTCCACGGCGATGCTGACGCCGCCGATATTGCCTGAGACTTCGCGCGCGCCAGAGGCCGCCTGCTGGACATTGCGGCTGATCTCCTGCGTCGCGGCGTTCTGTTGCTGGACCGAGCTGGCGATCGAGGTCGATATCTCGTCGACCTTCTGGATGGTCGTGGCAATGTTCTTGATCGCGCTGACCGCGGAGGCGGTCTCGCTCTGAATGTCCGCGATCTGATTGCGGATGGTTTCCGTGGCCTGTGCCGTCTGTGTGGCCAGCGATTTGACCTCGCCGGCCACCACCGCGAAGCCGCGTCCCGCCTCGCCGGCGCGCGCCGCCTCGATCGTGGCGTTGAGCGCCAAGAGATTCGTCTGCTGTGCGATCGCCGCGATCAGCGCCGTGACCTCGCCGATCTTCTCGACGGCGCTCGAAAGCCCCGCTACGGTCACTTGCGCGCCCTGGCCTTCTTCGTTCGCCTGGCGCGTCACCGCCGACGCATGCTCGATCTGACGTCCGATGTCGGCGATCGACGAGGACAGCTCCTCGGAGGCCGTAGCGACCGTCTGCACGTTGGTCGTCGCTTCGTTGGCGCCGCTGGCCACGGCACGGGCCTGGCCACGGGTATTTTCCGCCGACTGCGCCATCGCCTGCGCGGTCCCGTGCATCTGGGCCGCCGACTGATGCACCGTTCCGATGATGCCGCTGACCTTCTGTTCGAACGCATCGGCCAGGGAAGCGAACGTACGCTTCTTGTCGGCCTCCGCCTTGTGCGCCAGTTCCTCGCGCTCGGACTCGAGCCGGCGCATGGTCACCGCGTTGTCCTTGAACACTTGCACCGTCCTGGCCATGCCGCCGATCTCGTCGCGCCGCTCTGCACCATCAATCGGCGCGCTCAGATCGCCGGCAGCCAGCCGCTCCATCGTCGACTGCAGGTTCACCAGCGGACCCGCGATGTCGCGGTTGACCAGGAACGCGATGATTGCGGTGATCAGGAGAATACCCAACGCCGCCAGGCCGAGATGGAGCAAGGTGGCGCGATATTCGGCATCGATGTCGTCGACATAGACGCCGGTGCAGACCGCCCATTGCCAGGGGTCGAAACCGCCCGCATAGGAGACCTTCTGCACGGGGTCTTTGCTGCCGGGGCGCGGGAAACGATAGTAGACGAAGCCGCCGCCGGCCTTCGCCGCGTCGATCTGCAGCTTCACATTCGGCACGCCGTCCGGATCCTTGGCGTCGAGCCGAACCTTGCCTTCGAGCGCGCGATTGGAGTCGTTGAGGATCGTCTTGCCCTCGTAGTTCTGGATGAAGAAGTAGTCGTTGGCGCCGTAGCGTACGGGGCGCAGCGCCTCGATCGCGCCGGCCTGCGCGGCCGCGCGCGTCAGCGTCCCCGCCGCCTCCTTCGCTTGCCAGGATTTCACCACCCCAAGCGCCACTTCGACGAGGCGCTGGGTCTGGATTTGCCGGTCGTCGACCATCTTGTTGTGCACGACCGTGGCACCGACCGCCGCGACCGCGGCCAGGGACAGCGCCGACATCGCGAGCAGCAAGGTCAGCTTGGCTTTGATTTTCAAAAGTCCGAGGAACTTCATAGGTACGCTCGACGGGTCAGGAGTTTCTTTTGGTGCAAGGTTTGCAGGCAAGGTAGCGCCTGAGAGTAAAAATTCTCTCAAAACGCCGATTTTCCGCTAACCCGCACAAAACACGGCGATTACCACGGTCGCCGCAGCCGACAGCGCCGCCGCGTACAGCCCGTTCCCGTTGACCCCGAGCTTGTGGATCGGGACCTCGAAGCTGGTCACGGTGACCATGGTAAGGACCGAAATCGGCGACAGGAGCATCGATGTCATGAACATGACGATCCACATTGCGTAGAGGCCCACGTCCGTAATCCCGAGGCTCGCCCCGGAGATGGTGGGCGCCAGCAGCGCGAACGGCACCATGGGATGGATCCCGGCCACGGTGATCAGCGGCACCACGAAGAGAATCGTCGCGATGCCCCAGATGCCGCCGGGGAGTGCCGCGCCGGCGAGCCATTTGGCGGCGCCGGCAAGCTCTGGAATCTGCATGACGCCCACCAGGAGGCCGCACGACAGGAAGAGCGCCGTTTCCGGCATGGTCGACGTCCAGCGATCGATCATTTCCGCATCGATGCGCCCCAATGCCGCCGCGATGTTGCGCCGGCCCCAGAACAGGCCGCAGCTCAAGGCAGTGACGGACGAGGCGATCGAGATCGACATGGTCACCGAGAGGCCGAGGAGGAAGTGCGCGCCGACGGTGGCAGCCAGCTCGGCGGCGAGAATGCCGAGAGCGAGGGCCACGTTCGCGTGCCTGTGCTCCAATTGCTCCATCGCCAGCGGCCGGGCGATCACGCCGGCGAGCAAAGCGCCGATGAGCGCCACGGGGGCGCCGATGGCCAGGGACGCCGTCCAGGACACTTGTGGAAACATCGTCATCACGGCGGCCACGGAAGCCGTGGACGGCGCCAGCAGCATGGACAGGACCAGACCCCGCATTGCCGCGCACGCGGCGACCTGCTCGGGGGCGACGCGGCGGCTCAACGTGGCACCCGCAACTCCCACTGCGCCGAAGCTGAGACCGAGAGCTGCCGCACACGCCGCCACCACGGTGGCGGCGGGGCGGAAAGGTGCGGGCAGGCGCGTCAGTGTCGCCGCCAGCGCGGCATCGAGCTGACGGTCGGCGAAAATCGGACGCATCAACGCGACGCACAACATCAGCACGACGACGCTGGACATCCGAGCCGCGGCCGCGAGCACTGCCGCCGGGTCGGGCGAATAGGCCAAGCCGCCGGCGAGGGCGGCCATGGCGACTATGAGCGCGACGCGGCCGCTGGTGCGATCGAGCCAATGCCGCCAGCCTGTGGCGAGGGCGACCACGAAGAGCAGGGCTGCCGCGGCATCCCACGCCACGTGGCCGGTCACCTCGCCGACGCAACTTGCCACGAGTGCGGCGACGAAGCCGCCGAGCGCCCATGGAAGCTCGCGGCTGCCGCCGCGTGCAGCGGCGGCAGCGACTGTGGTCGATGTCATGACGCTCAGGCCGCGTGCATGCGGACGCGAATGAGGTGCCGGTCGAGATCCTCGAAGTCGGTACGCGCGTGCAGCATGAGGTGGTTGTCCATGACGATCGCTTCGTCGTCCTGCAATTGGTAGAAGATGCGGCCTTCGCTGGTCTCGGCCTTCTCGCGGAAGTGCTCAATCGCCCACAGCCGCTCGTTCGTCCGCAGGTCTTCGCGGAGCGCGAAGCCCGCCATCAGGCAGTCGTAGCGGAAGCGGACGAACACGTTGTCACTGAGCACGGGTGCGGTGATGATGCGCTCGCCCTTGAAGAACGCATCGGGCACGCGGAACGGAAACTCGTTCTTGCGAAGAATCTCGATGCATTCCCGGCCTTCGACCGTCCGCGCCAGCTCGTCGACCAGCCGCGGCACGTTGAGCAGAACCGACATGCCGCCTTCGCGCGCCTGCTTGACGACGAACAGGGCGTTGTACCTCTCAGGCTCGGGTGCAAAGGCGCTGTCGCTGTGCAGCGGCGCTTCGCCGGCTTCCTCGGAGAACGTCGTCTTGTAGTCGATGGTCTTGCGAACCTCTTCGACGCGGGGACGCACCGGCCACAGGACTCGCTTGTCCTTGTTGTGGTCGGTCGGCTTGCCGACGCCGCGGGTCAGCGCGAGAACCAAAGAATCCCGGACCGGCTGCGGATAGCGGTTGAAGCCGAGGCCGCGCAGAACGACATAGGCCGGCTCGAGCGCGACCATCTCGCGCACGAGTCCGGCGAGTTCGTCAATCTCCGGCCAGAACTGGTCGGCCATCGCCGCCAGGGCGGCCTGCCCTTCTTCGGTTTCGAACGGCGTGGCGACGCCAAGCGCATCGGCGCGGTCCTTCTCGGCGGCGCAGTAGGCAGCGATGGCGAGAATAAACCGCTGCGGCGGCTGGAATGCGCTCACGTCGAGGAGCGGCAGGATGTTCATCGGCCGGATCGGCTTGCGGAGGTTGGTCCGCCGGTTCATGTAGGTCGATATACCGGCGACACGGCGTTCCGGGCCGGTGTAATTGGTCTGCAACAACATTCGGGTCCCCATCTTTTGAAGTCTTCGCGGCGTCGTCGATTCGCGGCGCCGTCATTGAGCGTGCGGTTTCTAGGGGCCAGAAATTGCTGCGGTATTAAACGATACGGTTGACGGAGAATGAACGATCTCTACAACTCGCGCGAAGGTCGCGACATTAATTATCGCAACGCAAAAAATCGCGGAAAACCGCGACGAGACGGCGGTTCCGTTGACGTGCGCAAATTGAACCGTCCCCCGAAAAAAATTTTCGCCGGCGCATGGGAACGATGGATCTCCGCAGCATGTGGTGCGGCTGTCGTGCGACTCGCGGCGCAAGTCGTCGGCGTGGATCACGTCGCCCGGAGAGCACGCGGCCCGGCCGGCAGGCGAATCAATGCGACCGACCCCTCCAGCCATTGCGCCAGCGGCGCGCTCCGCACGTTAGCGGATTTCAGTGCTGGCCGACCCCTCACAAGTCTCGCTGATACCTCCATTGAGGGGCAACAACGTCGCAGCATAGCAATGCTTGGAATCCGTCCAGCCGCAGGCGGGCGCGCGAACGGCCACGCGAGCGCACGGCCGCCGCTTGCGGCCATCGCCGCCGGCGTGCTCGTTCAGGAGGCGTTCGACAAAGATATGGAACCAGCCGCCGGGATTTGAACGCGGTCGCGCTCGCGGCTTAGGCGTACTTCACCAAAGTCATGAAGCCGTAGTCCTGGTGCTCCTGCATGTGGCAGTGGAGCAGTGACGGTCCGGGATTGTCGGCAACGAAGTCGACCTCGACGGTCTGGTGGCGCGGCACGTTCACAACGTCCTTGATCAATCCGCGCGTCGGCTTGCCGGCGAAGTTCACCAGCTCGAAGCTGTGCCGGTGCAGATGCATGGGGTGCATGTCGCCGCTGTCGTTGCGAAACACGAGACGATAGCGCTTTCCCTGCCGCACCATGACAGGGGCGGCATCGGGCCAGGACTTGCCGTTGATGGTCCAACGGTTGAAGCCGCCGCGGCCGCCGGGGACCTTCTGAAACAGCAGTTCGACGCGCTCGTCCGGTTCCGCTGCCTCGGCGGCCCGGCCGAACACCAGATAGTCCCACATTGCCATGCCGGGCGGCTGCCATTGCGCCTCGCCGGTCGCGCCGGCGTACTCCACGATCATGCCGAGCCCCATGCGGCGCTCGTCGTCTTTGGTCGATCCGAAGATCCATACACCGGGGCGGTTCATCTCGACGACGGCGTCGATCCGTTCGGCCGGCGCCAGCATCAAGGTCTCGACTGCGCGCGGCGCCGGCACGGGATTGCCGTCGAGGGCGACGACGGTGAACCGGTGGCCCGGCAGGGCGACCGTCACGTCGTCCGTGGCGCTGGCGTTGAGGAGCCGAAAGAGGACGCGCTGGCCCTGGCGGACACGGATCGGCTCGCCGTGACCGAGCGCCTTGTCGTTGAACGAGGCCGATTTGTACATGACCTCGGGGCCGTTGTCGGGGGGCGGGCCGCGGCGGATGTCCTGCATGCTGACGAAGGACGGCTCCCAGTGATGCATCGCGATGAAGATCTCCTGCTCGTAGCGGCCGGGATCGTTGCGAGGGGCGATGTAGAGGAAACCATACTGCGCCGAATACAGGCTGCGGCGCAGGTCGTCTCGTGCCATGGCGTGGCTGTGATACCAGCGCGTGCCGGCGGGATCGGCGGTGAAGCCGTAGGTTGCTGAGCCGCCCGGCATCACCATCGGCGTGCCTTCTTCCATGGCGCCGTCGACCTCCGACGGAATCCGCAGCCCATGCCAGTGCACGAGTTCCGGCACGTCCGACTCGTTGGCGACCGTGATGGTCGTGCGCTGACCTTCCTTGAGGCGGAGCAGCGGGCCGGGGATCGTCCCGTTGTAGCCGACGGTCTTGATCACCCTTCCCGGCGCGATCTCGACCGCGAGTGGCGTAATGCGCAGCGTGTAATCAGGTTCGGCGGCGAAAGCACTCGGGGTCCGCGCGGCGACCGATGCGGCAACTGCGGCAGCCCCGGCGCCCGTCAGAAACTGGCGACGGTCCAATGTCATACCGCCTCCTTATGTGCGCTATATGACGAAATACACAAGCGGGCCGGGGAATACCTGCGATCAACCGCCCGGCGGGCGAAATTTCAAAAGGTGAGCTGGTAGGCCAAGTAATAGGAAAACTCGTTTGTGTCGTTTGCGTTCCGGAATGCGCCACGGCCGGCCGAGAACAGCAGATGATGATTTTCGGTCACATCGTAGAAGCCGCCAAGATCGAACCCGGTACTTCCCGAGCCGCCGACCGTATCGGCGGTTTGATGAAAGATCTCGCCGCCAAGCGTCAGCTGATCGGTGATCTGCCGCTGCACCTGCCAGCCGGCAAACCAATAATTCCGGTTGGCGTCACCTGTGTTGATCCAATACCCGCCGCCGCCGTAGGTCTGCCACGTGCCGAAGCTCTTTTGGATCCACATCGGCAGGAACACGCGTGTGTGACCGGAGCCGAGCCCGCGCCCTTTATCGCCCGTCGGCGCCTCCACCATCGGGAACACGCCGACCATCGGCCGCGATCCTTCTTCATCTTCCTGGATGAAACGATATTTGACGCCGAATTCCGTGTCGCCATAGCCGGATTGCCAGGCCTCTCCGGACGGCTTGTCGAAAGCGATCGGTGCCACAAGATGCAACTGCAAATCAGGCGCTGCGCCATAATTCAATTCGAAGCCGGGCAGCGTGCCACTCGTGTCTCCGCGAACATGGGTGGCGGCGGAAAAAACGTAGAACTCCCAATGCCGGTACTCGACGGGCTCGGGATCGTCCGTCCGGAACGGCGGCCCCGCCATCACCGATGAGGGCGTCAGTGTTCCGGCCGATGATGTAATGGCGGCCGCCATGGTCCAGGCCATGGCGCGTAACCGGTGGCGACGGGAGGCGGTCACGTTCCGGGGATGGCTGGAGCGGGTGAAGGGAATCGAACCCTCGTCGTAAGCTTGGGAAGCTTCTGCTCTACCATTGAGCTACACCCGCGCCCGGACCATTTTTTATCGCAAGTACGGTCGGGCTACAAGATTGCCGCCCCGCCGTGGCGCATGGGACGGCCTGTCACACGCATATTTTATTTCGCCACAATCGTAACTTAATGCAATGCTAGGTCGAAGCATCTGAGCCCGCCTCATACGTTACCAGCCCCGCACGTACGCCCACTAGGCCCGCACTACCGATGTCGCCGTCCGTCACCGCCGAAAAACCTGGACTCGATCCCCGAAAGTTTCGCGACCCGCGGATCACCGCCCGAGGCGAGCGGCGCGCCGAGGTGGCGCTCGGCGGCTTGCGGACGCTGTGGTTCAACACCGGCACCTTGTGCAATCTGACCTGCCGCAACTGTTACATCGAATCCTCGCCGACCAATGACAGCCTCGTCTACCTGACGGCGAGGGAGGTGCGCGCCTATCTCGACGAGATCGCGCGCGACGGCTTGCCAACCGAGGAGATCGGCTTCACGGGCGGCGAGCCGTTCATGAATCCCGAACTGCAAGCGATGCTCGATGACTGCCTCGCGCGCGGCTTTCGCGTCCTCGTCCTCACCAACGCAATGAAGCCGATGATGAAGATGCAGGACGCGCTGTTGGCGGTGAAACGTCGCGGCGGCGACCGCCTGGTCATCCGGGTATCGATCGATCACTACACCAAGGACATGCACGAGTTCGAGCGCGGGCCGCGCAGCTGGGCGCCGGCGCTGACCGGGCTGCGCTGGCTCGCCGAGAACGGCTTTCATGTGCACGTCGCGGCTCGCAGCTTCACCAGTCAGCCCGAGGCGGACCTGCGTCGCGGCTTCGCGCGGCTGTTCCAGGAACAAAGCATTCCGATCGACGCTATCGATCCGGTCGCGCTCACGATCTTTCCGGAGATGGACGCGGCCGCCGACGTGCCCGAGATCACCGAAGCCTGCTGGGGCATCCTGCACAAGTCGCCGGACGCGATGATGTGCGCGTCTTCGCGCATGGTGGTGAAGCGGCGCGGCGCCGAGCGTCCGGCCGTCGTCGCGTGCACGTTGCTGCCCTACGATCCGCAATTCGAGCTCGGCCACCGTCTCGCCGACGCCGCCGGTGCGGTGCCGCTCAATCATCCGCATTGCGCGAAATTCTGCGTGCTCGGCGGCGGCGCCTGCAGCCGCTCATGAGCGATGTCCAACATCTCGGCGTGCTCAGCGGTCCGGTCCTGATCTTCGGCGGGCCGTATGGCAATCTCGAAGCGACGCAGGCGCTGGCGCACGCGGCGCATGCCCTCGATATCCCAGCGACGCACGTGATCTGCACCGGCGATGTGGTGGCTTACGGCGCCGATCCGCAAGGAGTGGTGGATCTGATCCGCGTCTGGGGCTGCCCCGTGGTCATGGGCAACTGCGAGGAATCGCTGGCGGCCGATGCTGCCGATTGCGGCTGCGGTTTCGAAGAAGGGACGACCTGCGCGGCGCTTTCCGATCAATGGTTCACGGCGACACGCCGCGATCTCGACGCGGATGCAAAGCGCTGGATGGGCGGCTTGCCCCGGCAGATCACGTTTTCGCTTGGCGGCCGCCGGCTCGCGGCGGTCCACGGGGCGGCAACGCAGATCAACAAGTTCATCTTTGCGTCGACCGGGTCCGCGGTGAAGGCGGCTGAGATCGCCGCGACCGGCTGCGACGGCGTCGTCGCGGGCCATTGCGGCCTCCCCTTTACCGACATCGTCGGCGGGCGGCTCTGGCACAACTCGGGGGCCCTCGGCATGCCGGCCAACGACGGCACAGCGCGGATCTGGTTCTCGCTGCTGACGCCGACGGCCGAGGGCGTGCGGATCGAACACCGGGCTCTCCACTATGATCATGCGCCAGCGGCGGCCAAGATGCGGGCGCGCGGCTATCCGGCGGGCTATGCCGATTGTCTGGCCTCAGGTCTCTGGCCCTCTTGCGACGTGCTCTTGCCGGATGAGCGCGCTGCCCGCGGCCGCTCCATATCTCCGTCATCCCACCTGTGGCCGGAGGCGGCTCTTCCCACGGCCGCGGAATGAGACCTTGACAGGGTGGGGCTGCCGCCGTATCCCTCCCCTGACCCGTGGTGATTTGAGCCGGCCGGCTTGCGGACCACGTAAAAGAAACCGCTAAAAGGTCGGAGGCGATTGAAAGCCCTGACCCGTCGGTCGGGGTTTTTTGCTTTGGGGCCGAAGTTCTTCGGCCGGAGGACGATGCCATGGCGAACGCGAAAGAGCCGAAGATCAAAGGGCTGAAGCCGCGGACCTTGGCCGTGCGCGGAGGTCTGCGCCGGTCGGACATGAACGAGACTGCGGAGGCGCTGTTCCTCACCTCCGGCTACGTCTACGATTCCGCCGAAGAGGCCGAGAAATGCTTCCTGCCCGGCGGCAGCGCCGGGCGCTTCGTCTACTCGCGCTACGGCAACCCGACGGTTGCGATGTTCGAGGAGCGGCTGCGCCTCATGGAAGGCGCTGAGGCCTGCAAAGGTATGGCGAGCGGCATGGCCGCCGTGTTCGCGTCGCTGATGTGCCAGGTGCGGGCCGGCGACCGGGTTGTCGCCAGCCGGGCGCTGTTCGGATCCTGCCACTACATCTGCGCCGAGCTGCTGCCACGCTACGGCGTGCAGTCGGTGTTCGTCGACGGCGCCGACCTCGAGCAGTGGAAACAGGCGCTCGACCGGCCGACCAAGGCGGTCTTCCTCGAGACGCCGTCCAACCCCATGCTCGACATCATCGACCTGCGCCAGGTCGCGCAGCTC
>Ga0335070_10003002_pt1 | contig 19670 bp, 15 predicted proteins | sample Lox_Sample_13_FD_206722 | JGI IMG/M metagenome (GOLD analysis project Ga0335070, IMG submission 206722) | Soil microbial communities from Loxahatchee National Wildlife Refuge, Florida, United States - Lox_Sample_1.3 | ecosystem: Environmental > Terrestrial > Soil > Wetlands | place: USA... | reverse complement strand
CGCGGCGCGCCTCCTTGCGGTCGATGCGGGCCACCGCGGCCAGCCGCTCGACCAGCGGGTGTCCGACGAACTCCACCGGCACCCCTGTGCCTGCGTAGACCTGCGGCTCGAACGGGAAGATCACCGCCAGGCGCCCGACGAAGCGGGCGATCTTGCGAATGCGGCCGCGGCGCCAGCCCCAGACCTGCGGCGAGACGTAGTAGAGGGTGGGAATCCCGAGCCGCCTGGCGCGCCGGGCGAACGGCAGGTTGAAGCCCGACGAGTCCACCAGCACGACGAGGTCGGGACGCACGCGCCGCAGCGCCGCAACCATGCGGCGCCAGGCGCGCGCGACGCGCGGCAGATCCGGGATCAGCTCGAAGAGCCCGCCCACGGCCACCTCGCGCTGGTCGACGACGATCTCCATGCCCGCCTTCGCGAGCTCCGCGCCGCCCATACCGAGGAAGCGCGTCTCGGGCCGGAGCTTTCCCAGCTCGCGCACGAAATCGCCCGCGTAGACGTCACCGGACGCGTCGCCCACCGAGAGGAGCACCGTGCTCATGAGGCGTCTTCGATGACGGGCATCGCGTCGATCACGCGAAGCGCCGTGCGCAAGGCGGCCACTGCAGTCTCTCCGCTGACCCCGCGCGGCGCGCCGGCCGCGGCCGGCTCGCCGCGCGCGGCCGCGGCGAACACGAGCAGCTGCGCGAGCAGCGCATCCTCCGGATCCGTCTTGAGCTCCTCGAACTCGATGCGCGGGGCGGATCCGGGAGAAGGCAGCCGGCGGAACAGCGCCGCCCGCCGCTCGAGGAAGTCGATGGAGAAGTACGCGTCGCGCTGGAAGAGCCGGAACTTGCGCAGCGGGGTGGCCGAGACGCGGCTCGCGGTCAGGTTCGCGACGCACTGGCCTGCGAAGCCGAGCCGCGCATTTGCGATGTCGACGTGGTCCGTCAGCACGGGCACGCCCACCGCGTCGACGCGCTCGGGCTCGGCGCCGAGCAGCTGCTGGAGGATCTCGATGTCGTGGATCATCAGGTCGCGGACGACGTCCACGTCGGTGCCGCGCTCGGGGAAGGGTCCGAGGCGGTGGATCTCCGCGAAGCGCGGCCGGTCGATGCGCTCGCGCACCACGCGCATGGCGGCGTTGAACCACTCCTGGTGCCCCACCTGCAGGATGCGTCCACGCCGGCGCGCCAGCGCGACGAGCGCCTCGGCCTCGGCGAGCGTCGCCGCGATCGGCTTCTCGATCAGGAGGTGCAGGCCGGCATCGAGGACCGCGCGCGCCACCTCGAAGTGCGCCAGCGTCGGCACGGCGACGATCGCCGCGTCCGCCCGCGCGAACAGCTCGCGTGCGTCGCTCGCGCAAGGCACGCCGAGCTCCGCGCCGAGCGCCGCGGCGCGCTCGTGCTCGAGGTCCGCGACCCCGGCGAGCTGCACGTGGCCCTGCTGCCGCGCCAGCTCCGCGACCTTGCGCGCATGGGCGCGGCCCATGTGACCCGCGCCGACCACGGCGATGCGGAGGCCGCTCACGCGCTCTCCGGGGCGGTGACGACGCCGACCACGGCGATGCCGTGGGCATCCGCGCCGCGCAGCAGGACCTCCCGATCGAGCACGATGGTGGCGCCCGCCTCGACGGCGAGGGCGGAAGCCTTCGCGTCGAGCAGCGCCGCCAGCGTGCCGGGTCCGACGGCCGGCACGTCGAAGCGGGGATCCTGCGCCGGCTTGGCGACCTTCACGACCCTGGCGCCGGTGCTGAAGGTCCCGGCGCGGCGGATGGCCTCGTTGGTGCCCTCGACGGCCTCGACGGCCAGTACCACGCCGTTCTTGACCACGACGGTCTGGCCGATGTCGAGCGAGCCCATCCGGCGCGCGATCGGCAGCGCGAACTCGACGTCGGCGCGCTCCTCGGGCGTGAGATCCCGGGCGCCGAGCGGCCCCGGGCGCGCGAGCAGCTCCGGCGCGGGCGCCCACTGCGGCAGCAGATGGATGCCCTGAGTCTCGAGGTAGGCCGCCACGGCCCCGAGGATGGTGTCGTCGCGCCGGTTGCCGAGGCGCGCGATCATCGCGCGCGCCTGTCCGTCGAGGTGCAGCGCCTCCGGATCCCGGAACAGAGCCGCCTTGGGCACGCGACCGGCCATCACGGCATCGCGCACGCGCGCCGCCCGGAAGGCGGCGATGCCGGCGCCCACCTCGCCCGGGTGGATCCAGGTGATCTCCGCGACCTCGCCCGCGATCTCGGGGTCCGTCAGGTCGCGGAAGGCGATGCAGGCGATGCGGCGCCCCGCGCGCCGCGCCGAGCGGGCCACCGCGAGCGGGAACGCCCCCTGCCCTGCGATCAGGCCGAGGACCGCGTCCGACGACATGGCCTAACGAATGAAGCCGCGCTCCGCGGAGCGCAGGAACGCCAGCAGGTGCGCGGTCTCCCGGGAGCCGGCGCATTCCTCTTCGACGCGCTGGCAGGCTTCCTCGAAGCGCAGCCTGGAGTGGAACAGGAGGTGGAAGGCGTGCTTGATCACGGCGATGTGTTCGGGCGAGAAGCCGCGGCGCTCGAGATTGACGCGGTTCACGCCCACGAAGCGCGCGCGGTCGCCCGCCACCCGCGCGAAGGGCGGCACGTCCTGCGACACCATGGCGCCCCCCGCCGTGAATCCCGACTCGCCGATGCGCACGAACTGGTGGACCGCCGTCATGCCTCCGAGCACGGCGTAGTCCTCGACGAGCACGTGACCGCCGAGCAGCGACTGGGCGGACAGCACGCAGTGGCTGCCGATCCGGCAGTCGTGCGCGACGTGCACGCCGTTCATGATCAGGTTGTGGTCGCCGATCGTCGTGAGCGCGCCCCGCTCGGGGAGTCCCAGGTGGAGCGAGGCGTGCTCGCGGATCACGTTGTCCTCGCCGATCGCCAGCGCGCCGGCGCGCCCGTCGTAGGAGAGCGTCTGCGGCGGCACGCCGACCACCGAGAACGGGTAGATGCGCGTGCGCGCGCCGATCTTCGTCCGGCCGGTGATCACGACATGGGACGCGATCTCCACTCCCGGCCCGAGCTCGACCTCGCCCTCCACGACCGAGAGCGCCCCGATCGCTACGTCGTCGGCGAGCTTGGCACCCGGATCGACGACTGCGGTGGGGTGGATCCTCGCCACGCGCGCTCATCCCTTCTGGTTGTACTTCTGGATGATCAGGTCCGTGATGTCGAGGGCTTCCCGGGAGTAGAGCAGGCCGGGCGTTCCGCGCCGGAAGATCAGCGTGAAGCCCTTGTCCTTGCCAGCCGCCTCGATGATGTCGACGAGCTTCTTCGTGAGCGGACCCTCGAGCCGCTTCTGGTCGACCTGGAGCTGCCCCTCGAGCTCCTTCATCTTGTTCTGGATCTGGTTCTTCATCTCGGCGAGGTCGAGCTGCTTCTGGAACAGCGCCTCGTCCGATAGCACGAACTTCTTCTGCTTGAGATCGTCCTCGAGCTGCTTGTAGCGGTCGATCATCGGCTGGATCGCCGACTCCGCCTCGCGCTGCTTGCGCGCGAACTCCTCGCGGGCCGCCTTGCCCTCTTCCGTGGAGCTGATCGCCTGATCGATGTCGACGATGCCGACCTTCACCGGCTCGTCCTGCGCGGCGGTCCCCCAGACGAGGACCGCGGCCAGGCCCACCAGCAGGACCCCTTTCTGAACCTGCACGACTTGCACCTCCCCGTAGTGTCGTTGCGAGAAAAACGCAGCAGAGCATAGCCGCCGCCCGGATTGGCACCCCCGCGCGGGCGGGGCCGTCCTAGAAGCCGACGCCGCCGACCGAGAACTCGAAGACCGGAGACTTCTCCACCGAGAGCGGATCCAGCGGGAAGCCCAGCACCACCGCCAGCGGGCCGAACGGCGAGAACCACTGAACGCCCGCGCCAGTGCCGTAGCGCCACTGCGTCACGTCGAAGAGGTTGTTCTGCGTCTCGTCGAAGGCGTTGCCCATGTCGATGAACGCGACGCCCTGCAAGCCGATCGTCTCCGAGATCGGGAAGCGGTACTCGAAGCTCGTCGTGATGAACTTGTTGCCGCCGACCACGTCGGTCTCGCGGAGGTCGTCGAACTGGTTGACGCGCTTGTCATTGAGGCTGTTGCACTTGCCGTTGCCGTTGCCGCCGAAGTTGCCCGTGCCGTTGTCCTGGCACTGGCCCGTGAGCGGGTTGACGCCCTCGGGCGCGAACAACCCGCTCGCCGACTGCTGCAGGATCGCGCGCCGAGGACCCACCGAGCGCGCCTCGAAGCCGCGCAGTCCGAAGTTGCCGAGGCCGCCGAGGAAGTAGCGCTCCGTCAGCGGCAGCTCGAGCTGCCGGTCGATCTGGTCGAGCGGCTTCACGTCCGCGAAGGTCGTCGGGGTGCCGACGACGGGCACGGTCGCGAATTCGCCGATGCTGTTGAAAGGGACCGCCCAGCCTGCGCGGGCGTTGAGCACGAAGGCCGAGCGGTCGAAGATCCAGCGCGGCGCGCGGAAGAAGAACGAGGCGCGGCCCTCGACGCGCGCGAAGCGCGAGAAGCCGCCGAGCCCCGCGCCTTCGAGGGAGAGTCCGAGGCGGCGGCCCGAGGTGGGCGACAGGCGATCGTCGCGTGTGTCCTGCAGCATCGACACGCCGACGAGGCTGCTGGTCAGGTTGTCCTCGAGGATCTCGCGGAAGATGGTGGCGGCCGCGTTGACGTCGTTGTTGTTCGTCAGCGAGCGTTCGTTGAAGCTGTAGCGCAGGAAGCCGCGCGCGCGTCCGTCCTCGGAGAGCGCGTGACCGAGCACCAGGTCGGCGCCGATCTGCTCCTGCTCGAAGTCCTGATAGTTGAGGGTCGTGCGCGAGATCGTCGTCCCGAGGCTGAAATCGGAGTTCAGGAACGCGGGGTCGTTCAGGTTGATGAAATAGCGCTGGGTCTTGCCGCCGATGTCCGCGGAGATGTTGGCCGCGTAGCCGCGCCCGAACAGGTTCGCCTGCGAGAGCGAGCCGGTCAGCACGAGCCCGTCCTGCGACGAATAGCCGGCGCCGAAGCTGAAGGAGCCCGTCGGCTTCTCGACGACCGACACGTGCAGGTCGAGCTGATCCTCCTGATCGGTCGGCTGCATCTTGAAGTCGACCTCTTCGAAGTAGCCGAGCCGCTCGACCCGCGAGCGCGCCAGCATGATCTTGCGCTGCGAGTAGAGCTCCCCCTCGACGATCGGGATCTCGCGCCGGATCACCGGGTCGACGGTGGTGGTGTTGCCGGCGATGTCCACGCGCCGCACGAAGTAGAGCGGACCCTTCTTCACGTCGAAGCGGACGTCCACGACCTCGGAGGTCGCCGAGAGGTTCGAGAGCGGCGTCACCTGCGCGAAGTAGAAGCCGCGGTCCTGGTAGTACTGCGTGAGGGTGGTGATGTCCTCGGTCAGGTGGGAGCGGTTGAAGATCTCGCCCTCTTCCAGCTTGAGCTTGTCGTGCAGCGCGGAGAGATCCGCCGTCGGATCGCCGGAGACGTCGATCTTGCCCACGCGGAAGCGGCGGCCCTCGTCGATGTCGACGCTGACGGTGAGCCCGTCCGCGGCGGGCGTGACCACCGGCTCGTGGACGTTGACCTGCAGATAGCCGGCGTCGGTGTACTTGCGCTCGACCGTGCGCAGGTCCTGCAGGAAGAGCGGCTCCGAGTAGGTCCCCGAGCGGTCGAACCAGCTCGTCGCGTAGGACCAGAAGTGCCAGACCTTGGTCTGGAAGCCCTGCTCGAGCTGACTGGCGTCGAAGTGCGTGTTGCCGCTGAAGTCGATCTCCCGGAGCTTGAGCTTCTTGCCCTCCGTGACGTTGAAGTTGATGCCGACCGACGCCTCGCCGAGCGGCTCGATCTCGAAGGCGACCTCGGCGAGGTAGTAGCCGTCCGCGCGGTACAGACCGACGATGCGCTCGCGGTTCTCGTACAGCAGCGGATAGTCGAGGGTCGACCCGGTGGTGAGCGTCAGCGCATCGCGGATCTTGTCGCTGTCGATGTTGTCGTTCCCGGTGATCGAGATCTGCCGCACCACCGGGTTCTCCTCGACCTCGAAGATCAGGACGCGACCCTGCGGCGTCTTGTCCGACAGGACGCGCACGTTGCGGAAGAAGCCGAGGGCCTGCACCTCGGCGATGTCCTTCGAGATCTGCGCGGGATCGAAGCGCTGGCCGACCTTGGAGCCGATGCGCGCCTTGATCGCGTCCGCCTCGATGCGGCGGTTGCCGCGCACGACGATGTCCGCGATCAGCTCGCCCTGACCGACCGCCGGCGCGCGCAGCGACGGATCCGCGAGCACGATGTCGAAGCGCACCACGACGCCGCCCTCGCTGCGCTCGGTGTTGGCCTCGGCCGAGACCACGGCGGGATTGGCGCGCAGCGCCGCGAGGTCCGTGCGCACGCGCGCCACGTCGTAGGGCAGCCCGGGCTGGGTGGAGAGGCGCGCCAGCAGCTCGGGCTCGAAGCCCGCCGCGCCCTTCATCTCCACCTTGGTGACCAGCGCGGGCGCGGCGCCGACCACGTGCTCGACCACCGCTTCGGCGATGCGCGGGATGCGCGCGGAGATCTCCTCCTCGGAGGCGCCGGTCTTGACCTGGGTGAGTCCCGGCTCACCCGCGGAGGCCGCGGTGACCCGCACGTCGAGGCTGTAGCGGCCCGCGAGCTCGTTCAGCGTGCCCGTGACGACGTAGTCGACGCCGAGCGAGCGGGCCGCGTCGCGCAGCGCCGCGTCGCCGCCCACTGCGCGCTCCGCCGCGCCGGCCGACGACGCGGCATCGAGCACGCGCAGCGTGCCGAACGACTCGAGCCGCTCGCGCATCTGATCGGCCAGGGCCACTCCCTGCTCGGGCCGCTCGCGCGCGCTGTAGACGCGGAAGGGCAGCACGGCGATGCGCGGCTTCGCGGCGGCCTCCGCCGACGGCGGCGCCGGTGCCGGTGCCTCCTGCGCCGCGACTCGCGCGGAGAGCGCGAGGGCGATCCCCGCGAGTGCCAGGGCGCAATGCGCGCGCCACGCGCCCCGACCCGCGCGAGGGTGTGCGCCCAAATATTCCTCCCGGATTCGAGCGGGGAAGCGGCCGGGCGAGGAATCTAGTCGGCACCTCGCACGCACACAAGCCCGCGCGCGCCGATTCGCGCGCGCGCGCGAGCACTTACGCGATCGATTCGACGAGATAGCCGTCGACGAGCACCGTGCGCCGCCCGAGCCGCAGCGCGATGTCGGGGCTGTGAGTCACGACGACGAGCGCGGTGCCGTGGACGCGGTTCATCTCGAGCAGCAGGTCGAGCACCTGATCTGCGGTCTTCGGGTCGAGATTGCCCGTCGGCTCGTCGGCCAGCAGCAGCGCGGGCTCGAGCACCAGCGCGCGCGCGACCGCCACGCGCTGTCGCTCGCCGCCCGAGAGCTTCCCGACCGGATGGTGGATGCGATGTTCGAGCCCGACCTCTTCGAGCAGCTTGCGCGCGCGCCCGCGCATCTCCGCGAAGCCGAGTCCGCCGATGAGCCCCGGCATCATCACGTTCTCGAGCGCATCGAACTCCGGCAGCAGATGGTGGAACTGGAAGATGAAGCCGAGGCTCCGGTTGCGGAAGCGCGCCAGCTCCGCCGGACCCTTCGCGAACACGTCCTCGCCCTCGAAGAGCACGCGACCCGAGGTCGGGTGGTCGAGCGTGCCGAGGATGTGGAGCAGCGTCGACTTCCCGACGCCCGAGTTGCCGAGGATGGCCAGGCGCTCGCGCGGCCGGATCGCGAGGTCCACCCCGCGCAGCACCTCGATCGTGCCGTCGCCGGTCGGGAAGGAGCGGCGCACCGCTTCGGCGGAGACGAGCAGCTCACTCATAGCGGAGCGACTCCACCGGATCGAGGCGCGCCGCCTGGCGGCTCGGCAACAGCGTCGCGCCGAGCGCGAGCACGAGCGCCACGCCGACCGCGAAGGCGATCTGTCCCGCGTCGAACTCGGCGGGCAGGGTCGAGAACTGGTAGACGCTGGCCGGCAGCGTATCGATGCCGACGAAGCTCTCGATCTGGTGCTGGATCCAGGCGATCTGCGCCGTGACCGAGAGGCCCGCGACCACGCCGACCGCCGTGCCGACCAGGCCGATCAGCGTGCCCTCGAGCGCGAAGATGCGCTCGATGGCGTCGTCCTCGGCGCCCATCGCCTTGAGGATCGCGATGTCGCTCGACTTCTCCATGATCATCATCACGAGTGTCGAGACGATCGAGAAGGCGGCGACGACCATGATCATGCTCAGCAGGATGAACATCATGACGCGCTCGCTCTTGAGCGCCTGGAAGAAGGCGGGGAAGAACTCCTTCCAGTCGCGCGTGTAGTAGGGGAAGCCGAGCGCCTTCTGCACCTCGTCGCCCACGCGGCGCGAGCGGTAGAAATCGGTGGTGCGCGCCTCGATGCCGTCCACCACGTCGCCGACGCGGCGGAACTCCTGGGCCGCGTGCAGGTTGACGTAGGTGTAGACCTCGTCGTACTGGAAGAAGCTCGTCTGGAAGATCCCGGCGACCCGGAAGCGGGCGAGACGCGGCGCGGGCCCGAGGGGGGTCTGCGGCCCGCCGAACGGCGAGATCAGCACCAGGGGGTCGCCGACCGCGATGCCGAGCGACGCCGCGAGCTGGCTGCCCACCAGGATGGCGGGCTCGCCGCCCTGCTCGGCCTCCGGAGCGAGCGCCTCGAGGCTGCCCTCCTTGAGATCCTCGCGCAGATCGGTCACGAGGCCGACGCGTGCGGGATCCACGCCGCGCACGCGCACGGCCATGATCTCGCCGTGGTCGCCGCGCACCATCCCCTCCGCGTCGAGGAACGGAGACGCGGCGACGACGCCGGGCGTCGCGGCGACCGTGTCGAGCACCGCCCGGTAGTCCTCGATCGGGCCGAGGCCGCTGTGCACGGTGAAGTGCGCGCGGTTGCCGATGATCTCGTCGCGCCAGGTGCGCTCGAAGCCGTTCATCACCGAGAGCACGGTGATGATCAGCCACACGCCGGCGGCGATGCCCACCACGCAGATCCCGGTGATGATCGAGATGAAGGTCTGGCGCCGCTTCGCCAGCAGGTAGCGCACGGCGATGAACCACTCGGCGGACAGGCGCGTGTCCACGAGCCCGGCCGCCGCGGCCGGCACGAGTCCGAGCAGCACCACGAGCCCGAGCGCCGCGAGCAGCGCCGCCCCCGAGGCGGCCACGGCGGGATGCGGTTCCGGCAGCGCCAGCGCCAGCACCACGCCCAGCGCGAGCGACACTCCGAGCGCCGCGAGCATGCGCTCGACGTCGCCCGCAGCAGTCGCGTCCGGGGCACGCCGGCGCCGGCGCCGCAGCCAGAAGGCCCCCGCCAGCGACACGAGCGTCGGCGCCGCCGCATAGGCCACGTGCCCCGTGGCGCCGAGCACCAGCGAGGCGCCGAGCCCGAGCAGCACCGACGTCGCGACGGCGAGCGCGGTTCCGCGGATCCTGCGCAGCGCGATCCGCGTCGCGGTCACGCCGAGCGCCACCAGCATGGCGCTGCCCGCGGTCGCCGCCGCGAAGGCGCGCAGGCGCTCGAGGGCCGAGGCGCCCGCCAGCTGCTCGGCGAACCAGTAGAGCACGAGGCCGCCGAGGACGAGCGACCAGGCCGCGCCGAATCCGACCAGACTGCGCGTGCGGCGCACCGCCCGCGCGAAGCGCTCGAGGGCCACCACGGCCGAGCCGACGAAGAGCAGCGCCATGGCGTTGATGCCGAGCGCGATGGCGACGATCAGCGCGAGCGCGACGCTGCCGCCCGCGGCGGTGAGCACGTCCCAGAGCATCGACGCGGTGAGCGGCATCAGGGCTCGTCCTCGACGCCCGCCGCGGCCACCGTCGGTCGCATGTGCGGGAAGGCGATCACCTCGCGAAGATTCGGCGCGTCGGCGAGCACCATCACCAGGCGGTCGACGCCGATGCCGAGCCCCCCGGTGGGCGGCAGCCCGACCTCGAGCGCGGCGAGGTAGTCCTCGTCGAGCGGCTGCGCCTCCTCGTCGCCCGCCGCGGCGGCGCGTCGCCCCGCCAGCATGCGCTCGCGCTGATCGTCGGGATCGTTGAGCTCGCTGAAGGCGTTGCCGATCTCCATGCCGCCGAGGAAGGGCTCGAAGCGCTCGACGAGGCGCGGATCGTCGACCTTGCGCTTGGCGAGCGGCGAGAGCTCGACCGGGTAGTCGATCACGAAGCAGGGCTGGATCAGCGACGGCTCCACGTGCGCGCTGAAGAGCGCGTCGACGAGCTTCCCCCAGGTGGGGGCGTCCTCGGTCGCGACGCCGGCGCGCTGCGCCGCGGCGCGCAGCGACGCGAGGTCGCCGTGCGCCAGCACGTCGATCCCGGTGGCCCGCGCGATGGCGTCGCGCAGCGTCACGCGGGGCCAGCGACCGCCGAGCTCGATTGCCTGCCCCTGGTACGAGAAGCGCGTCGTGCCGAGCACGCGGCTCGCGATCTCCTGCAGCATCGCCTCGGTGAGATCCATCATGTCGCGGTAGTCGGCGTAGGCCTGGTAGCACTCCATCATCGTGAACTCGGGGTTGTGCTTGCGCGACACGCCCTCGTTGCGGAACACCCGACCGATCTCGTAGACGCGGTCGATGCCGCCCACCACGAGGCGCTTCAAGTACAGCTCGTCGGAGATGCGCAGGAACAGCTCCTGCCCGTACGCATTGTGGTGCGTGGTGAAGGGCCGCGCGGCGGCTCCGCCGTAGATCGGCTGGAGCACGGGCGTCTCGATCTCGAGGAAGCCCCGGCCATCGAGGAAGCTCCGCATCGCCGACACCACCTTGCTGCGCAGGATCGCGATGCGGCGGGCGTCCTCGTTGACGAGCAGGTCGAGGTAGCGCTGCCGGAAGCGCGCCTCGACGTCCTGCAGGCCGTGCCACTTCTCCGGCAGCGGGCGCAGGCCCTTGGCCAGCAGGTCGAGCGAGCGCACGTCGACGGTCAGCTCGTCGCTCTTCGTGCGCCAGACGGGTCCCTCGACGCGCACGAAGTCGCCCACGTCGAGCCGCTTCACCCGCTCGAAGAGCGCGTCGCCGTCGCCGCTGCGGCGCGCGCTGATCTGGATGCGCACGCCGTTCTCGAGGAGCTGCGCGAAGACCAGCTTGCCGAAGGAGCGGACGGCCATCACGCGGCCCGCCACCGCCGCCGGCGGCAGCGCCGCGAGCTCGCCCTCGGAACGACCTTCGCAGCGCTCGCGCAGCGCCGCGACGGGCTCGCGGGGCCCGACGCGCGCCGGATACGGATCGGTGCCCGCCGCGCGCAGCGCGGCCAGGCGCTCGCGCCGCGATTCCCGCTCGGGTCCGCTCACGCGCGCGCTCCGGCGCCCGACATGCGCTGCAGGAGCGTCGCGCGGATGAAGCGGTCGAGATCGCCCTCGAGCACGGCGTCCACGTTGCCGAGCTCGAGCTGGGTGCGGTGGTCCTTCACGCGCTGCTGCGGGTGCAGCGTGTAGGAGCGGATCTGGCTGCCGAACTCGATCTGGCGCTTCTCGCCGCGCAGCGCCGCGAGCTTCTCCTCCTGCTCCTGTCTCGCGCGCTCGTAGAGCCGGGCGCGCAGCACCTTCATCGCGGAAGAGCGGTTCTTGTGCTGGCTGCGCTCGTTCTGGCACTGCACGACGATGCCCGTCGGCAGGTGCGTGAGGCGGACCGCCGAGTCGGTCTTGTTGACGTGCTGCCCGCCCGCGCCGCCCGCGCGGTAGGTGTCGACGCGCAGGTCGTTCTCGTCGATCTCGATCTCGATGTCCTCGTCGATCTCGGGGAACACCGAGACGCTCGCGAAGGCGGTGTGCCGGCGCGCCTGGGAATCGAAGGGAGAGATGCGCACCAGCCGGTGTACGCCCTCCTCGGCCTTGAGGTAGCCGTAGGCGTAGTCGCCGGCGACGGTGAACGTGGCTCCTCGGATGCCGGCCTCGTCGCCCGCCTGCAGGTCGAGGATCTCGCTGCGGTAGCCGCGCGCCTCGGCCCAGCGCAGATACATGCGCATCAGCATCTCGGCCCAGTCGCAGGCGTCGGTGCCCCCCGCGCCCGCGTTGATCGACACGATCGCGTTGCCGGCGTCGTGCTCGCCGCCGAGCAGCCTGCGCAGCTCCGCCTCCTCGACGCGCGTCTCGGTGCGGGCGAGCTGCTGCGCGGCCTCGCCGAGGGCCTCGGCGTCGCGCTCCTCGCTGCCGAGCTCGACGAGCACCTCGACGTCGTCGAGCGCGCGCCCGAGCTCGGACCAGGTGGACAGCTCGCGCTCGATCCGGCTCTTCTCCCGCAGCAGCTGCTCGGCGCGCTCCCGGTCCTCCCAGAGCGCCGGGTCCGCCGCGCGCTCCTCGAGCTCGGCGCGCCGCCCCTCCAGGCCCTCGACGTCAAAGACGCCCCCGGAGCTCCTCGACGCGCTGGCGCACGCGGCGCAGCCGCTCGACGAGCTCGTGGGGTTCGACGGTCACCGGCAGCTGACCCGTCATGCTCCGCTTCTCGCACCCCCCGAAGGCCTGACCGGCGGGCAGGCCGGCGGAGAATCACTCATCGGAGCGCGCCGCGCACGGGAGCCCCGCGCCGACGCCAGGCGGTGGCAACGAGGACGCCGACGAACGCCCAGCAGGCCGCCGCGAACCAGTCGCCGTGCCGCACGTAGAAGGTGGCGTCGCGGGGGCTCGGATGGCGCGGCACGTCCGCCACCAGCAGCGCCGGCTCGAAGATCGGCGTCTGCTGGCGTACGAAGCCCTGACCGTCGATGAAGGCCGACACGCCGGTGTTGGCCGCGCGGCCCAGCCACAGGCCCGTCTCGGCGGACCGCAGCGCCGTGATCGCCAGGAACTGGTAGGGCGCTCCGGTGCGCCCGTACCAGGCGTCGTTCGTGATGCCGAGCAGCAGCTCGGCGCCGTCCGCCGCGAAGCGGCGCATCAGGTCCGGGAAGAGCAGCTCGTAGCAGACTGCCACGCCGACCGGGAAGCCGTCGCCGCCCTCGGGCGCGACGCGCAGGCTGCGCGGGCGCGCCCCCGGCGCGACGTCGAGGGGCGCGATGCCGGAGGCCACGCTGCGCAGGAAGAAGCCGAGCAGGCCGCGCAGCGGCACGTACTCGCCGAAGGGCACGAGATGGGTCTTGTCGTAGCGGTCGCGGATCACCCCGTCGCGATCCACGACGAAGGCGCTGTCGAAGTAGCGCGACGGGCGCGGTCCCCCGTCGAAGGCGAGCCCGACGCCCCCCACCACGAGCCAGCTCGCCGTCTCGCGGGCCAGCTCGGAGACGGCGCGGCGCAGCTCGGGCTCCTCGACGAGCGGACCCGGGACCGCCGACTCGGGCCACACGATCAGCTTCGCGCCGCGGCTCGCGGCCTGGCGGGTCAGGTCGGCGTAGGTCGCGAGCGTGCGGTCCCGCCAGGCGGCGCTCCACTTGACGCCCTGATCGATGTTGCCCTGCAGCACGGCGACGCGGACGCTCGCGCCCTCTGGCGGCGCGTGCCGCGCGGCGAGTCCCAGGCCGTGCGCGAGGGCGACGCCCGCGAACGCGAGCGCCGCGGCCACGCGCCGCCCCTCTGCGGCCGCCGCCAGCGCCGCGCCCCCGAGCGCCGAGACGAACGACAGCCCGTACACGCCGGTGAAGGCGGCCAGCGGCAACAGCGCCGCGTTCTCGTGCTGCGCGTAGCCGAGCGTCGCCCAGGGAAATCCCGTGAGCGCGAAGGCGCGCGTGTGATCCATCGCGGTCCACAGCGCGGCGACGGCCCAGGGGCTGGCGAGGCCGCGCGCGGCCAGGACTGCGAAGAGCGCTCCGAAGCCCGCGCCGAACAGCGCCGGGTAGACCGCCAGCCCCACGGGCGCCAGCAGCCCCACGGCGACGGGCGCGTGTCCGTAGACGACGGTCACCACGTAGATCCAGTGGAGCACCGCGCTGTGCGCGACCCAGGTCGCCGTGAAGCCGACCGCCGCGGCGGCGCGGGGCGCGAGGCCGCGCAGCGCCAGCAGGAGCAGCGCGGGCGCCACATAGGCGAAGATCCTGCCGAGATCGATCACGCGCCCCGCCACGGGCTGCGGGAAGGCTGCGAACATCGCGACCGCGAAGGCTGCGACGAGCGCGGCGCGCCGCCCGCGGCTCACGCCGCCACCTCCCGCCACAGGCGGCGCTCCGCCGCGCGCATCGCCCGCGCCTGCCGGGGGCGCACGTGGTCGTGGCCGATCAGGTGCAGCGCGCCGTGGATCAGCAGGCGCAGCGCCTCCTGGTCCAGCGAGCGCCGCCCGCGCCGGGCCTGACGCGCCGCAGTGTCGAGGCTGATGACGACGTCCCCGAGCAGCGCGCCGCGGTGTGCGGCGTACGCGCCCTCCACGAGCGAGAACGAGAGCACGTCGGTGGGACCGCGGCGCCGGCGGTGGCGCAGGTTCAGCGCCGCGATCTCGGCGTCGTCCACGAGCCGGATCGAGAGCTCCGCCGCGGGCAGGTCGAGCGCGCGCAGCAGCCGCGACGCCCGGCGCCGCAGGCGCGCGCGATCCAGAGCCGGCAGGCCGCGCCGACCCGAGAGGCGGACCGTCATTCGCCGGCGGGCTGGCTCCCGGCCGCCGGGACGGCCGGAGCCGCACCGGGGTCCTGACCCTGGGTGCGGCGGCGCTCGTAGGCGCGGATGATCGACTGCACCAGCGGGTGGCGAACCACGTCCTGCTCGCTGAACTCCATGAAGCCGATGCCTTCGACGTCGCGCAGCAGGGAGAGGGCCTCCACGAGGCCGCTCGTCTTGTCCGCGGCCAGATCGATCTGCGTGACGTCACCCGTGACGACCGCCTTCGAGTCGTAGCCGAGCCGCGTGAGGAACATCTTCATCTGCTCGCTGGTCGTGTTCTGCGCCTCGTCGAGGATCACGAAGGCGTCGTTCAAGGTGCGCCCCCGCATGAAGGCGAGCGGCGCCACCTCGATCACGCCGCGCTCCATCAGGCGCGTGGTCTTCTCGAGGTCCATCATGTCGCCGAGCGCGTCGTAGAGCGGCCGCAGGTAGGGATTCACCTTCTCGGCCATCGTGCCCGGCAGATAGCCGAGCTTCTCGCCGGCCTCGACCGCGGGCCGCGTCAGCACGACGCGCGCGACCTCGTGGCGGTTCAGCGCGGCGATCGCCATCGCCATCGCCAGATAGGTCTTGCCGGTGCCGGCGGGGCCGACCGCGAACACGACGTCGCGGCGGCGCATCAGGTCCACGTAGTTCCGCTGCGCGAGCGTCTTGGCGGCGATGCGCCGGCGCGCGCCCACCTCGTGGAGGACGTCCTCGTAGACGTCGCGCAGGTCGACCTGGGGCGACCCGGCGACCATGCGGATCGCCTCCTGCACGTCGCGCGCTGCCACCGTCTCGCCGGAGCGCAGCACGCCGTACAGCTGCTCGAGGACCTTGCGCGCGACCTCCACCTCGGCCGCGGATCCGACCAGGCGCACCTCGTTGCCGCGGGCGCGCGCGTGCACCTTCAGCTCGCGCTCGAGGATGCGCAGGTGCCGGTCGCCTTCCCCGTACAGCGAGGCCGCGGTCGCGTTGTCGTCGAAGACCAGGGTGCGTCGGGTCGTGGCGTCTCGGCTCAGTGGAAGGCCTCGTGGCCGGCGTCAATGCTCCGGGGCGAGCAGCATGACGCCGTCCTCGCGAAGGGCGGAATAGTAGGGACGGCCCTGGGGTGCCGCCAACGACGCGTCGGCGGCCAGCAGCGCGTCGAGCCGCGCCGGCCAGCGACCGTCGACCATGCGCTGCGTGTCCAGCGCCGCGCGCAGACGCCGCGTGGCGTGTCCTTCGCGCAGCGTCTCGAGGTCGGTCCGCACGATGGCGTGCGCCGGCACGGAGATCGGATGGAGCGGCCGCTGCGCCGCCATCGCCGCGGCCGCGGCGAGCAGCGCGAGCGGAAGCACGGCGGCCGCTCCGCTTCGCAGCGCCGCGAGCGAAGCCCGGAAGCCCTCGCCGCGCTCGAGACCGGCGCCGCGCACGCCTCCCTCCGCGCGCGTCGGCTCGATCACGCCGGCCTCGTGCAGCGCGGTCAGCATGCGCATGCCCTCGAAGGTCCCCACCAGCGCGAGGTCGATCACGCGCCGCGCCGACAGGCGGCCATCGATCAACGCGAAGAGCCGCCGCGTCGCCTCGATCCGCGCGGGCGACTCCTCGCCGGCGCCCTGCGCGTACGTCTCGAAGCGGCCGAGGCGCTTGAAGACGGCGCGCTCGGTCGGGACGCGGCCGGCGAGGTCGCGCCATTCGTCCAGCATGCGCAGACCGTCCATCAGGATCTGCTCGGCGCCGAGCAGGGAGGCCGGATCGCGGTCGTGCTCCACGGCCTGGGCCCGGAAGTCGAAGGATCCCTTGGTCCAGCGCAGCACGTCGAAGATCGTGTCGCGGGTCAGCACGTCCTCGACCCGGCGCAGCTCCGCGAGCGCGAGCCAGCCGCGCTCGACCACCGCGCGCGGGAAGGGCTGCGCCGAGGACCGGCTGGCGGCCTGGGCTGCCGTGGCTCGCTCCCGGGTGAGCAGCCCGCAGCGCACGAGCATCTCCGCGAGCGGGTCCGTGTCGTCCTCGCGCGTGCCGACGGGAGCCGCCGACACCACGGCGCCCCCGTCGAAGACGAGCTGCACGCGCGAGCGGCGGCTGCGCAGCTCGAGGATGCCCGTCTTGCGCTGCTGGCCGATCAGCTGGAAGACGTCGGCGAGGCCGAAGTCCTGGAGGTTTCCCGAGAGGCCGACGCTCATGCCTCGCCCCCCGCGCGCGTCGCCAGCGACGCCAGAACGGATCCCACATAGACGAGCAGTGCGAGCGCAGCGAGCCCGCCGAACAGCGCGGGGGCCGCCCGGCCCGCCACCCACGGATCGGGCACCACGCCGGCGCGCCACCAGATTCCCGCGGCCGCGACGCAGAAGGCGACCGCGCCGACGAGCGCGCGCAGCGGCCGATCGACCAGCAGTCCGGCGGCGCCGGGCACTACGACGGAGGCGAACGTCATGGCGCGCGCCATGCGGCGATCGCGCTTGCGCAGCGCCTCGATGCGCGCGAAGCGCAGGGCGCGATCGGTCTTCTCCGGATGGTTGAACAGGGTGTCGCAGCTCTCGCACAGCGAGCCCACCGCCCGCTCGCCGCAGTGCGCGCAGATGCGCCCGCCGCAGCGGGTGCAGCCCCGCGATCCCGCCACGCGGCCGCCGAGCAGAACGCCCAGGGCGAGCGCCGCGAGCAGCGCCCCGCCCGCGACGCGCTCCGAGCTGCCGAGCAGGCCCGGGGCCAGCGGCGCTCGGAGCATGGCGGCGAGCGCCTCGCCGCGCTCCGACGCAAGCACCCGCTGCCAGAGCGGCCGCGGGCCGAGAGGGAGATCGACGACGTAGCTCTCGTTCTGATTGCGCTGCAGCGCGGTGAGCTCGGCCACCAGCTCTCCGTCCACGCGCTGGGCGGCGGCCAGCGTGCGGTTGAGCTCGTCGACGTGGAAGCCGCGCACGTAGGCCTGCGACAGGTTGAACAGCACGACGGGCGATTCCTCGAGGTCGAGGGCGCGCCCGTAGAGCTCGATCGCGCTCTCCATGTGACCGAGCGCCAGACGGATGTTGGCGGCGTTGTTCAGCGCCGCGACGTCGGGCTCGCGGTCGAGGATCCGCTGGTACAGGGCGTCCGCGCGGGCCAGGTGTCCGCTCCGGCGCGCATCCATCGCCAGGGCGCGCAGGGCCAGCGGATCCGAGTCGGCGACCGCCTCGAGCCGAGCCAGATCCTCCGGAGACGCGATGCCCTGCGTCAGCGAGTAGGCAGCTCTCGCCACCGAATCATTCGGGAAGGTCTCGAGCGCCGCGGACGCGATGCGCGCGACCGGGAAGAGCGACGCCCACAGCGCTGCGGCCGCCAATGCGAGAACCACGCGCTGGCCCGGCCGCCCGTAGACGGCGCCGATGGCCAGCAGGGCGACGGCTGCGCCGAGCACACCCTCGCCGGCAGCGATCGGCACGAGCAGGAGCGCACACAGCAGCGCGCAGCGTGCGAAGGCCGGCGCGTTGCCCGGGGTCAGGTGGCCGAGATCGTGCGCCGCGTGCGAGGCGGCGCGCAGTGCCACGAGCACGAGTAGCAGCAGCGTGCCGACACACGTTCCCACCGCGAGCACGAACAGGCCCGAGCCGGCGAACCAGAGCGAGGCCTCGGGATGGGACGCGATCGCGCGCAGTGCCGTCGCGACCGAGCGAATCGCGCTCATCGGCTGGTTGGCCTGGAGCCAGAGCGCTCGCGCCAGCTCCATGTGGGCCAGCGGCAGCTCCGGCGCCAGCAGGACCGCGGCCTGGGCGCGAACGAGCGGATCCTCCCCGCCACTGCCCTGCAGCGCCGCGCGAGCTGCCGCATCGAAGCTCCAGGTGCCGGCCTCGAGCGACGCGCGGCGGGTGCGCTCGACGCGCTGCTGGAACGAGTCGGCGGGATCGGACCAGGCGCGCAGCAGCGCGGGCTCCGATCGGACGCCGGGCGCGGGCGGCGCGGCGGCCGCCTCCGCTGCGAGGCCCAGGACCGCTCCGTGGACCGCGGGATCCCCAAGGGGGGAGCCCGGCTGCCCCTGAGCCGGTTGTCCCGCCGCCGGCTCGACCACGTCCGCCCGCCCCGGCGCCACAAGAGTCAGGGCGAACAGCATGGAGCCGAGCGCGGCCGACCTCCCTGCCAGCGTGGTCCTCGTCAACCTCTCGGCCCCCCGAAAGCTTCCAGAGACGGCACGACGCCCTGCCTGATCGGCCGATCGCAAGGGGGGCTGAACGGCCGGCCTCGCGGGGCCTCCGTTCGCTCGGCCCCTCTTCGCGATCTTTGCTCGGCTTCGCCTCGCTGTGCGCGCCGGCTGCGCCGACGCTCGCCTCGCGGCTTGCGGTGTCGTCGCAGTGACGACTATGCTGCCGCGCCGCTCTGGCAGGAGGTCTCTTGGCCACTCACGTCTCGGCACGCAAGCGCGCGCGACAGGCGGCGAAGCGCCGCGTGCGCAATCGCCACATCCGCAGCCGGGTCCGCGGCATCGTGAAGAGCGTGCAGAGCGCGCTCGAGGCCGGCAGCGCAGAGTCCCCGAGCCTCGTGCGCGAGGCCGAGAGCGCGATCCGCCGGGCCGCGAGCAAGGGCGTGCTCACCCGCAAGCAGGCGAGCCGCAAGGTCGCGCGCCTGGCGCGACGCGCGCATCGCATCGCCGCCAGGTCCTAGGAGCCCGACCCAGGACTGGCGCGGGGAGGCTCCTAGCGCGCGAGTCCCAGCACCAGTCTCTCGAGAGCGAGCTCCGGCCGAAGCGGCCCGGCACCCTTCAGGGCGAGATCCGTCTCGTGGATCGCGTCGAGGCAGGCGCGCAGGCGGACCGGCCCGTAGCGCCGCGCCTGCTCTGCCAGCTTGCGCTGGACGAAGGGCGGAGCCGAGACCTCGCCCCCGAAGCCGACGCGCGCCAGCCGGCGGAAGTGAGAGGCCAGGCTGCCGAGCAGCACCGGAGTCGGGGCGCCGGCGGCGGACAGGCGCGCCAGCGTCGTGAGCGCGTCGGCCGTGCGGCCCTCGCCAATCGCGTCGGTGAGATCCCAGATCGGCGCCTCGGACGCGTCGACGCTGCCCGCCGCGACGTGGGCGCGCGAGATCTTTGCCCCGGGTCCCGCCAGCAGTGAGAGCTTCGCGATCTCCTGCCGGAGCCATAGCAGCTGCGGCCCCGCTCGCTCGGCGAGCAGCTCGGCGACGCCCCGCTCGAGCGCCACGCCCTGGCGGACCGCCTCCCGACGCACGAAGGCGGCGATCTCGGCGGCGCGGCGCGGGGCGCTGCAAT
>Ga0335070_10003001_pt1 | contig 19680 bp, 19 predicted proteins | sample Lox_Sample_13_FD_206722 | JGI IMG/M metagenome (GOLD analysis project Ga0335070, IMG submission 206722) | Soil microbial communities from Loxahatchee National Wildlife Refuge, Florida, United States - Lox_Sample_1.3 | ecosystem: Environmental > Terrestrial > Soil > Wetlands | place: USA... | reverse complement strand
GTCGACCTCCGCCGCCTGTATGTTGGCCACCATGGCGATCAGGCCCACCTTGATGGGGTCGAACTCCGGGTCCCGCCGGAGCGCCTCGCGGATATGGGGCAACGCCTCGGCGCCGAGAGTCTCGAGGTGTTTCAGGCACGATTCGGAGACAAAGTGGTAGCCGAACATGGAGATGTCGATGAGACTCCGGACGGCGAGGTCGGTCCCGAAGTGAGCGAGAAACTCGGGGATGAAGAGGGTAGCCCAGGAATACCGCCAGACCACCTGGAGGAGGTAGGGAACGGCCGCAGGCCCGGCGTTCTTGAGCCTCTCTGAAGTCGGTTCCACCGCCTTGCGGCGCTCCTCCAGCCCTTTCTCCTTCTGGTCCGGAAACCGCTCCCGGTTGTTCACGGCGAGGAGCTCGCCTACCAGCTCATCAAGGTGAGGGTCCCGAGGCTCCGGGAGTAGGGCCCGATACTCCTTGGCCTTGGCGGCAATCCAGTACTTCTCCAGCCATGTCTCCGGGGCATAGAAGTGCGGCGGCGAGGCTTCCTCGCCCTGGGGCTGGCGCCTATGGTATCCATGGGCGAGGTAGAAGGCCTTTTCCTCCCTTGCCACCTCCCAACGGCTGCGGGAAATGGCAATGGCATCGTCGTAGCGGCCCGACGCGAGGAGGCCTGTCACCAGGGTATCGTGAAGACGGTCATCCTCGGGGTTAGCCTTGAGGAACTCTGCGGCGTGGGCGGAGGCCGCCTCGTATTTCTCGGCAGCGAGGAGATCAAATCCGGCAACCACGAAGGGGGGCAGGCCCTCCTCCTTGTCCGGTTGCTGGGCGTCTTGGGCCCGCGTTTCCCTCAGGAGATCTCTTGCCTTGTCATGCTTGGCCAGGCAGCACCTCTTGTATTTCTTTCCCGACCCGCACGGGCACGGTTCATTTCGCCCGATCTTCCTTTCCGCCGCCTCGCCGAGGAGGGCCTGGCGCATGGATTGCTCCACGAAGGTGTCACGAAGGGAAAGAAGCCGGGCGGGCTCCATACCGATACCCTTGGCGATCTCCTCCGCGTCACCACCGTCGATGACCTTGAGGATGGCGTCCCGCACTTCATTGCTCAAAGGTTGTTGCTTGGGGGCTGGACTCATGTTCGACTCCTTCTCCACCCTACGGCACTCGGGCCGCACCCAGGGGGAGCGACTCTGTTTTCTCCGACCGTGAGCGACGAAAGCGAATTCCCGCTGGCGAAAGGCGCCGGCGCGGCGGTGGTGAAGGACCGTGGCGACGCCCTCGCCGGAAGGATTAGTCCGGTGAAACCAGCGGGAATGTTTTATCGGGCGAAAAGGAGCTACAATGCCCCCCTTACGACCAAAACAAGGGCGTTACGCTATCGCACCAGTGGCGAAAAGTCAACGAGCCCGGAGTGACTGGGAGGGATGAATCTGTTATCATTGGGGCGTTTAGCATCCACGGGAGCGCGCTCGGCTCTCACCGGTATACTTAGAAAGGACCAGTTCATGAGTATGGAGAAACCGCGAAACCCGTTCATCCTTAACTTCTTGGAGGCACTCATCCGCAAGAAGGGAATCACCCTGTCCGAAGAGGTGCAAGAGCAGGAAATCGACCGTATGTACCAGCTCCTGGAAACCATGCTCGGCCGTAAGCTGGTGGCGCAACTTCCCGAGGACAAGAAGGCTCACTACGAGAGACTCTGTACCGATCTCTCCCAGCTTGACTTAACGAAAGTGGCAGAGATCTTCGGCGATAGCGTTCCTGACCCTCAAGGGGTCATGAAGGATAGCCTTCAGGAATTCTGCGACATCTACCTGAAGAACCGTTGAGGGTTTCATCCGCCGCGGGGACGTGAGGAAGGAGAGAGATGATGAATGCTCGAGAAGAGCGGCCGAAGTGCCCCCATTGCGGTTCCGAGATGCGGAAATGGGAACCGCCCGCCCAGAACACCTGGGGGGATCCATATCACTACGTCTGTTTCAACGACGACTGCCCATACTACACTAATGGCTGGGACCATATGTGGCGAACCCAGCAGTCGAGGTCCTCCTATCGGTGTCAGTTCACTCCCCGGAACAGGGTCTGCAAGCCCATTCCCGTCTGGACTCCTGAGGATCTAAAGGACGGAATCGTGGACTAGGGCCGGAGGAAACGGACGTCGTTGAAGAGGGTTCTTGGCCTTATCTCCGGCCCTGCGCCCTTTTCTTTGCCTTCAGCACTGACTGTTTGACCTGCATGGTCTTCTTACCGAATACCGAGAACTCCACCCAGGCAAAGGCAAATTTCAGGAGCGCCGTCTGGCTGGCCCTGATCCGGGTCAGGGTGTCGTTGTCGATGCGAAACATCTGGAGAAGCCGGCTCTCGAACACGAATCGTTGGAACTGATCCAGGTTGTAACAGGCCATGAAGTACATCTTCAGCTTGTCACCGGTCACGGGCGACAGCGACGGCCCGCCGGCCACATCACGATTGATCCCCATCCAGAGGGCGTTCATCTCATCGTAGGCCTCCAGGCCTTGATCGGCCAGCCAATGCTGGACGGTCCACTCTCTCGCCTCGCCGAACCCGAGACAGTGCGACTCCTTCACGAGGAAGTACTCCTCCTGGAGCGTGTTGCCCGCGTACCTCGCAGCCCGGCCCACCGGGTAAAGCCGGCAGGCCCCCGGTCTGTCCGCGTACACGGAGCATCCCGTCGGCGAAAGAAATGGGCATTTTCGCTTGGGGTCATCCCCCATCTTGAGGATGAGAACGGGAAGCCCCGAGTTGGAGCAGACGTCATCAGCAGTGTAACGCTCAAGAAACTCCCCGGATGGCACCCGCAGGGCGGTCTTGAGGCGTAGAACATCGTAGGGTGTGAGGATGAGATTAAGGTCGGCACAGCAGCTAGTGAAACAGGAGACACCGGGATGGCAGGCAAAACGGAACTTCCCGCCCGTCAACGGCTCCATGAATTCCGGTGCCCTGGGTGGCGAGGTGAAAACAGGATGGTCCATGGCTGGGTTTCTTTCCGAGCTTACGTGCCCACGGCCAGCGCCTTCAACCAGGCGTAAGCGAAGGAGAGGAGCGCCAGGTCATCGCCGCGCAGTTGGTCGAGGTTGATATCTCCCGCCTCGATCATGTCGTAAAGGGCCTCTCTGAAGACGAGTTCCCGAAAGCGATCAAGATCGTAACAGGCGAGGTGGAAGATATGAGCGCCCTGGGGATGGCTGACCCTCCACGCGGTGAGGTTGTCGTCGCCGGTCACCGCCGCGAACCTCTCGCTCTCGGCGTTGTACGGCTCGAGCCCCTGGTCGCGAAGCCACTGGCCCACGTTTCCACCCTCCCGGAAGTCGAGGCCGCGGCAGCGGGAGCGGTCGACGATGAGCCGGTACCGGCCGCTATCGCCGTCCGCATCGAGGGGATACATACGGCAGGACCAGGGGCGGTCTTCATAGATGGAACAGCCGTCTGAACCCACAAAATAGCAGCGGCGCCCGCTCTCTTCATCCATCCTGAGCTGAACCCCCGGCAAGGCGGTCTTGGGGGCAACCAGGGTCTTGGTATACCGCGCCAGGAAGTCGGTGCTGCAGAGACCGAGTCGACGTTTCATGCGAATGATGTCGTACGGGGAAAGAAGGATATTCACGTCCCGGCAGCAGGAGGTGAAACAGGAAAGTCCGGCGTGGCAGCTGAAGGAGAAGGTGTCCTTCGGCTGGAGCGATTCGCTCGATTCGTTCATGAGAGCGTCCTTTGCCTGATGTCGTGTCGACGGCCAGCCCAAGCGGCGGTGGGCCGGATCGAGCTCAAGACCCAGTGGCCTTCCTCTTCCCCAACATGGCCCTGAACTTATGGAACTTCGAACTGGTGCGGATGTACCGATCCACGATGGTCAAGGTGGCCTGGTCTTCACAGAGGATGTCGGCGGGGTGGCTGTGCCGCTTACAGGTATCGCAGAAGTACGTCTCATCCAGCTGGTTTCCGCAGGAACAATACGGTTCGAGAACCAGCTCACCGTCCTCGAGGTGGGCGTAATAGGTGCCCGTTCCGGTGGTGCTGCTGTCCTTAGGCTCGTCGGTCATGAAGATTTCCTCACTTCGTTCACGTGGGAAGAGATACGATGACGGGGAACGGGGGGGCTGCACGAAGAAAGCTACCAGAGAGGCGCTGTGGCTGTCAACGCCGCCCCTTCAGTTTTTCCCAAACGAGGACCCGAACGCTGCCGCTACATCCCTGCCTTCCCGCCCCTTGTTGACAGGCACAAGGATAACCGGAGGAGGCTCTCTCCGGCAACACCTTGTCGTCTGCGTCTCGTGGATAATGCGAGCGCATACTGCTTTGTACCTTCCTGTGACTCTGTGATAGAAGAGAATTGGAGGCTTGTGGGCCGAGATCGGACAGATGGCATGCTGAGCGCAACCCTCTTTATGACGGCCGGCGCAAGAATTCGCTGATAGTGGCGGATGGAGGATAAGGCCAAATGGGCAAGCTGGCAGACGACATTGTCGATGCGGTATTTTCGCCAGGTGACGAGACTGTTGTGCGTAATTTCGATTTCGCCAGCGAAAAGCAAAACCAAATGGTCTTCTTCTTCAAACCGGAAGTCTTCATGTTCACTCGGAAGACAATGCCGCTCGCTATCATCAATCTCGTTCTCCGAACTTTTGAAACTTATGCGGTTCAGGTGAGCGGAGTGATTGTCTTAGCGGGAGAGACTCTTGGATCGAAAAGAATCATGGACAATCATTACGGATACATTAACCGCATGTCGAAAGCCGCGGGAAGGGAACTATCGGTTGAAGATCGTGCGGAGATGTTTCGGCGCCTCGGCGTTGATCAAAGTGTGCGAATCTTAGGTGGCCACGAATTTCTCGAAAAGTATAAGTTTCATGACTCCTACACCTTGGAGCGAATCTGGGAGAGCAAGAAACACGACAAACTCCACAGTGGCCTGTACTATCAACTTCAGGTGGTTGACGGCGAGAAAGTCGTCATCATCAACGGGTTTCACCCGTCACAAATAGCACATTTCACGAGGCCTGACCGGAAAATAGCCGCTTTACTCCTCGACTCCGACGCGCCCTGGCGAGTGCTGCGCCGGAGAATGCTGGGCGATACGTTCCCCGAAGCGGCCCTCCCGGCCTCTATCCGTCGGGTGCTGCACGACCGCGCCCAAGATTTTGGCTTCCACGACGTCATTGTGAGCAACAACTGTGTCCACCTTTCCGCGGGTCCTTTCGAGGCCTTGTTTGAGATCAACAATTTCCTCTCCCAGACGGCGGCGGTGAATTTCAATATCAAGGCTACCCGGGTGGCCCGTTACATGTTTGCCGGCGACCTCGGGCTCGACCACATCGACTACGTTCTCACCAACCCTAAGACGATCATGAACGAGGAAAACACCTCTCTCTTTGAGGCGACAGAAGAGCTGGATTCGCTCTCCTCGGTGCAGCTGTACCGCTTAGCCTTCTCTCAGGAAGTTCGAAGTCAGTTTGTCTAAGCTGCGGCACTCACCGGACCTATCGCCGCAAAAGCAACGATCAGCCCTGGTTTTCCGAGATGGTTTGATAGGCCGTGGTAATCAAAAGCAGGCGCTCGGTGTTGCCGCGAAGTTCATGGGGTGGCGCCGCAGAGGAGCGGTCCGGGTGGTAGCGCTTTGCCAGCCTGCGATAGGCTCGCTTCACCTCTGCTGGGGGCGCGTCGGGGATAAGCTCCAGGAGGGCAAAGCAGGACTCCAAACTCAGGACGGGGGAGGGGGCGAGGACGGTCGCCATGATTGTCTCCCAATCTTCCTCGGGGAGGTCTAGGGCCGCGGCGATCCTGGCGAGGAGATTGAGGTGCTGCTCAGCGGGCTGCCCCTGCAAGCGGCAAACCGTAGCCAGGATTTCCACGAACTGCCGTCGCATGGGGCGATCGGTACTCCGGGAGAAGCTCCGGGCCATAGCCTTTATATCTAAGTCGAGAGGAAGGAATTGCTCGAGGAGTTGGTGAATCAAACGGTCATCATGGGCGTCACAACGAAGGAGTCTCGAGATGAAACAGGCTGCGCGCCGACGGTCGTGTGGCGGCGGCACCCCTTGGACTCGCAGCACGGTCGCTGTCAGGCCCAAAAGGATCGCAACCAGGAGCTGCTCCTCCTCGCGTGGGCCGATACCCTCGCCCACGAAATACCCAATCACCGCCCCGACGGGGCCGGCGGCAAGATACCCGAGTCCGACACCCAGCACCTTCGCCAACTTGTTCATCTTGTTCCCGTCCGCGCCGTCAACCGCTGGCGAAATTCCCTTGACAGTGCTCCGGGGCGGTGATAGCTTTCGCCCTAAACTTTGAAGGCCTTGAAATGAAAAGAAATTTACCAGGACCTCTCCTGGTATTCAAGGGGGAAAAGGGTCACCGGACCGCAACCTCCGCTCACTCTGAGCCACGGAAAGGAGAGACCAAAAGCGTATGGAATCGATATGGTTTTCAGGGCCATCACCCGCTTGGGCTGCCGATCTTGCAGGGAGATTAGGTGTCCTCTCCATGATTCTCGATGCCGGGCTGATGGTAAAGTTTGTCCTCGGTCTTCTCGTCGCACTCTCCATTGCCTGTTGGACTATCATCTTCATGAAGTATCGCCTTTTCAAGCGGGCGACGAAGGAGAGCTCCCGCTTTCTCAATGTTTTCTGGAACAGCAAAAGCCTGGGCACCGTGTTCCGGGAGTCCAAAGAGCTACGGGAGAGCCATCTGGCGGAGATATTCCGGGTGGCCTACCTTGAGCTCGGTCGGCTCACTAAGTCCAGTGATCGTGAGCGGAGCGGGAGCACGGACGGGGATGTCCAGATGCTCTGGATGGACAATATAGAACGGGCGCTCCGGAGCGCAGTGGGCGGGGAGGTGCAGAGGATGGAAAAGTCCTTGCCCCTTCTGGCGACTACAGGCAATACTGCGCCGTTTATCGGCCTTTTCGGGACGGTCTGGGGCATCATGGCCTCCTTCCACGGCATCGGCCTTAAAGGGTCGGCGACCCTTGCGGTGGTGGCGCCCGGCATCTCCGAGGCCCTGGTGGCCACTGCGGCAGGACTGGCGGCGGCCATCCCGGCGGTGGTCGGCTATAACCATTATGTGAACCGGGTGCGGGGCCTGGAGACGGAGATGGCCAACTTCGCCAATGACCTGTTGAATATCATCAAACGCGACATCCTTAAGCGCTTCGCCCGAGGAGATGGAAGGCCGGTCGGCGATGAGGAGTTTGAAAGCTAGCCCAAACGGTGCGGGCTGGCAACCACCGGGGATGCCGTGGGGGGGAAATGAGATATACTGTACACAACATCAGATGACGGCCGATATGGCGACGGGGGGAAAGAATCCCGATGCAGGTGAACAACGGGAATCGAAGGTTGCTCTCTGAGATCAATGTGACGCCCTTTGTGGACGTGATGCTGGTATTACTCATAATCTTTATGGTGACGGCGCCGATGATGATGCAAGGGGTGGACGTGAACCTCCCGAAGACGACAACGCAACCGATCCGCACGGAAGAGGAGCGACTTGTTGTCACGATCACGGCCAAGCAGCAGATCTTTCTGAACGAGTACCAGATTACCCTGGAATCGCTGGTGAAGAAGCTCGAGGCGATTTACCGGAACCAACCCGATCGAGCCGTATTTCTCCGAGCCGACCGGACTGTTCCCTATGGGTTTGTCGTGGAGGTGATGGCCGCCGTGCGCCGGAGCGGCATTGTGCGCATCGGGATGGTGACCGAGCCGCCGCAAGAGGTGCCATGATCGCCGACGGGATTGGTCGATCACGGGTTCGCATGCATGGGCTGCCGGATTGGTGGCACCGCACGCTCGCGTGGTCCGTGCTCCTGCACGGGGCGGTGCTGATGCTTGCTGTGACCTGGTCAGGGATGTTCACCGCGAGAGCGAGCTTCGGTCCGGTATACGATGTGGAGTTGGTGAGCCTTCCAGCCGGCAGATTGTCGGGAAAGGGGACGGTGGCCGCGAAGGGTCAGCTCCAGGCGGCCTCACCGCGGGAGAAGGCTATCCCCATCCAGCGCTTCCAGGCAAAGGAGGAGGCGCTCTCCCTGAAAAAGAGGCAGGGCGCGGTTCCGAGCAAGCAGGAAAGCGAGGATGAACTCCTGTCGAAGGCATTGGCGAAAATCGAGCGGCCCAAGCAGCCGACACCGACGGAACGGGGGGCACAGACCACCGCCGGCCATCCCCAAGGAGTTGCCGCCAGTGAGGCACAGGGCACAGGGAAGGGGGTCTCCCTGGTCAATATAGGAGGCATGAAGGGAGACGAGCTCAGTCAGGCTCTGGCGCTCTACCGGGCCCTGATCTACGAGAAGATCGAGAGCAACTGGGTTCTCCCGGATCCGTTGATGCAGAAGAAAGGCCTCGAGGCGGTGGTCGCAGTCCGGACCCGCCGGGATGGAACCGTCACCGATATCAGGTTTGAGAAGAAGTCCGGCGACGCCTATTTTGACGACTCGGTGCTCAAGGCGATCGTCAAGTCGAAGCCCTTTCCGCCGTTCCCCGACATTTATAGCCCCAAGGAGGAGGACATTGTCATCCGTTTTGCCCCCGGTAACGAGAAATCGTGATGCCATAAAACGCCCTCTGTTTACGCTCCGTCCGGTCGCGCTGGCTTTTCTCGCTATCGGCGCCCTGGCCCTTATCCTCCAGGCGGTGCCTGTTGCGAGCCGTATCTACATCGATATCAGCTCCCCGTCGCAACGGAAGATCCCCATAGCCATTCCGGCCCTTCGCCACGAAGGGGGTGACGCTGCCGGCTATCCGCTGGCGAAGAGCCTGGCGGACAGCCTGGGGGGTGCCCTCACGTTCACCGGGCTCTTTCAGGTACTCAATCCCAACATGTTCCTCCAGGACCCCCAACAGATGGGAACCGACCTGGCGGACATCAAGTTCCCCGAATGGAGTTTTCTCGGCGCCGATATGCTGGTCCGGGGGAGCTACCGGGTGTCCGGTGGAAAGTTGGAAGTTACCTTTCGGCTTCTTGACGTGGTCAACCAGTCCCAGATCATGAAGAAGTCGTACCTCGATGATGCCACGGCGGTGCGGCAGATCGTGCTCAGGTTCGCCGACGACATGATGCTTCAGCTTACCGGTGAACCGGGAATCTTCAACACCCGCATCGCCTTCGTGGGCGACGGCACCGGCCACAAGGAGATCTATGTCGCGGACTTTGACGGTTTCAACCAGCGCCGACTCACGAGTGACAACAGCATCGATCTGAATCCGGAATGGAGTCCGGACGGGAAATCCCTCACCTTTGTGAGCTACAAAAAGGGAAACCCGAGCCAGAGAGAGAACCCGAATCTGTATGTCATGAATCTCGCCACCAAAAGCGTCCAGATCCTCAGTCAGCGGCCCGGGCTGAACATCACCCCCGCCTGGCATCCCCAAGGCGGCAAGCTGGCAGTGACCCTTTCCGTGAGCGGCAATTCCGAGCTTTATCTTATCGACTCCCGGGGCCAGATCCTGGAGCAGCTGACGAAGAGTTTCGCCATCTCCGTCTCGCCCTCCTGGTCTCCCGACGGGCGCAAGTTGGCCTACGTCTCCAACCGGACCGACAAACCGCAGATCTACATCCTCGACCTCGCCGGCAACACGAGCACCCGTCTCACCTTCGAGGGCGACTACAATACCTCTCCCGCTTGGTCACCCCGCGGCGATCGGATCGCCTTCAGCGGTTTCCACGAGGGCAGGTTCGACATCTTTCTCATCAGCCCCAATGGGAACAACCTCCAGCAACTCACGGGCGGGAGCGGCGACAACGAGAATCCCTGCTGGTCGCCCGACGGCCGGATGATCCTCTTCCAGTCGGATCGCCAGGGCGGCACCACGCTCTGGGTGATGCTGGCCAACGGGTCGGATCAACGGCCCCTCGGGCTTCGCCTCGGGGGCAAGCATACGGAGCCTGCGTGGTCCCCGAGGTTGACTTGGAATCCCTCTTAGGGTATAGGGTCTTATAGGTGAAGGGAGCAGTGGAGGCGATCGGGAGATCGCCGCCGCTTTTTTCTCTCAACGGGACTGGAATCGCGTTGTTTTCTTCTTGTGGTAGGACCACGCGGAACAGCGAGAGGAGGTGAAAGAGGAGATGAGGAGAGGCATTGTGTGGACCCTGGGAAGCATTCTTCTGGTCTTCTTGATGGTGATGGGAGTGTCCTGCGCCAAGAAGGCTGTGACCGAGGAGCAGGCGCCCGCCCAGGCGCCGGCCGGACCAGCGCCCGCAGCCAAAGAGGAGCCCAAGGCTCCGCCGGCGGGGCCGGCTGCCCCAGATAAGCTTGCTGAGGCGAAGAAGGTTTTCGAGGCCGAGGGCATCTACTTCGACTTCGACAAGTACAACCTGAAGCCGGAGGCCATCAAGGCTCTGGACAAGAAGGTTGCATTCCTGAAGGAGTACCCGCAGGTGAAGGTGCTGATCGCAGGCAACTGCGACCCGCGCGGGAGCAATGAATACAACCTCGCGCTGGGAGACCGTCGCGCCAATGCCGCCAAGAGCTACATGGTGAAGGCCGGTATTGTCGAGAACCGCCTGAGCACGATTTCCTACGGCGAAGAGAAGCTCATTTGCACGGAGTCAACAGAGGCCTGCTGGGCGAAGTGTCGACGGGATGACTTTATCGTCCAGTAGTTTCACTCGAAAAGACGAGGTGCCCGGGCATGGCGGGACGCACTCGTCGGAGCGGTGTACAGGCGCCGACCTCGGCTCGATTTTAGAGAGCCGAAGTCGGCGTTTGTGTTATAGCCCGCATTATACACGAGCCATCTGTTGCGACCGCGGATCTGGCCGGCCTTCCGGACGTCCTCGGGCCCTGAACCTCGCGACGTCATGAGCAAGTACGCCTCAGATCCGAGTGCCGCGATGCCGGTAAGGGGTCGCGGGCACAGTGGGGGCTAGGAATTCGCCACGGCGAGAACAAAGACGGGAGATGCGAGCATGATCTCTAGTTGGCTGGACAGGAAACTGGTTCGAGGATTGGTCGCCCTTTCCCTGGCCATGCTTGTCGGCCTTGGCGGCTGTGCCTGGCAGAGGGACGTGGACACGGTCCAGAGGCAGGTCGCCGCCTCCAACAACGAGCTGAAGGCCATGGATTCGCAACTCGCACGGCTGGAGCAGAAGGTGAGCCAGCTGGAGGGTGTCCGCCACAACCAGGCGGTCGTGGGGGCTCAGCTCGACCAGATCCAGCTTGACATCGGTCGCCTGGGCGGCCAGGTGGAGGAGGCGGTAGTCAAGAGCAACCGCCAGGAGGAGAGGCTGAGCCAGCTCCAGCAGGCGCAGATGAACTCGATTCTGGAACTCCAGAAGTCTGTGGAGGACCTCAACCGCCGGATGAACCAGCTGGCTAGCTCCCTCGGGTATCGAGACCTTGCCTCGCCCCCTGGCAGCGGTGAGGGCGGCGTCGGTGAGAAGAAAGGTTCCGAGGCCGGTCAGGCTACCGGCGGCCTTGCAGCGACACCGGCAGAAAGCCAGAAGGCCCTCGGAGCTCAGGCCCTCTACGATCAGGCTATACAACTCTTCCGGTCTGGGGATTTCCCCGGGGCGCGGGAGGGCTTCACCCGATACTTGGGGCTGTATCCCAAGACCGAACTAGCGAGCAACGCTCAGTTCTGGCTGGGTGAGTGCTACTTCGCCGAGAGGAACTACAAGGAGGCGATTGGCGCCTACGACAAGGTGATCAAGGAATACCCCAAGAGTGAAAAGGTGAGCAGCGCCTGGCTCAAGATGGGCATGGCGTTCCTGGAGCTGGGCGACAAGGATGCCGGAAAGATCGCCCTCAAGAAAGTAATCAGGGACTATCCCCAGAGCAGTCAGGCGCAGATTGCCAAGAGGAAGCTCGCTCAGATCCAGTAGCAGGCCGACCCGTGGGCAAAAGCCGGCTCACCAGGGAGGCTCCCACGGCTCCCTGGGAACTGCCGCTTCTCTTTCTCCCCCCTCGCTGTCACCATCCCCAACCCTCTCCCCGGACCCGACAAAGGTTTCAACTTCCAGGTGCTCTCCGTCCGTCACAAACGTAATGGCCCCATGGAGGTCAGTTCGGTAGGTGCGGACGTTCAGAAGGCGATACTGTTCCAAGACCTGTGGCGAAGGAAAGCGAAAGGGATTCCCGAAGCCGACGGAGAAGACAGCCATCTCCGGCCGGAGCTTCTCCAGGAAGGAGAGGGTGCTGGAAGAGCGGCTGCCGTGATGAGGGACCAAAAGCACCTGGGCGCTTTCGAACCCCGGCAAGGTCAGAAGCTGTTCCTCGGCCTCTCTGTCGATATCGCCGGGGAAGAGGAAGGAGATCTGCTTGTAGCGGAGGTGAAGGACGAGAGAGAGTTTGTTGTGCTCGGCGTAGGTATAGGTCTCGTTCGCGGCGCGATCATCGGGCAATGGGTGGAGTACCTTGACTGTGAGACCCTGGATCGGACGGGGACAGGCAAGCGCCCGATGATCGAGGACAGGTATTCCTCTCTGCGCTAGGATATCCATGAGGCCGAGAAACTCGGGCTCTGGGCTGAGGAGGCCGGGATACCAGAACTCCTTGACCGGGAACTGAGCGGCAATGAAGGCGAGGCCGCGGAAATGGTCTGGGTGGGCGTGGCTGAGGATCATGACGTCGAGGCGGTGAATCCGGCGGTGCCAAAGGTACGGCGCGACCACATTACGGCCCACGTCGAAAGGGGACCCAGGAAAGCCGCCGCCGTCAATGAGCATGGCACCCCCTTCCGGAAGCTCCAAGACCGCGGCGTTCCCTTGACCCACATCGAGAAAGGTAACCCGGAGATGGGACAGGGAAGAGGGTAGGGGAATCCGATGGATCAGGAGGACGAGGCAGCCGGCTACCAAGAGGCCGGCCCGACTCCAGGCGGGAAGGCTCGAGCGGGAAAACCGAAGCAACGGGGTGGTCAACAGGATGTAGGCCAGAATCAGTTGCCACAGGCGTATCGTACCGGGCCAGAACGTAGCCCAGGAGAGGTTGCCGATGAAGGAACTGAGCCCGAGAACGACCTCGAGGCCAAGGGCTCCCATGGTAAGAACAAACCCTGCGACCTCCGTGGAGAAGGGCAGGAGGAGGAGCGCCAGGAGTCCGGCCGGTTGCACCAAGAAGGCGACGATGGGCACGACGATGAGGTTCGCCGGGATCCCGAGCAGGGGGAAACGGTGGAAGTAGTAGATGGCCAGCGGGGCTGTGGCGACGGAGGCAACCACGGTGATGAGGACGGACTGGTACAGGTAAAGGGCGGCCTTGCGCCAGCGCTGCTCCTGGTGCTCTCTGAACCACGACGGACACGGCAGCCTCGGCGGTACCCAGATGAGCGCGGCGACCGCGACAAAGGAAAGCTGGAAGGATGCACTGAAAAGGTCCTGAGGCGTCACCGCGATGATGAGGAGAGCGGCAACGGCGAGGAAGTTGAGGGAATCCTTGGGTCGCTGGATGAGGAGCGAGAGGGTGACCACGGCGAGCATCAGGGTAGCCCGCAAGACCGGTACCTCCATGCCGGTAAGCACGGCGTAGACGACGGCGACCGGGAAGGCGGCCAAGCTCGCCACCGCGCTGACACCCCATCGCCCCGCGACCGAGGTCATGCCGGCGAGTCCGCCGCGGAAGATGAAAAAGACAAGCGCGGCAACCAGAGCCAGGTTGAAGCCGGAGATGGCCACGAGATGTCCCAACCCGGCGGCGTAGAGGTATTCCTTGGTGACCTCGTCGAGGGCGAAGTCGTCGCCGATCACGAGGGCCCGGAAGAGGGCGGCGCGGTCCGGCGGCAGCCAGGCATCGTAAAAGGCACGGGAATCCGACAGAATACGCCCGAGCATCCTTCCCCACAGGGGAGATGTGGGCTCACCTAGGGCGATGAGCTGGGTGTCCGACCGTACCGTGCCCAGGAGCCAGATGCCCTGGTCGGCAAGGTATCGGCGATAGTCAAAGGCCCCGGGATTGTTGAAATTACGGACCGGTCTCATAGCGACTCGACCGATGAATCGCTGACCGACCGGCCACTCTTTCTGGCAGGAGGTGATGGTAAGCAAGAGCGCGCCCGAAACGGGCTGCATGGTATCGCCCACGCGGTACTGCTCAAGGGTCACCGCAACCCTGGTCTTGTCAGGATAACGCTTGGGAGGCGAGCCGATCCGCCCGATGACCATCATCTCCTGCCGTTGCGAGAAGGTCGGCAGGCCCGGCGGCGGACGATCGGGGTCGGGTGCACTCGAGATAGCCATGGCCCCGAGGGCAACAAAGAGCAGGTGGGGGAGGATCAGGGCGGCCTCATTCCGGTTCGTTCGCCAGGCAAGGCAGAGGAGGAGGATGGTGGCGACAACGGCGATAGCTACAGGGTGCAAGGCGACGTGGCGACCGAGGACGATCCCGGCGCTGAAGCTCACGAGCAAGTGCAGTACCGGTCGGTGGACGGATGCCATGTGCGCCTTCGGCTGTGGAACGAAAGAAGTGAGCCTACTCCTTCACTCGCTCGATTTTCGCACCGAGTGCCGAGAGCTTGGTCTCAAAGGCCTCGTATCCCCGGTCCAGGTGATAGACGCGGGAGACTTCAGTAACTCCGTCGGCGGCGAGCCCGCCGAGGACGAGGGAGGCGCTGGCCCGGAGGTCGGTGGCCATGACCGGCGCCCCCTGAAGTTTCGGACGACCGCGAACGATGGCGGTATTCCCCTCGATGTCAATGTCCGCACCCAGCCGTCTCAGCTCACTCACGTGCACGAAGCGATTCTCGAAGATCCCTTCGGTGATGATGCTCTGGCCCTTGGCGAGGGCCATCATGGCCATAATCTGAGCCTGCACGTCTGTGGGGAACCCCGGGTAGGGCATGGTCTTCACATTGACCTCATGGATCGCCGCTGCACCCACTGCCCGGATAGAATCATCGCTTATGCTGAAGTGCATACCGGCCTGTTCCAGCTTTCGCACCACCGCCTCCACGTGTTCCGGGACACACGGTCCTACCGTGACATCGCCTCGGGTGATTCCGGCGGCGACAAGGTAGGTTGCGGTCTCGATACGATCGGGCATGATGGTGTGCTCCATGGGGCGGAGCTCCTTCACCCCTTCGACCGTGATCACCGGGCTCCCGGCACCATCGATGTTCGCACCCATCCCCGTGAGGCAGGTGGCGAGATCCACCACTTCGGGCTCCCGAGCTGCATTCTCGATCACGGTCCGGCCTTCAGCGAGGACCGCTGCCATCATGAGGTTCTCGGTGCCGGTCACGGTAGGGATGTCCAGATGGATACGGCTCCCCACGAGACGCGTCGACGTGGCTTCCACGTAGCCGTGGCGGAGGTCGATCTTGACGCCAAGCCGTTCCAGCCCGGCAAGGTGAAGGTCTATGGGGCGGGCGCCGATGGCACAGCCGCCGGGAAGAGAGACCCGCGCCTCCTTGAGGCGAGCCACCAGCGGCCCGAGAACGAGAACGGAGGCACGCATGGTCTTGACGAGATCGTAAGGGGCCTCGCAGCTATCGAGGTCGTCCGTGTGGATGCAGAGAGGCTCACCCTCCTCGAAGGTAGCGCCCAGGTGGTAGAGGAGCGTCTTGGTGGTGCGGATATCGCGGAGCCGCGGGAGATTGCGGAGTCGGTGAACACCGCCACAGAGGAGCGTTGCCGCGAGGATCGGCAGCGCTGCATTCTTGGCACCACTGATCCTCACGTTGCCTTGGAGGGGCCGGCCCCCTTCGATGAGAATCTTATCCATGGGATCACCTCAGATCACTCTGTCGGCCAATCCGCCCTCACTATGGATAGGTACTGTCCGCCTTGGCACGCCGAGGCTTCCAGCTATCTTGTCTGAGCTACCAGCACCCTGTCAATGGCGCTGTAATCTTTAAAAATACGCCAGCCCCGGTAGCGGTTGGTACGGGCGACCAGGGCGCCCACCGCCTCCGCCTGTCCTGTGCCCATCTCCAAGGCCAGGATCCCCCCGCTACGAAGGAAATTCGGCGCCTGGTCGATGATAGCCCTGATGGTCTGCAGGCCGTCCTCGCCTCCGTCCAGGGCATGGCGCGGCTCGTAATCTCGAATCTCCCTCGGGAGCAGGGAAAATTCAGAGCTCTTGATGTAGGGCGGATTTGTCACCACCGCGTCGAAGCGGATACGACCAAGCCCGGAGAAGAGGTCCGAGCACAAGAAGAGGACGCGCCCGGACACCTGGTAGCGGCGGGCGTTGTCCTTGGCCACCCCGAGGGCGGCCAGGGAGCAGTCTCCCGCGACCACTAAGGCCTGCGGCAATTCTCGGGCTGCGGCGATGGCGATGGCTCCTGAGCCGGTTCCCATGTCCATGAGGCGCATCTGCTTCGTGCCGGTGTCGCGAGCGAGGTCGAGGAGCGCCTCCACCAAGAGCTCGGTTTCGGGCCGCGGGATGAGCACAGCGGGGGTGACGGCGAGGGCGAGGGACCAAAACTCCTGGGTCCCGGTGATGTATTGAACCGGCTCCCCGCGCAGCCGTCGCTCCAAGCATCTTGAGAAAACTTTAAGCTCGCCAGCCTCGAGAGGGCGCTCGGCGTTCAGGTAAAGGGAGAGGCGGTCCAGCCCAAGCACATGGCCCAAGAGCAACTCGGCCGCGGCGCGTGGCTCCAGGATATGATGGTTCTTGAGGTGGTCGGCGGCTCTCCGGAGGAGACTCAGGACGGTTTCAGGCATGTTGTGACGGCGCCAGTGCCTCGGCCTTGAAATTGGCGATGAGGGGATCGATAAGGCTGTTCAACTCTCCCCCGAGAACCTCGCCGAGCCGGTAGAGAGTGAGATTGATGCGATGGTCCGTGACGCGGTTCTGGGGGAAGTTGTACGTCCGGATCCGCTCGCTGCGATCACCGGTTCCCACCTGGCTCTTGCGATCCTCGGCCAGCTTGCTCTGCTGCTCCCGGACCATCATGTCCTTAAGCCTTGCCCGCAGAACCTTGAGAGCCTTCGCCTTGTTCTTGTGTTGCGATTTTTCGTCCTGGCAGGTCACCACCAAGTTGGTTGGCAGGTGAGTGATGCGGACCGCCGAGTCCGTAGTGTTCACACTCTGACCGCCGGGACCAGAGGAGCGGAACACGTCGATCCGCAATTCGTTGGGCTCGATGTGCACCTCCACCTCTTCCGCCTCAGGCAGCACGGCCACTGTGACCGCGGAGGTGTGGATTCGGCCCTGGGCCTCGGTGGTGGGGACACGTTGCACCCGGTGTACGCCGCTTTCGTGTTTGAGGCGGCTATAGGCCCCCTTTCCGGAAAGGGAGAGGATGAGCTCCTTGAACCCCCCGATCCCTGTGGGGTGGCTGTTAAGCACCTCCATCTTCCATCCCATGGCCTCGGCGTAGCGGGTGTACATGCGCGCCAGGTCCGCGGCGAAGAGTGCTGCCTCGTCGCCGCCGGTGCCGGCGCGGATTTCCAAGATGACATTCTTTTCGTCATTCGGATCCGAGGGGGTCAGGAGCTCTCTGAGTTCCTGCTCCGTCGCGTCGAGGTCTCCCTGAAGTTTGCGGTTCTCTTCCCGAGCAAGCTCCCGGATCTCCTGGTCCGGATCGTCGAAAAGCTCCTTGTTCTCTTCCAGTTGTTTCGAAAGTTGTCGGTGTCTTCTCCATGCCTGGACGGACGGGGCGAGTTCACTATGCTCCTTGGCGAGGCGCTGGTATTCCCGCGGGTTGGAAATGGTCTGGGGATCGCTGAGGGCTTGCTCCAGCTGGAGGTATCGCTCCTCTATCCCCTGCAGTTTGTCGAACATGAACGGTTACCCCATGCTCTCGGGTCTGCTCCCATTCTCCAGGGTCAAAGCCCGAGAAAGGGCGCAGAGACCGATCTCCACCTGATCGTCGCTCGGTTCCCGCGTCGTGAGTCGTTGGAGCCACAGGCCGGGTTGCGTGAGCCAGCGGATTACGGGATGGGGCGCGGTTCTCCCGGTAAAGCGGATCCATTCATAGGAGAGTCCCGCGATGGGGACGAGGAGCAAGATCTTGGCCACAATGTAGACCGCCGTCCTCAACGCCGCGGGCAAGCCGGGAAGGCGAGGGAGCACCGGGAAGACGAGAGAGAAGAGCACAATGCTGAGCACGAGAACCATGAGGAGGAAAGCGGTACCGCACCGGGGGTGGAGGGTGGAGTGCTTGCGAGCGTTGGCGACTGTGAGGGTCTCGCCGGCTTCATAAGCGTAAATCGACTTATGTTCCGCCCCATGGTACTGGAACACCCTTCGAATGTCCTTGGAGAGCGAGATGGTCCAGAGGTAGACGAGGAACAGCGCCACCTTTATCACGCCATCCAGGGCATGAAAGGCGAAGCTCTCCACCGAGAACAGCCAAGGCCCGATCTTACCGATCCAAAGGGTAACAAGATGCGGGATGACGACGAAGAGAGCGATGGCCAGGGCGAAAGCGAAGGCGATGGTAAGGCCGAGAGCCCAGGGGCTGAGTTCCTTGTCTTCCTCTTCCAAGGCCTGGGAGGCAGAAAAGGAGAGCGCCTGGATCCCATTTGCCAAGGTCTCGAAGAGGATTACCGCCCCTCGGAGAACAGGCCATTTGAGAAAGGGATAACGCTCGGAGAGGGGACGCCACTCGGTCTCCTTGTAGACGATCTCCCCCCCAGGACGGCGTACCGCGACGACGAGGGCGTGAGGCGAGCGCATCATGACACCCTCGAGCACCGCCTGGCCACCTATACGGATCAATCCATTCATAGGAGGTGATTGGAAAGACATGAACGACCGCAAGCTGGGCTTTCCCTTGATCGAACTCCCTGCGGTCGTCGGTCGTTCGTCCGGTTAGGCCTTATTCTTCTCCGTCGACTCCGCCTCGGTACGCTTCTCATACTTCTTGAGAAAGCGCTCGATTCGACCGGCAGAATCGACGAGTTTTTGCTTCCCGGTGTAGAAGGGGTGACAGCGCGAGCAGATCTCCACGCTGATGTTCTCCTTGGTGGAGCCGCTTACAAATTCGTTCCCGCAATGACACCGAACCGTACTCTGATGATAGGTAGGATGAATGTCTTTCTTCATAGGATTCCTCTGGAATGCGCCTACAAGCAAGCCCTTCCCTGTCTCTCCTGACTCAGCAAAACTAATCCAAGCTAAGTAATATAGCCAAAATCTGGATTTCGATCAAGAGATTTTTGCTGACAGGGCCACGGGGGGTGGGCGAACCTCCGCCGCGATCGCCCCACCCGTCCGGCTGAGCTCGGGTGGAAGGTCTTGGGGTTTGCCGGGACCCTGTGAGGGCTATGCGTTCATGGAGTCGAGAAAATCCGCGTTATCCTTGGTCCCCTGCATCTTATCCAGGAGAAACTCCATAGCGTCCACCGGGTTGAGGGGCGAAAGAAGCTTGCGGAGAATCCAGATGCGGTTCAGATCCGGGGCCGGGATGAGGAGCTCCTCCTTCCGGGTACCGGAACGATTGATGTCGATAGCCGGGAAGATACGGCGGTCGGCGAGCTTGCGGTCGAGGACGATTTCGAGATTACCGGTGCCCTTGAACTCCTCAAAGATCACCTCATCCATGCGGCTCCCGGTGTCGATGAGAGCGGTGGCGATAATGGTGAGGCTCCCTCCCCCTTCGATGTTCCGGGCCGCGCCGAAGAACCGTTTCGGTCGGTGCAGCGCATTGGAGTCCACGCCGCCCGAGAGGATCTTGCCGCTAGGGGGCACCACCGTGTTGTACGCCCGCGCGAGACGGGTGATGCTGTCCAGGAGGATGACCACGTCCCGCTTGTGCTCAACAAGGCGCTTCGCCTTCTCAATTACCATTTCCGCA
>Ga0335070_10003000_pt1 | contig 19681 bp, 20 predicted proteins | sample Lox_Sample_13_FD_206722 | JGI IMG/M metagenome (GOLD analysis project Ga0335070, IMG submission 206722) | Soil microbial communities from Loxahatchee National Wildlife Refuge, Florida, United States - Lox_Sample_1.3 | ecosystem: Environmental > Terrestrial > Soil > Wetlands | place: USA... | reverse complement strand
TGCGCCGTTGCCCGGCATGATGGGCACCAGTGAGGCCATGCAGCGGGTTTACCGCATGGTGCGCCTGGTGGCATCACGCAGCACGACGGTTCTAGTCGCCGGGGCTACGGGAACGGGCAAAGAATTGGTGGCACGCGCCATCCACGCCTTGAGCCCGCGCTCCTCGAAGCCATTGATCGTAGTGAATTGCGCAGCCATTCCGGAAGCTCTGCTGGAGTCGGAATTATTCGGATACATGCGCGGCGCGTTTACCGGGGCGGTGCAGGCGCAGCTGGGAAGAATTCCCGCGGCTCACGGTGGAACCCTTTTTCTCGACGAAGTCAGCGAACTTCCACTTGGCATGCAGGCCAAATTGCTGCGCTTTCTGGAACAAAAGGAAATCCAGCGCCTGGGCGCAACCGACGTGACTCGCGTCGATGTTCGCGTGGTGGCCGCCAGCAACGCCGATCTGGCCCTCCGCTCGGCCCGCGGTGAGTTCCGCCAGGATCTTTTCTACCGGCTTTCGGCATTTCCCATCGAACTGCCTACGCTGGCCGAGCGCCGCGCCGACATTGTTCCGCTCGCGCAATACTTTCTCGCCTGCATGGCGGCCGCGCTGCAATTGCCGCCGCCGAGACTCAGTGACGACGCCATTCGGATTCTCGAAACGCATCCCTGGCCGGGCAACGTCCGCGAACTGCAGCACGTGATGGAACGTGCATCCATCCTGATCGAAAACGGAGACACGGTCGAGGCCGAGCATCTTTGTTTTTCTTTGTCTCCGGGTTTTTCTTTATCTCCGGGGTTGGCTTTGCCTCAGCCGACGGCTCACTCTTAAGACGATTCTTACCCGTACGCTGCGGTGATTGGCAGTCACCGTGCAAATCTTGCCGATGGTTATGCCTTCTTTGCCCATGCCGAACAGTTGGACCGAAGCGGTAGTGATCCCCCCGCAGCCCGCTGGCTACAACATCGGCAATATTCGTCCAGAAGACGAGCAGTCGCTGGTGCACGCGTTTCATTCCTTTGCCCAGGCCGCAGGTTCTCTCGAACGTTCTTACGGACAATTGCAGGACGAGGTAGGCAGACTTCGCGCGGAACTGGCCACCAGTCATCAAGAACTCGCCGAAAGTCTGGAGCAGAACAAGAGTATGCGCGCCCATCTCGACCGCATCCTCGAGGCCCTGCCGTGCGGCGTACTGGTCATCGCGGCGGACGGCAGCGTGACTCGCGTCAATCCCGAGGCCCTGCGCCTGCTCGGCGCCGAAAACGCGATTCCGACCTGTCTGGATGCACTTCCCGACGCGTTGCAAGAGTGGCTGCGGACGAACCTGTCCGGCGATCAGGAACGAGAGCTGGCAGTGACGAGGCTGGACAATTCCAGGCTCTATATGGCCGCTCGCCATGCTTCGTTGCCCGCTGAAGAATTGCAAGCGTCGGTCGTGATCCTGCGCGATATCACCGAACGCAAACGTCTGGAGCAGGCACAGGACAAGCTGCGCCGCGAGAAAGCTCTGGCCGACATGTCGAGCATGCTGGCGCACGAGATTCGCAATCCGCTGGGAAGCCTGGAATTGTTTGCCGGATTGCTGGTCGAATCCGAACTCAACGGCGAGTGCCGGGAGTGGGTGGAACACATTCAGGCTGGCCTACGCACGCTCGCCGCCACGGTCAATAATGTTCTCCACTTTCACAGTCTGCCCGATCCCGAGCGCGCTCCGCTGGATGCCGGCCGCCTGCTGACCTGGGCGCGGGACTTCTTCCGTCCCCTGGCGCAACAGTCGGGCATTACCCTGAGCCTGCAGAACCGGTTGACTGGAGTATTCGTCGAAGGGGATCGGCATCGCCTAGAGCAGGTGCTGTTGAACCTGATCCTGAACGCAGTGCGCGCCATGCCCGGCGGGGGCTGGATCGAACTCGGAGGAACGATCGCCGGCGGCGGATCCGCGGTGTGCATCACCATTTCCGATACCGGACCCGGAATTCCGCAAGAACATCTGGCCCGCATCTTTGAGGCCGGATTCAGCACCCGCCCCAGCAGTCCGGGTCTGGGCCTGGCGGTGTGCCGCAAGATCGTGCAGCAACATCAAGGCGACATTCACGTGGTCAACCGGAGCGGCGGGGGAGCGACCTTTACGGTGACCTTGCCCCTCACGCCCACGACGGAGGGAGTTGTGTTCGCATGAAAGTCTTGGTAGTGGACGACGACCGGGGAATGCGGGCCGCACTGGAAGCGCGCTTCTTGAAGCGGGGATGGCGGGTGGAGACTGCGGCTTGCGCGGAAGAGGCTTTGGAAAAATTCCGCCGCGAGCTGCATCCGCTGATCGTGACCGACGTGCGCATGCCGGGAGACGACGGCTTCGCGGTGATGCGGGCGGCGCGAGCGCTGGCGCCGCATACCGCCGTGATCCTGCTCACGGCCTACGGCTCCATTCCCGACGCGGTCGCCGCCGTCCGGGACGGAGCCTGCGACTATCTGGTGAAGCCGGTCTCGTTCGAGCAACTGGAACAATCCGTGGAGCGGTTGCTCGCGCAGAGCGATGCGCAACGGGACACGCTGCGCGAGCTGGTCGGCTCTTCGCCGGCGTGGCTGCGCGCCGTCGAACGGGCGCGGCAAGCGGCGCCCAGCGATGCCGACGTGCTGATCGAAGCCGAGAGCGGCACCGGCAAAGAGCTCCTGGCCCGGCTCATTCACCGGCTCAGCCCGCGCCGCGAGCGTCCGTTCGTGGCGGTCAACTGCGCCGCCTTCCCCGAACACCTGCTGGAAAGCGAGTTGTTCGGTTACACCAAGGGCGCGTTCACCGGGGCCACCAACGCGAAAGCGGGAAAGTTCGAACTGGCCAACGGGGGAACGCTGCTGCTCGACGAAATCGGCGAGATGCCGCTGGGCCTGCAGCCCAAGTTGCTGCGCGCCCTGCAGGAGCGGGAGGTCGACCGGCTGGGCGACACGCGCAGTATTCGGGTCGAGCTGCGCGTGGTCGCCACCACCAACTGCCACCTCGCGCACATGGTGCGGGAGGGAAAATTTCGCGCCGATTTGTACTACCGGTTGAACGTCATCCCGCTGAGCCTGCCCCCGTTGCGTGAGCGCATCGAAGACGTCCGGCCGCTGGCCGAGCACTTTCTCAAGCTCTACACCCCTGCGGGCAAGCGCATGCGCTTGCAGCCGGAACTGCTGGCCTTGCTGGAGTTGCATTCCTGGCCCGGCAATGTCCGCGAGTTGGCGAATTGCATCCGGCGCATGGTCGCGCTGGCCGCCGGGACGGAGATTGGCGTCTCGGCCCTGGAGGGATGGGGAGAGGGCGATTCTTCCCCTTCGTCTGCGGCCGGTTTCGAAGCCGCTCATTTACGGCCGGGGCTTTCTCTCGGCGAAATGGAACGCAAGCTGGTCGAGATCACCCTGGAGGCTACCGGGGGAAACCGCTCGCGCGCGGCGGAACTGCTGGGCGTCAGCCTGCGCACGGTGCGTAACAAAGTTCGGAGTTACGGATTGCCCAGCTGGAGCAGCTATGTCCACGAATAACACCATGACGCAAACAGCCATGACCGAAGCGCTCGGCCGCTTTCTCGATGTCGATGTGGCGCGCTACAAACTGGTTTCCGCCAACCTGGCCAACGTCGACACGCCGGGATACAAGACGCGCGATCTGGATTTTCAGTCGGAACTCCGCCGCGCCACGGTGGAATCCGAGCAACCGGGAGAGTCGCTGTTGACCGAGGCGTCGTTCAGCCCGGTATCGCGCTCGGTGCGCGGGCTGATGGAGCGCCCCGATGGCAACAACGTCAGCGTGGAGCGCGAGAGCCTGCTGCTGGCGGAAACGCAAATGAAATTCAACCTCGGCATTCAGCTTCTCAAGGATCAGTTCCACACCATATCGCTGGCCATCAATTCTGGAGGTTCCACGTCATGAATCTGTTTGGCATGCTTGAAGTCAGCGGCTCTGCGTTGGCGGCGGAACGCTGGCGCGCCGAAGTTGTGTCCGCCAATATGGCGAACGCCGAAACCACGCGTACGCCGCAGGGCGGCGCCTATCGCCGGCAACTCCTGGTATTTCGCGCCCAGCCCATGCCGCGATTTCCCTTGCTGCTGGCCGGACTCCATCAAGGTACGCAGGCTGGCGTTCGCGTCGACGGCGTGGTAGCCGACGCGTCTCCGCTGCCCCGGCGCTATGAGCCGGGACATCCCGACGCCGACACTTCCGGCTATGTCACCTATCCCAACGTGAATCCGGTGATGGAGATGACCGACCTGCTCAGCGCCGTGCGGGCCTATCAGCTCAATGCGTCGGCGGTGCAGGCGGCAAAGACCATGATCCAGCAGTCGCTGCAAATCTTGAGTTGAGCGTGAAGCAGTTGAGCGTGAGTAACGGTCGGTTGCAGGAGAAACACATCCATGAACGGGATTTCGGCATTGCGCATTCTTCCGGCGGAAGCAGACATCGCGACGACGCCACAAGTGGGCGAATCGGGGGGCGGATTTCGCGAAGTGCTGCATAGTGCGATCGACGACATGCAGCAACTGGAACACCAGGCGGAAAGTACGGTGGCGGGCGTCTTACAGGGCAACGGAGCCGATGTGCACACCGCCATGATTGCCATGGAGAAAGCCGACCTCAGCTTCCAACTGATGATGCAGGTGCGCAACAAGATCGTTTCCGCCTATCAGGAAATTTCGCGCATGCAGTTTTGATGGCGAGCGGACATCGAGGGCACGGGATAACAGCATAGGCAAATCTTCATGGCGGACACCAAACCAGCTCCGGCCCCGAATAATGATGTAGGGCAGCGTCTTCTCCAGTTTTTTCAGGGACTCACGCTCAACCAGCGACTCCTGCTGGTGGGTGGAGCAGTGCTCGTCGCCGGGACGCTGTGGGTCTTCGTCGCGCTGCTGGGCCAGCCGAAGTACGTCACGTTGTATTCCGGACTGCGCGCCGAAGAAGCCCAGACGCTCGCCAGCCGACTGGCCGCCAAGAATATTCCCCACCAGGTCTCGAGCGATGGCGGAAGCCTGCTGGTGCCGGACGACAAGCTCGACGCCAGCCGACTGGAAACTGCCGCGGCCGGCCTGCCCCGCAGCGCCCGCCTCGGCTTCGAACTGTTCGACACGCCCAACTGGGCGGGATCGGATTTCACCGAGAAAGTGAACTACCAGCGCGCCCTCGAAGGCGAACTGGAACGAACCTTGGCCACGCTGAGCGAAGTCGAGGCGGTCCGCGTGCATCTGGTGATGCCGCAGGAGTCGCTGTTTACCGAACAGCAGCACGATGCCAAAGCCGCCGTCATCCTGAAGACCCGCAGCGGCCACCTCTCCGAGCAGGCCCAGCAGGCCATCCCGCAACTCGTGGCCAGCGCGGTCGACCGCCTGCGTCCGGAAAATGTCACCGTCGTCGATGCCGACAGTAATACACCCCTGTTGCACAATCGCGACGGTGTCAATGGAAGAGCGTATGGACTCGATGAAGAACTTTCCAAGACTTTGATTCATACTCTGGAGCCGGTGGTGGGCGCCGACCACGTTCGCGCCAGCGTCCACGTCGAATATGAATTAGGCACCAGCGAAGATACGCAGGAAACCTACGATCCCAAGAACGCAGCCACCCTGACGCAGGAGCACTCGGAAGAAAGTTCTACCGGGGCTGCTCCTGCCGGAGTTCCAGGCACGGCCAGCAACGTCCCTTCGGGAACGCCGCCGGCCAGTTCGGCGGCGGGTGCCGAGCAATCGAGTTCGCGCAGCGACGCCACGACCTATGCCGTCAGCAAAAGCCTGCGTCACACCGTGGAACCGGCGGGCCGGGTGCGGCGCATCGCCGCGGCGGTCGTGGTGGATGACGTGATCGAGACCGCGGATCAGGCCGGCAAGCGAACGACCACCCGCCGGAAACGTACGACCGACGAGATGAAGGAAATTGAACAACTGGCCAGTGCCGCGATCGGGGTGGATGCGCAACGCGGAGACGTCCTGGCCGTCGAAAATCTCTCGTTCCAGCAAACCCCGGTGGAGACTCCGCCGGCACCGACCAAAACCGACCATTGGAGACGCATGATTGAGCCCTGGTCCTGGGCGCTGCGCTACGTTGGACTGGCGGCGTTGTTCCTGGTGATCTACTGGCTGGTCTTGCGTCCGGTGAAGAAGCAGGCTCTGGCCGCATTCCGCGAGCTGCCGGGCCGGGCTTCTCCCCGGCTCACGCCGCAAGCCGCCGGCGCCGCCGGAGGCTTGTCGGATAGTCTCTCCCCCGAACTGGGCGAGAAACGAGCTACCCAGTTGAAAAAGCTGCTCTCGGAAAAAGTGAAATCCGAACCCGAAGCCGCCAGCCGCCTGCTGCAAAGCTGGGTGCAACAAGAGGAAAATAAATGACCGCCGCTGCCGCGCCCTCCGGTTTGCGCAAGGCCGCCATCCTGATGGTAATTCTCGGCGAAGACGCGGCCAGCGAGGTCTACCGCCAGCTTCCTGCGGATGACGTCGAGCGGGTGACGCAGGAAATCGCCACCCTGAGCCCGGTTTCCGCCGAGGTGGCTCTGTCGGTGCTCGAGGAATTTCAGCGGCTCATCCTGACCGGCGACTACCTGGCGCAAGGCGGCAAGGAATACGCCCACAAACTTCTGGTCAAGGCGTTCGGGGAAGACGGAGCCAAGGAACTGCTGCGCCAGGTCTCGCTGACCGCCGAAGTGAGCGCGGGGAAACTCGACTCCCTGCGCAAAGCCGATCCGCAACAGCTGGCCAAGTTTATCGAAGGCGAGCATCCGCAAACCATCGCCCTGATCCTGGCCCACCTCGAAGCCAAGCAGGCTTCCACGCTCCTGATGCGGTTGCCGGAAGAGTTGCGCTCCGAAGCCATCAAGCGCCTGGCCCAGCTGCGTCAGTTCTCTCCGGAGATGGCGCAGCGCGTCTCCCTGGTGTTGCACAAACGGCTGCAGGCGCTCGGGGAGCAGAGCCGGCGTGCCTACGCCGGATTGCGCGGCGTTGCCGACGTGATGAACCGGCTGGAATTGAATACGGCCAAGACCATCCTCGAAGGCATCGAGAAAGAGGATCCCAAGCTGGCTCTCTCCATCCGCAACCTGATGTTTACCTTCGAAGACCTGATCACCGTTCCCGAAGCCGGCATCCGCGAGCTGCTCGGGCAAATGGACAAAAAGACTCTGGCCACGGCGCTGCGTGGAAGTTCCGAGGAGCTGAAGAACTACATCTTCAAGTCCATGTCGTCGCGCGCGGTCGAGATGCTGAAGGAAGATATGGAGGTTCTCGGCCCGGTCAAGTCGCGGGAGATTCACAAGGCGCAAATGGAGGCGGTCACGGTCGCGCGCAAGCTGGAAGCCGAAGGAAAACTTTCCCTGACCCCTGAAGGTGAAGATGAGTTCGTCGCCTAAACTCGCTCCGCTCGACTCACGCGTCGACTCTTTTTCCGCCGAGGTACAGATCGAGCCGTTCGCCTACGACGCCGTTTCTTCCCCCGGCACCTCGCCCCGCCTCGACGCCGCGCTATCCAGTCTTTCCAGTCCTTCGCGTGCCGCCACTGACGGGCTCCCCCCCGCCGCGCAACGCGAAGCGCAGATTCGTCAGCAAGGCATCGAGCAGGGAAAACTGGAAGCGCGAAAACTTTTCGAGGAACAGCTATCCAAGGAACGCACCCGGGTCACCGGATCTCTGGCGCAATTCGCGCAGGAGCGCACCGAGTATTTTGAAAAGATCGAAGGCGAGGTCGTGGCCCTTGCCCTGGCCATCGCCCGGAAAATCCTGCACCGGGAATCGCAGATCGATCCCTTGCTTCTGGCTGGCATGGTGCGGGTCGCGCTGGAGACACTTGAGGGAGCAACCCAGATCGTCGTGCGGGTCCACCCCTCGCACGCTACGGAATGGAAACGATATTTTCAGGCGCAGTTCCCCTCCGGCAAGATGCCGGAGATCGTGGAAGACGCAGCCCAGCCTTTGGATTCCTGTCTGCTGCAAACCTCGTTGGGGACCACTTCGCTCGGCATTGAGTCTCAATTGAAAGAAATCGAACGAGGCCTGCTCGACTTGCTGGCCGCGCGTCCTGCAGTTCGACCGGGAGCAACTTCATGAACCCAGCCCCGATCCTCGCGCCCTATTTCGACCGGCTCAACACCTGCTCCGCGCTGCGCTGGCAAGGCAAAGTTACGCAGGTCGTCGGTTCGCTGGTGGAATCGGAAGGCCCGTTTTGTTCGGTGGGAGAGATTTGCCGGATCCATGACACGTCGGGACACGCCTTACCCGGCGAAATCGTCGGCTTTCGCGGACCGACGGTGCTCTCCATGCCGCTCGATCTGCCGCGCGGCATCCGCCACGGCGATCGTGTGGTGACCTGGGGCGAACGGGCCAGGCTTCGGGTGGGTCACGAGATGCTGGGCCGGGTGCTCGATGGCAGCGGACAGCCGATTGACTCGCTTGGCCCCTATCGCGCGCGCGCCTACCGCGCGCTGGATCACGCTTCGCCTTTGCCCCTGGAGAGAATCTCCATTCGCGAACCGATTGGCTGCGGCATTCGTGCCGTCGATGCCTTCCTCACCTGCGGTCGCGGCCAGCGCGTCGGCATCTTTGGCGGCAGCGGCGTGGGAAAGAGCACGCTCATCGGCATGATGGCGCGTAATACGGAAGCCGATCTCACCGTGCTTGGGCTGGTCGGCGAACGAGGCCGCGAAGTGCGGGAGTTTCTCGAGAATGCTCTCGGGGAGCAAGGCCGCAAGCGGTCAGTCGTGATCGTCTCTACGTCGGACCAGTCGCCCTTGCTGCGTATTCGCGCCGCACTGGCCGCCACCTCCGTTGCGGAATACTTCTGCTCTGAAGGCAAGAATGTTCTGCTCGTCGTCGATTCCATCACTCGCCTGGCGATGGCGCAACGCGAGATCGGACTGGCCGCCGGCGAACCCCCCACAGCCAAGGGTTACACTCCGTCGTGCTTCTCCATGCTGGCCCGCCTGATCGAACGCGCGGGGAAATTCGGCGCGGGAAGCATTACCGCGTTTTATACCGTGTTGATGGAAGGTGACGACGAACAAGACCCACTGGTCGACGGGGCACGGGCGCTGCTGGATGGTCACATCATGCTGGACCGCAAGCTCGCGGTACGCAGCCACTATCCGCCGATTTCCGTGCTCGACAGCGTGAGCCGGTTGATGTCTTCGGTCTGCTCCGCGCCGCACTTGCAGAAAGCTCACGAACTCCGCCGGCTCCTGGCCGCGTATACCGCTTCCGAAGACTTAATTCGCATTGGCGCCTACCAGAAAGGGACGGACCCAACGCTGGACAAGGCCTTAGCCCTCATCCCGGAACTGCATCATTTCCTGCAGCAAAAACCCGGCGACTCTTCCACTCTGAAAGACAACGTCGCGAAGCTTCTCGCTCTGCCCGGCTAGACGACGATGCCTTTCCTTTTTGCACTGGACGCTGTCCTGCACTTTCGCACCAGCGTAGAGCATCAGCAGGAATTGCGCCTGCGCAGTTGCAACCAGCAAGTCGCGCGGGTGCGCCGCTTACTGGAGCAGATCGACACTCATCTATCTCTCTTGCGAACGGAGCGGGGGCGGCAACTGGCCGCGGGTGCCGTGTCTTCCGAATTACACTTCGATCTATCGTGCGAAGGTGCAGTGCGCAAACAGCGCGACGAGCTGGAACGAGAACTGGCACACTTGCAACGGCTGCGCGATCAGCAGCAGAGAGTCTTTCATCAGGCGCGCCGCGAACGCGAGACCATCGAGAGCCTGAAAGACCGGCAACTTCACCAATACAACCGTGAGGCAGCGCGGCGCGAGCAGCGCCAGCTCGACGATCTGCACCTGCTGCGCCGCTCCTACCGCAACCATGGTTAACTCCTGCCGGGTCTAGGCAGCCCTTGCCTAAGTCGACGCATTACCGGCTTTCTTTCCTCTATCGTCATTCTCTGAATTGGCTTGAATCGCAAGCCTTTCCACCATTCCCGGGGAAAAACAATCCGACACAAGTTTGGAGCCTGACATGCATTGATCCGTGCGAGTCAGGATCGGACGTTTTCTTTGCCACTCGCCATTGCCAACCTGCCCAGCTGCAGCAACTCCTCCAACGCTTCTTGCGGCAGCAGCGGAAACGTTCCGCTGAGTGAGGGATGGAACAGTTTCCTGGCAATCTTCTCGCAGCAAGCCATGGTGGCGACCTCGGAACAAGAATCAGCCACTCTAACGAATGCGACGCTGCCACAATCCGGCGATCTGAAGGCAGACGCATTGCCCATAAGCAATGGCAAGCCTGCCGCGAAGAACGCCGCGCCCAATTGGACACAGCTTGGCCTAACCGTCGCGCTGCCGCTCGCGGTGGTGCCGACACCGATTCCGGATTTGTCGGCACCGCCTCCATCGAATCTGCCTACCGTCGAAGCGGGAACCTCGACCACGACGTCAGCAGGTTCATCGCAGTCCGGAGAGAACGGTGTCGTTCCGGAAACTTTGAGTTCGGGAACGATAGCGGCGCGGGCTTTTGGATCGCCGTCGTTCGGATCGCAATGGACTGAACCGTCGCAGGTTCCGGCAACTCCGCAGAACACTCGGATGATCCCGCAGGCCGCGGCGGAAGACGTGAAGGCGGAAGCGTCTTCCGTTCCTGTGACTCCGCCATTCGCAGCCGTTCCGTCGGCTGCATCATTGCAGGGCTCACTATCCTCCGACGACGACGCCCTCTCTGCTGGAATTCCTGCGGCGGCGATTTCGGTCGAGTCGGCGCAGCCCTTCGCAACATCAGGGCAAGCTCCCGCGGCAGAAGTTGCATTTCCTGATGTAAGCAATCATGGAACGAATGGAAGCGCGTCCGACACGTCGATCGGTATCAGCCAGCCTGCCCCCGTGGAAGCGGACTCGATTCCTGATACAGGCCCAGTGGATCCCGACGCAGCGCGACCTATCGAACTCGATCCTCCGCAATCATCGTCGGGTCCTGCGGTCGAAGCATCTTCCACGCAGCCCGATCCGTCCGTACCCGCGTCGCAAACTCGTCCGTCCGTTCCGTCGCCAGACCAGAGCGCTTCTGCGAATGCCTCGGCATCGGCGGCAAATCCGTCGTCTTCTTCGGATATCCGCAAGATCACCAACTTCCAAGTCTCGGCCATACAGACATTGACCTCTGCGGATCCTTCCGCGACGAGCACAGCATCACCTGCTCCTCAGGTGGATCAGGCTGGGCCCGTTGTTCCGGTGCGTCCTCGCGCCACTCGCGGCCTGGACAACACAATTCGAACCAATGAGGTAGCGTCGGCGCCACAATCGAGTGTCCCTGCTGCGGAAAATCCATTCGTCAGCACAGTTGGACCCGCGCAGGCAGTGAGTGCTGATCTCACATCCGAACCCTCGTCGCCGATATCGTCGTCGGTAGATTCGACCCGCAAACAGCGCAACGCAGCCAGCACCGATCCTTCGGTATCGCAATTGCAAAACAACGATCCCTCCGTCTCCATTCCGCAGATTGCGGTCCCACCGCAGACGAGTGTGCCGACCGCATCGGTGTCTCACACCGCCGTGCCCTTGCCGGCCGCGACCGTCATCCCGATGAATTCAAATTCTGGTGGTGGTGCGATACAACCGGGCAATGCCGATGGCAATCCGGTGGCCGCGAATCCAGCGCTCGCACCACCCACGCCCGGGCCGCAGACGACTTCAGCCAGTCCGGTGCAGATGGCGCGCTTCGTGAGCAAGGCGTCTGAGTCCGAAATGCGGATTGGCCTGAGCACGTCGGCTTTCGGCAGCGTGGAAGTACGAACCACGGTTCACGCCAACGACGTGGGCGTGTCCATTGGAAGTGAAAAAGGAGACCTGCGCTCTCTGCTGTCCAGCGAACTTCCCGGCATCGCCAGCAATCTGCAGCAACAGGATCTTCGGCTTCATCCCGTGAACTTTCACCAGGGGTTCGCATTTTCGAATTCCATGTCGTCCGGAGGCGACGCGCAGCCCCGGTCGTTCACTTCGCGCTCGTTTGCTTCCGCACCTACCTCTTCCATGTTGGAGCCGGCCAGCGGCGAGCCGCGCGATTTGTCCGAGTCCGAGAACGTCCGCCCCAGCGGCGGTATCAGCATTCTTGCTTAATGGAGAACTAACGCGATGAACATCAACGCCGTGCAACCGCAAGCAGCCGCATCCGCCAATGACACCACCTCGACGACAGGCGCCCTGCCGACTTCCGGCAGCCTGAACAATATGTTTCTGCAATTGCTGGTGGCGCAACTGCAGAATCAGAGCCCGCTGGACCCAATGGATCCCACCCAGTTCGTGGGACAGTTGGCGCAATTCAGCGAATTGAGTGAAGTCACGTCGATCGACCAGACGCTGCAACAGCTCGCCTCGAGCAATGCAAAACCGCAGGCGGCGCAACCGGTTTTACCTTCGGCAGGCTCCGCTCCGCAGACCAACGGCGCCAATGGCACGGTGCAGCCAGCGCCAGCGATAGTGTCGGCCGCCGTTGCCGCGGCCCAGGCGGCGGTCCCGAATTTTTCCGTTCCCAGCTCTCCGATTCTCAATAACAAGATCCAAGGAGTTTTCTAATGCCGAATTTTTCTATCCCTCTGTCCGGGTTGACGGCCGAATCCACCGCGCTGTCGACCATTGCCAATAATCTCTCCAACCAGAATACCGTCGGCTACAAGACGAAAGCGGTCCTGTTCAGCGATCTGTTCTACCAGAACCTCGGCACCACGGGCGCGGGTGATCCCATTCAAGTCGGAGCCGGGACGGAAGTCGGATCGATGCCTTCGCTGTTCACGCAAGGCAGCGTGAGTTCCACGGGAGTGCCCACCGACGTCGCCATCCAGGGCGCCGGCTTTTTTGCCGTGCAGGACTCCAACGGAGTCATCAGCTACACGCGCGCCGGAGACTTCTCGGAGCTCAACAACTATCTGGTCACCTCCGGTGGGCAACAGGTCCTGGGATACCCCGCGGTCAATGGCGTAATCAATAGCGGCGCGGGCATCGTGCCCTTGCAACTCGGTGCCGGAATCATCAGCCCGCCCACCGCGACGACCAATGTGCAGCTCACCACCAACTTGAATGCTGCCGCCAATGTCGGCGACACCTTCTCCACCCCGATCACGGTCTACGATTCTCTCGGCGCCAGCCACCAGTTGTCCTTCAACTACACCAACACCGGACCGGGAGCGTGGAGCTATACCGTCACCATTCCCGCCGCAGATGTTGGCGCCACCGGCAATCCCGTGCAAGTATCCGCCGGCAACCTGACGTTTGACAGCAACGGCAATCTCACCGCCCCAGCAACGGACGTCGCCGGCCTTACGGTGGGCCCGCCAACGACGGCCGCACTGGCGGATGGCGCTTCCAACCTGAGTTTCACTTGGCAGCTCTACGACAATGGAGCGCCACTGCTGACGCAGGTTGCCTCCCCCAGCACCACCTCCTCGGCCAATGCCGATGGATCGGGAAGCGGTTCACTGGTGAAGTTCACCATCGCCTCGGACGGTACGATTACCGGATCATTCAGCAACGGGAAAACGCAGTCTCTGGGACAACTGGCGCTGGCCACGTTCGCCAACAACGACGGCTTGCAATTGGACGGCGGCACCGACTACAGTCCCACGCTCGCTTCGGGACAGGCCGTCATTGGCGTTCCCGGATCGGGTGGCCGCGGTACGATTTCGGGCGGCGCTCTGGAGCTGTCGAACGTCGACATTGCCTCCGAGTTCGCCAACCTAATTGTGGCCCAGCGTGGCTTCGAGGCCGACGCCAAGGCCGTTACCACGTTCGATCAAATCACGCAGGACACCATCGCACTGAAGCAGTAAACGAATGGATGAGCGAGACGCGCCCCATTGGGAATCAAACCCTCGGGGCGCGCCCCCTTAGAGTTTTCTTAGAAACCGTTCCCATCGATGGCTTCTGAACCTTGGAATCTCCTAATCATCGAGCCTCGATGGCGTCTACACATTTGATTTTGTTGGCAGGCAGACACTTAATACCATCCACCTTTCGTTCCTCTCCTCGGAACGCCGATTGCTTTTCGATAGTGCATGCCGGACACCTCAACACCCATCCAAGAAGGTTCTCCACCAAAACGAAGCCGGTTCCTTAGCTTCGTGTTACCAGCTCTGGCCCTTGCGGCCGTTGGCGGCTGGTTCTTGACCCGCAATGGGAATCCATTGGCCGAAGCGGGCAGCGCCTCTTCGATTCAGTCGACTGTGCATCTGGAAACGTTCGTGTTGAATCTGGCGGACTCGGACCAGCGCGCTTATTTGCGGGTTGGCATCGACCTTGGTCTAGGACGTGAATTGAAGCGCGACGAACCGGTTCCGGTAGCGCAGATCCGCGACACCGTCCTCGGAGTACTGGCGCAAGCCAAGGCGGAAGAACTGCTCAGCGCAGATGGAAAAACCAAGTTGAAGGAAAAACTGCTGCGCAGCCTGCAAGAGCGCATTCCGCGTCTTGGCATCGAGGAAGTGTATTTCACCGAGTTTCTCATTCAGCGTTGAGCGCCTAAGGAAGAATTCTCATGTCCGCCGCCGCAGCAGTGGTTCCAACCGGCAAGCAAGAACGCGAAGCAAAGCTGGCTCCGCGGCCGGAAACCTCCGGGCCGGAAGAACCGCGCTGGCGTCCCTTTCTCGACCTGCCCTGCAAGCTCACCGTGGATTTGCCGGTGCCGGGCTTCCGGGTCAGGGACTTTCTAGGTCTCGGTCGCGGCTCGGTGGTCTCTACCCACTGGCGAGTCACGCAGGACTTGCCGATTCGGGTCAATGGAACGCTGATCGCGTGGGCGGAACTGGAAGGCGCGTCCACCCGGCTGGCCGTGCGCCTCACGGAGTTGGCATGAATGCCTTCCCCACCGCCAGCGGGATCGTCCCCGGCGTGCTCTCCGGTGCGCGCGCCTGGTGGCAGCGGCTGTCGCAACTCGGCCAACGGCCGTCGCGGCGGTTGCGTCTGTCCGAGACTTTGTCCCTGGGAGAGCGCCGCTTCGTTGCGGTCATCGAGTTTGAACAGTCCCGTTTTCTGGTGGGCGGGACCGCTTCGTCCATCGTTCTGCTGACGCAACTCTCTCAGAATTCCGAGAAAGATTTGACGACGGGCAATATCGACTGCGCGCACTCGTGCGCCCAGGAGCGCCCTTGACTTCTTTTCGTGGCATGGTCGCGTCCGTGGTCACAGCCTTCTGGTTGTTCGCCGTTCCCGTGGTAGCCGCCGCCAAACCTCGCCACGCTGCCCCCGGCCTGAACTGGAGCGCACCGGCGGGCGCCAGCGGTTCGGTGCCCTGGAACATCGTAGTCCTGCTGACGCTGCTGACCTTGCTCCCGGCCTTGGTGGTTGCCCTCACGCCCTTCACTCGGCTGCTGATCGTCTTTCACTTCCTACGGCAGGCGCTAGGCACACAGACGGCTCCCAGCAATCAGACGTTGATTGGACTTTCCCTGGTGTTGACCTATTTCCTGATGCAGCCCGTGGGCGCATCGATCTACCAGCAAGCCATCGTTCCCTTCGAGCAGGGACAGATCGATGCCCTGGCTGCGATCGATCAGGGCGCGCCGCCGTTGCGCCATTTCATGCTGAAGTTCGCCCGGGAAAAAGATCTGGCGTTGTTTCTGGAACTGGCCCAGGCGCCGCGGCCCGCGCGCCCGGAAGACGTGCCCATGCGCGTGGTGGTCCCGGCCTACATCCTCTCGGAATTGAAGACCGGGTTCCAGATCGGCGCGGCGTTGTTTCTCCCATTTCTAGTGATTGATCTGGTGGTCGCGGCCGTGACTACGTCGATCGGCATGCTGCAACTGCCGCCGGTGGTGATTTCGACGCCACTCAAAATCATGCTGTTTGTCATGGTCGACGGCTGGAACCTGCTGGTGGGCTCGTTGCTGAAGAGTTTTGCGTGAAGGAGCGTGCATGGGACCCGATGAAGTGGTGAAGCTGATGCGGCAGACGCTGGAGGCCGCGCTTTGGATGGGCGCCCCGCTGCTGATCATCGCAACGGTCGTCGGATTACTGATCAACGTGGTGCAGGTGTTGACTTCGCTGCAGGAAACGACCATTTCGACCGTGCCGCGCTTGTTCGCCGTGGCCGCGGCGACTTTGTTTCTTATGCCGTGGATGACGCGGCGGCTGGCGGCGTTCACGTTGCAAATGCTATCGGACTTCCGGCCGTTTGTCCGGTGAGGCGCGCAGGTTCAAGAAGAATCGCATGGACGGATTGCACTTAGAACGGATCTTGGCGGCGGTGGTATTCCTGGGGGCCCGCATCTCCGGCTTGATGGTGTATTGCCCGTTTCTGGGCAGCGACGCTATTCCCATCCCGCTCAAGGCCGCGCTCACGATTCTGATCACCGCCCTGCTGTATCCCTTGCATGGCCCGTGGCAGTTGTCGTTCGACTCCTGGGAGTGGGTTGGTATTGCGCTGACCGAGGTGGTGATCGGACTACTGCTCGGCCTGGCCGCCAACCTGATGATGGAAGCTCCATTGCTGGCCGGGCAGGTTCTGGGCGTGCAGATGGGCTACTCGCTGGCTTCGCTATTTGATCCTGCAACCCAGGCCGACACGCCAGTCCTGGGCGAGTTGCACCGCCTCGCGGCCCTGCTGATTTTCCTGCAGCTCGATGTGCACCACTGGCTGCTGCGCGCCCTGGTGCGCAGCTTTACCTATCTGCCAGCCGGCGCTTCTCTCCACTTCGGCGCGGCGGCAGGCCTGTTGCAGGCATCCGGTGGAATCTTCCTCGCCGGATTGCAGATCGCAGCGCCCGCCCTGGTTGCGACCTTAATCGCCGACGTGGCTTTGGGATTTCTGGGTAAAGCATCGCCGCAACTGCCCGTGCTGTTCATCGGCTTGGCGGTGAAAAACCTGCTGGGATTGGCGGTCCTGATCGGAGTAGTGGCGTACTGGCCGCGCGCATTCTCCCAGCGTTTTGCCGAGTCGGTTGCCTACGGAGAACGGCTGCTGCACTTCGCACATTAGCTATGGCAGACCAGAACAAGACCGAAAAAGCAACCCCGCGGCGGCGGCAGAAGGCGCGCGAACAAGGACAAGTGGCGCGCAGCCGCGATCTGGTCTCCGGACTGGCAGCGCTCGCCGCAGTGGCTCTCATGGCCTGGCAACTGCCCGCGTTCGCCACCGACTGGCGCGCACTGCTGCGCAGTGCCCTGAATGCTGCGGCCGCGAATGCGGGGCCGCTCGCGCCCGGCTGGCGCGGCGACCTTCTCCTGTTTCGCGGCGTCGCCCTGGCGGCCAGTATGAGCTGGCTGATCGCTGTCCTGGCAGGCGTCGCGCAAGGCGGACTCGTGTTCGCTCCATCCGCTCTTGCGCCCAGCCTGAACCGCTTCAACCCGGTATCGCGCATGGGACAACTGTTTTCCCTCAGCGCGGTGAGCCGGCTGCTGAAGTCCCTGTTGCCGGCAGCGGTGTTGGTCTACCTGTCGGTGGCCGTGCTCGCGCGCGACTGGACGATGCTTCCATCGCTGCTCCACGGCACCGGCAAGACGCTTCTGGCGTTCACAACCAGTCAACTGTTCGAGATTTCCTGGAAGGCGGGTCTGGTTCTTCTGGTCTGGTCAGCAGCCGATTACCTGTTCGAACGCTGGCGGCATGAGAACGAACTGAAGATGAGCCGCCAGGACTTGCGCGACGAGTTCAAGGAGACTGAAGGAAATCCCGCGGTCAAGATCCGGATTCGTCGCCTGCAGCGGCAGGCCCGACGGCGACGCATGCTGAAAGATGTCGAGCGCGCAGCGGTGGTGATCACCAATCCGACCGAGTACGCCATTGCGCTCGAATTCCGCATGGATATGGAAGCTCCGGTGGTGGTCGCCAAAGGTCGCAACCTGTTGGCGGCGCAGATTCGCGAAGTGGCGCTCTGGAACGGCATCCCGCTGGTGGAAAATCCGCCGCTGGCGCATGCCCTGTATCGCGCGGTGGAAATCGGACAGAGCATTCCACCCAAACTGTATGCCGTGGTGGCCGAAATTCTGGCGGCCATCTGGCGCGCCCAGGCACGCGCCACGCAAACCGCCGCTGCAGGCAGGAACTGACCTATGCCAACCAATGCCCCTTCCGCCACCGCGAAAGCGAAATCGGCTGCCGAATGGATCATGCCCATTGCAGCCGTGGCGCTGATTTTTGTGATGCTGGTGCCGATGCCCGGCATTCTGCTGGATTTGCTGCTGGCCGTCAGCCTTACCGCGGCCGTTCTGGTCCTGCTCTCGGCCATCCAGATTCTGCGCCCCTCGCAGTTCTCCGTCTTCCCCAGCCTGCTTCTGCTGCTGACCCTGTTCCGGCTGTCGCTCAACCTGGCGTCGAGCCGCCGCATTCTGTTGCATGGCAACGAAGGCGTATCGGCGGCCGGTCACGTCATCGAAGCCTTCGGCTCGTTTGTGGTCGGCGGGAATTACGTGGTCGGCTTCGTCATCTTTCTTGCCCTGATTGCGATTCAGTACATCGTCGTGGCGCATGGCGCGGTGCGCACCGCGGAGGTCACGGCGCGGTTCACCCTCGATGCGATGCCCGGCAAGCAGATGGCGATCGACGCCGACCTGAATGCCGGGCTGATCAACGAAGCCCAGGCACGGGCGCGGCGGGAACAAGTGGCGCACGACGCGGAATTCTATGGCGCCATGGACGGCGCGGCCCGCTTCAACCAGCGCGACGCCATCGCCACCATTCTCATCACCGCCATCAACATCATTGCCGGATTTCTGATTGGCGTCTTTCAACTCGACATTCCATTCCGCGAAGCCCTCAAGACGTACACCGTGCTCACCGTCGGCGACGGCCTGGTCACCATGATCCCTTCGCTGCTGGTGTCGATGGCGGGCGGCATCGTGGTCACGCGCGCCTCCTCCGATGTAACCCTGTCGGTCGATGTCGGACGCCAGGTACTGTCACGCCGCCGGCCGCTGTTGATCGCCTCCGGCGTCATGCTGTCTCTGGCCGCCATCCCGGGCCTGCCCAAGTTCTCGTTTGTGATGCTGGCAGCGGTCACGGCCTTTCTCGCCTGGCGGGCACCAAAGTTGTCTGCGGAGACTTCTGTTACCCCGCCGGCGGCGGAAAAAAAGCCTGCGAAAGATTCCGTCGAAGATCTGCTCAAGCTCGACGAACTTAGCCTGGAAGTTGGTTACAGCCTGGTTCCCTTAGTGGATCAGAACCAGGGCGGCCAGTTGCTCGCCCGGGTGAAAGCACTGCGCCAGAATCTGGCGCAGCAGCTGGGGTTCATTGTTCCCCCGGTGCACATCACCGACAACGTGCGCCTGAAACCGCGCGAGTACGTGATCGCGTTGCGCGGCGTGGAAGTGGCGCGTTGGGAGATGGTGCAGGACCACATGATGGCGATCAGCTCGGAGGGATCGCCCCGTCCTCTGCCCGGAACCGCGACCAAGGAACCCGCGTTCGGTGCAGCCGCGGTATGGATAGCGCCCGCCCTGCAGAACCAGGCGCTGGCTTCGGGATATGCCGTCGTCGACCAGACGTCGGTGCTGGCCACCCATCTGGCGGAAGTGGTGAAGCAGCATGCCTACGAATTGCTCAGCCGCCAGGAGGTCAAGCGCCTGCTCGACCGTATGGCCGAGAGCCATCCCAAACTGGTCGAGGAACTGGTTCCCAAAATCCTTTCCCTGGGCGAAGTCCAGAAAGTGCTGCAACAGTTGCTGCGCGAGCAGGTGTCGATCCGCGACTTGCCCGCCATTCTCGAAACCTTGCTGGACGTTTCGGCGTCCACCAAGAACCCGGTCGCGCTGGTCGAATCCGTCCGGCAATCGC
>Ga0335070_10002999_pt1 | contig 19682 bp, 19 predicted proteins | sample Lox_Sample_13_FD_206722 | JGI IMG/M metagenome (GOLD analysis project Ga0335070, IMG submission 206722) | Soil microbial communities from Loxahatchee National Wildlife Refuge, Florida, United States - Lox_Sample_1.3 | ecosystem: Environmental > Terrestrial > Soil > Wetlands | place: USA... | reverse complement strand
CGAATCCCACCCCGTCCGCCAAGTCTTGTCTGTCCGACCCGGAGAGATGGGTGACAGAACGTACCTAAGACATGGGTGACAACCTTGGGCCGAATGGGTTGTCGAGGGGTTGCAGGGTTCTTTGCTCCAGGTCGAAGTATCCGAGATCATAATGCATGAAGGAGACGAGCCAAACGCCGTCATCGATCTCCTTGATGCCGAGAACTTGTCCAGCGAAGACGGTTGAGAGATTGATCTTCTTGCGGTGGAGGCAGATGCGGCCGCAAGCGGTGACGAGGATCTCGCGATCGTGGAAGGGGTAAGCGAGGTCGGGCAGGCCGCGATAGGCCCGAGTTGAGGGCGTGTAGAGTTCGGCTGGGCATTTCATGCCGATCGCCTCGTGCGGCCGCTCGGTGTTGAACTCCTGGAGGAAGGCATCGAACTTGGCTTGCTGCTGCAGGCTGTTCAGGCCTGGCGGCCGTGTGGCTTCGCGCTTGAGGGTGAGATGCATGCGCTCGTGTCGGCCGTTCTGTTGCGGGTGGCCCGGCCTGATGCGCTCGATGGCGATGCCGAGCCTTAGCCACCAGAGGGAAAGCCGGCTCAGATTGAAGAGGGCATTGGGGGAAGCGAAGGGCACTCCGTTATCGGAGCGGATTGCGGCCGGCAGCCCCCGTTCTTGGAAGAGGTGCTCGAAGGCGGTGAGGGCGAGGTCTTCGCGCGTGGACTGGAGCGCTTCGCATAACAGCAGATAGCGCGAAGCGTGATCGGTGACGGTGAGCGGGTAGCAGTAGTTCCTGTTCCCGAGTCTGAACTCACCCTTGTAATCGGCACACCAGAGGTCGTTGGGGGCTTGGCCCGAGGATAAGGGGGTCCCGGTGGCATGCCGGCGCCGGATCGCCGGCTTGACCAAGCCATGGCGATCGAGCACGGCGTGGATCGTGCTCTTGGCCGGCACCCTGACGTCGCCGGCCAGGCGGCGTAGCAGCAGCTCCCTGATCTTGCGCGCGCCCCAATGCGGCTTGTCCTGTTTGGCCCTGACGATCGCCATCTCTACCTGGTGCGGCAGCTGGTTGGCGTATCGCACCGGCCGACGCGAGCGATCGGTCAGGCCCTCGAGGCCGTGGTCCTTGTAGCGGTCGTAAATCTTGTAGCCGGTCTTGCGAGAAATACCGAACTCCCGGCAGAGATGGCTCATCTGCTCGCCTTCCAACAGGCGAGCCACGAACCGAAGGCGCTCGTCCATCACCGAACTCTCTTTCCACGGCATCGACACTTTCCCCCCGCAATTGCGGGGGGAAAGTGTTACCCATGTGTCCGGTACGAACTGTCACCTATGTGTCGGGCCGCTCACCGAACTGCGAAACCGATCCGATGCCGCCGCTCCCTCCGGGAGAGACGTTCACTGCGGTTCGGGCAGCACGCTTACCGCAACACCACCACGTCCGCCGCCCTCCAGCCAAGGCGAACCGAGGCGCCGGGGGTCAATGCCAAGCGGGCCTCGGTCGTGAGACGTTTTGCCGTAAGAATCACTCCATCGTGCAGGCGCACGCGGAAATTCGTGACGCCCCCAACGAATATCATTTCCTCAAGGACCCCTTCGGCGATGCACGGTGCGACATTATTCGGGCCGAGCAGGGCAATATTTTCCGGGCGGATCACCAGTTTGCAGCGGTCGCCGCGTGCAAGGCCGACAGAGGTCAGCCCCGACATCGCGACACCGCCTGCAGTGCGGACAGTGAGCGACTCCGATGCCACGGCAACGCACTCGCCGTCGAGCAGGTTGGATTCACCGAGGAAATCCGCCGCGAAGACAGTTGCAGGCCGGAAATAAAGATCGCTGGCCGTGCCGAGCTGCTCGATGCGGCCGTCGTGCATTAGGCAGATTCGATCCGACATCACCAACGCCTCCTCCTGGTCGTGCGTGACGTAGACGATCGTCATGCCCAGAAGCGTATGCAGGCGCTTGATTTCGAGCTGCATCTGCTGGCGCAGTTTTTTGTCGAGCGCTCCAAGGGGCTCGTCCATGAGCACCAGGCTCGGGTCGTAAACCAAGCATCTCGCGATCGCGATGCGCTGTTGCTGGCCGCCGGAAAGCTCTTTCGGCTTCCGTCCCGTGACCTCCGGAAGGCGCACGAGATCGAGGACCTCCGCGACCTTACGACGGATTTCCCGCTCGGGAAGCCTGCGCACGCGCAGCGGAAAGGCGATGTTCTCGCCGACCGTCATGTGCGGGAAGAGTGCATAATTCTGGAATACCATGCCGAGACCACGCGCCATGGGCGGCGTGCCCGTAACGTCACGGCCGTCGATCCAGACACGCCCGGTCGTCACCTCGACGGTGCCGGCTATGAGATTGAGGAGCGTTGTCTTGCCCGAGCCGCTGGGGCCGAGCAAAGTCAGAAACTCTCCCTCGACGATGTCGAGATTGATGTCAGTTAGCGCCGTGACCGGCCCGTAACGACGGCCCACTCCCTCGAGGCGAACCATTGTTTGCGGCATGTCAGCGGCCGCGCCGCAGCAAAGCTACGGCGAGGCAGATTCCAAGGGAAAGCAGTGTCAGCAAAGTGGAGACCGCCGCCAGGACTGGCGAAATTTCCCAATGAATGGCGCTATACATCTTCACTGGCAGGGTTTGGGTGCGAACTCCGGCGATAAAATAGGAAATGACGACCTCGTCGAAGGAGATCAGGAAGGCGAAGAGCGTCGCCGCGAGGACGGACGGCGCCAGCAAGGGAAGCGTAATGCGACGTATTATGAGAAAGCGCCTTGCGCCCATGACTGCAGCGGCTATCTCGAGCCGTTGATCGACGTGCCGCAGCCCTGCCATGGACGTGACGATGACGAATGGGACGGCGACGACAGTATGGCTGATGATGAGGCCGACGGTAGTGCCGGAGACATGACCGGCGCCGAGGTAAAGATAGAGGCCGAGCGCCAGAACGATTGCCGGGACAAAGGCAGGGCTCAACAGGAACATGGTGATGAGGCGCTTTGCTAGAAATTCGGCGCGGCTCAAACCATAGGCCGCACTGACGCCGAGCAGCAGCGAGAGCGCGGCCGTGCCGAGCGCCACCTCGAGGCTCTCCGCCGTTGCTGCCATCCAATTCGATTCGAGGAGATACTTTTCGTAGAGGTAGAGCGAGAAAGAGCGCGGCGGGAAAATCAGCTCGTCCGAATTGCCAAACGACATCGGGATGATGATCACGCTGGGCAGCGCCAAGAACACGTACCCGCTCCACGCGGCGGCACAGGCGGCGATGCTGAGCGGGGACCGTTTGCGACGCGCCATGGCGGCCTCAGATCTCACGACCGAGAAGCTGACCAGGCCTTATGCGAGAGAGCAGCACCGCGAAGATCCCCGTCACGACGATCAAGCAGGCCGCCAATGCGGATGCCGCTCCCCAGTCGAGGGTCTCTCGAACATGAAAATCGACGAGGTTCGAAATCATCAAATCGGCCCGGCCGCCCAACAAGGCCGGAGTCACGAACATGCCCATCGACAGAATCATCGAGAGAAGTGCGCTCGCCAGGACACCGGGCATGCTCAGGGGCAGGGTTATCGCGAGGAAAATTCGCCAACGACCGGCGCCCATGATCTCCGCTGCACGGCGTAGATCCGGATCCTGCGCAAGAAGGCTCGCGAGAATGCTAAAGACGGCAAATGGAACGAGGTAGTGGGTCATCCCTATCAGCACCGCGGGCCGATTGAACAATAGCTTAATCCGGGCGCCGTCGCCGAAGAGCGCCGTCACGATCTGATTGAGCGCGCCGTCCTGACCCAGGAGCACGGTGAAGGCGAAACTCTTCACGAGGATACTTGTCCAAAAAGGTAATAGCACGAGGATCAGCAGGAGCGCTCGGCGGCGTGGCGGCTGACGGGCGAGATGATAGGCGATGGGATAGGCTACCAGCACTGTCGCTAGGGTCGAGAAGGCGCTGATCTGCAAAGTGTTCCAGAGCACGATCGCATAAAGCGGGCGCGAGACCAGCTCGGCATAGTGTGCGAGCGTGAGAGCGTTCCCTCCCACGCTCGTGTAGAGCACCATGAGCAGGGGCAGCAGGAACGCGCCAGCCATGAACAGCGCCGCAGGCACGACGAATACGACGGGATTGTCCCGCCGCCTCGGAGTCGTCGTCGAACCTTTCAGGTGATAAGCCATTCCTTGAATCGCTTATTCACCGCAACAAAGTTGTCGGCCCACCAAGTGATGTTGGTGATGGCAGTCTTGGGATCGTCGAGTTTCGGCTGCTGCGCGAGGGTCTCCGGCGTGAGCAATTTCATTGCGGAGCGCTTGATCGGGCTGTAGCCGAGAATGTTACAGAATTGCGCTTGCCGCTCGGGTTTTGCGAAATAGCTAGCCAGCTTCATCGCGGCGGCTTTGTTGCGCGAGCCCTTGGCAACACAGGTGTAGGCGGGCGTCACGATGTTGGCCTCGTAGACATAGGCGATAGAAACGCCCTGCTTGCGCGCCGCCTGCACCCGTCCGCTATAAGTGAAGACGAAATCAATCTCGTTGCTCTGCAGCAGCGAGATTGTCTGAGGCGTCTCCGGGATCCATTTCGCGACGTAGGGCTTGATGCGGTCGAGGGAGCGGAAGGCGCGGTCGACGTCGAGCGGATAGAGCTCCTTTGCGGGAACGCCGTCGGCCATGAGCGCCAATTCCAGGTTTTCGTCCGGCCGCGAGCGGAGACCGCGGCGGCCCGGAAAAGCTTTCACGTCCCAAAATTGTACCCAATCCGTGGGGTGCTTGCCGTCCGGGTGCCGTGCTGGATCGTATGCGATGCCACCACCGTAGACATAGAATGGAAAACTTGCTTCCTCCTTCGGCACGAACATATCGGTGCCGTCCACGACCGAGTAGTCGATCTTCTCGAGCACGCCCTCACGATCCGCCGCGATCGCTTGAGAGCCAATGAAGTCGATGACGTCCCACTCGACATTGCCCGTCATTACCTGCGCTTTGAGCTTGGCGATGTCGGGTCCGCTTGCGGCCACTACTTTGACCCCAGTGTCGGCCTCGAAAGGCTTCAGAAATGAGATGACCTCGGCGTCCTCGGTCGCGCCGCCATAGGATACATAGACGAGAGAATCCGCCGCGTCCGCCTGCCGCGGCGCAAGAAGCGTCGGCGCTGCAATCGCACCGGCGCCGAGGAGGGCGCTGTTTCGAAGAAAACCGCGTCGTGAGATGCCGCTCAACGGTGTCCATCTCTTCCGGCCTGCCATCGTCTGCCTCCTGTTGCGCCGCCATCCCATTCCGCGTCCGGTGGCGGCTAGTGCGGACGCAGACCGATCGGCTATGTCGCGTGTCGCCGGTTCTTACGGCCTCATCCGCCGCTGAACTTCGCATCGCGCCAGGCGAGAGCCGCTTTCAGGCCCTTCTCCCGGCGGAGGCGATTGAATTCGGCGCGTTCTGGCCCGCCTGCGCTTTCGATGAGGACGTCGGTGTCGACGCCCGCGAGAAGCGCTTGCCGCATTCCCGCGATCTCGTAGCTGCGATTGATGGCCCGCTTCGTCAATTGGACGGAGCTCGGCGCCGCTGCGGCGATGTCGCGCGCGATCTGCAGTGCCTTGTCGAGCTCGCTCCCCAAGGGTACGACATGATTAACAATGCCCATTGCGAGTGCCCGCTGAGCGTCGACCTGATCGCTTCCAGTCAGCAGCATTTCCTTGGCGAACTTCGGCGCCGTCATCCAAGGCAATAGCAACGCGATGATTCCGGATCCGAACCGCGGCTCAGGCTCACCGAAGCGAGTGCCCTCGGCGGCAACGGTAACGTCGCAGGAAAGGGCCATCTCGAAGCCGCCGGCGAGCGCAAACCCGTGCACTGCCGCGATCGTTGGCTTGGGGCAATCCCAGAATTGAATCAGAAAGTCAAAGTCGGCGCCGAGGATCTCGCGCCATTGCTCGACGTTCGTGACCGTTCGCTGCGCCGACTCCTTCATGTCGAAACCGGCCGAGAAGGCGCGGCCGCGACCGTGCAGAACGATGGTTAAAACTTGCGGGTCCGCAATGAAGCCCGCCATTGCTGCCGTCACTTCCGCCATGAGCTTGCGATTGATGGCATTGAGCACTTGCGGGCGGTTCAGCGAGAGAATGGCGACGCGGCCGTCGATCTTGGTCTCGATGGTATCGTAGGTCTGTGCCACGGGCGATGTCCTGATTTGTTATGAGTTGCGGCGTGGAAGAAAAAGCATGTCGACGGCGACCGCGCCTGACGGACCCGCGATAACGGGATTGAGGTCGATCGCCGAAAAGAAGGGTCCGATCGTGGCGCAGAGCATGCTGAACCGCTCGATCAATTCTGTCAGCGCAACAAGGTCGGCTCGCGGCCGGCCCCTATAGCCCTCGACGAGCCTGTATCCCCTAAGGCGCTCCAAAAAGCGATGCGCCTTTTCCGAATCGACCGGCGGCTGAAACGTCACGACATCGGCGAGGATCTCCGTGAGAATTCCGCCGAGGCCCATCGTCACCATAGGACCGAATTGCGGATCGTTGGTCATTCCCAGCAGCACCTCGGCACCGGGTGCCGCCTGCGCCTGCACCTGCACCCGTGGACCGCAGGCGGCGGCGATACGGCCATAGGCTTGGGCGACCGCCGCGCGATCGCCAAGACCGGTAACGACGCCTCCGACCTCGGTCTTGTGCAGAATCTCCGGCGTCGCGGTTTTCAGTACCACAGGGAACCCCAGGCGCACTGCAGCCTCGACGGCGTCATCGGCGGTTGCGGCAAAGGCACTCCGCGCAATGGGAATTCCGAAGAGCTCGAGGAGCCGCATCGCATCCGAAGGCGCCAACGCGCGTCCGGCTTCTACGGTTTCCGCGAGTTCTCTTGCCAGCTCCAATCCGGCACTCGCGGGCTGGTGTGACGTTTCCCGGCGCGGCGCCTCGCGCCGACGATGCCAATCGATGAGGTTCCGCATCGCCGTCAGCGCGGTCTGGGTCCCCATCAGGACAGGCACACCGAGCGCGCGCAGCCTTGCTGCCTCCTCCCTGCTGACGGAGCTGTGCAAGTTGCCAAAGACTAGTGCGGGCTTCTGTGTTGCGAGAAAAGTCCGCTCGATCGTCGTGGAGGAGGCGCGCGCGTAAGGGCGGCCGTGCACCAGATTGGTAGCGAGCGCAACGACGGCAACGCCGGGATCGTCGGCAAGCGCGAGGAGACATTCCTCCATCAGCATTCGGCCGTCGCCGTAGGAGTCGACGGGGTTTTGCGGCTCCATTCCGGGATCGAGGATGCCCACGAGCCGTTCCCTTGTGGCAGGGCCGACCTCGGCCAGTGGCGCACCGATGTCGGCCGCGACGTCGACAATTAGCTCGCGCTCGCCGCCGGAGTCCGTGACAATGCCGATGGCACCAGCGCCCGGCCGACGAGGCGACTTCAGCAGCTCCACGGTATCCGTGAGCTCATCAGGCGTATTGACGCGGATCACGTTGTGCCGTTCGAAGATCGCGCCATAGGCGGCGTCCGACCCCGCAAGAGCGCCGCTATGGGCGAGCGCGAAGCGCCGGCCTCTCTCGCTGCGACCGAGCTTCAGCACCACCATCGGAATTGCTTGTCGATCCGCTCTCTCGATGGCCGCAATGAATCGATCAGGCGTGCGCACGGTCTCCATGAGACACGCGATCACCCGCGTCTCCGGCTGGTCCAGCAGGAACTCGATGTAGTCCGCCATCGTCGTCGCGATCTCCTGCCCGGCGGAGACCGCGTAGTTGAAGACCAAGTCACGCTGATTGCCGATCAGGCCAGACCACGTCGACCCGCTGTGCGACACGAGACCTATCGTACCCTGCGCCTCGGGCAGTGGAGGCGGGTTGCCGGACATCTTGATCCCATCGATGGAATTGAAGAAACCCATGCAATTGTTGCCGCAGACCGCCATCCCGGCGCTGCGGGCTATCGCGGCCAAGCGTTCGATCCGCGATGGGCCATCGCGCCGGGCTGGCTCGTAAGCGCGGCCAAAGATGACGCCGGCGCGCGCGCCCGCATCCGCGGCATCGGCAAGCGCCGCCTCCACGAGATCGTCGGAAACAGCGAATGCGACGCAGTCCACTGCCTCCGGCAGTGCCCCGAGATGGGGATAGCAGGGGTGTCCGCCAATCTGCTCGTAACGGGGATTGATGGGATAGATCTTGCCCCGATAACGACCGCTGGTGATGGAATTGAGCAGCCGCAGTCCGAAAGAGCCTTCGCGCGTCGATGCGCCGATGATCGCGATCGAGCGCGGCCGCAGTAACGCCTCGAGCGAAGTCTTACGCTCGTGCGCAGTGACACCGACCCCGACATCAACCGCGCGCATAGGCTGGCAGGTCATGAACTGGCTCCGCCGAAGCTTTGACCGTTGCTGCAAAGTTCGTGCGTTCCGCGACACGCGCACTCGTCCGCGTCGAAGACAGGCTAACCTCGACGCCGAAGCTTCCGCAATATGCGCAGCGCAAGCGTGGAAGGGATCGGGATATTCCCGCTTGTGTGGACATTGGTGAGTCACGGCCGGCCGCTCGAGGCCGGTTGGACACTCTCAGACTGCGCTGGAAAGCTTGCTGTATTCGGTCAATTAGCGGCTGGCCAGCGGCTCGGCGGCTTCAGCCCCAGCCGCTCGCTCATTCGCATCACCGAAGCGCGAGCCTCCGCGAAAACGGCAGCCTCGTCCACGAGCGTCGAACGGCCATTCCGCAACACGATCTGGCCGTTCACGAGGACGGTGTCGGCGGTAGGGCCGTGGCCCACGCAGATGAGCTGGTGCGCGGGATCGATTCCGGGTGAGAGCTCGGCAAGCGTGCTCGCGCGCAAGACGATATCCGCGCGCTTGCCCGGCTCGAGACTGCCGATCATCGAGCCGAGGCCCGCCGCGCGTGCCCCGCCCAGCGTCTGCATCTCGATCACGTCCTCCGAGACCATCGCATCGCCCGCCTCTGCCGCGAGGTGAAGCGCGAGAAATCCGGAATCGCCGCCGGAGCTCTGGCGTGCGGAGTCTGTGCCGAGTGCCACGGGAATGCCATGGCGCTTCATTTCGGGGATACGGGTCCGCTCGCGCATTGGAGTGCCTCGAGACATGTAAGCCAGCGGGCACCAGACGATCGAAAGACCGGAAGATCGGATCGGCTCTACTTCCTGATCGCGGATCAAATTCATATGCACGAAGGTCGTATTGGGCCCGATCACGCCGATCTCCGCGAGGTGCAGAAATCGGGGCTTTCGCCAGTGCCTCTCCATGGCGGCGGCGAGATCGAGATCGAACCCGATGTGGCTGTTGAGGATCACGCCCTCGCGGTCTGCGAGCGATTTTGCGGCGCGATAAAGCTCGTCCGAGGCGGTTCCTTCTCCGTATAGCGCGACATGACCGTGCAGAATCCCGTCACGATCGCGATTGCGAAACAGCTGCCCGCCCAGCAGCTTGAGACAGCGGTCGCGGTCGGGAGGCACGCGGGCTGCGAGCTTATCGCCGCGCAGACCAGGGATCGTATCCATCAGCGACATGTCATCCCAAAGGTAGGGATCGGCGAGCGAGCAGCGTACGCCCGCCGCTTGCGTTGCGGCCGCGACCGCATCCGGCTCGAAAGCGCTGCCGGGCTCGACAAAGGTCGTGATGCCATGGCGCAGCATCTCGATGCAGGCAAGGCCGGCGGCGGCCTGCTCGTCCTCGGGGCCCAGCGCAGCCTTCCAGTCCGCATAGCTGGGGCCGGCGTTCCCGCCCTTGCTGGCATCGCCCCGAAAGAACCCGCGGCAGGTCTGCGCGTTCACGTGCAGATGCGCGTCGATGAAGCCGGGGTGCACGACGGCGCCTTGCGCGTCGAGTACGCGCGCCGCACGCCAATCTCGCAGAATCTGCGCTTCCGGACCGACCGCTACGATGGTGTGACCGCGCACCGCGATCGCTCCCGCGGGATAAGTCGTGCGCTGCGCGTTCACCGTCAAGACGAAGCCGTTGCGAATGAGGATGTCGCAGGTTTGAGGAGCGGTTACGGGCATCTCGCTTTCTCCTTTTTTCAGCCCGGGCTGCCGGCGGGAGCATTCCGCTGCCAGCGCTCCAGGATCCGCATGTCGATCTCGACACCCAAGCCAGGCGCTTCCGGCGGATACGAGAATCCGTTCTCGATCTTGAGTGGCTGCGTCAGCAGGTCCTCCTCGTGATAGAGAACGCCGCAGGTATCGCTGTCGGGGCCCAGGTTGGTCATGGCAACACCGAGATGGATCTGCGCCGCGGTGCCGATCCCGAATTCGGGCATGCTGCCGATCATGCAGGGAATGCCCGCGGCCTCGCACATCGCGAAGATGCGGGCGGCGTTGAGCAGACCGCCCGCCTCGGTCACGTAGACATTCGCGATATCGGCGGCGTTGCGGCGGATGACTTCCATGGCGCTACGGGGATTGCGGATGCTCTCGTCGGCCATCAGGGGCACGCCGATCTCGCGCCGCACTTCGGCCATGCCGTCGAGATCCTGCGCGGGCAACGGCTGCTCCACCAGCTCGAGATTCCATTCCTCCATCGCACGGATCATGCGGATCGCGTGTTTCGCGTTCGGCCACCCCATGTTGCCGTCGACGCGCAGCTTGACGTCGGGTCCGATCGCTTCGCGCACGAGGCGAACGGCGGCGATGTCCGTCACGGCCTCGTTGCCGACCTTGACCTTGACGGTCCTGTGGCCCGCACGCACCCGCTCGCGCGCGAATTCGGCCATTTGCGCGGGCTCCCCGAAGGGCACGGAATAGCTGAGCGGGATGCGATCCCGCACTTTCCCTCCGAGAAGGTTGTAGACCGGCGTCTTCAGCGCCTTCCCGACGATGTCCCAGAGCGCCATCTCGATGCCGGCCTTCGCTTCCTCCACCCCGTCGAGCGCCCGGTCCATCTTTTGAGCGAGGTAGGCGATCCGGAATGGGTCCTCACCGAGGACGGCAGGCACCAGCGCGTGCTCGAGATCGTGCCTCAAGAGCGCGCCGCGGCGCTTGAATACGCTGGAGACCTCGCCGAGGCCGGTGATGCCGGCGTCGGTATCCACGAACACGATGGTGTAGTCGGAGACCGCTGCCGGGCCGAGCGCCGTTCGAGTGATGCCGCCATACGCGCGACGGCGGGGACACCAGACCGGAACGGTCCGCACCTGTGTGATCTTCATCGGCACGGCTCTCCCCCGAAGCATCCGTTGACCAAGTGTTCAGAACTCTCTATGAGTTCAAGAGGGTTGTCCAGGGGGCGCGATGAACAAGACTTGGCCGAAGCCGATCGTCCAGAGCCTGCCGGATCAAGTGGCGCAGACGATTCTTCAGCGCATCGCAACCGGCGAGCTCCGGCCGGGGAATCGCCTCCCGGCACAGCGCGAGCTTGCGGAGTCCATGGGTGTCGGACTTTCCGTGATCCGCGAGGCGGTGCAGCGCCTCGAGGCTCTCAATGTCGTCGAGGCGAGCCACGGAAGCGGCACGGTCATTCGCCCCTTCCGCTGGATGCCCTTGATCTACGATCCGACGCTGTTCGTCCTGGCGATGCAGCGCATCGGGGTGCGGGACCTCTGGGAGACGCGCCGCCTTTTGGAGGGACAGGTGACGCGGCTTGCGGTCGAGCGTGCGACGCCTGTCAATCTCAAGCAGATGCGCGACGTCCTCGAGCGCGCAGACCCGCTGCCGAAGGATTACGAAGCGAGCCAGGTGCTCAATCGCGAGTTCCATCTGGCGCTCGCACGATCGACCCAGAACGCGGTGCTGGAGGACCTGGTGGCGCCGCTGCTCGAGATTCACACCGACGGCGTAGCCCACCGCTTCACCCGGGAGCATTGCCGCCTGACATGGCAGGCGCATCAGGCCATCTACGACGCCGTCGCCGCGCGCGACAGCGCGGCGGCCGAAAGCGCGATCGCCGCTCACTTCGAAGTGGGTCCGATCGCGCTCGCCGAGGTCGAGGCGCGCACGCGGGAGATCGCCGCGTCACGACGAAGGAAGCGGGCGCGCACATGAGTGCGGTCTCCAGCCCTATCGGCAGATCCCCCTGAGGCGCGAGGAGGCCCGATGCTCCGCTTCGACACGGTCATCGGCGATCTCCCGCTGCTCCTCCTCGGGGTGCCGCTCACGCTCGGCATCACCGCCGCGGCCTTCCTCGCGGGAACCGTCGCAGCGCTACCCATTGCCGTCGCGCGAATCCTGAGCCCCGGATTCCTGGGCCCGATCGCACGCGCCTGGGTCGAGTTCTTCCGCACCACGCCGCCGTTAATGCACGTGGCTTGGGCCTATTACGCGCTCCCCGTCATCGCGGACATCCGGATCGGTCCATTTACGGTCGTCGCCGGAGCGCTCGCCTGCAGCACCAGTGCGGTGATGAGCGAGATCTTCCGCGGCGGCATCCTTGCGGTGCCGCGGGGGCAATGGGATGCAAGCCAGGTATTGGGGCTCGCCTGGTGGCAAAGGCTCTGGTGGGTCGTGTTGCCGCAGACGCTGCGCGTGATCCTCGCGCCCACCTGCAATGCCCTCGTGGGCCTGCTGAAGCAATCGTCGCTCGCGGCGGTGATCGCCGTTCCCGAGATCATGAACCGCGGCATGATCCTCGCTTCGCAGACCTTCCGGCCGATCGAGGTTCTGACGCTGGTGGCGCTGATCTATTTCGGGCTGACATGGCCGCTCGTCCTATTTGCGAGCGCGCTCGAGCGGCGCACCGGCCTGGCATTCCGGGGCGACTAGACGTGAGCAAGAGACGCATAAGCCTAAATTCACCGCGGGCTCTACCCGCACCACAGGGAGTGATTGTCATGCGCAAGCTGTTTTTCCTTGCCGTCGCGTTGGCGGCCTTGCTGGGCTCGACGATTGCGGCTCCGGTCAAGGCTCAAAGCGTGCTCGATGCCATCAAGCAGCGCGGAGAGCTTCGGGTCGCCGGCGTTCTATACCGGCCGTTGATCTCGCCGCGTCCCAATGGCGAATACGTCGGCGCCGACGTCGAGGTCATGAAGCTCATGGCTGCCGATCTCGGAGTGAAGCTCAACATCATCAACTCCGAATGGGCGACCGCGGTCGCGGGGATCGCGGCCGACAAATGGGACATCGTGCCGGCGCTCTGCATCACGGATAAGCGCAAGGAGGTCGTGGACTTCAGCGAAAGCTACATCACGATCGCGCCGGTCTTCGTGGCATTGAAGGGCAACCCGAAGGGTCTCACCACGGTCGAGGCCTTCAACCGGCCGGAAGTGGTGTTTGCGGTTCCCTCGGGCTCCTGGTCGGAATCGGTCGCGAAGGAAGGCGCGCCGAAAGCGACGCTGAAAGAGTTCGGGCAATCCACCTCCTCGGACCTCATTCAGGAGGTCGTGGCCGGCCGCGCGGACGCGGTCGTCATGGACACGCCCATCCAGATAACGATGGCGCTTGCGTCCTACGGCGACAAGCTCGCGGTGATCCCCGGCGTCGACAAGCCCTTGGACATCAAGGCTTGCCACGTTGGCTATGCCTATAAGAAAGGCGACGAGAAGATGCGCGACTACGTCGACGGATTCATGAAGAAGATCCGCGAGTCCGGGAAGTTGCAGTCGATCATCAAGCAGTACATGACGCCCGAGCAGATCAAGGCCGCGGGCTGAACACCGCGAGAGGGGCGCGGCCGTGTTCAAGCTCGACTCGATCCTGGGATACGCCCCCGACTATCTCGCGGGTGTGCTGCTCACGATCGAGCTCGGTCTCGTCAGCACGGGCCTGGGAGTCGTGCTCGGACTCGTGCTGGCGCTCGCGCGCCGCTCGCGGTTCCGCGTTCTGAGCTGGCCCACTTACGCATACATCGAATTCTTTCGGACCACGCCGCCGCTGGTCCAGATCGTCTGGCTCTATTATGGGCTTCCCCTCCTGTTCGGCTTCGACCTCGGCGCCTTCGGTGCCGCGGCCGTGGCGCTCGGATTGAACATCGCGGCCTTTCTCGGCGAGATCTTCCGGGCCGGCATCGCGGGGGTGGACCGCACCCAGTGGCAGGCGGCGCGCGTGCTCGGCCTCGGCTATGTGGACACCCTGCGCTTCGTGATCCTGCCGCAAGCGATACGAAACGTCCTCCCGCCGATCGGGACGACGATCATCTATCTGATAAAGGACACGGCGCTTGCCTCGGCGATCGGCGCTCCGGAACTTCTCCGCGTCGGCCAGCTCGTCTCCAACGAGACGTTCCGACCGGCCGAGGCGCTGACCATTGTCGCCATCGCCTACTTCCTTCTTACCTATCCGGTCGCGCTCGGGTTCACGGCCCTCGAGCGGCGCCTCTCGGTTGCGCGCGCATAGGAAGTGCCGGAGATGGCCGAGCCGCTCATCGTGGTATCCGACCTTGTGAAGCGCTATGGCCCGGATACCGTTCTCGACCGCGTCAGTGTGACGGTGGCGACCGGGCAAGTCATGGTCGTCATCGGCCCTAGCGGCTCCGGCAAGAGCACGCTCCTGCGCTGCCTTGCCCGGCTCGAGCCGATACAGGGCGGCCGCATCTACATCGGCGGCGCGCTCGCCGCGATCGGCAGCGAGGAGCCGCGTGGAGAGTCGGACGGTACGGGGACGGCGGATTTGCGCCACGACGTCGGCATGGTTTTCCAGAGCTACAACCTGTTCCCGCATCTCTCGGTCCTCGACAACATCACGCTGGCGCCCCGGCGCGTGCTCGGCATGCCCTGGGAGGAGGCGAACGCCCTCGCCCTGGATCTCCTGAAGCGCGTGGGCCTTGAGGACAAGCGCGACGTCTATCCCGCGCGGCTTTCCGGTGGCCAGCAGCAGCGCGCGGCGATCGCGCGCGCCCTGGCGATGCGGCCGCGCATCATGCTCTTCGACGAGGTCACGTCGGCGTTGGACCCGGAGCTCGTTGGCGAGGTGCTGAAGACCATGCGCGCGCTTGCGGAGCAGGGGATGACGATGCTGGTCGTCACTCATGAGATGGGCTTCGCGCGCGACGTTGCCGACGAGGTGATCTTCATGGACAGGGGAGCAATCGTCGAGCACTCCTCTCCCGACCGGATTTTTGACAAGCCTGCCGAGCCGCGCACCCGAGCCTTCCTAGAGCGATTGCTCGAGCGCGAGGGCGGGAAAAGGAGGTCCTCATGAGCGAAGTCGAATGGTGGCGCCTGAAGGCGGCCGAGATCAACGCGCTTGCCGCCCGCGACGCGGTCGTGATCGTGCCGGTCGGCTCGACCGAGCAGCACGGTCCTCATCTCCCCACGCAAGTCGACTCCCTGCTCGTGCGCGAGATCGCGCTCCGCGCGGCGCGGCAGGCATCGAGCGCGATCCCCATCGTGGTGGCGCCCACCGTCTGGAGCGGTCTCGCCGAGCACCACATGAGTCTCGGCGGAACCATCTCGCTGGACTTCGGAACCTTTCTTGCCTTGCTCCGGTGCGTCTGCCGGTCTCTCCAGCGCCAGGGCTTCCGGCGGATCCTGCTGCTCAACGGCCACGGCGGCAATATTGCGGCCCTGACAGTCGTGGTGAACGAGCTCGCCGTCGAGCTCGATGTTCCTCTTGCGACGACGTCCTATTGGCCGTTGGCGAGCGAGGCGTTCGCGCGGATTCTCGAGCGCCAGAAGACCGTGCGCCACGCCTGCGAGGCCGAGACCTCGATGCTGCTCGCGTTGGCGCCCGACCTCGTTGACATGACCAAAGCCGGCGCGGCGGTGGGGCCCACGAGCCGGGAGCTCGCGGAGGTCGTTGGCACCGAGGCGGTCCATCGCTGGAGATCGTTCAAGGCACGCACGGCCCATGGCGCCATCGGCGACCCCCGCACCGCAAGCGCCGAAAAAGGAGAGCGCTTGCTCGATGCCGCCGCCGATGCGGTGTCGCGGGTCGTCGTGAACGGCGGCTTCTGGGCGTTGCCGTCATAACCAGGTGAGCCAAGCCGCGGAATACCGGTCCGCGCGCGGCGCCTATTCCTGATTGAGCAGCGGCTCGACGATGAGATCGCCGGTCTTGAAGCGGCGCGGCGTCAATTGGGTCAATACGGGATCGTTGGTGTCGTTCTCCAGAATGAGCGCGGACATGATCCGGCCCACCGCAGGGGAGGTCATCAGGCCGCGGAAGGAGGAGACGGCGACGTAGAGCCCCTCGATCTCGGTCTCGCCGAGAATCGGCTGCATGTCCGGCGTGAGGCTGGACACGCCGCCCCAGGTCCTGAGCACGGGGACGTCAGCGACGCCCGGCAGCAGATCGATGATCTTTTGCGATGCGAAGGCGAGGAAATCCGGCGTCGAGGCGATCTCCTTGCCTTCGCGCGCACGCGAGACGACGAAGACGATGGAGCCGCGGTTCACCTGATTGACCGAGATGTGATGCTCGAGCGAGATCAGGATCGGCTTCACGCGGGGCGTGCAGGGTACCGTGACGATCGCCTCCTTGGGCAAGCTCTTTACGGGCAAATTGAGCCCGAGCGAGGCCAGAAGCTCTGGCACCGCCCAGTCCGTACACAGAAGAATCTTATCAGCTTCGATAGGCCCATCCTGCACCAATGCGCGGAAGCCGCCGCCGTTACGCTCGAGCTTCTCCACGCGCGTTCCGTAGCGCACGTCGACCTTCTCGCGGCGGCAGGCCTTGAGAAGCGAGTCTAGCAGCAGAAACGGCGAGATCGTGCCGTCCTTGCCGCAGAATGTGCCGCCGACCAGCCGGTTCCGGCCGAGCGCGGGAACCATCTTCAAGCAATCGTCGGCGCTCAGGAGCTCGCTCGGAACGCCGTAGCGGTGCTGAACCTCGAGACTCCCCTTAAGCGCCGCGAGCGCCTTCTCGCTGTGGGCCAGAACGAGGTAGCCGTCCTGCTTCAGCTCGATGCCCCGGGGGTATTCGAGCTGCTCCGCCGCGGTCTCGAAGAACCGCGTGCTCTCCTGGCAGAGCCGAATGTTGAGATCGAGGCCCCATTGCATGCGGAACCCGGCCCCGTTGCGCCCGGAAGCGCCGCTCGCGAACTCGCCTTCGTCGACCACGAGGATGCGCGCGCCGCTCCGGCGCTTGGCCATCCACCATGCGCATGAGAGGCCGTAAGCGCCGGCGCCGATGATGAGGACGTCGAATTTTTCTTTGGTCATTCGGCGGCGGCCCTCTTCTGGCGGGCAATCGCTGCAAAGGGCACGGGGCGGGCCATGGGGCGAGGCGTCATCATTTCCGCTGGCGCTTGACCCGTCGCGGCCTCGGCGAGCGACGCGATCGCGTGCAGGCAGGTTCGTCCGCCGCACCAGCCCATTCCGGAACGGACGTTGCGCTTGATGGCATTGAGCGAGCGATGGCCGCTCTCCAGCGCCTCACGAATCTCGCCGAAGCGGACGTTCTCGCAGCGGCAGACGAGCGTGTCGTCCGTGACAATGCGCCAGATTCCGTCGGGAAGCCGCAGCGTCGCGCGCACTGCCTGCTGGAATTCGAGATGCCGCGTCCGTCGGGCCATCGTCGCCGCGAGGTTCGTCTTCAATGCGGCGCCGTCCACTGCCGTCGAAGGCACGGCCGCTGCTGCACCGACGATCGTGCCGTCGCATTCCGCGACGAGGGCACCGCGCAGTCCCGCGCTGTCGCCTGCAACGAACACGCCGGGGACGGAGGTCCTGCCGAAGGCATCGGTCACCGCGACCCATCCGCCGATCACGGGATCGCGGCGCATCTCCGCGCCGGTCATTGCCGCGAGCTCACTATTGGCGACGAAGCCGTAATTGATTGCGAGGAGATCGCAGGCGATCTCTCGCTCGCTGCCCGAGACGATACGGCCTTCCGCATCGATGCGCGCGAGCGCAACCGCCTCCAGACGCTCTCCGCCGATCGCCCGCACCGGAACGTAGCCCGTGAATTGCGGCACTCTCGCCCGCAGCACCGTCCACTCGTAGCGCAGCCCCTCGCGCAGGATGTCGCGGCCGCACCAGAGGCTTCTGGGATAGCGCAGCATGGCGCGGAGCGATCGCAGGCTCGCGAGCGCCGCGACGCTGCCGCCGGCACGCAGGATCTGCGCGGCTACCACTCGGGGAAGGGGGCCGCATCCCGCGACCACGACGTTTCTGCCGGGCAGGACGCGTTGCGCCTTCAAAATCGACTGCGCGCCGCCCGCAAACATCACCCCAGGAATCGTCCAGCCGGGGAAAGGAATCGCCTGCTCGCGCACGCCGGTTGCGATGATCATCGCGTCGGGCCGCAGGACCTCGGTACGATCGCCCTGAGCGAGGTGAATCTCGCCGTTGGGAAAGACCGCATAGACGTTCGCCTCGGCACGGTAGTCGATCCTGTCGATCACCGCCTGGAAGCCGTCGATGAGGCGATGCTTGCGGGCGAGCTCGGACGGCTCCGCGAAATCCTCGCCGTGAAGAGCCGGATGCGGCTGACGATAGATCTGTCCGCCGGGACGCGGCCCCTCGTCGATGACCGTGACACGGCAGCCGCGGCGCACCGCTTCGATGGCGGCAGCCATCCCCGCGGGGCCCGCGCCGATGATGACTATCGATCGCTGCACCCGTCGAGCCCTCGTTGACGACGCACGATCATGCCGGGACGCGCGGGTGTCATGCAGGCGCGGATGTCGGGAACGCCATCGATGCTGCAACGGCACTCCCAGCAAAATCCGATGCCGCAGACGACGCCTTTCGCGTTGCCCGCCTCGTCGACGCGCAGGCACCGCTCGCCCGCCGCGATGAGCGCAGCCGCGACGCTTTGGCCCTCGCGCGCCGCAACGGGCTTGCCTTCGAACGTGAATTGAAATTCGGACGGCACGCCTCGTTTCCCCTTCCGGTCGCGCGGAACACTCGGCCTCCACCTATTCCTGTGGAGATAATACGTTCTTGACAGGAATTTCGGCCGCATGAGACTATTTTGTCAATAATAGATTTCGGAAACGCAGGGAACCGCTGCACGACAACCAGGGAGGATACGGTGCGTATCAGTCACGCTCTCGCCGCGATGGCGTTCGCCGCTGTTCTGCCGATCGGAGCATATGCCGCGGATCAGCCGACCGCCTGGAACGATATTCAGAGCACCAAGAAATTCGTCGCGTGCGTCGTTCCCGCCTATCAGCCTTACTCCTGGAAGGACCCCGGCGGCGAATGGCACGGTTTCGCCGTGGAGATGGCGAAGGACGTCGCGAACGCGCTGCACGTGGACGTCGCATTCGTGGAGACCAGCTTCAAGACGGTCGTGCTCGACATCCAGAGCGCGAAATGCCACGCATTCTTCGGATTCAACGCGACGCCCGAGCGGGCGCTTGCGATCGACTTCGCGGGCCCGCTCTATACGCTCGGTTTCGGCGCGCTCGATCGCAACGGCTTCAAGGCCAAGGGGGACCGATGGGCCGATCTGAACGATCCCTCGATCCGCGTCTGCTATTCCGTGGGCAACAGCTCTGAGCAGCAGATCAAGCGCTTCGCGCCCAAATCGACACAGGTGGCCTTGCCGCAAGCGGACGATTGCGTGCTCGCCTTGTTGTCGGGACGAGTGGATCGCTACATCGACGGCATCATGGGAATACTCGGGGCGCACGCGAAGAATCCCGCCACCGGCGCGGTGCATCTGATGACGCCGCAATACGCGCTGCCGTCCTACGCGGGCGTACGTATCGACGACGGCCGCTTCCAGAAATTCCTGCAGAAGTGGTCCGAGTACAACAAGGCCAACGGCAACATCAACTACTGGCTGACGAGCGCGATGGAGAGCATTGGGATCAAGGGCGACGATATCCCGCCGGAAGTCCAATTCTGAGGCAAGTCGCCCAGCATCGGGCGAAGCCGGGACCGGCCCACGCTCCGCGCGGGCCGATCGCTTTTCGTCTCA
>Ga0335070_10002998_pt1 | contig 19687 bp, 15 predicted proteins | sample Lox_Sample_13_FD_206722 | JGI IMG/M metagenome (GOLD analysis project Ga0335070, IMG submission 206722) | Soil microbial communities from Loxahatchee National Wildlife Refuge, Florida, United States - Lox_Sample_1.3 | ecosystem: Environmental > Terrestrial > Soil > Wetlands | place: USA... | reverse complement strand
TCTTGTACCCTTTTCTGAAATGATTAAGGACGCTCTCCTCGAAGAGGGTTTCGAGCCATCGTTCGGGCTTATCGTTGAGATCGAGTTTCGGCCAGGTGTATTTCGATGGGTAGCCGATCTTCAGTTCGTGAGGATGAGCATACAGTTCCGGATGGCCGTCAAAGAGCTGGCTTAGCAATGTTCCTCCGGAACGCTGGACTTGAGAAATCAGCGCAAGTGGGGAGGTTACAGGGCGGGTATGCCGTATACAGGACTGGCGCAGTTCTTCCAAGCGGAGCACAACTTGTCCACGCCCGCTGTTTACGTTGCCCGTGGGTGATCTGTGTTCGGCGCGGCTCGTTAGAAAAGGGGCGCTGTTCCCTGCGGTAATCGATTCTATCGGAGTGTCACCAAACACGAGCCTCGCCATTGTCTTTAAACGGCTCGGGATAATCACAAGGCGTATCCATTATCCGGTAATATGTTATTGTTAACCTTCAATAGCTTGTAGCGCTTTTTTCGAGCTCGTTTCCCGCATATTCTGCGGAGAACCAGAGAACCGTGGTGAGCGTGAAAATTCCACATCCCTGCCCTTCTTCGGGGCAACTTGCAGCATGGTGAAGCATGCCTCAATATGAACCCGAGGGCGTCATCCCCCTCTGTTGGAGAAATAAGGCTGAAACGTACAGTTTTCGTGCCCAGAGCATCACCTCGTTCCTCGGGCTCTCAGTCTTTTCGCCCCTAACCTATCTCGGTCACCCAGTTTTGTCAATCTCAAGCCGAGCGGCCCCAGCCCGTAAAAGATCCGGCTGCGGGACCCGCTCTATAGTGCGCGGGATGCAGATGAACCGGTGCGTCCGTGGGAAGACCTGGAGCAGCGGGGTAGGATCATTATAAAAATGTAACATAGCCGCGAGTTGAGCGGTTCCAAAAATGGGAGACAGGGCGGGAGACGGGTTGGTCGTGGGCGGGCTTGCTTCCTCGTCCCCCTAGCGGTGGAACTCCGGCGGGCAAGTCATGCCTGCCCGAACGTCTTGTCGGACCCCCAGAATCGCTGAGATGAGGGCTGGGCCCGGGCCATTCAGGAGCGTTTCGGAGACGGTACTTTCCTGGCATGGTTTTCCTGGTGGGCTTTTCCTAGCCTCAGCTAGTGTAGTAAGAGGTGCGGAGCGCGGCGGCAGGACTTTGTGGTCCTCGATGCGAACTTCTCCGCCGACTGCGCCCCTTCGAGCTCGCCTTTCCTGACCGCTTCATCGAGAATGTGCCGATGCTCAGGAGTGATCCCGCTTGCCTCCGGTCTCACTTGCGTCTGGCCCAAATTGCGAGCGTCGGTTCTTACTCACCTTCTGTCCGGTGGGATAAAAGGCGCCGAACCGCATATCGGCATCCTGTTCCGTCCATGAGAGGGTTGCGCTAGTGTGTTGACCCATCATGGTCAACGAACTCGGTGGAGCCAGAAATCAGCGGCTCTTGGAGGCCTTTCTCAGGGTGCTGACGCGTCGGGCCTAGGTGACGCTAACCGCTCAATCAACAAGCAATCGGATATGCCATATCTGGGAGTCATGTCCGAAAAAGCGGGCATGTCATCCCCTTCAACAAAATCGATACCTAGAGCGGCCTCTGGCGAAACTTCGTAAAGAGTCCAGCGACCGATTGACAATAATTTCGTGATTGGTACAAGTCCGTTCTCGGCCCAGCAGGGGACACATCTGTCATTTGTCAATATATGCGTCACACCGTTCTTAGCCAACCACTCTGAATGCCACTGGGACCATGGTGCCCCGAAAAACGCGCGAAGGTCACCTGCGCGTGCCACAGCATCCTCGCGAGCAAAATTGAACCGTACGAAGTCCGCCACATAAAACGCATGACCGCCATAGGCCGTCAAATGTGAAGCCCTCGCCGGTCGTCTATAATTCTGAGCCGGATCGGCAATGTCGCTCGATATAAGAAGCGTTCCACTGCGAGGTACATGTTCTAGGATCCGATATAAATCATAATCGTCGACCGCCTCGTAGCCGTTAAGAGGCTCAACAAAACCAGCGGTTATAAATGGCACTGGAGAAATAACGCAAATACAGGCGATACCCATGAGAATCCGTAAGCGAGCGTTCGAGCGTTCTGGGGCAATTTGAAATAATAAAGAAAGGCATGCTGTCACAAGAAGAATCCTCAACGGCGTTAAAGACTGAGCAAAGCCCAAGTCTCCCTGAAGGCTCTTCACCGAAGCACCTATGTCGCCGAGCTCCCGCATGTGATTGATGGCTTCCTCCCGAATCGGGATGCAAACAAGAAAAAGGGTAATCACGATGATGGTCATGGAAGCCAACGCGTAAAAAAGCAATTTCTTGCTGCGAATGTCCGTCCGATTAACGGAAGTAGTGTTCTTTAATTTATAGCAACCAATCAAGCCAAGGGCTAATAGAAACGTCGATCCCTTAGGCAGCTCCGAGATCAAGCTATACCCGGTGTTACCAGGCAAGAATATGGGACTGCCGAAAATTGACCGCTCTGATGGTATCATCTTCATGAAAATAAGAGCGCAAAACAGGCTGAAAAGCGAAAATAGTAAGATCTTGTTCTTGTAAAGGGATAGATTCTTATTTCTAATTTGTTCACCAACTCCTATTAGTCCCGTGAGCAGCCCTATTGACGCGAAGTATTGTGGCTTTAAGATGACGATTGACGAAAGTCCAACTGCGCCTATTGCTGGCCTCCATTTCGATGACTTATCAATAAAGAGGGCGAAGGAAGCAAGTCCGACGCAGAGGGCAACCATGGAATTGAGCATGAAACTCGTCGAAAACGTCCAATAGTTGGCATCGAATATGTCTCGACCGGCGTTGAAAACTAATCTTGGAAGTGACCTCCCGAGTGACGGAAAAGTTAATGTTATTGCAGTCGCTGCTGCGGCGATAGTAATCGGTACATTGTACTGCCATAGAATGTAGACGAGGGCAATGGCTGTGGTCAAGACGGAAAGCAGCGGGACAACGCCAAAGAGTACGAGGTCAACGCCCTTGCCGAATACACGCTGAACTGCTCCTGCAATCCACGACGGTCCCACGTGGTATTCGATTGGAGCCCCGGAGTAGTCCAGAGACTGCCTCAGTCCGCCGGTCTCTGCGATAGCTTGAGCGTGGCTCAAATGGTAGCGCCAGTCAACGTGCCAGATCAAAGCCGGCCTGTCCGCAAAAGTTCTTATAATCTGGAGCTGACTAACTGCGAGTAGGGCTGTGGATATTCCGATGAAAGTGATGACGATTAGGAACTTGTTGGGAGAATGGTGCGCTTCCTGAAGGGCGCGGATAGCAAGGGCGGTGAATCCGGTAAGCGTCATGAGAAACCACAGGAGCAGTCCGACAACGAGCGCTTGATGTCTGATGGTAAGAGGCAGTATCGGAGCTATGGCGACAAGAAGCCCAAGAATGATCACGTTCAAGGTGATCTTATGAGCCCAATAGGCGAGGAATTCACCCGAGGATCTGTGCGACTCTGACATTTTCATGATAGGCGACACCGCCATTGGATCTCCGCGTACGTAGTTCCGACATCCGCTCAAAATCCTGCGCTGATCCGGTCAGGCCCTCTGACTTTCCGATAAACGCTGATCAGCCTTCCTCCGTCGATCTTTACATAACCACTTGCGACGCTTTCGTATACCCTGCGTAATTCGACCATCCTGCCGAGGCGAGATGCGCGCTCTCTGTTGGAGTTCTTGTTGTTAAAGAGCTTCGACCAAGGATCGACGGCCGACGGGTCCGCTCCCGAAGAATACGTGTCGATGTCGGTATCTACAAATATATATTCAGGCCTACGGTCCGTGATCGCATCCACGGCCCGTCTAACGTCCCTCTCGGTGATGAGCGAGTACCCCAGTTCGGGGTACGGCATCAAACTGTAACGTGCGGAAAGGAATGGCAAGAAGCTATCATACTTCGAGACAAGGTAGATGCCGTGTCGTTGTTGACCACTGTACTTGTCTATGAGGGCGACCGCCTCCTGTATCGGAACCGGATCAATGGTTGTCACGATTTTTGCTCTGGGTAAGGTCCAGGTGAAGGTCCTGTGGGTCGCGAAATGCTGAAAAAAGGCGGTCTTCTGTGAGTAAAACTTGTATCCGCCGAATACTGTGAGCGACAAAGCGAGCACAACCGCAAACTTCTCAATGGCGTGGAGACGACGTCTTGCGCGATCATTTCTTTCGAAAATCTCAGTCAAAGTCGAGAAGGTGAGAAAGCCTTGAAGTCCGAGGTACGGTACCGCCATGGGCAGGTGGTTATCTAGGCCCGACCAGTAGTAGTACGTAAGGACGCCTTGGGCGTAGAAAAAGACCATCGAGTAGACATACTTCGAACTGCGGCGTGTGTTCCTCATTGCGATCAGTAAAGCGCATGAAGCCACGAGATAGGTCGCTGTGAAGTACACGATTGCGCTACGAGGGCTCCACGAGAAATAACCCATGAAAAAGTAACGGACTGTGCCATGAGCGCTTCCATCCGGCAAGAGTATGCCGATAGCCACAGCGCCCAGGAGAAGGCACCCGGCTCCAACAAGCCACCGCGCCTTCTCGTTTCGAGCCGCGTTTTCGATGACGTACAGAACTAATCCGATAACACAGGCAACAGTCAGTATCCACCCGAACCTGGGGTTTGTTAGGACGCCGAGAAGGCAGGCAATTACTAACCCAGTCACACAAAACCAGTTTTTTCGGCCTTTCACGACCCCTGCGAAAAAAGCGATCGCCGCAACGTCGAAGAAATGGATCGACGGAATTACACCGGGCGCGAAGATGTAGCCTATGTATCCGGTAAAGAAATACGCAGACACGTAGATGGCGAACGCACCCAACACCCGGGTACTCTGGCCCTGAAAAATGTAATAAAGCATGCCTAGAAAGCACGCTCCGTAAGCGATGTATAGCAAGTAACACTTGTAATAATTCTGCACCGAGATTCCGCCAAATAAATCCATCATCCATTTCATAACAAAAGAATTACCCAAGCCATACTGGAAGTAGAGGCGACCTATCGGCGCATTGAGCTCGTATTCGTTCAACGGATTCAGTATGTGTCCTATATGATTGAACGGCCCTCTTCCCATATTTTGGTGCGAGTACTCCAGGTCGTTGGAGGATCGGAATTGTTTTATTCGGTTGATTCTTGGGTCCTCCGAGCTGGTGCGCTCTCTGGCAGCAGAAAAAAACACGGCGATGTCCGCCTGTGTAATTCCATCGAGAAACTCCTTGTTACTCACACAGACTCCATCGATGATCGTCCTGCCATATAGCTCCTGGTACTCGTTCATGAGGTACACCGGCCCCTTGGCGACTAGCAGCGGTTCTAGAGACACTGCGGCCAAGAGGGTCCATGGCGCCGCCGAGACCAGCAACTTTGTAAGGCTGTTGCGCTTAGTAGTATTGAGTGAACAAGTAGTTAGGGCCGGCGACGCTGAGGCCACCGAGACTGGGCGGTAGGCAAGAGCCACCAGCGTTCCAATTCTGCTCAGCTTGGGAGCATGGAGTGGACACATTGCCGGCGTAGCCGCAGCTATCGCGAGCGTAAGCAAACGCCAGCCAGGAGGAAGAAAGGGGGAGCATATCAACAGGCCCATTGATAGGAGAGTCAGTCGAGTAAGTCCCCCAAGTCTCTCGCCCGCAAAGCTATCTGGCGATACCCCGGTGCCCCCTTTCCTGTAAAGAACGAAAGCGTACCCCGCTATGGCGAGACACAAAGCAAGATAGTTCGTAAGAGCCGCCTGTTGGGGGTTGAAGAAAGACAACGCCCACGGCCTGGTGTCAAGCGTAAGGCCCCTCCATATCATGCCCTTTAGGAATGACACGAGGGACCAGGAGAACATGGCCACCGCCAGTCCTGAAAACAGTAACTGCACCAGAGCGACGAGAGATAGTTTCTCTGAAGCCAATTTCCTCAGTCGGGCGAACGCCTCTCTCTCCATAATCCCTTCGAACTCGCTCATCAGTGTCCGAAGACCGTCCCTGCTCGAACCCTCAGATTTTCTCCTGCCGACCACGCCGCGGCAGAGACCGAAAGGAAAAGCGGGAGTGACCAAGGTAACTAATGACGGTGCAAGCGATGATCACAAAACCGGCTGCAATCTTTGGAGGAATGTCGCCTAGCTCGACGAGAAGGGGAAGCAAGATGATGCTCAGAAGAAACGTCAGCAAATAAGTAGTACAAAACCTAAAGAATTCAATGAGAATTTTCCTGCCACCCGCCGCCGACTGAAAGGTCACGTATTTGTGCAGAACAAAGGCGTTGAGGATGGCTATAACATTCGACACAACCATCGCGGTCATGTACGCGAGGTATCGTTTGCCGAATAACGCTGAACCCAGCGTATCAAGGCCAAGAAATACGGCGTAACCAAAGACCGTGTTCCAGATCCCCACCGCACCGAATCTTATTTTTACTTTCTGCTTACTCAAAAATCGGGCAAAGCCCTTGGTCAATGAACCCTCCTCCTGCCTGGGAACACAAGTCCCGTTCATCCCGACGCCATAACTGAAATTCCTCCTCGGCACCGTCTGCCTCCAGCTCTATCCGTCTCGCTCGCCGAGCCCGATCTCGTGTCTGACGATGTAATTCGGTCTACCTTTGACTTCTTCGTATATTTGGGCGATGTACTGACCGAGGACGCCAAGGGTGAGAAAGAGGAATCCGAACATGAGGAGAATCAATGAAACGATAGTCCCGTAACCCGGGAAGGGTACCCCGGTTGTGAGCACCTTAATGACAGTATAAACTAGATACAGGACCGAAATCCCCGACAGGCAAAATCCCAGAGCCGCGATAAATCGAATCGGGACATACGAAAAGGCAAAAAGGCCCTGGACTGCGAGTTGGAGAACTTGCAGGAATCGAGCGTGTGATCTGCCAGCGAAACGCGGCGCCCGCTCGTACTCCACTCCGATCGATCTGAACCCTGTCCAAGCGAACATTCCCCTCAGGAATCGATTCCGTTCATGCATAGCATTAATGGCCTCGTACACCTCCCTACTAACCAGCCTGAAATCGCTCACGTTTTTTGGAATCATGCGACCGGTCAGCCAGTTGGCCAGCGCATAGAATAGCTGGGAGTTCAATCTCCTGAAGAAACCCTTTCCCGGCCTCGCCTTGACAATGCCGTAAACATTCTCGTACCCAGCCTCCCACTTCTTGATCATCTCCGTGATAACAGCGGGTTTGTCCTGAAGATTGGCAGTCATAATGACCGCCGCATCGCCGCGGGCATAGGTCAACCCCGCAGTTACGCCTCCGTCCATCCTGAAATTCCTCGACAACTGCACAATCTTAAATCGGTGATCCTTTTCATAAATACTACGCATTCGTTCAAACGTTCTGTCCGTCGAACCATTCTCAACAAGAATGACTTCGAAGTCATATTCCGGGTTCTCGTCGAACACCAGTCGAAGCTGTCTCGCAAGTTCATCGATGTTATTTTCTTCGTTGTATGCAGAACTTACAATGGAAATCAATTTTTTCATATCAGCGCCAGATTGCCTCTATGCTATATTAGCAGTTGACCTTAGTCCATTTCTTTATTTCACTTGTGTAGAGCACAAACCGGACTATCCTAAGGCGATACGTAGAAACCACCACGCAGTTTCAAAGATAAAGCACTAGAACAATCGTCGCCACAGACCCTCATCCAACGTCCATAACAGCATTCAGTTCCTCTATAGCGCCCGTCACCTCCGGCAGCGCTAAATCGTTGACTCTAGCCATTTCATAACCATTCTTCATCAATATCAACGCAAGTCCTTCACCGGTTCGCTTCTTATCGCGTTTCATCCCTTCGATCATCACGGTTACATTCAGTTGCTCTCTCGTCGGCTTGACAATTAGACTGGGAAGGAGCAGCTTGTTCGCAACTTCAGCCTCCAGCGCTTTAGCGAGAAGCCCTCGCTTCCTCGCAACGATGTTCGCGAGCAATATCCCGATTATTACGGCTTGGCCGTGAGGAATCTCGAAATTCGAGGCGGATTCCAATGCGTGACCGAAACAGTGCCCATAATTCAGCAGGTTTCTTTTTCCGGTATCGAATTCGTCACCGATTATATAGTCCCGCTTGATCTGAAGAGAACTTCTAATCGCCGCGAACAATGCCTCAGGCTCTTTCGTCACGACCTTGGGCAGCAGTCCGACAAGTTCTTCACACTTTCCTGCTCCACCAATCAGGTGAAGCTTGATGACCTCGCCGAGTCCGCTGAAAAAATCAGAATCCTTCTGGCTTGTCAAAAACCCCGGGTAGATAAAAACGGCCGCAGGAGGATAAAAGGTACCGATTAGATTCTTGAAACCGTTGTAGTTCAGAGACGTCTTGCTTCCTATGCAACTGTCTGCTTGGGCCAATAACGTGGTGGGTACGAATGTCCAGTTGATCCCGCGATATAACGTCGACGCGACAAATCCGGTAATATCCTGAAGAATACCACCGCCAATCGAACAAAGCGTTAAGTTCCGCTTGGCCGGATGTGCGGTCAACCGCTCGTACAATTCCTGAACAGAAGTGAGGGATTTGCGTTCTTCGCTTATCGGCATGATGATGGGGTCCAGGCCAGATATGCCGTGGAGCAGGCTGTTGCGATAAATCTGCCATACAATTTGATCGACCACGTAAACTGATCGTCCATGCTCTTGAAATGCCTCAGAGAGTCCAGCTGCGCCGACGAAGTGGACATCGTAATCTCTAATGCTCGATCGGATTCTCACAAGCAAGTGAACCCCCCGTCGACCACGATGACCTGGCCTGTGATGTAAGTATTCTTATCCGAACACAAAAAAAAGACTACCTCCGCGATCTCAGTCGTCTTCGCCAGGCGACCCATAGGAATGGTGCTGCAGATAGCCTGTAAATCCTCGGCGGAATTATTTTGTCTCGTGAGCTCCGTATCAACATATCCCGGCGCGACTGCATTAACAAGCACGTTAAAGGGTGCCATCTCGACTGCGAGGGTTCTCGTCAATCCGTTCAGGCCCGCTTTGCTCGCAGAGTAGCCCACTCTAAGCCTTTTAGAGACGAGACTGAATATCGAACTAATGTTCACCAGTCTCCCAAAACCCCTCGCCATCATCTGCGGGGCGAGCTTTCTTGTGAGCTGCAGAGGCGCCAACAAGTTTGTTTGCAGTGTATCCCGTATGTCGCTGTCCGATATCTCGGTCGCAGAGGCGAGCACGTTGATGCCCGCGTTATTCACAATGATATCTATCGGGGACTTCAGGGAGGCGAGGAAGGCGTCGATAGACTCTTTGGAAAGCAGATCAAGCTGAGCCCTAGTGGGGGCTACAACTTCCACATCCTCCTGCGAGAACTTCTCGACGATTGCAGCGCCAATTCCCCGCGAACCACCGGTAATCAATGCCCTTCGCATCGGTCCTCTCCATTCACTCCGCGTCAACCGCCGGCGGAAATCCCCCCTACTCCCGACAGAACGTTCCTGTGCGAGCACGGCGCGTCTATGAATTTCCTTCATCCCAAGGAGGGATGATCATGTTAGATAGAAACTCGTCGCGGTCAAGGAAGGGAGCCAAGTCCTCGAGAGGCTTCGAGATCATTCGACCATCCGCCAAGCGCTGGGACGAGGCCCTGGGAGCAAACGACTGGTCGGGAGGCATCAGTACATCGCAGAGCACAGGGCCTGGCGTCTCCAGAATTTTCGGAATAGATTCATCGAGCTCACCATGTTCTTGGATTCGTACGCTGTGAATGCCGTAGGCTGTCCCGATCTTGACCAGATCCGGAAAACTCACGCCGCTAGCCGGACCTTCACCTATATAGTTTCCGGCAAAGAACGCCTCTTGTGTTGTGCGAATAGAGAGATAACCACCATTATTAAAGACAAATATTTTAAGGGGCAATTGGTGATGGACAATTGTTTGCATCTCCTGAATGTTGAGCTGAAGGCTGCCGTCGCCCTCAAAACATATCACTGGTCTCTTGTCGTGCGCGAAACAGGCCCCGATCGCCGCCGGCAGTCCATAACCCATCGCCGCGCAACCTGAATTTACTAGATGACGTTGCTCCTCCCGAAGCCGCAGTGCCTGAATCGGTATAACGCAGGCGGCCCCGTTAGAACTGACCATCACGTCTCCCGGCTTGAGATACCGAGATAGGACTTCAACGAAGACATACGGATTAACACGGTGAGCCGTTTCCCAGTAAGCAGGGAGAACCACAGGATAGCGATCAGCTCGAATCTTGCACCACGACAGCCAGGCAGATTTCGGCGCGACGTTGGCGGTCGCAGTGTGCGCGTTCATGACCTCGAGAAATAGTCTTGCATCGCAATGCACGGGGAAATCGATCTTAAGGGTGGGTTTTCTCAGTTCCAGCGGATCTATGTCCACGCTGATCTTGTAAGCAGCGCGGGCGACACCAGCGAAGTTGTAACCGATCTGCCGCACGTTGAGTCTGCAGCCAATACTCAAGAGAAGGTCAGCATTCTGGAAGATAAAATTCGCCCCACGCTGCCCCAACGTACTAGGACGCCCATAGAACAGGGGGTGATCAGAGGGCATGAGATCTATGGCATTCCATGCCGTTAATACGGGGATCTGGAGCTTCTCGATCAGGCCGTGAAAATTTTGCACCGCGCCAGCGAGTCGTATGCCAGCACCGGCTAGGATTACCGGACGTTGCGCGGCCTTGATTCTTTCCAGAATGTGAGCAACTTCCGCCCCAAGTTGCTGCTGATTGAATTCGACCCGGTCTTCGGCAGGGTCGTACGCAGGAAGATTCTCGGGATCCACCAGGGCTCCCTGGACATTCAAAGGTATTTCCAGCCATACCGGCCCCGGACGACCGGACTGCGCGCGGTAGAGTGCTTTCTCCATGTGATACCGAATACTTTGAGGGTCCGTGACCGTCACCGCATACTTCGTAATCGGCTTCACAATGTCGACGATGTTGCCCTCCTGGTCTCCCAATTGACGTAGAGCCAAACCGGTACTTGCCACAGTGGTTTCATAGCGCACCTGCCCTGATATATACAAAGCCGGTATAGAATCTAGCCACTGACCCAAGACCCCAGTCAGGGCGTTGGTTCCGCCCGGTCCGGTCGTTACACAGACAACGCCAATCTGGCCAGAAACCCGAGCATAACCCTCCGCAGCCATGGCGCATGCCTGCTCGTGATGATTACAGATGTATTCGATTCTGGTCTCTTTTCGAAGCGAATCGTTGAGGTGCATGGCGCCGCCGCCGGTCAACAAAAATACGTGCCGCACCCCATGATCCGCCAACCGCCGGAAGATGTAATCAGAAAGCTTGATCATTTCAGCCATCGATTCTCCTGCAGAAGTTCCATGGTTTATCGCGCAAACCGAGCTTCCAGCATAGAGATTCTCTTATCGTCTTCTTCGGATATCGTCTTGTAGAAGCTCCGTTTGTTTTGGAGCCACAAGAGCTCAAATCGCACCGCCTTGAGGATGCCTTGTTCTGCGTCCATCTCCAGAGCCTCGGGGCATGAAAAGCAGATTTTTCTCGTCTCATATCGGTCGATTAACCCTGAAGGTATTGCTCGGATGAACGGCAGGGCATCGACCGCAATTCCGCCCCCGAGGACACAGGTCATATTTCGCGCCTTGGCCTTCTCAAAGAGCGGTACTACCAGCTGGAAGACCGTGTCGGTATTCATTGCTTTGCGATCGAGTCCCATGGAGCCCACCAAATCGACCCGTCCAACGACAATTCCGTCGAGGCGAGCTATATTAGTCAATTTTAGCATCTCGTCGAAGTTCTCTACCGCGAGACGAGTCTCCACGTTGATCAAGAACTCGATTTCTTCCTGCTCGTCCCTCGGGAAAACGGTGTCGATCGCTCTCAAATATTTCTGCAGCGCAAACCTCGTCTCCACCATGGGTGCCACAACATGGTCTACCCCGATCGCCCGAGCATCATACATGTCCCGTACCGCTTCGCAACCTCCGATCTTTAGTGTCAGCGAGGTCTGCGCTTCCAGGCAGATCTCTTTCAGCCGCATGAGTTCTTCCGTCCTCGTCCCTTCCGCCTCGAACTCAGCCTTGACCCCCGAGACTCCATGCCGTTCAGCCAACTCCCTGAGGAGATGGACCATTTCGAGTTCCATTCGGTTCATAGTGCATTCGCTCCACTAAATCAAAGCATCAATTTCCTGCCAGTATCGCCGCTCGATAAGATTCATCCGCTCATCGTCCGCGAGAGTTATTTTTCTGTAAAACGCTCCCTTGTTCCTCAGCCACAACAGTTCGAATCCAAGCGCCTTCAATATTCCCTTTTCGGGGTTGTTGCTTAATGCTACGCTATAATCAAAACACACCTTTCTTGTTTCGAAGCGGTCGAGGCATCCCTGGCCGATGGACCCGAAAACTGGGAGAGAATGCGCGGAAACTCCTCCACCTATAATCGTTACGAGGCCATTCTCCTTTGCTTTCTTCACGACGTTCGCCACAATGTCACTTATCTTGCTTGCATTAATGTCTTCTTCCGTAAATCCGAGCGAAAAACATAAATCTACTCGCTCCACCACAATTCCTTGAAGGACCGGTCGTTCCCTAATAGTTAACATGTCATCGAAATGATCAACAGCCGTCATTGTTTCAATATTGCACAAAATCTCCACGCCGTTTCGTTCTTCCGGCGGAAACACTTTTTGTACTCCGAGGAGATATTTCTGTAACGCGTAGCCAGATTCCACCATAGGAGCAACCAGAGAATTCACACCGACTATTCGAGCTTCCACCATGTCTCGTATGGATTCGCAGCCGCCAATCTTCAGCATGAGACCCAAACCAGCCGCCATGCTGATTTCCTTGAGCCGCAGCAGTTCCTCGAGTTTCGTTCCCTCCGCCTCGAACTCTGCCCTGACACAAAGGGCGCCATGTTTTTCCTTGAGCTCCCTCAAGATATTCACCATTCGGCGCTCAAGTGCATTCATCATCTCCTCCTAGTCTCTTCACCCTTCAGGGCGGCCGTACACGGATTTCCTTGGGAATCACTTAGCGGTTAGCAAGAATTCCCTGTCGATAGCGCCTTTATTCGTCTCGTACCAGACGTACAACTCTCGAATAGCTTTCGTATACCTCGTGAAAACGAGATGGGGAAGCTCGCCGCGAAGGCGGCTATTATCTCCACTGTATTCCAATCCCATACCATCGCGAGCCACACGTATTTCCAGCGCTTTTCCGGACAACTTGATGACCTTTTGTGCGAGAGCCAGGAGCTCTATGGCGCTATCGGGGGTCACGTTGTAGACATTATATTTGTGTTCGTTTAAGATAAAATATCTAATCACTGAAACCAGATCGTCAACATAAACGTAATCGAACCGCCGATTCTGATGCATGGTGAGGGGTAGACTGAAAAGCGCCTTACAGATCATATTGGAAATAAAGCGTATCTGCCAATTTTCATGTTTGCCGAATACGCCGAAAGGTCGCAGTTCAATAATCTTCTCGCTCAATGCTGCGTATTTAGCGCAAATATATTTGGAGAAACCCGTTTCGTCTGCTGGGACGTGGACATCGAAGAAATCTTCCTTCATCTTCGGTTGGTAATACCTCATGTCGTATACCGCACCCGAGCTCAGGAATATCAATTTGTCGAAACGTTCAACGTTACGCATCAAATTGAAGAACATTCGCGTGTTAGTGAAAACGAGATTTGTCGGGTCTTGAGCTGCTCGATGTCCCGGTTTTATTGCCGAATGGATAACCACGTTGATACGGTGGTCCCGGAAGAAATGCGAGACCGCATCTTCGTCGAGCAGCTCTAACTCTCCATGTGTCGGGGCCAGTATTTCAAACTCTGGCGCCAATTGTTCCTTCAAGTTTCTGCCGATGAAGCCGCTGCCGCCGGTAATCAGGAGAATCATCGAGGCAATCCTTGCCGTGATGTCACCACGTCTTCCAAGGTGGTTCGCCGCTTACCCAGAGAGATTCCAGGTATTTGAGATCGCGGACCGTATCCATGCACTGCCAGAACCCCTCATGGCGATAGGCATAAAGCCGACCCTCATGGGCCAGCCTTTCCATGGGGGCGTGCTCCCACATGACGTCGCTATCGATGTAGGCGAGCGCGTCGGGTTCGATGACGAAGAACCCGCCGTTGATCCAGCCCTCATGGAGTGTGGATTTTTCTTTGAAGTGCCTGATCTGATCCCCTTCAAATTCCAGCGCGCCAAAGCGAGCTGGCGGACGGACAGCCGTCAGCGTGACTAAGCCTCTCTTCCGCCGGTGAAAGGAGAGGAGCTTGGCAAGATTCAGATCGCTGACCCCGTCGCCATAGGTCATCATGAAGGGCCCTTTGTCGATGAACTCGGCCAGTCTTTTCAACCGACCGCCGGTCAAGGCAGCCTGTCCGGTATCAACGAGATGCACCTCCCAGGGTTCGGCATTGCTGTCATTGAGAGTCCTTACCTCTCCGTTCTTCAGCGAAACCGAGAAATCCTGGCCGAGGGCGAAGAAATCGAGAAAGTAGCGTTTGATCATCTCTCCTTTGTATCCTAAGGCGAGATAAAATTCGTTGAACCCGTGTCGCGAGTAATGTTTCATGATGTGCCATAGGATGGGTCGGCCGCCAATCTCAACGAGAGGCTTCGGACGAACCTCGGTCATCTCCCCAAGGCGGGTGCCCATGCCTCCGCAAAGGATGACGACCGGCATACTCTTTTTCATCTGGTACCTCTTGGCCTTCAAGTCCCTGTCTCCCGCGTTGGTCGGACCTCAATTACTCCCATGCATCGATCCTGATGCGGGGAGGAGAGATCCCCCGATCTCGGAGGTCCTGCGAAAGGTCTCTCAACATCTGCGGCGGTCCGGAAAGGTAAAACGTCGCGCCAAGGGGATCCCGAAGCGCCGGCCAGATGGGCCCCAGGGAAAGACGGCCCACCCTTTCTCTCCCTGAGGGCGGTTCGCCATCAGTCGCTCTCTCCACGAAATAAAGGAGGTGAAGCCGCTCCAACTTCTCTGCCTGAGCCTCGATGAGATCCCGGTAGATCAGGAAATCCCGGTCGCGGGCCCCGTAAGCGAGGTAGACCTCGTGCCGGAAATCGGCGGTCCGGCCTCTCAGAAACGCCATGAAGGCGGTGATACCCGTGCCGCCGGCAAGGAGGACGACGTCACTAATGTCCTCCACGACAAAGTCGCCGTAAGGAAGCTTGACCCAGACCACCCGCCCCTCCGCCAGCTCCCGCTCCATCCGAGCGGTGAAACGACCACGGACGGAGTAAGAGATGTTCAGCCGGCCTCGCTCGGAGGGACAGCTGGCGATGGAGAAGACCCGGGATTCCGGCCAAAAGGAGCAGGGGTCGTAGGCGTCAAGGGCGAGGTGGAGAAACTGGCCCGGCAGGAAACGTGGGATCGGGCGCTCCGGTTTCAGCTCGACGGTGTAGACGTGCTCGCCCACGTCGGTGATCGCAACCACTTCACAGCGAAGTTTCTGGGTTACGGCCATTTACTCCCTCGAGGGTCAGTGGACCCGCTCTCCCCCCATAAATCGCCCGAAGACTCGGGCCACGTGTTCCATCTGCTTGTCGTCGAGCCCCGGGTAGACGCCGATGAAGAACGTGCTTCGCATAATGATGTCTGTGTTCCTCAGGTCCCCGACAATACGGCAAGGGATTCCCTCAGATGCCGGTTGACGGAGGAGATTGCCACAGAAGAGAGTTCGCGTTTCGATCCGGTTAGTCTCCAGGAACTTGGTCAGATCGTTACGAGTGAAACCCGCATTCTCCCGCACGGTGATGATAAAGCCGAACCAGGATGGCTCTGAATGTGCCGTCGCCCTCGGCAGGATCAGCCGATCTTCGTATGGTTTCAGCATAGCCGAAAGGGTCTCGAAGTTTGTCCTTCTCCGTTCGATAAAGTCGGGGAGTTTGCTAAGTTGGGCACACCCGATAGCCGCCTGCATGTCGGTGATTTTGAGGTTGTAGCCCATGTGGCTGTAAACGTACTTGTGATCATAGCCGAAGGGCAGGGTTCCAAATTGCTGGCTGAAGCGCTTGCCGCAGGTATTATTCTCCCCGCCAGCGCAGTAACAGTCCCGGCCCCAGTCACGGAGGGAGCGGGCGATACGCGCCAAGTCTTCGTCCGGCGTGACAACGCATCCCCCTTCCCCCATGGTCATGTGGTGAGCCGGATAGAAGGAGAAGGTCGCGAGATGCCCGAAAGTCCCGGTCAGTTTGCCGCGATAGCGTGAGCCCAGAGCGTCACAGTTGTCCTCGATGAGCCAGAGATCCCGCTCTCGCACGAGGTCCATAACGACATCCAGGTCAAAGGGCACGCCGAGGGTGTGGGCCATCATTATGGCCCGAGTTTTCGGCCCCACCGCCTCAACGAGCCTTTCCGGGCTGGCCGTGTAATCTCCCAGGTTTACATCGACGAAAACAGGAACAAGCCGGTTCTGGACAATGGGAGCCACGGTAGTTGGGAATCCCGCTGCCACTGTGAGGACCTCATCTCCTGGCTTCAGGCGGCGCTCGCCGAGCTTGGGGGACGTGAGGGCCGTCACGGCCACCAGGTTCGCCGATGAACCGGAATTGACCAGGAGTGCATTCGAGGTATCCAGATACTCAGCGAAGGCAGCTTCAAATTGTTCCGCGTATCGGTTGGCCGTCAAATAAAAGTCCAAACTGGCATCTACCAAGTTGACCAGTTCCTCGGCGTCAAAAACGCGCCCGGCGAAGTGAACAAGATCGTGGCCGGGGTCGAAGGTTTTCCCGGCAAATTGCTCGCTGTAATACCGGCGAACTAAGTTCAGGATTTGCTCTCTCAGTCGAGCGGCCTTTGACATGGATCATCCCTCCGTAAGTGGCAGCCGCCTTCGTAAACCCGCAAGGGTTTTTTAGGAACTCGATAGTGTTCTCTCCGGGAGATTCCTTGACCCATTGTCCCGTGGGTCTGATGGTAGAGAAGAAAACTCATTCCAACCACAGCACGTTGCTTTTCTTGGCCCCCCTCATGTAGGAGCGGATCTGACCCCGACATAGGGGATACATGCCTCTCTCGCCTTGGCCCCCGGCGTAGTAGGTCTTGTACCAACGGGCAGTCATTCTGAGGCAGTCGTCGAGGGTCAGGACGGGTTGCCACTTAAGGTATGTATCGGCCTTGTCGCAGCAAAGTCGCAGGGTCGTCGCCTCATGGAGCCGGTTATCAGCATCGGAGAGGTCCCTCCACTCGCCTGATCCCCAGAGACGTATGAAACGCGAAACAATCTCCCCGACATGCCTATGGCTCGCCTCTGATGGGCCGAAATTCCAGGACCCGCCGTAGGTCTCGGGGTTTTCCCAGAGGAGAGCGCCCAGGAGGAGGTAGCCTCCTAGGGGCTCCAGCACGTGCTGCCAGGGGCGGCTAGCTCGCGGGCTCCTGATGCCGACGGGTTCGTTCTTTACTAGCGCCCGGACACAATCCGGAATGAGCCGATGGTCGGCCCAGTCGCCTCCGCCAATGACATTGCCCGCCCGGACGGAGGCCACGCCGAGTTTCCGGGTGGCCGTCTTCCCGTCAAAAAAAGACTTCCGGTAGGCCGAGAAGACAAGTTCTGCACAGGCCTTCGAGGCACTGTAGGGATCATCACTGCCCAAGGGATCGTTCTCTCTGTAGCCCCAGACCCATTCTCGGTTTTCATAGCATTTGTCGCTTGTAACAATTACCGACACCTTGACGAAGGGATTCAGCCGCACCGCTTCGAGGACGTTGACCGTGCCGCCGACGTTGGTATCAAAGGTGTTCTTGGGTTCATGGTAGGACAGGCGCACGAGGGGCTGGGCGGCCAGATGAAAAACGATCTCGGGCTTATGCTTCGCAAACACTTCCAGTAGGTGCCCCAGATCTCGAACGTCCCCATGGTAATGGGTAACCAACGTGTGCAGCTTGCAGGCACTGAAATTGCTCGGATTGGTGGGTGGATCGAGGGCATAGCCGATCACGTTCGCCCCAAGTTCCCGCAACCAGACGGAAAGCCACGATCCCTTGAAACCGGTATGCCCGGTGACAAGAACCCGCCTATTCTTGTAAATCTTGAAAATTCTGGTCTCCGCCATTTCTTCTTTCACTGCGCTTACCTTCGGGGTGGAAGCTGACTCGCCGGATGTTCGGGAAGGTGATGCTTGTCAACGAGGTTGTAGGAGCGGGTCCAAAATCATATCAAAATGCCCCGGCACACGTCGTACTCGTGGCCTTTCCGTACCCTGCGGTCGACCCCACCGTGGGCCTAGTACCTAGATCCGGTGGAGTATTATGACAGTTGAACAATACCTCGGAGACCACCTTCCATGCCCGCATTCACAGCATCGACTGTCGCCGGCGACCGCGGACGGATACCACATGCCCCTCGCGGCTGCTCAGATGCCAGGCGCTAGAAAAGAACGGCCGTCGCAGATCGGCTGTCCAGTTACGCCACAAAGTTGGAGAGTATCGGCGTTTCTCACTCGTGTCAAGGACAGACTCCTTTTACCTAATGCCGTTACAGGATTTCAACGGGTAGCAGGTCAAGATCGAGCGTCGGACCGAGATCAAAGGGAAGGACGAACGAGCTTTTCTCGCGACGAGGGCTAAGATTCGGTCACTTCCCCCGCAAACGCCGAGAAAGTAACCGTATTCCGGCCGGACGGCGAAGTTTGGGCAAAAAGATGCTGGTCTCATCCCCCTTCTATGGTATATTCGTCGTCGACCTGCAGAAGGCAGGCCCTGAGGTGAAGCAGAGAAACATGCTCCCAAGGTCTGGGAGCTTCAACGCAAAACTGGTGCGCGCCGGAATTGATCGGTTTTCCCGTTGCCGGGTCCTCGTCGTGGGCGAGACGGGTACCGCCGTTGTACTGGCAGAGCGCCTGAAGGAGGCCCTCCGGGACGGGGTGAGGCCCCACGCCCGGAGACGGGCCTCATGAGCCTTGACGAGCGCAAGTTGCGTTTCCGCGTCGTCTTGTCGGCGCGACAGTTTCCTTGATCGGAGAGCGTTGCATGAACATCTGCGTGGTGGGCACGGGGTACGTGGGTCTCGTCACGGGAGCTTGCTTCGCCGAGTTTGGGGTCCACGTTACCTGCGTGGACAAGGATGTGGCCAAGATTGATCTCCTGAAGCAGGGTGAGGTGCCAATTTTCGAGCCGCGGCTTAAGGAGCTCATCGAGAAGAACGTGAAAGAGGGACGGCTCGCCTTTACTACGGACGCCGGGAGCGCCGTCCGGCAGGCACTCGTCATCTTCATCGCCGTTGGAACCCCCTCATCTCCAGAGGGCGGCGCCGATCTCAGCTACATCCGGGAAGTGGCGAGCACGATCGCCAGGAATCTCGACGGCTACAAAGTGATTGTAACCAAGAGTACGGTTCCCGTAGGGACAGGGCAGGTCATCGAGGAGATCATTCGGCGGGAGCGAAACACCGAGGCTCCCTTTGACGTGGTATCCAATCCGGAGTTCCTCAGAGAGGGTTCGGCGATCGAGGATTTCATGCGGCCCAACCGGGTGGTGATTGGAGCCGGGAGCGAGCAGGCGGTCGCCATCATGAGGGATCTCTATCGGCCGCTCTACCTCATCGAGACACCCTTTGTTATCACTGATGTGGCCACCTCGGAGATGATCAAGTATGCCTCCAATGCCTTCCTGGCCACCAAGATCTCCTTCATCAACGAGATGGCCAACATCTGCGAACGGGTGGGCGCCGATGTGCATCACGTAGCAAGGGGAATGGGCCTCGATGGCCGGATCGGGCCGAA
>Ga0335070_10002997_pt1 | contig 19688 bp, 21 predicted proteins | sample Lox_Sample_13_FD_206722 | JGI IMG/M metagenome (GOLD analysis project Ga0335070, IMG submission 206722) | Soil microbial communities from Loxahatchee National Wildlife Refuge, Florida, United States - Lox_Sample_1.3 | ecosystem: Environmental > Terrestrial > Soil > Wetlands | place: USA... | reverse complement strand
CACCACATACTTCATCCTGTCGGCCACCGGGTGGGCGCGATCCTGCTCGCGTCCCATGACCTGTTCTTCGCGATCAAGTGGCTCGGCGCGGCCTATCTCGTCTGGCTCGGAATCGGCGCCTTTCTGGGCAAGTCCAAGGCGCTCTCGATCCGCCGCGGCGACGCCGCGCCGATGCCGCGCCGCCGGCTTTTCCTGAACGGCTTCATTCTGCAGATGTCCAACCCGAAGGCTCTCATCTTCTTCACCGCCTTCCTGCCGCAATTCATAAACCCGCACGCGTCGATCGTGCCGCAAGTTGCGATCCTCGCGATCACCTCGGTCTGCATCGAGTTCGTCGTGCAGCTGGTTTACGCAGTGCTGGCGGACCGCGTATCGCACCTCGCTTCCCAGCCGCGTTTCGCACGCATCAGCGACCGCCTCGCCGGATCTCTCCTGATTGGCGCGGGCGTTGGCATGGCTGCGTTACGGCGATAGGGCGTCCGGCCGAAAACTTATCCAACAAAGCCGGGCGTCGCGCGTTGAATGTGCACGACAATTTCTCGCGCGCCTGTAGGATAACTCCACGTGCCGGATTTTTGTGAAAATATATTTTGTAAGAAGTCAGGCGGCTCTTGAACCGAGTCGGTGCAATCACCAATTCGGCTATATCCCTACATCTGCGTTCGCAACGGACCGTAAATCGCTTTGCCGTCGTGATGAGCGTCAGTGCTCGATCGAGAACGCCGTATGGGGCTGCGGGCGTTACCGACTTTGTCGGGCGCTCAGGCGCCGCCGCGCATGTGACTGACGCCGCCATCGACGATGACCGTGGAGCCGACGACATAGTCGCCCGCGCGCGATGCGAGATAGATCGCGGCGCCGGCCATATCCTCGGCGGTGCCGATTCGGCGCGAGGGGATGATGCGGGACAAGGCGTCGCCATGGTCGCGCGCGTCGCGGTTCATGTCCGAGGCGAAGGCGCCCGGCGCGATGGCGCTGACGACGATGTTGTCTCGAATGAGGCGGATCGCCATGCGCTTGGTGAGGTGGATGAGACCGGCCTTGCTCGCATGATAGGAATAGGTTTCCTGCGGATTGACGGCGATGCCGTCGATGGAGGCGATGTTGATCACTTTCGCCGGCACTTCCCTGGTTGCGACGCCCCGCAGCGCGCCGTGCAAAGCCTGGGTGAGAAAGAAAGGAGTCTTGAGGTTGAGATCCATCACCTTGTCCCAACCGCTTTCGGGAAACTCGTCGAAATCCGCGCCCCAGGCGGCGCCGGCATTGTTGACGAGGATGTCGAGCGTCTTCTCATGCTTGAGATAGGCGTCGGCCATGCCCTTGGCGCCGTCGGCACCCGAGGCGTTCATGGTGAGCGCGATGCAGGGTCCGATCCGGGAAAGCTCCCGCGCCGTCTCTTCGAGCGCGCCGCCCTTGCGGGCCGAGATGTAGACCTTGGCGCCCTGATGCAGAAACCCTTCGGCGATCATCTTGCCGATGCCGCGGGAACCGCCGGTCACCAGAGCCGTGCGCCCCTTGAGAGTGAAAAGGTCTTTCATCGCAGCCTCCGGTTCGAGAGGGACCGATGTTTTCCGTTCGGAGAGTTGCTGTCAAACCGGGCGTTCCCTATTACAGTCCGGGACAGGAAGAGGGGACATCCATGACCGCCGTCGAGCCCGAACTCCAGCGCCTGCGCGAAAGCATCGACAATATCGATGCCGCGCTCATCCATCTGCTGGCGGAACGGTTCAAATGCACGAAGGCCGTCGGCCAGTTCAAGGCGGCGCACGGCTTGCCGCCGGCCGATCCGGCACGGGAGGCGCAGCAGATCGCACGGCTGCGCCAGCTCGCCGACACGGCCCATCTCGACCCCGATTTTGCGGAGAAATTCCTCAACTTCATCGTCACCGAAGTGATCCGCCACCACGAGGCGATACGCCAAAACCGCGGTTAAGGCTCCGCTGCGGCAATTGTCTCGCCGCTCGGCGGCGCCGTTCCCTTGAAGCGGGGCGGCACGTCGCTATCATGTTCCGACATTTTCCGGTCGCCGTCTGGAGATCCCCATGGACCTGACTTTTTCGCCCGAAGAAGAGGCCTTCCGCCAGGAAGTGCGCGCCTTCATAGCCGACGCCAAGACGAAGCTGCCCGACGTCGGCGCACCGGAGCTGGCGACGCGCACCAAGGAGGACTACCTCGCCTGGCACAAGCTGCTCTACAAGCGCGGCTGGGTGGCACCGCTATGGCCCAAGGAGTATGGCGGCACGGGCTGGAACGTCACGCAGCGCTATATCTTCAACGAAGAATGCGCCAATGCCGAGACGCCGACCACGCTGCCCTTCGGGCTCAACATGGTCGCGCCGGTGATTTTCACCTACGGCAACGACGAACAGAAGAAGAAATATCTGCCCCGAATTCTCTCCGGCGAAGATTGGTGGTGCCAGGGCTATTCGGAGCCGGGATCGGGCTCCGACCTCGCGAGCCTGCGCACGCGCGCCGTTCGCGAAGGCGATTACTACATCGTGAACGGCCAGAAGACCTGGACCACGCTGGCGCAATATGCCGACTGGATCTTCTGCCTGGTCCGCACGAATACGGAGGTAAAGCAGCAGGAAGGCATCTCGTTCCTGCTGATCGACATGAAGACGCCCGGCATCACGGTCAAGCCGATCATCGTTCTGGACGGCGCACACGAGGTGAACGAGGTCTTCTTCGACAATGTCAAGGTGCCGGTCGCGAACCGCGTCGGTGAGGAGAACAAGGGCTGGACCTACGCCAAATTCCTGCTCGTGAACGAACGCTCCGGCATCGCCGGCGTGGCGCGTTCCAAGAAGGCCGTCGAGCGGCTGAAGGAAATCGCCGGCGCCGAGCTGCTGGACGGAACGCCGCTCGTCGAAGACGAGGACTTCGCCAAGAAAATCGCCGACCTGGAGATCGATCTCGCCGCGCTCGAGTTCACCGAGCTGCGGACGCTGGCGGAGGAATCCAAGGGACACATGGCCGGCCCGGAAAGCTCCATCCTCAAGATCCGCGGCACGGAGATCCAGCAGCGCATCACCGAGCTGACGGTCGAAGCGATCGGCTACTACGCCTATCCCAACGAACGCGCGCTCGGCAGCAACGAGTTCATCGGTCCCGATTACGCGCTCGGTCAGGCCGGCCACTATTTCAACATGCGCAAGACGTCGATCTACGGCGGATCGAACGAAATCCAGCGCAACATCATCGCAAAGGCCGTCCTCGGCCTCTAAGGGAAACGACCATGGACTTTTCGTACACGGAGGAGCAGACGCTCCTTCGCAATTCGGTTTCGAAATATCTCGCGGACAGGTACACGTTCGATTCCTGGCGCAAGTTCACGCGCGCCGAGCCCGGGCGCGACCCCGCGCATTGGGCCCAGTTCGCAGAGCTCGGCCTGCTGGCTGCGCCGCTGCCCGAAGCCTATGGCGGGCTCGGCGGTGGACCGGTCGACGCGCAGATCGTGATGGAGGAATTCGGCAAGGCGCTGGTCGTGGAGCCCTATGTGTCGACCGTCGTGATCGGCGGCGGCGTTCTCAAGCATGGCGGCGACGAAGCGCAGAAGACCGAGTGGCTGGCGAAGATCGCGGGCGGCGAAACCATGATGGCCTTCGCGTTCGCCGAACCGAAGGGCCGCTACAATCTAGCCGATCTCACGACGACGGCGAAAAAGCAGGGCAGCGCCTATGTGCTGAACGGCCAGAAGGCGGTGGTCATCGGGGCGCCCTGGGCCGACCAGCTGATCGTCACGGCGCGCACGGCCGGCGGCCAGCGGGACAGGAAAGGCGTCAGCGTCTTCATCGTCGACAAGAACGTCAAAGGCGTCTCCTGCCGCAACTATCCGACCGTCGACGGATTGCGCGCCTCGGAAATCACCTTCGAGAATGTCGAGGTCCCCGCCGCCAACCTGATCGGGCAGGCGGACAACGGCCTGCCGCTGGTCGAGCGCGTGGTGGACGAAGCGATTGCCGCCACCTGCGCGGAAGCGACGGGCTGCATGAAGGTCCTGGTCGACACGACGGTCGCCTACTCGAAGCAGCGCAAGCAGTTCGGCGTTCCGATCGGCAAGTTCCAGGTGCTGCAGCACCGCATGGTCGACATGTTCGTGAACTACGAACAATCGGTGTCGATCACGCTGATGGTGACGCTCAAGCTCGGCGAGAGCGATGCGGAGCGCGGCAAGGCTGCGTCCGCCGCCAAGGTGACCATCGGCAAGGCCGGGCGCTTCGTCGGCCAGCAATCGGTGCAGATCCATGGCGGCATGGGCATGACCGATGAACTCAATGTCGGGCACTACTTCAAGCGCCTCACGATGATCGATGCCCTGTTCGGCAGCACCGACCATCATCTGAAGCGCTATGCGTCGGTGAGTTGAAGGGCGTCGCGTAGACACGGAAAAACCCAGAACGGAGCCGGGACATGAAGCGGGCCTTACCAGCGATCGCGGCGGTTCTGGCCGCTTGTGTCTGTCTCGCGTCCTCCGACGGACGGGCCGCGGACGCTGCAGCGCCGCCGGCGAAAGTCACAGCGCAGTGCCAGGCGTGCCACGGCGCCGGCGGAGACAGCGAGACGGCGAGCGTTCCGCGCCTCAACGGCCAGCAGAAGGACTATCTCGAGAAACGGCTCAACGATTTCCTCGATCCGACCCGCGAGGATCCGCATGCCACGGCGGCCATGGGCAACATCGTCTCCAGCATCGACAATGCCTCGTTTGCCGCCATCGCCGCCTACTATGCGGCGCAAACGCCGACCGAGGCGCAAACGGGCGCCGCGCACGCCGCCGAGGGCCGCAGGATCTATGAGCATGGCGCGGCGGCGCAGAACGTCCCGGCCTGCGCGGCTTGCCATGGCGCGGCGGGCGAAGGTTCGGGCGCGAACCCCCGGCTTGCCGGCCAACACGTTCTCTACCTGACGCGGCAGCTTGAGCGCCTGCGCCTCGCCATGCGCGAAAGCAAGACCATGTACCACGACATCAAAGCGATGACCGATCAGCAGATCGCGGCGCTGGCCGCCTATCTCGGCAAGAACTGAAACCGCGCCGCTAGCCTAGTTGGGCGAGCCACACCGTGTGGCGACCGCAGGTCGGGTCTTCGACGATGTGCGAAACGACCTGAAAGCCGTTGGCCGCCAGAAGCGCGACATATTCTTCGCCCGCCAGGCTGGCGTGGTAGAGCGGTTCGCCGCAGAGCGTACCGATGGCCTCGCCGGCTCCGGGACCGGTCGTGAACAGAAGCGCGGCGCGCGGTGCGGCGTGCGTTCGGAATAGCGGGAACATCGCGCGTTGGGCGTCGGGGTCGAGGTGGAAAAAGCTGTCCCAGGCGACGATGCCGCCGAACGTTTGCGCAAGCGACAGACGGCGCATGTCGCCGACGCGCCAGTCGCCGCCCGGAAAGTTTTCGCGGCACAGCGCGATCATCTCCGGCGCGGAGTCCACGCCGGTGACGGAATGTCCGTATTCGATCAGGTAGCGGGAGATCGGCTGTCCCGAACCGCAGCCGATGTCGAGGATCGCGGTTTCGGCCGGCACCAGACTGCGGAAACTGTCGAGCCAGGCGCCTTCAATCAGCCGGTTGCCGCGATCTGCCGCCCAGGAGCGGGCGTGGCGCTGGTATAGATCGATGATTTGCTCGGACGCGGGCGTCATGCGCTCTCAGCGTGTCACCGCCTCCGGCGCCGGGCAAGCTTCGCGCGCGGGGAATTCACACGACGGCGTTGCGCCGCCTGATTTCGCGGTCGAGGGCCGCGTAGTCCACGAACCCGGTTTTGGGCGCGACGACGTCGGTCCAGATTGCATCGAGCGTCGCGGCCAGTTCCGCGGGCATGTCGGTCTTGTGGCCGCCGACACCGCCTTTGCGGACCTTGGCCGAGTCGCTGCCGGGCGGCAGGGCGCAGCGTTCCTCGGTCAGGCGCCGCATCATCGCGTCGTCGAAGCGGTCTTTGTGTTCGAACATGTAGGCGAAGGAGCTGCGTTCCAATGTCAGTGTCAGAAGTTCGCGATCCAGCGCGATGCCGCAGAACGCCGCCAGCTTTCGCACATGCAGCTCGGGATCCGCCGTCATATGCTCGTACGAGAAGAGAAGGACGTTCGGATTGTCGCGCTGTTCCCACCAGCTCAGCAAATGTTGCCAATAGCCGGGATCGCGGCCGCCATTGGCGAGACGATCCGGGGCGAATTCCTCGATCGAAACGGCGCCCGGCTCGAGGAACCAGCCTTCCATGAAGCGGTACATCGAAACCAACGCGTCTTTCGGATCGCGCAGGGAGACGACGTACTTGGCGCCCTTCGGTACATCCGCATACGATAGGTGGCTCTTGAAGCCGCGCGGCTCGGCGCGCTGCGGAGCATTCAGGTCGATATTCAGGAAGCCGGCCGTTTCGATCCAGGGAACGACGCGCGAAATGTCGTCGAAGTTCATATCGCCCCGTGTGCGCAGCGTATGGAACGTCTGTTGCAACCATGTCGTGCCGCACTTGCCGAACGGCGTGATGATGATGTCGGTCGGACGCGGATGGAATTCGGCGGCCGGTTTGGCGTCGCTGCCTGGTCCGAAGGCCCGCCCCATGAGCGCGCCGAATTCCGCCATGCTGCGCGCGCGATGCGGCGTGTCCTGTTTCATCCGACTGCCCCGTGTACCTGCCCGGTCGGCAGTAGAGACAGAAGGCGGAGTGTCGTGCAACACCGGCCCGGGCGAATGCGCTCCGTTCGAAGCCGGCTAGACTGCTTCGCGAATTCGGTGGCGCGCGCGTTCCCTCGGCAGGATCACTGTCACGCACGTGCCCTGGCTCGGCACGCTGTTGAGGATGATGCGCCCGCCATGCGCTTCGGCGAGGCCGCGCACGATGGGAAGTCCAAGACCGGTCCCCTGGTCGGAAAGAACGGCGTCATGGCGGCCCTGGCCGAAGCTTTCGAAGACTTTCTCGTGGTCTTCGGGCGCGATGCCGACGCCCGTGTCGTCGACGCCGAAAGCGAGTGAACCGTCGGGCAAGATGTTCGCGAAGGCCGTAACGTGTCCGGCGGGGGGCGTGAACTTGATCGCGTTCGAAACCAGGTTGACGAGTATCTGGCGCAAAGCGCGTTCGTCCGCGAACACTTCGGGAAAGCCGGCATTGACGTTGACAGACAGCTTCACGCCGCCGCCGAGGGCGCGCGGACCGAACATCAGGACGATGTCGTTCATCAGCCGGGCCAGATCGACCTTGGTCTCGCGAAGATCGAGCCTGCCGGCTTCAATCTTGGCGAGATCGAGAATGTCGTTGATCAGCGAGAGGAGGTGCTGACCCGAACCGTGAATGTGGCCGGCGTATTCGGCGTATTGTTGTGAGACGGTCGGTCCCATTGCCCTCGTGTTGATGATCTCGGAGAAGCCGAGGATGGCGTTGAGGGGCGTGCGCAATTCGTGACTCATATTGGCGAGAAATGCGGACTTCGCCCGGCTTGCGATCTCGGCGCGCTCCCGCGCGAGATCCGACTCGAGCTTCGCCGTCTTGAGATTGTCGATCAGGCCGGTGCGCTCCTGCTCCAGCCGGATCATGCGTTCGCGCGTGCGGTAATTGCTCATCAGCAATGTGCGCATGAGGACCCAGAAGGCAACGCACAGCCCCGCCAGCATCCACGCGTTGGCGGTTCTCTCCATCAGCGACATCGTGGAAAGCGTAACCAGATAGATCGGCATCGAGACGAGGCCGGTTGCCAGATGGAACGCCCCCATGGAGCTCCAGCCGGAGACGGTGCAGGCGATGATCAGGATGAGAAGAGCGTGGTTTTCGGCGTTTCCCGGCGCCCAGAGAACAAACCCTGCCGAACACCAGACCACGGCTTGAAGCAGGGTCATCCGCGCATAGGCCCGCGCACGCACGCCGATGTCGCGCGGGGAATGGTCGGCGTTTCTCAGAAGGCGCCTGTAGTAGAGATCGCAGCCGACATTGACGAGCGACATGACGAGCGGCCAGGCGATCAGGCGCGGCGCGGCAATCCACTGCGCATTCGCCAGGGCCACTATGATCGCCGCCAGGGGCATCACGAAGACGTTCGTCCAGGTCGCGCTTTGCGCGAGGGAGAGCTGCTCATCGACCAGGCGCAGTTGCGCGGCCGAACGCGGGCGCAACGACGTAAGGATGTCGTTGAGGTAGCTTCGGACAGGTTGGGGCAACCAGTCGAAGAGAACCGCTGAGGACAAGATGCTTTGCTCCGGCGCGCGCGTGATCGCCGGCCAGTGTGCCTGCCACCCGTTAATGGAGCTTTTCGCTTTACAATGTGCGACGTGGTAAACGGAAATTTACCCCACCGCGAGGAACCTCATGTCCGCCCTTCTTGTCGAAAAAAACGGCCCGCTGGTCGTGATGACGATCAACCGCCCCGAGAGCCGCAATCCCTTGGGCGAAGAGGGCGACGGCGAGTTGTTCGGAGAAGCCTGCCAGCACATCAACGCGGACCGCGATATCCGCTGCGCGATCCTGACGGGCGCCGGGCCGGCCTTTTCGGCAGGTGGAAACGTCAAGGCCATGCGAGAGCGGAGCGGCGCATTCGCCGGCGCCGGCGTCCACATCCGCGAGCGCTACCGCAGCGGAATCCACCAGATCGTGAAGAGCTTGTGGGGCCTCGAAGTGCCGCTGATTGCGGCGGTCAACGGCCCCGCGATCGGCCTTGGCAACGACGTGGCCTGCCTCGCGGACATGCGGATCGCCGCGGACAACGCGATCTTCGGTGCAACGTTCCTGAAGATCGGGCTCGTGCCGGGCGACGGCGGATCGTGGATTTTGCCGCGCACCATCGGCCATGCGCGGGCCGCGGAGCTCTTCTTCACGGGAGACACGATCGACGCGCAGACGGCGCTGGCATGGGGCCTGGTCAGCCGCGTCGTTCCCGCGTCAGGTTTGATGGACGAAGCAAAGGCGCTTGCGGCGAAGATCGTGCGCCAGCCGCCCGACGTGCTGCGAATGACAAAGCGCATGATGCGGGAAGGTCAGAACGTCAGCTTCGACATCATCATGGAGATGTCGGCGGCGTATCAGGCGATCGCGCATCTGACCGAAGATCATCAGGAAGCGGTGGACGCGTTCTTCGAAAAGCGGCCGGGAAGCTACAAGGGACGGTAGCGGCAGGCCGTTCAGGAAGCCGCGCGCAGCAATCGTTCGTTGCGCACGCGCATCGGCGGCAGGTGGACCGAAACCATCGTGCCTTCGCCGACCTGGCTTTCCAGAACGATGCGGCCGCCATGCGCTTCGACGAGGCCTTTGACGATGGGCAGGCCCAGACCCGTGCCTTTGTCCTGCGTCACAACGTCGTGACGGCCCTGGCCGAAGTTCTGGAATACGCGCTGCTGGTCGTCCGGCGAGATGCCGACGCCCGTATCGACGATGCCGAAACACAATCCGCCATCCGCTTCGCCGCGCGCGAAGGCGGTCACGCTGCCGCCCCGCGGCGTGAATTTGATGGCGTTTGAGAGCAGATTGAGGAGGATTTGCTTCATCGCGCGCTCGTCGCAATGCACGAGCGGCAAGTTCGACTCGACGTTGTGGCCAAGTTCGCAACCGGCAAAGTCGGCGCGCGGTCGAACCATGGTGCAAGCGTCCACGATCGCCGCTGCGAGATCGAGATCCGTTTCCTGCAACGACCAGCCGCCCGCTTCGATCTTGGCCAGATCGAGGATGTCGTTGATCAGCGTCAGCAGGTGATAGCCGGAGCCGTGAATGAGTTCGGCGTATTCGTAGTGCTTCTCGGGCTTGTGCGAGAACACACGCGACGTGATCATTTCGGAGAAGCCCAGGATGGCATTCAGCGGCGTGCGCAATTCGTGGCTCATGTTGGCCAGGAACTGCGATTTCGCGAGGCTTGCCGCCTCGGCCTGCTCGCGCGCGAAGTCCGACTCCTGCTTGGAGCGGGCGAGCTGTTCGATGAGTTCGTTCTTGTCGTTCCGCAACAGAAGCATGCTGCGCGCTGTCATGTAGACCTGCCGCGACATGAATCCCATATAGGCGATGTAGAGGACGCCCAACAGCGAAATGCCGTGATAGAGCGCGCCACCCGCCTGGAGTGGAGAAAGTACGAGGGCGGCGCCGTAACTCGAGTAGGATGCGCCCAGCAGGGCGCGGCTCGGCCCCACCAAAGCGGAATTTCCCGCCACGGTGCAGGCGAGGAGCATCACCACGATCATGTGGTTCAAATCGCTTTTCGGCGCCCAGAGAAAGTATCCCATCGACGCCCAGATCGAGGCGTGGATGAAGTAGACGACCGCCGACAGCACGATCTGGGTTTTCGCCCCGGGTGCGTCGGGTCGGCTGTCGCCGAACCGGTAGCAGATGAAGCCCATCGGGATTCCGGAGAGCGTGACGAGCGAAAGCCAGAGGAGGAGTTGTGGAGTCGCGATCCATTGACGGAACATCATGCATATGACGCCGCCGAGAACGGGCAGGACCCACGCATTCGGTCGAAGGTTCCGTAGCGCCAGTCCGAGTTGGTCGAGCGCAAGCTTGCGATCGCGCGATGACGCGATGTTGTAATCCGCAGACACGGATCCCGCTGCTTGCATTTTCGCCCCCGGGCGGATCGAGGTCCGCCGGCGACGATCCTGTGCGCGTGCGGGTTAAATCGGGCTAAAGAAGCTTTGCGGTCCGTTTACGGACGGTTTACTTTCGTCGGCGGCTAACAATCGGAGGAAAGCATGGCCATCGGTGTTGTGGCGACGATCAAGATCAAGCCGGACATGAACGAGCAGTTCGAAGCTGTCGCTAGGGAACTTATGGCGGCCGTTCGTGCCAACGAGCCTGGCAACAAAGTGTATCAGTTCTGCCGGTCCAAGGCCGACGCCTCGACCTATGTCGTTCTCGAGATCTACGCCGACCAATCGGCGGTCGAAGCGCACGGCAAATCGGAACACTTCCGCACGATCGGCGCGAAGATGGGCCCCTGCATGGCGGGGCGCCCCGACGTCCAGTATCTCGACGCGGTCTAGAGCTTCACGAACGGTACAAGCATCGCGGTTCTGCGCGCGTAGGCGTCATACGCCTCCGTGCCCAGTTCCGTGCGCAGAAAGCGCTCCTCGAGCCGCGCCTTCATCCAGTAGCCGGCGACGATGAACGCGAGGCCCGCGATTGCGAATCCGGACCCCTTGACGGCCGTCGTAGCCGCCGATGCCAGGAGGATGCCCGTGTAGATCGGGTGACGCACGAGCGCGTAAGGCCCAGAGTCCACAATGCGATGGCCTTCCTTGCGCGTTACACTCGCGGACCAGAAGCGGCCGAGATGGATTCGCGCCCACCAGCAAAACAGGAAGCCTGCGGCGGCCACGCCGACCATCAGCCAGCTCGCCGTCAGCGGGAGAGCCCAATAGCGTTGAACGAACGGGTTGGACGCTACGAACCCACGGCGAAAGTCGAAATTGTCCTGGCTGTAGCTAAAGAGGAGAGTCGCAAAACCGCCGAACTCGAGAATGCGATAAGGCCATTCGCTTCCGATGTTGGGTCGCTTGAGCGTCCGGTTTGCCCATATGGCTGCAAGGACCCAGCTCACGGCCCAGATGTCCCAGGGAATATTGATAGCTTCCTCAGGCCACATGGTCGGTCCGCGCTTGCCCACTCTACACTTGGTGGGGACGCGCACGGTTTGCAAGGGTCCTAGAACGCGAGAGACTTGGCCTGCTTCACAAGGGGCAGTTTGCGGATCTGGTTCAGAACGTTCTCGCCGATGTCTCCGTCGATCTCCACCAGCGCGATGGAGTCCTGACCAGGCCCGCTTCGGCCGAGATTGAAATTGGCGATATTGACCTTGGCTTCGCCGAGCAAGGTTCCGAGCCGGCCGATGAAGCCCGGTTTGTCCTCATTGGTGACGTAGAGCATGTGCGGCGCGAATTCCGCGTCCAGATTGATGTTCTTGATCTGGATGAGGCGCGGTCGTCCGTTCGAGAACACGGTACCCGCGACGCTGCGAGTCATGTTGTCGGCTGTGACGGTGATCTTCATGTAGCCTTCATAGACGCCCTGCTGATCGCGGCGCGTCTCGCTGACCTTTATGCCGCGCTCCTTGGCGACGATCGGCGCGTTGACCATGTTCACGTCCGACAATGCCGGCTTCAACAAGCCCGCGAGCGCGGCCTGCGTCAGTGCGCGCGTATTCAGCGTCGATGCGGTGCCTTCGTAGAGAATTTCGACCGCCGTTATGCCGCTGTCCGTGAGCTGGCCAGCGAAGGCGCCCAGCTTTTGGGCGAGATCGATCCATGGCCGCACCTTCTGCGCTTCCGACGCGCTGATCGACGGCATATTGAGCGCATTGGTGATCGCGCCGGTGAGAAGATAGTCGGAGATCTGCTCGGCCACCTGCAACGCCACGTTCTCCTGCGCTTCCGTCGTCGAGGCCCCGAGGTGCGGCGTTGCAACGACCTTTTCGTTGCCGAAGAGGATATTGGTTTTCGCCGGCTCTTCTTCGAACACGTCCAGTGCAGCGCCTGCGACATGGCCAGAATCCAGCGCGGCCTTCAAAGCGACTTCGTCGATCAGGCCGCCGCGCGCGCAATTTACGATGCGCATGCCCTTTTTCATCTTATTGATGGCGTCCGCGGAAAGGATGTTTTTGGTCTCCGACGTCATCGGAACGTGAAGGGTTATGAAATCGGCGCGCGCCAGCAGGTCGTTCAGCTCGACCTTTTCGACGCCAAGGTCCTGTGCGCGTTCGACCGACAAATAGGGGTCATAAGCGATGACGCGCATCTTCAGGCCGCGGGCGCGATCGGCGACGATCGAGCCGATATTGCCGGCACCGATGAGTCCAAGGACCTTCCCCGTGATCTCAACGCCCATGAACCGGTTTTTCTCCCACTTGCCGGCGTGGGTCGATGCGTTCGCGGCCGGAAGCTCGCGCGCCAACGCGAGCATCAGCGAAATTGCGTGCTCTGCGGTCGTGATCGAGTTGCCAAACGGCGTGTTCATGACGATGACGCCGGCGGCCGTCGCGGCGGGGATGTCGACGTTGTCCACGCCGATGCCGGCGCGACCAACAACCTTGAGATTCTTTGCTGCCTTGATGACGTCGGCTGTGAGCTTGGTCGCCGATCGAATGGCGATCCCGTCATACTGGTCGACGATCTTGAGCAGCTCTTCCTTGGCGAGCCCGGTCTTCACATCGGCATCGACGCCGCGTTCTTTGAAGATCGCGACGGCGGCCGGCGAGAGCTTGTCGGCAATGAGAACCTTGGGCATGGCGAATGCTCCGGATGGGACGTTTGACTATTTCGACTTCAGTTGCGCGAAGGCCCAGTCGAGCCAGGGCGTCAGAGCCTCTAGATCGGCCTTGTCGACGGTTGCGCCGCACCAGATTCGAAGACCCGGCGGCGCCGAGCGGTAGCCAGCCACGTCGTAAGCGACGCCTTCTTTCTCGAGCAGCGAGGCGATCCTTTTCGCCGCGTCCGCCTGCGCGTCGGGTCCGAGAGCCGTGAACCAGGGATCGACGATTTTGAGGCAGACCGAGGTGTTGGAGCGCGAACCCTGTTCCGACGCAAGAAACGCCGCCCAGTTCGACGTACGGGTCCAGCGATCCAGAACGCCGAGATTGTCCTGCGAACGCGCGATGAGGGCCTTGAGGCCGCCCAGCCCTTCGGCCCAGGTCAATGCATCCAGATAGTCCTCGAGCGCCAGCATAGAAGGCGTGTTGATGGTTTCGCCTTCAAAGATGCCTTCGACGATCTTGCCGCCTTTGGTCATGCGGAAGATTTTCGGCATCGGCCACGGCGGCGTGTAGCTTTCCAGGCGGGCGACGGCGCGCGGCGAAACCACGAGCATGCCGTGTGCGGCTTCGCCTCCGAGCACCTTCTGCCAGGAGAACGTCACAACGTCGAGTTTCTGCCACGGCAAATCCATCGCAAACGCGGCGGACGTGGCATCGCAGATCGTCAAACCCTCTCGATCGGCAGCGATCCAATCGGCATCGGGAACGCGGACGCCGCTTGTCGTTCCGTTCCACAGGAAAACGATGTCGTGCTTGGGATCGGCCTGATTGAGATCGGGCAAGGCGCCATACTCGGCCTTGATAACGCGACTGTCCCTGATCTTGAGCTGCTTGATTGTGTCGGTAACCCAATCCTCGCCGAAGCTCTCCCAGGCGAAACAGTCGACCGGACGAGGCCCGAGTAAGGACCACAGAGCCATTTCGACGGCGCCCGTGTCCGACGCAGGCACGATCGCGACACGATAATCGGCTGGGATGCCGAGCAGCGATTTTGTGCGATCGATCGCGTCTTTCAGCTTGGCTTTGCCCGGTTTCGAGCGGTGCGAGCGTCCCAAAAGGGCGCCGTTCAGCGCTTCGGGGGTCCAGCCCGGCCGTTTGGCGCAGGGTCCGGACGAAAAAAAAGGCCGTGCGGGTCGCACGGCCGGCATATTTCCGGTCATGTTCATTCCTTTCAGAATGACTGCACCTCGTTGGGGAGGCGTGGCCCGTTTTCTATGTAGAGATTCGCGTGGCGAACGTCAATTCCGTAACATCGAACTGCGACACAATGGGGAAATCGTCATGAAGTTTCGATTACTTACAGCCGCGGCAGTCGCTGTGTTTTCGTTCAGCGTCGTGGGATCGCACGCTGCGACCACCATCGACGACCCTCTCAAATTTGTGAAAGCCGAATATGCAACCGTCGTCGGAAAGAAGCCCGAGCCGGAAGACATCTACACCCCGCGTCTGAGTGCGCTCTTCGATCTCGACACGAAGGAAGCGGGCGGGGAGGTCGGGCGAATGGATTTCGATTTCTGGATGAACGGCCAGGATGGCACGATAAGCGCCGTTACCGTCTCGAAAATCAGCGTCGAAAATACAAAGGATCGTCAAATAATCGTCGCCAAGTTCAAGAACGAGAAGACGCCGAATGAGATACACTTCTATTTCGAAAGGACGTCGAAAGGTTGGAAGCTCGACGACGCACGATCGATGGTCGGCGATCCTTGGGTTTTGTCTTTGATCCTGAAATATGGCTGGGACGGGAAACCTTAGCTGCTTTGATCCGTATCAAGCACGACTGCCGTGTTTGGGGCATTGTGCAGTTTGTCGGAGGAATACTGACGGGAGACGAACATGACACGCTCGATCCAGACGCCTGACACAAGCGAAGGGCCGAAACTCAACATTCCGATCGACAAGATTGCATTCATCATCGTCAAGGCGCGCGAATACGACGCAAAAGAGGCCGACAGTGACCCCGATTCGGGCTCCAATCCGACGGACGATAACGACCGCGACGTGCTCGAGGACAAACAGGGCGATCAAACGCGTCACGAGCTTGTCGCCGCCATCAACGAACTAAACGAAGATGAGCAGAATGAACTTGTGGCGCTTGCCTGGCTGGGCCGCGGAACATACGACATCACGGAATGGGAAGACGCCGTCGAAACGGCAAGTGACGCCCACAACAAGCGCACCGCTCAGTATCTGCTCTCCCTTCCGTTGCTGGGCGACTACCTCGAGGACGGACTGGAAGCGTTTGGCGACTCGATCGTCGATATGGATGACACCCGGGACCCCGCTTCGTAGATCCGGCGGTTAAAGCATCTGATAAAGGATCAATGTATCGACATAGCCATGCGTCGGATGCTCAAACGCTTCGCGCAGCCGACCCACGATTGTGAAACCGCATGACTGCCACAAATGAAGCGCGCGGGCGTTTGTGGATACGACCAGGTTGAACTGCATAGCGCGGAAGCCGCGCTTCCTCGCTTCATCCAGCGAGTGCATGCATAGCGCGCGTCCGATGCCGCCGCCCCATTTTTCGGGCAAAGTCATGTAACCGCAGTTGGCGACATGCGATCCCGGCCCGCCCGTATTGGCCTTGAGATAGTAGGTTCCGACAATGAGATGGGTCTCGTCTTCCGCGACATAAATCGCATGTGCGGGAAGCCACCAATATGCGAGAGCCGCTTCGCGGCTGATGTCGCGCGGTTGCGGATACGTCTCGCCGGCGCGCAACGTGGGCTCCAGAATGCGCCAGATCGCGTCGTCGTCATCGCGAGTCGCCGGACGAATTCGGATCATGCCTGACGTCCCTCGATGATGTGAACGGGGCTTATGGCATATCGGCGCCCGATGTCGCACGTACTGGCAGTGTTTTCAGATCAAGCCCCGCCAGGCAAAATACATTAACGCCGAAAAAGTCGGGCGTCACCCGCTTGCGATGGAATGTGTAGATGCCGCAGCGCCTGCAGAAATAGTGCTTGGCCGTGAGAGTATGGAATTGGTACAGGCCCAAAAATGCTTCTCCGCGCAGCAAACGAAAATGGCCTTCGTGAACCCGCAGCATGAGGGCGTTTCTGCGCCGGCAAATGGAACAGTCGCAGGTAGTCAATTCCTTGAGGTCGCTGTCGACTTCAAAACCGACCTCGCCGCAATGACAGCTCCCAATGAACGTCTGGAGTGTCAAATCGAAATCTCACCCGTCATGTAGAGCGAACACGGCCCGGAGAGAATCGTCCTCCCATCAGCGTTCGTGCAGATCAGATTGCCGCCGCGTGGGCTAACCTGTCGAGCCTTGAGCGTCTTCTTGCCGAGACGATTCGACCAATAAGGCGTCAGGGCGCAATGCGCCGAGCCGGTCACCGGATCCTCGGGCACGCCCTTGTCCGGCGCGAAGAACCGCGAAACGAAGTCGAAGTCTTCATCGCCCGGTGCGGTTGCGATCAATCCCCAGAGATTGTGCCGACGCAGTACGCGCGCAATCTCTCCTGGTCCGGACAATCGTCGGACGTCGCTTGCGGCGTTCCACACGCCGACGAAATGTCGCCCCCTGAGAACAAGCGCAGGTGGCGGAGCGTCAAGCGCAGCGCCAATCTCATTGGCCAGTCCTGGCGCCGAAAATTCATCGATAGGGTCCGATGGAAGTGACATGACGTGAAAATCGCCGGCGCCGCGCTCGACGACGAGATCGCCGGAACGCGTCGCGAATGTCAGGCGCTTTTGTTCGGGTTCGAGAAATCTGAAGATGATCCAGGCGCTGGCCAAGGTCGCGTGGCCGCACAGATCGACCTCCGACTCGGGGGTGAACCAGCGAAGTTGATACCGGCTTCTGTCTTTGCGCACGAAATAGGCCGTCTCGGCAAGGTTGTTTTCATTAGCGATTTTCTGCATCAGATCGTCCGCGATCCACGCCGCGAGCGGAACGATCGCCGCCGGGTTTCCCTCGAGCGGCTTTGCGGCGAATGCATCGACTTGCCAGAGCTTCAGATTCATCAAACGTCTCCCGAATTGGAGAAGACGCTATCGCTTGACTGCGCAACGCGGAATGGACACCGGTGCATGGCGGATCAACGATCCGCTCATGTCCTTTAGATCGACGCGTCGATCGGGACGGGGCGGCGATCCTGCAGCGCGCTCTTCATCTGCGTCTGGAGCTTTTCGAACGCCCGCACTTCGATTTGTCGAACGCGCTCGCGGCTGATGCCATATTTCTGGGACAGCTCTTCGAGCGTCGCGGGCTCGTCCTGGAGGCGGCGTGCCTTGATGATGTCGCGCTCGCGTTCCGTCAACTCGCCGAGGGCGGATTCAAGCAGCGTATGGCGTTCGCCGAGCTCTTCCCGATCGGCCATGCGCGTTTCCTGGTCGAGCGAGTCGTCCGCCAGCCAGTCCTGCCACTCGCTTTCCGAATCCGAGCGCAGCGGCGCATTCAGCGAGGAGTCGGGTCCCGACAAGCGCCGGTTCATCTCGGTGACTTCCTGCGCAGAGACACCCAACTTGTCCGACAGCTCAGCCACGTGTTCGGGCGTCAGATCGCCTTCTTCGATGGCATTGATCTTGTTCTTGGCCTTGCGGAGATTGAAGAACAGCTTCTTCTGATTCGCCGTCGTGCCGAGCTTCACGAGGCTCCAGGACCGAAGGATGTATTCCTGGATGGCCGCGCGGATCCACCACATCGCATAGGTGGCCAGGCGAAAGCCCTTGTCCGGTTCGAAGCGCTTCACCGCCTGCATTAACCCGACATTGCCTTCGGCGACGATCTCAGAAACGGGAAGGCCGTAACCGCGGTAGCCCATGGCGATTTTGGCGACGAGGCGGAGGTGGCTCGTGATGAGCTTGCGCGCCGCGCTGGGGTCCTCATGCTCTTTCCACCGCTTGGCGAGCATGTACTCCTCTCCCGGGTCCAGAAGCGGAAACTTCCGGATTTCCGAAAGATAGCGAGACAATCCGCCTTCGCCCTGGAGCGTCGGCAACCCGCGGCTGCTCATTTCATCTACCCCATTTCGTCCGTCGTCTTGGCGCCCAAGCGCGCTTTTCGACGGGAGCGTGCCACCGCAGTCTACAATGTCCCAGCACGCCGATGGATAACCTGACCGTGATAATTCCGGTCGCAGACCGACTAAGACTTAGTAACAACTAATTGTTTTTCAAGGCGCGCAAGGCGGAAATGAGCCCGGCGAGATCCGCAGGCCAGGGCGACTCAAAGCGCATGGTTTTGTGCTGGGTCGGGTGCTGAAAGCCGAGCAGATAGGCGTGCAGGGCCTGCCGCTGAAAGTTTGTCGCCGCGGAATAGGCCAGTTCCTGCGCTGTGGTTTTCGCCCTGGGTGCCTGGCGTGACCTTCCGTAGGCGGGATCGCCGATTAGCGGATGTCCAAGATGGGTCAGGTGGACGCGAATCTGATGTGTGCGGCCCGTCTCAAGTCGGCATTCGATCAGGCTGGCGAAGGGCTTTTCGGGGTCTCCGAAGTTCTCGATCAGGCGATACCGTGTTCGCGCTTCTTTGCCGCCCCCACGCAGAACCGCCATGCGTTTTCGGTCGAATGGGTTTCGCCCTATTTGCCCCTCCACAATTCCGGCGCCGATGCGTGGTGCGCCCCAAACGACCGCGTGGTAGGCGCGCTCGATGGTGTGATTGGCAAACTGCTTTGCCAGGCTCGTCATTGCGCGTTGTGTCTTAGCCGCTACCAGAAGCCCGCTCGTATCTTTATCCAGCCGATGAACGATACCGGGTCGTGCGATTCCTCCCACTCCGGTCAGCGAGTCGCCGCAATGAGCGATCAGCGCATTGACCAAAGTGCCGTCGGGATTGCCTGCCGCTGGGTGCACTACGAGCCCAGCCGGCTTGTCGATGACGATGAGATCTTTGTCTTCGTAGACGATCGATAACGGAATGTCCTGACCCTCCGGGATAGGCGGAATGGTCCGCGGAATTGCGATGACGTAATTTTCGCCTGGTTTGACCCTGAAATTTCCATCCCGTATCGTTTTCTGAACGAGGCTGACGGCGCCGCTTGCGATAAGTTGCTGTACGCGGGAGCGACTGAAGCCGCTCATGCTCGCGGTCAAGAACCGGTCCAGCCGCCAACCGGCTTGCCCATCGGCGACGACGGCGCGACGTTCCGCGGCTTCGACATTTTCGGAGGATTTCGTGTCTGACATGAGAGCGCCGGCAGAGCCTCAAAACACGCTGGCGTATCGCGGAGCGAAGTACGCGGTGATTGTTCTGTCCGCGCTTATCATTCTCGCGCTCGTGGGGCTAGTGGTCGGATCGATTCTGAAGCTGTCCGGCCGAGCAAGCAGCCCTGTCGGCAGACAGCCAGCGACCCTCTGGCTCCCGAGCGGCGCGAAGATTATCAGCAGCGAGTCACAGCCGGGTCGCCTCATTCTCCATATCCGGTCGGGCGCGGGCGATGAAATCGATATCTTGGACACGGACGACGGCAAAGTGGTCGGCCAAGTGAAGATCATGCCACCATCGCCGTCGGTCGGGCGA
>Ga0335070_10002996_pt1 | contig 19690 bp, 18 predicted proteins | sample Lox_Sample_13_FD_206722 | JGI IMG/M metagenome (GOLD analysis project Ga0335070, IMG submission 206722) | Soil microbial communities from Loxahatchee National Wildlife Refuge, Florida, United States - Lox_Sample_1.3 | ecosystem: Environmental > Terrestrial > Soil > Wetlands | place: USA... | reverse complement strand
AGGTCATTGTGATTATCCGAGTGCTGACCCGCTTTATCTGAGTGCCACTCCTTCAACTTGGACAGATTTTCGGCTTCAATCTTCTTCTCCTGCAATTAACGCAGGGTTAAATTTAGGAACGGCGAATCAAAACGGTTTAAACCCCAATAGGACGACCTGGCCGCCCGGCACGGTAAATCAAAATACTCAGGGGACTGGTTGGGAGATCGGAGCGTTTGTGTATATAGAAGGCCCAATTCCCCCTCAGGCACCCGAAGATCTTGGTATTATTAAGGATTAGCTTAAAAATCTTTGGAGAATCTTAAAACCATATCCACACGTCTTCCAACGTCAGACATATCCTTATAATAAATTCTGCAAGATTTGGAAATTAAACCACAATTTAATAAGTTGAGGATTATTTGATTCCTCAGTATCAAGAAATGAAAATAATTGTTTTTCCGTCGTCTTTTTTGCCGGTGATGGGTGGCGTACAAGAAGTAGCACTTAGGCTCACAAAAGAGTTCAAGAAAAAAGGGCATGACGTTACTGTGATTACTCAACGTTATCCAAGACATTTAAAAGGAAGCGAGGTCATTGAAAATATACCGGTGTACCGCATCTTGTTCCCGAATTTGATGCCGGCGAATTACAATTTAAAAATTTTATTTAAGTACATATTGGGCCTGTTCTTAGCTCCTTTTTCATTCCTCTGTTTGCTTTTCTTGATTAACCGACAAAGGCCGAATGTCATATACCTCCATTTTGTTGGAACTGGATCATTATACCTGTTGGCTTGCAAGCTTCTAACCCCATTTAGGCTAATTGTCACTCTGCACGGAGACGACGTTGAGGGTCTGCCCTCCCTAAATCGGTTTAATATGTGGCTATTCAAGAGGATTTGTAAAAGCGCGGACTTTGTTACAGCCTGTTCTAATAACTTACTTCAAAAGGCTATCGCCCTTTATCCTGCGGCTGCTGAAAAATCCAAAGCAATCCACAATGGGTTGGATTTGACCGAGTTCCAGGAAATAAAGCCATTCAAACAAAATCAGCCATATATTTTCGCAGCGGGGAGATTCGTACACAAGAAAGGTTTTGATATTTTAATAAGGGCATCAAGTTTGCTAATAAAAAAAGGATTTAATTTTGATCTTATCCTCGCTGGTGACGGGCCCGAATTGAAAGAGTATAAGATGCTAGCTGATCATTTGAATATCGATCGGATCAGTAAGGGTGAGGAATCGAAGAATAAGTCGCCAAAATTAATTTTCTGGGGCTGGGCGAATAAGGATGAAATGAAATCGCTGATGGCAGGCAGTGAATTATTCGTTCTTCCCTCTCGGAAAGAGCCCTTTGGTTTGGTGGTCCTAGAGGCCATGGCGGCGGGAGCTCCCGTAATAGCCACTAAAGTTGGAGGGATACCTGAAATTCTGGTGGATGGTTGTGGATTATTAGTCCGTTCAGAAGACGAAAAAGCACTTGCAGAGGCGATAGAGAAGGTTCTTACCCATCAGATTTTAAAGGAAAAGTTGTTGTCCAAAGGAAGAGAACGGGTCAAACAGTTTTCCTGGGAAAATGCTGTTCAGTCCTACCTTGCTTTGGCATCTATTAACTCAACCACCTAAAAACCAACAATTCTTCATAAGCGTCATTTAACATGCGGGAAAAAGTCACGGCAATCGTTCCAACTTTCAACGTTGAGAAAATCATCGGGCGCTGCCTTGAAAATGTTAAATGGGCAGAAGAAATTCTAATTGTAGATTCATACAGCACAGACCGGACATTAGAGATTTGCCGGGGATATACCGACCGTATCATTCAACATGAATATATCAATTCTGCTATTCAAAAGAATTGGGCCATCCCCCAGGCTACCCATGACTGGATTTTCTTGTTAGACACAGATGAATATCTCGAAGACGGTTTGCTTGAGGAGATGCTGGGAGCCTTAGAAAATCCGGAACTGGGAATTGAAGGGTATGTCTTTCGTCGAAAAAACCTTATATATGACAAATGGCTCAAAACCTGTGGTTATTATCCGGACTGCCTTGTTCGGCTATTCAAAAACAAATACAGATACCAGACACGTGAGGTTCATGCTCACATCGACATTCCCGTTGAACGAACCAGACAATTCAAGCACCATCTTATCCACGACGATTTTAATGATATCCATAGTTACCTCATTAAGTTTGCCCGCTATATGAAATATGAATGCGATGAATACTGGAAACAAGGGAGACGTTTCAGGTGGAGAGAAATCACGCTGCGGCCACTTTACGTCTTTTTGAAATCATATATCTTGCAAAGAGGTTATAAAGATGGGGTTAGAGGGATCTTAATTTCAGCAAACCTTGCTTACTACAATTTCATGATTTTTATGAAGCTTTGGGAAAGAGAATATTATGCCAAGAAAAAGCTCGGATAGATCGGATTGTCGAGAGCCAGTAATAACCGTTTAAAATATCTTATGAGTCGATCGAATCAAAATAAAAAGCTCTTAATTCTTTTAGACAAGGATTTTGTAGGTGGGGCGGAGGTGAACTACAGGTATATATTACCCGAATTGTACAAAAGAAAATACGAAGCTATCTTATTGTCTGATGGCGAAAAAAATGTCAAGAGGTATTTCGAAGGGTTTGGTCTAAATGTGACAGTTCTGCCTTATCTGAGGACGTACAAACCGTTCACCAAAAAGGGGAAAATCTCTTACAAATCCATCGCCCTGACTTATCATGCGTTGCTGAAGAATAAAAAGATGCTTAGCAAGATAGTGAATCATTATAAGCCGCAAGCAGTAATATCAAACTCAATGGTCTCACATTGGTTGCTTGCACTCTGGTCGAGTAAATGCAAAGAAAAACGTTCCGTCGCAACAGTGGCCCACCTCCAAGATATCATTAATAGATCAAAAGCGTTTGGTCTTTACGGTTATGGATTAGATTGGATTGCATCGAAGGTGGACAAAATTATAAGCATATCTGACTCGGTAACTGGGACTCTGCCGGAGAAATGTCGTAAGAAGGTTAGGAAGCTTTATAACCCAGTTATCAATCCACCCTTGTTATGGGAAAAAAAACAAAATGATGTATTACGAGTGGGAATGTTTGCTCGCTATATACCCTGGAAAGGCCATAGAGATTTGCTCAAAATTGCAGGGTATTGCTGTGACAGAAATATCGAGTTTAGTTGCTTTGGAAATGTTTCAGATGAAGATACCGATTACTATGAAGAATTGCAGGCAGTGGTCCAGACTTTATCTAATAGGGGAAAGGTTGAACTAAATCGTTTCACAGCTGATGTTCTAAAGGAAATGAGAAATTGCGATCTTATACTTCACCTATCAGTCTTTCCGGAGCCCTTTGGCAGGATTTTGATTGAGGCAAATTCTTGTAAGGTTCCTATTTTTGCTTATAAAGGAGGTGCGGCAGAAGAGTTGTTTAGAGAGTTGGGCCTTGCAGGCAGAATGTTTGATAGTGGCGATTGGGAGTCTGTAGCTCGAGCTATACTCAGTTTTGACCGGAGTGAGTACGAATTTCCGGATTTATCGATGCTCCATCCTTCGAAATATGTTGAACGGTTTCTGTCCGTGATAACAGAATCCTAGCGCTAAACAAATCTTGCATTATGAACATGACTGGGGAGGGAAAGTTTCAGAATGAGATGATTGTGTTGGAAACGGAACGAAAGATGCCGATGTTGATTAATTAGATTAAAGCCTTCGTATCTCTACTGATACAATCGTGCGGAAAGATTTGGTTTCTCCCCCCTCCATTATAAGAAAACATGAAAAAAAAGAAGGTAGTTTTCATACACAATGCCTTACGGACATTTGTCCGGATTGACCGCGATCTGCTTTCCGAAGTTCATGAGGTGACTGAAATCAATTTCTCCTGGGGAGCAGGGCCATTGATGAGGGTCTTGAAAGAAATTGCTAAATGTGAAGTGGTTTTCGGCTGGTTTGCGAGCCACCACACCTTCTTACCTGCCATATTGGGGAAGCTTTTAGGGAAAAAAGTCGTCATCTGTGCCTCGGATTATGATCTTGCAAATGAATCCGAGTGGGATTATGGTTCTATGCGTGGAGGAATGCGTAAATTTGTCAATAATTCTATTTTCCAATTAGCAAATGCGGTTATCGTACCCTCTGTATACTCGAAGAGCTTAGCCTTGAACAATACCATCCTAAAAAGAAATCCGGACAAGATTAAAATTGTCCCCCATAGTCTTCCTTTTCAGTCTAAGCCCGGGACTCAAAAGGAACAATCTGTGCTGACGATTGGTTTTGTCAATGACGAAACATTATGGCGCAAAGGAATCGGTACCTTTGTCGAAATGGCAAAACACATTCCGGGGATTCCCTGTAATGTGGTTGGGAAATTGGAGGTCAGCAACCGCCAGAATTTTGTTAGCCGAGCTAATCCAAATGTTATTTTCCATGGTTTTTTACCAGATCATGATCGCGATAGATTGTTGGCACGTGCTGGGGCCTATGCCCAATTGTCGTACATCGAGGGATTTGGACTGGCATTAGCCGAAGCGATGCTTCATGAGTGTGTTCCAGTCGTGACTGACCGTGGTGCGTTACCAGAGGTCGTCGGGGACTGTGGAATTTATGTTCCTTACAATGATCCGAAGGCTGCCGCGGAGGGGGTGCGCAAGGCACTTGGTCAGCGTGATCTTGGAAAGCGGGCACGGGAGCGAATACTTGACCTGTTCCCCTTAGAGAAACGGAAGCAAGCCATCCTCCAGTTGTTAAGTAATGACGAATGTGCGGAATAGCGGGCATCTATAGACAAAAGGGAGTTGCTTCAGAGGCTCTTGCCAGAGAGATGGCGCAGGTGCTTGCCCATCGGGGACCCGATGATGCCGGTGTTTGGGCTGAGGGCCCCGTTGCACTTTCGCATAGACGTTTAAGCATTCTTGATTTGTCTCCGTCTGGGCACCAGCCCATGGCATTTCCGGAACGCGGGCTATGGATAAGCTATAATGGCGAAGTCTATAATTACCTGGGATTGAGGACCGAACTCGAAAAATTAGGCTACGCCTTTTATTCGAATACCGATACAGAAGTGGTTCTAAAAGGCTACGCTGCATGGGGGGAAGCAATATTTACAAAGCTGCGGGGCATGTTTGCCTTAGCGATTTGGGATAGGAGCAATCAAGAATTAATTCTTGCCCGCGATCCGTATGGTATTAAGCCGCTATATTATGCCCGATGTGGTGAAGATTTTGTTTTTGGATCTGAGTTGAAAAGCCTGCGAGTTCATCCTGATTTTCCAACTGGGATTGATCAAAACTCACTTTTTTTCTATTTGAGGCACCTATATGTTCCAGAGCCTCGTTCCATCTATTCGAGAGTCTCACGTCTCCCAGCGGGCCATCTTTTGCGGGTGAAAGGTAACGATCATAACTTATTGAAATTTCATAACCCCCCTGAGTGGGTCTCCAACACACACAGAAGTTATGAAGACACCCTGGCGGAGTTGCAGGGTGTTTTGCAGCAGTCTGTTAAAGCTCATTTGATTTCGGACGTGCCATTGGGTGTCTTTTTGAGTGGAGGGGTTGATTCAAGTGCAATCGTCGCATTTATGCGCAGTGCGGGTGTATCCACAATCAAAACTTTTACGATCGGTTTTGAAGGGTTGCCTGCTTATGACGAGCGCCAGTTTGCACGTCAGATTGCCAAACACTTCCAGACAGACCATCATGAGGTCCTGGTTCAACCAGGTATTGGAAAGTTTGTTCAAGAGGGTTTAATAACCACATTCGACGAACCATTTGCCAATCCGGCTGCATTGATCGCTGATGAGCTTTCGGCGTTCGCCAGGCAGGAGGTTACGGTGGCGTTAAGCGGGTTAGGTGGGGATGAGTTTTTTGCCGGCTACCCTCGCTATAATGGCATGCTCTGGCTGGAGCATTTTTCGCAACTACCCGGAGCGATCCACAGACTTATTGCCAGAATCTTGGAATTGATGCCTCGCGATCCAGATCGTGCCAGCTTTCTTCAACGATTGAGGCGTTTTGTCGACGGTGCGAAGCAGCCCCCTGAGGCTTGTTATGATAACTTGATGAGTTTCATTTCGGATGAAACGGCGAAACAACTGTTAAGTCCGGACGTCGTTTCAGAATTGAATGAGGATGCTTATCTTCCTAATTCTACGAGGACAAATGGCAACTTGCTGGAGGCCTTGCTAAATCTTGATCAATCAACCTATATGCAGGGTGATCTGTTAACCTACTCGGATCGCACCTCTATGCGTCATTCGTTAGAAGTCCGTGTCCCTTTTTGCGATAATGCTGTTGCAGATTTTGCCGGCAGCATTCCCGGCAAATACAAGATCCATTATGGCCAACTCAAATCTATCTTGAAGGACTCCATAAAGAGCCTTGTCCCGATGGGAGTGCTCTACCGGAAGAAAGGCGGGTTTCGTGTACCAATAAATGAGTGGCTCCATGGCGAACTACGACCGTTAGTCCAGGAAACTTTGAGCCAACGACAGCTTGACGAACAACCTTTTATAGATTCAAAGGGGGTCAAGAAAATAATTCGAGATTTCTATGAAGGAGAACATCAGTACGGTTTTATTTTATGGGCGTTACTGGTTTTAGGCGTCTGGTACGAGAAAAGCAAAAGGTGCTGATTATTTCACTTAAGGACACCAATTAGAATCATATACCCCACTCTCACGGAAATCTTTTGACTGGAAACCCCTCCAAAGGTATCGGTGATTATGCCGGTCCGCAACGAGGCCGGGTACATAGAGTGAAGCCTCGAGGCGGTGCTCAAACAGGGCTACCTCGCAGATCTGCTGGAAGTAACGGTCGCCGATGGGAAATCTGAGGACGGAACACGAGAACTAATTCTGAGGCTTATTGTTGTCGGCGTTGACCATTTATGCCATGGGATACCACGCCTTCGAGACCTATTTACGTCGTCAACTCGTTATGGCTCAGTAAGATATTAAGTCTTGGTCTTTATGTATCACATTCGACAGGCAACCTCAGCTGATTCTGAGATAATTTCTAAGATTCATGCCGCATGTTTTATGAATCATTTTCTCACGCTGTTGGCTCCAAAGGCCTTGTCGAAATATTATGAGTCTTTAATAGAACATTCTCTGGGAGTATGTTTTGTCGCTGAGGAAGAAGGAACAATGGTAGGGTTTATTGCTGGATGGGAAGAGGGCGCTTCCTATCAGCGGCCGCTGTTATATAAAAATGGTTTCTGTTTTGCTTTAGCAATAGCAGGCTCCTTTTTTCGTCAGCCGCGCGCTACCCTATCTCTCATCAAACCACGCATCAAAGTTTTAATGCCGTTTTTAAAAGATTACTTGCTTTTTCAGTTGCGCTGCAAAAGCAAGAGCGGTGTACTCAGCGATGACAAAGATAAATCTATACCCTTCCATCGCCCCAATGCCTCATATTTATCCATTGCGGTTCTAGACCTGCATCGCGGCAGCGAAGCCGCCCGCCTACTAAATGAGGCTTTTATCGAAGAATGCCGTTTGCGGAACGTGCGCGAGATCATTTTGTCAGTTTATAGCGATAATGATCGGGCACGTGCGTTTTATGAAAAAAATGGATGGCATGTATGGCGTTCCGAAAAAGAGACAGTTCATTATATATACACTATTGATTCGCACGTATAATAAGCATAATGAAACGGTATTAACGTTGCTCCCCATGAAAGACCACATTGCATTGGAAAAAACAATCATCGAAATCCTAAATAGTCCTGAGCAGAGAGAAAAGTTAGGCACTGCAGCAAGGAAAAGGGTAGAAGAACTTTTCTCAGTAGAAACTTTTGTCAAAAACATGAGTGATCAGTATCCAGAGTTGGCCCGTGGAGCAAAAAGCGTCTGCTAAATCTTTCGGACGTAGAATGATCGGTATCCATCAGGCTGCTTACTCGCTGCTTATGATTCCCATCCCAGTGACCCCTCTTATAAAGTGAGTTGGCGACCACTTATTTGGATTAGTTTTCCTCTGACTAAAGCATAAGGGTTCAAGGGTTCAAGGGTTCAAGAATCCGGATAGAGTCCCTTCCTGAATCCTGGAATCCTCTAATCTTCTTCAGTAAATTACATCCTGAAAAAAAACACATGACAGATTCTCAGGCAAATCTTTTGATTGGCCAACTTCCAACGGTATCAGTGATTATGCCGGTTCGAAATGAGGCTGGATATATAGAGCGAAGCCTTGGCTCTGTGCTTAAGCAGGACTACCCTGCGGATCGGATGGAAGTAATTATTGCTGATGGGATGTCTGCTGATGGAACAAGAGAGTCTATTTCAAACATCATTAAAGACAATGGGTGCTTTCCCGTTCGAGTCATAGATAATCCCGGCCTTATCGTTCCAACGGGCCTCAATGCAGCACTAAAGATCGCAGAAGGGGATATTATTATTCGAGTAGACGGACATACCGAGATTGAAAGTGATTATATCAGTCAATGCGTTTCAGCCTTGAAGAGGACAGGGGCAGAAAATGTGGGAGGCCGGATGGATGCGCAAGGGATTGGATCCTTTGGCCAAGCGGTAGCATTAGCCACTGGCAATCTTTTTGGAATAGGAGGAGGCAGGTTTCATTATTCGGATAAGGAAGAATATGTGGACACAGTTTATATGGGTGCCTGGAAAAAAGAAGTCTTCGAAAAATTTGGCATACTTGACGAAGAGTTAGTCAGAAATCAAGACGATGAGTTCAATTACAGGTTATTAAAGAATGGCTGTAAAATACTGCTATGTCCCCAGGTAAAATCAAAATATGTAAATAGAAGCTCTATAAAGAGCCTTTGGCGGCAATATTTTCAATATGGATACTGGAAAGTCCGTGTTTTACAGAAGCACCCGCTTCAGATGAGGCTGCGGCAGTTTGTGCCACCAACTTTTGTAGCTGCGCTAATAGGTTCAGCATTCATAGCTCCCTTTTCTGAAAGCATCCGAATACTTCTCATCCTGATTGCTGGAAGCTACGTGGCCGCGAATCTCTTGGCTTCCGGTCAAATAGCAAGGAGTAAAGGGTGGCGGCATTTTCCGCTTCTTCCAATAGTCTTTGCCGTATTACATCTTTCTTATGGGTTGGGTTTTCTCGTTGGGCTTGTGCGCTTTGCAAATCGATGGAGAGAAATGGCTAAGAGCCGATAGCTGATTGGTCAAAAAGCATGGAGTTAAGGATTACTATCCCGTGGCAACTTATTTAAAGAGAATTCTGGACTTATTCTTTGCGATTATTGGAATAATCGTTGCTCTGCCATTATTGCCATTGATCGCACTGCTTATCAAACTCGACTCGAAAGGCCCCATTTTTTATGCCTGCGACCGAATAGGTAAGGCTGGGAAGCTTTTTAAGATGTATAAGTTCCGAACGATGCTGGATGTGCCGGTCGAAATTGGGACATCTCTTTCCCCACGAGGTGATGTAAGGACAACGGATTTTGGCCGGATTTTAAGGCGGACAAAGATCAACGAGCTTCCTCAATTATTCAATATCCTAAAAGGTGAAATGAGCTTTGTGGGGCCCAGACCCGAAGCCCCTGATCTGGCAGAGCTTTATCCAGAAAAGGCAAAGATTCTCTTTTCTGTAAAGCCGGGACTTGTCGGACCGAGTCAGATTCTTTACAGGAATGAAGAGGAGCTCTATCCGGATGGCGTAGATCCGAAGAAATATTATATTCAGAAAATTCTCCCCCCAAAAATAAAGGTCGATCTTGAGTACGTAAATCAACCGACATTATTCAATTACCTCAAATATATTCTACTTTCGATTAAAGAAACTCTATTCGGCGCCATTAGCAGAAGACACTTCTTTGAGAACCGATCGCAGATCTATCTCTTTCTGTCTGATGCGGCTTTTGTATTTGCCTGTTACGCCTTTGCTATTATATTGCGGTTTGAAAACAGCATCCCCGAAGAGGACCTCAGAATGTTCATCACTCTGTTTCCTCTGTTTCTTTTTTACCGAATCGTATGTTTTATGGGGTTTGGGCTTTATGGGGTTCTGATCCGTTACGTTAATCTTCAAACCCTGACGACAGTGGCGAAAGCTGTAACGGTCAGCTCATTGTTATCGGCGCTGACCATTTATGCTATGGGATACCACGCCTTTCCGCGATCTATTTATGTCATTGACTGGTTATGCCTTAATTTCTTCATGGGTTTTGTGAGGTTTCCGGGAAAGTTCGTCCGAAACAAGATGTATGGGAAAGAGGACGATAACAGAAAAAGAGTCCTCATTTACGGGGCCGGTGATAAAGGAAATCTGGCGGTGACGGGGCTTAAGAAGATAGTGCGGATCGTTGGGTTTCTTGACGATGATCAGAGCAAGCGAAACAAGAAGATTCAGGAATTCAAAATTATGGGAAACCGTTATGATATTGAATCTCTCTCCAAAATCTACCGGATTGATGAAGTGATCATCGCCGTTTCGAATCTCGACGAGAAGAATTTGAATCACATTATCTCGATCTGCAACAAAGCGAAGGTAAGCTATTCCATGTTGACCGCGCTGGTCGATTCATATTTTGATCGGATTCGGCGAGAATCTATACACTACAAGAAAATATATAACTGGTTGGGGTGCGAGGATATTGAAGCGGATCTTCCGGAATTGAAAGAAGGGCTAACCGGGAAAAATGTCCTTGTCATTGCCGCTTCGAACCACCTCGGCGTCGAGTTCCTGAAGAATGTTGTCAGGGGAACCCCTGAGAAAATCGTTTTACTCGATAAGTATGAATCTTATCTCTTGGAAGCCCTCCAAAGTCTATCGAATATTTATCCAAGAGAAAGGATTCGATCCTTCCTTTTTGATTCGGAGATTAGACGAAGCACGACCGAGCGTATTTTCGAGCAGGAAAAACCTGATATCGTTATTCACATGGGAACCCGTAAGTATGCTTCACTGGTGGAGATTGATCCACTCACACTGATCAAGGAAAACATCGTCCAAACATGGGATATGATGCAGATGGCAGAGCGATACGGCAGTAAGCTCTTTATGATGACATCTTCGATCGGCGCTGAAGCTCCGGAAAATCTCATCGAGTCCACTCTGAAACTTTCGGAATGCTATTTACAGAGTTGTTTTCAGGAATCGAGCAGTAAAGGGGCAATTGTAAGGCTTTATCATCTCCTGGAGAATCGAGGAGGGATCATCCCGTATATCCAGAATCAGATTCGGAACGGGAGAAGAATCCGTCTGAATCACCCCGAAGATAGAGGATATTTTTTGACCGTTGCAACCGCGGCGAAAGTCATACTGCTGGCTGCCGTCATGGCGTTGAAGGGGAATGGGAGCGGCAGCATTTATATGCCTCTGTTCAACGGACCAGCACGGGTTCTTGATGTGGTGAAACTGATCATCGAGGATCTGGGCCTCGATCCCGGGAAGGACATTCAGATCGATTACGACCATCCGGGGGCGGCAAAAAAGTGGGAGGAAAGAATTTTGCCCGACGGCCAAAATGTTCAGGATACAAAGTACGAACAGATCAAGTTGGTCTGCCCCTCGACACATCTCTCCAAGAGAGAGGCTATCAAAGAAATTGAGAGATTTCGACTGATGATGGAAAGAGGTGACCGTGACCAAATTTACCTGAGGGTCAACGAACTTATGAATCTTAAGAGATGAAGTAAACCCTTCGACGCCCCGGCCAAAAAGCAAGGGCTTCGCTCGGGGTTCACTCTGAGCGGCGCTTTTCACCAAGTCTCAAAAGATGGAGCTTCGCGCCGCCGAACGGCTAAGGGAGGCAATGAGATTGATCTGCATCACCACGACGGTTATCTTCGTCTTTTAGGGCTTGATCGGGGGTATCATCTTTATGGTTTCGAAAATTCAGAAGGTCAATGGCCGGCCTGGGAGGAGCATCCCTTAATGCATGACTCTTCTCCATCATTCCAGATTTCCGTTATTCTGACATTCCTATGTTCTTTAAGTTGAGGAGGAAACCATGCGAGCAGTCATTTTAGCCGGGGGGAAGGGGGCACGGTTACACCCCTATACCATTGTGTTCCCAAAGCCGCTGATGCCGATCAATGGCTCACCGATTCTTGATATTGTCATAACACAACTCAGGAATCACGGATTTGATCATATCACTCTCGCGGTAGGCTATATGGCGGATATGATAAAGACTTATTTCAACGGAAGTAAAAAATTCGATGTGAAAATCGATTATTCACAAGAAGATCATCCCCTCGGGACAATTGGCGCCCTTTCTTTAATCGAGGACCTCCCGGAGAACTTCCTCGTTATGAATGGCGACATCCTGACAGATCTGGATTTTTCAAAATTCTTTGATTTCCATTTGCAGGAAGGGGCGCTTGCCACTGTTGCAACTTATTCGAAAGAGGTGAGCATTGAGTATGGGATTGTTGAGTGTGATCATCGAGATGGAATTATCGGGTATAGGGAAAAGCCAAAATTGGTCTATCAGGTCAGCATGGGGATATATGCCTTCAGCTCGAAAATGCTTCGATATATAAGAAGAGGAGATTATCTCGATTTTCCGGAACTGGTTAACCTTTTGATTCAAAGGGGAGAAAGGGTGATCAGTTTCCCTGTCTCGGGTTACTGGAAGGATATCGGATGCTATTCTGATTACGAAAAGGCCGCTGAAGATTTTGATAAAATGCGAGAGAAATTTTGCGCTCCAAATATGATAAGAACAAAGGAATAAAATTGGAAGATATTGATTAAAAATTCCTCTTTTTGACCTGGATCTCGGTCTTGCCTCCCTCGCTTTTGTGGCTACTGCCAATTCAATCCTCTACGCAGGAGTAAAACCAGTCTTCGCAGATATTGAGGGAAAACATGACCTCAATATTTCAGCGACGAGCATTGAATCTGAAATAAGTGATCGAAGAAAAGCGACTATGGTTGCGCATTATGGAGGTGTTCCCTGCCAATAGGTATCGGCAATGCGAGTTGGTCCCGTTGGATTTGTATTCAATACGTTGGAGGAGGTTCTTAAAAACCAGCATCAGGAGTGTCCCTTAAACGGGATCGGCAACCGAGTTATGGAGAGCCACGGTGCCTGAGCGGGGAAACCGCTCGATGTGGGAAACATAAGGGCATAAGGTTTCCAAAAAGAATCTCCCAAAAACTTTTTCTAAATTTAAACGCCCCACTCCTGGTTGCAAGGTTTGGGGCGTTTCTGTTTGCTCCTGATGCGGACATCTTAGCACAAAGGTTGCACAGATTAAGAATAAGTCTTGTAATTTTATTTTATTCCTTTTTGCATTCGACAACGGTCCTGCCGTCCCCCCCTCAATTTCGAGCTTTCTTAATAGTTTCTAAAACTTGTTTTCCCTTGCCTCGTTCCATATTTCTTGCTAGAATCTCACTACTAATGTTCAGTCCAAGACTCTTCTGAGAATCAGCAATTACCGGTGGAAAGAGGCACAAAAGGGTTAGTAAGACAACTTAAAGGGAATATATCCTCCAGCCAAATAATAAGCCAGCTTCAGAAGTTCTATTACGAAGTCACGCAACCCAAGCTCCTGAGACCACCAATGGTCAAGTGAATATGAATTAAAGCAGGCAGAAGGGAAGATTTCAATTTGGAATGGACTGCAAACATGTTGATAGACGAGATAGCTCCGCCGAGCATGAAAACCTTTTGATAGGAGGATGGCACTCTTTATGCCTTCTTTAGAGATCGTCTCCACTGCCCCTTTCGCCTCCGTCAAGGTGATGGGATGATGAATGTGGGTGACAATGATTTTGAAATCTCTTTCTTTCAGCCCAAGGGCTTCCATTTCTTTTCTTACCAGATCCGGGTAATCCTCATTGAGACCAAAAGGTCTATGCGACGGAGCAATTCGATGCAAGACGATAATGAGTTTCTTAACATTTCCTGACGATAGCAAATTCATCCCACTCATCACGATCTCCCTATCAATGAATTCACTGCCTTCCAGAATGGCGACATCAGCAATATATTTACCCTCCGGTGCCATAAATTGGCCTGCTCGCATCAGGATGGTCACTCGGAACGAGAAAACAAGAATAATCATTAATAACAGAGAAAGACAAATTGCTCCCCAAATCCATCTGACCTTATTTTTCATATCTTCGTCCAGTCGAAATGCGATTGTCCATTCACTGTTTTCTTAACATGAGTCTACAATAACACAAAGTCCACTTATTCTGAATGGAGACATCGATAAGGATGATTGAGGATTATCGCTGGAAATCTGGTATTCCGATATGGAATCTCGACTTGATGACTTCGGGAAAGTGACCTTCCAATTCTACACGCCGGTTTTTGTCCCGTCCGACTTCTGTCCTGTTGGAGGCTGCCGGCGCCAGTCGTCATCGAAATGATTTTCTTTCTCTCTCTTTATGAAACCGAACCCGCCGCAAATCTTGCAAACAACCCTTCCCTCAACCTCATTAAATAACTTGCCAGACCCCCTACAAACAGGACAATAAATCATCCCGTACCTTTCTGGATTGAAGTGTCTATCCATAGCCTTCTTTTCCATCAGCATTGCCCCCTCTCCCTACAGACTCAGGGATCTTAGCCGTTAGCACAGGAGAGAAGAAATAACTTCTTGTACCATTAGATTCCTTGAATGTACTTTACTTAGGGAGGTCTTTAAAAAATCTGTCGGAAGGAAGATCTTAATTTATGCAGGTAACCAGTGTTCTGTGAGAATTCAATCTCGAGTAGACGGAATTTTAAAGGCCCCTCCTCGTCAATCACCCCTCTTACTGTGCACTATAAAATCAGACAAATGGTCTTGTCAATACAAAAATCAAATTGCGAAAATTTTCTCTTGGGGGTGGTCTTAAGGGAAGTATTCATATCGGGTTAAGGCAAAAGTTATTGGCTTGCGTTTGAAATCTTCTACCATTTGGAACAAAGATGAACAATTAATGGAAGTTATCTTCGGTCTAAGAAAAAAGGCAAAGCCATGAAAGCCCTGCCTTGGCGCTCCTCTTTTTTTCGCCCCTAGGAGTCTGTCGGAGTACCCCCCAGAAACCCATTTAGGGCGGATATAAAACCCTTGAATGCTTCATGATCGTTGATCCTCGCGCATTCTATACAGTCGTATTTTTCGTCCATCGCCATTATGTGAGGTACTCCGACAGACTCCTAGATTTCTACCTGAACAAAATAGATATTCTTGATATTTTTATTATCGCCTAAAATATTTTTCACCCAATTCATAATGGATTTCTTCGTTATCCTTTTTGGATCTCTCCTTCTCTCTGGCAGTATCCCGATTAAACTGTCTCCCTTGGCATCATGGTAATAGAATTCATAAGCTGTCATGTCCTAAGACTCCGCCCCATTTCTAAACTTTCTCCCGAGCCCTGTTAGTCGGATGGTCTCAACCGCTCAGCGACCATTACAAGAACATTGTATAAAGTTTCAATGGAGTACAGAGTAACTTTTCTGTAAAAAATCAATTGAATGAATAAGTTTAATTCAATCAAAGGCTCTCGATTCAATCTTTCAATAGCACAATTTTCCTTCTGCTCTTTAACCATTCATATGCCAATTCAAGATGCGTCTGGTCTCTTAATTTCGCTTCCCTGTTGTCGAAAAGCTTCCATTCTTTCTCCTCTATCTCTGTTGCGACAGGATTTTTCTCGAATTTTCCAATCAAATTATTCACCCACTAGCCCCCTTTCTTTTTGCCTAACGGCAGAAAAAGTTGATCTTGACGGCCTTCTTTCCATTCTTTCAGAAAGTTATTCACTGCATATCGAATGACCCGGGCTATTGAAATGTCATTTTCGGAAGCAATGGATGAAATACTTTTCAACGCCTCCTTGTCAAGACTTATGGTTATACGTTCCCTTTGCCTATCACTAACCATATAAATTGATGATCAATGAATCATTATGAATAGAAATGATGATTATTGGTGAAATTATACGATCTTTAAAAAGTGATGTCAAGAAAAATCCTAGGAAGAATTCCTGGGCCCTTAAGCCATTGAATTTATTGATACGTTCGGCGGCGCACCCTCGGCCCTGAGCTCGTGGCCGCAGGGCTTGTCGAAAGGCATACCACGGGCTTTGGTTCCGCAGGCCATTCGATACAACTCATGGCCCTGAGTTTACCGAAGGGCTCACCATCCCGAGCGAAGTCGAAGGACAGGCCGGGGAGTCGAAGGGTTGATTTCCATCCGAAATGATGCATTTAGAGGTGAAGCTTAAAAATCACGACAAGGAGGGAAAACGCGGAAAGTTGTAGGGAACGCCCGCCTGCCGGACGGGCAGGCATATGTGCGTTCCGTACGCTGAACGTAGATAGTGACGCTCCACAATATTGAAATTCACAGCGATTAAAGGGGGGCCAGCCTAGGTCTCTATGGTTATCGCTTACAACTCTTCATCCGAGATAACCATCTGGAACCGAGGATTGTCAGGTGTGGTGTCGCCTCGTTGGTGACAGACTTGAAGAGTTATTCATTATTTTTTGTTCGTGCGTTGGGGCGAAGGTAGCTTCGTTCAGGGCTTGACGGTAAAGGTCTTCCCGCTGGATGCACCAACAGAGGTTGTCACCACCACAGGTCCGGTAGTGGCACCAGACGGAACGGAACATTTAATCGTGGTATTCGACCAAGAGGTGTAAGCCGTAGCAGGTACGCCGTTAAACGATACAGTCGATGAACCCTGGCTCGGGCCAAAGTAGTGACCCTTTATGGTCACCACCGTTCCCACCGTTCCAGACGGGGGAGCCAGAGCGATGATGGCAGGGGGCTTCACGGTAAAGGTCTTCCCGCTGGATGCACCAACAGAAGTTGTCACCACTACAGGTCCGGTAGTGGCACCAGACGGAACGGCACACTTAATCGTGGTATTCGACCAAGAGGTGTAAGCCGTAGCAGGCACGCCGTTGAACGATACAGCCGATGAATCCTGGCTCGGGCCAAAGTAGTGACCCTTTATGGTTACTAACGTTCCCACCGTTCCAGACGGGGGAGCCATAGCATTGATGGCAGGGGGCTTCACGGTAAAGGCCTTCCCGTTCGATGCACCAACAGAAGTTGTCACCACTACAGGTCCGGTAGTGGCACCAGACGGAACGGCACACTTAATCGTGGTATTCGACCACGAGGTGTAGGCCGTAGCAGGTACGCCGTTGAACGATACAACCGATGAACCCTGGCTCGCGCCAAAGAAGTGACCCTTTATGGTTACTAACGTTCCCACTGTTCCAGACGGGGGAGCCAGGGAGATAAGGACGGGTGCAGGAGCTACATTATAGGGAAAAGATGCCGTGTTACTGCCCGTACTCTCATTGCCTGATGTGTCGACCGCAGTCACGTAGAAAGTCAGCGTACCTGCCCCAGAAACCACAACCGAGAACGGGTATGGTGACGCCGCGGTCCCGCTGGTCGTGGGTATGGGTGACGAATTGATCCTCGTTGGCGTGCTCGTGTCCGTCCGATAAAGGTTAAACGAAGCTAAATCATTCAAAGGCGTGCCGTCCGCATTAGTGGTCGGAGGAGTCCAAGTCGCCTTGAGGTTGAGAGTCGTCTGACCCCATGCGGATTGAGATAAAGTTAAAAAGGAGACGAAAAATAGAAGGATAAAAAAGATTTCTACTGTAAAGCTTTTATGGGAAACAACTATTCTTTTCATAAAATACTGTGAGTCCCCTCCTTTACTCCTTTGGGGGAAGACCGAGATAGCCGTTTTGTTAAAATGATAAAAAATTGGTCTAGGATAAGTTATTTATACAAGAACGGGAGTAAGAAGGTCAAGAGAAATCGGACACCGATGATTACCGAAGATCAGGGCGGAGCGGCGCCGAGGGTGCGCCGTGGAACGTGTCAATTACTAAGGAGTGCATAATTGTATAGACACAATCTTCGGAAAATCTCCCCCGTCCCCTCTTTGCCAAATCCCGCGAAAGGCGGGACCTTTGGTAAAGCCTGCCTACCGGTAGGCAAAGGGAGGTTGCCTGCCTGCGCGAAGCCGCTTCGGCGAAGGCAGGGGAGGGATTTTACAAAAACTTCTCTAATCTTCAGCGCATAAATATGTCTGCTCTATTATGGACTGACTAGTAAGTTGCGATTATGGAGTTGTCTTTTTCCCAACCAAGGTCCACTTATTCCCGTTTGAGTTGGTCATGGTAAAGTTGATTTTTCCTGAAGAGGGATTGAGGTTTCCTGTAAATGTTCCATCTTCGATCACTGCCCCTGTCATCTGATAAATTCCATAAACATTCGTTCCGGAATAGCTTGTCTTGGCCGAAGTAAAATAGAAATGCGCCAGGATATTAATCGAACCACTTCCAGTTATTGACCCCGATCCAGAAAATTCAAACACGTGAGAGTATACGTTGGTCCCCAATTGATAGGGATCAATCGTTATAGAATCAAGGGTCCCCGCACTCCCCGAAATAGTTCCTGTCCAAGTCGCCGGGATGACCGGATCATTCACCAATCGCTGACCCGATATATTGAAAACAGGCTTCCCGTTCACATCACTTAATGCCAGCTTTAACGTATTCACACTTGAATTGACACTCCCTGTAAAATTGCCAGTGTAGAATACGATTCCCGGATTGGCAAAGTCATAGATCGTATAGGTCCCAGTCGTTAATCCCTTTGCATCCAAACTGTAATTCCCTTGTATCCCAAACATCCCCAACTCTAATGAAATCCCGTACCCATCAAAAACCCCTTGATCAAACAACAGGGTCGCCCCACCTTGATCTCCGTTAGAAATCTTACATACCCACCCATCATACAGAACCCAAAACTTGTAATCATTCTTATCATAGCACTCCCACTTCCCATTCACCCAGTTACCAATCCACAAGGTTGCGGGCTGGGCGAGACCCGCGGGCTTTGGCGATGTGGCCTTCCCAGGAATTCTCGGGATCGTCCAGTTAGCTGAAGAGGCGCCAGGTCCCAGGGTCGTAATCGGATGCCATACCCCATCATAAGAGTAAAATAAGTAAAGCGTCCCTCCCGAATTTAAGTATGCCGAATTCCAGGTGATCGTATACGAATTCCCCACTACCAAATTCTCTCCCCCATTGGGTGAAGTCACCTGAATAAATGGCTTTCCCTGAACAGAAATCGAGACAGAATTTGACCAGGCAGAGATACTGGAGGGATCCTTTTTACACCGGGCCTGCGCCTGCACCGAATACGTTCCCTGAACAGTCCAGACATGGGATTGGGAAGAGGACCCCCAGGAGGAAAATGTACCATCTCCCCAGCCAAACTGGTACTCGACAGGATGGGAAGAACCAAGACTTGAAGTAGAACCGCCTGTGGAAAACTTATAAGATGTCCCTGTATACCCGCTTGAAGGTCCGCTCGGGGTTTTGGGAGTTGAAATCACTTCGGTTGTCGTTGCCGTGTAGTCCTGATTCGTCTGGTTCGATGTCACATTGCTGTAACTTCTTGAAGGAGGACTGAACGTATAACCACTCTTACTGGGCGTCACCGTCCCCGACCAATTGTACGATACGGTGAATGAATAATTCCCGCTGCTGTCGGCCGTTGCAGTCTTAGAAGTGCCGTCGGTGTAGCTCAAGGTCGCACCAGCCACCCCTGCATTGCCTGAAATCGTAAAGGTGATGGCTGTTCCCGTGTAGTTCTGATTCGTCTGGTTCGATGTCACATTGCTGTAACTTCTTGAAGGAGGACTGAACGTATAACCACTCTTACTGGGCGTCACCGTCCCCGACCAATTGTACGATACGGTGAATGAATAATTCCCGCTG
>Ga0335070_10002995_pt1 | contig 19691 bp, 22 predicted proteins | sample Lox_Sample_13_FD_206722 | JGI IMG/M metagenome (GOLD analysis project Ga0335070, IMG submission 206722) | Soil microbial communities from Loxahatchee National Wildlife Refuge, Florida, United States - Lox_Sample_1.3 | ecosystem: Environmental > Terrestrial > Soil > Wetlands | place: USA... | reverse complement strand
GTGGCATTAGGGATATTGGATGATTGCTGGACTTGGATTCCACTGGCAAATTTATTCACATTCGCCGTTTTCTCTATGATGTTGGCGGAAAGATATATCTGCATATTTTCTCCAGACAAACTACCGCTTCCAGGTTCAGAGATCACTATTCCATAATTATTTCCGGTGGCGTCCATCACCGATGAAATCATATTCCCCTTGATGAAAGCATTTCCAGAAATGGAGATAGCAGTTGCCCCCTTGTACAGTCCATAGATCAAATTCCCCTCTATCAGGACTCCGTTCTCATTAGCCTCCCCAACCCAGGAGATTCCTTTTATGCCAGAAAGGCCAGAACCTTGTCCCAAATTGTAAATTTTGTTTCCAAGGACTTCTGTTGGATATCCACAGCCGACGCCGTCTCCAAATAAAATGCCGACCTGCATTGGTCCATAGAGGCGATTACCGATCACATGGTTATCTAAGGAAGACAAGTGGATTCCGATCGTGGGGGACTGCCAAAAAGTGTTATTCTCGACGTTGACAGTCGTTGTCCTTGAGGTGTTCGTATTAAGTTGGCTTCCTCCGATTCCGCTCTGCCCTATGAATTTATTATTTCTAAAGGTAAGGTTGGTATTATACTTTCCTGAATATTGAAAATGGTGAACAGCTTCGTTATACCCACCATAAATGACGCAATTTTCCATCCTAAAATCCGAGACATAGCCGATGAATATTGTTTTCTGTTGGATCGTTCCTGGATTGGAGATTGAGGATTTTATCGTGATATTTTTCAGCGTGATGTCGTGGACGTAGCCGTTAGTCGTGTTGCTCGATGAGTCAATCGTAAGCGTGCCGTAGGCTCCTTGTGGGCACAGCGCTCCGGGAGCCGACAGAGTGGCAGTCCCAGAGCTGTCGATTATCGTCCCTTCTTTCGATTCGCCCTCTATCGTTATATTCGATTTGTCTATGATTCCCCATACGCCGGTAAGCATGTAATGGCCATTTGGAAAATACAGCGTAGAATTAGTGGTAAGGGCGGCAGACGCGGCATTGATAGCCGCCGTGTCGTTCGTGGCTCCGTCACCCTTCGCCCCGTAAGAGGGATGCTTTACGTTAATCGGATTCGTTTTGGTGACAGCGCTATAACTGTAAGCAGTTCCGTCATTCGTTATTTTGTAATCGCCTGCTGCGCTGTAACAGAGGGCAGGGACTGCCAGAAAAATTATTGCTGACCAGATTAGAATCCTATTTTTTAGTTTCATCTTTCCTCCTATCTTATCCCGTAGGGCCTTCCCCTTAATCTGAGCGTGTTGTAGATCGTTGGCGCGTGCCTTGAGAGCACCCTCTTTACGTCCGTCCCGTCCATGGCCGTGACGTTGATGATTGGAGCCCTTTGCTGAGAAGGTCCTCCGACCGTCCCCTGGCCTGCTATCATCCCTCTGATCCCCTCAGCAAGCGGAGCAGGTAAGACCATCTCCTTTGCATGGACCATCCCCAAAGAATCCTTGTCAACGTCCCATCCACCGGCAGCCGATCCGACCGAGGCGCCGAAGGCCATGACGGCAGCAAAGACGACGGCAGCCGCTATCGCTCCGAGAACCGGGCCAACGTAGGGAATGCTCGCAAAGGCATCGTAGGCGCCAGCAGCGGCAGATGAGGCACTTGAGGCTATCTTGCTGAGAGCGGTCTCCTTCGTAAGTGCCTTTGACGCTGTTGCGGCTGTTAGTTCATAGGCGATCTGTTCCAGACACATTCTGGCCCAGGCGTTGATCATCGTGCTGGCGATATTCTCTCCAATGCTCGTCATCTGATCGCGTAGATTTTGTGTTCCTTCAATTACCCCTGCCCAGTTGATATTGAGGGAGCTGGCAATAGCGTCAAAGGCCTTCGTCCACGTCTTCTGCATTTCAAGCGTGGCCTTATTCTCGACAGACTTCATGTCGGCTTCATGCTTCGCCGTGGCCAGCTCGATCTTTTTTTCAACCGCCTGCCATTGAACGGGGTACTGTTCCCAGAGCGCCCTTATTCTATTGAAGGTCTGAAGCTCAAGGTTATATTTTTCAGTCAGCAAAGTTCGGAGCTGTTCGAGCTGCTTCGTGGCGGAGATGCTTCCGAGCTCGTAGGCGGTATTAACCTCCTTCATCTTGGCTTCGATGGCGATAGTCGCTGTCTGAAGGTGGGCTTCGAGGATTTTCTCTTGCTCTTTGATTTCCTTGACGGCTTCTTGTTCGACGAGCTTTTCTCGTTCGAGGGCCGCGCTCCGATAGATCGAAGTTTCTCTGGCCCCTGCCGCCTGGATCGCCGAAAGGATCTGGTCCTGGATGGCGATGCGCTGAGCCCCCGTCAATTTCTCCGATTCCTGCTGCTGCTTCAGGGCGTTAATCGTCGTCTCAAGAGCTTCTTTCGCTCCCGTCTTCTCGACGCCGAATATCTCAGAATTGACTTCAAGCCTGAGCTTGACCTGGTCCTTTCCTGCTCCCTTGATCGTAGCGAGCTTCGATTCCCAGAACGCCTTCTCTTCTTCTTTCGATAAACCGAAGAACGCCTGCTCCGAGATCTCTCTTTGCTTCAGCTCGTCTTTCCATTTAGCGAGAAGGTCGGAAGGAGTTTCGGGAGTGACAAAGGATTTTCCGCCCGCAGCGGGACCTGCCGGTGCTCCGGCACCTGCTCCGCCGAGCATTTTTTCGGGAGCCGTCTTCGCAAAGAGCTCCGACATTCGGAGATTGAGGTGGGCTACATTCGCATCGATTTCCGCAGCGCCCGCTTTGAAATCGAGGACTGCTTTTTTCCACTGGCCAGTAAAAACATCCCCGATGATTTTTCCCCATGCTACGAATACCGTGACAATGTTCTGGACCTCAGTGATCACACCGTCCGCCACCATGATGAAGCCCTTGGCCGCGCCGGTGAAAATACTGATAGCTTTCGGGCCCTCACTTGCAAACCATCCGCTCATCTTTACGAGCTCGGGAAGCAACTCGGTTCCTATCTTCATCTTAATCGCATCGAAGAGAAGCGTTATAACGGCAAGTTTCTCCCGATATCGTTCCATCGTCTCGGACGCCTGGCTCGTAAGAATCAGACCGTAGCTCTTAGCAACCTGTTCTGCCTCCGCCATCACCCGGTTATTCAATCGCATGATTTCATAAATGGACTGGGCATTTCTTCCGAAGGCATAAAGAGCGAACTGATTCTGGTCGGCTCCGGCCTTGTACTGCTGCATTGCAGCGACGGCGTTGTTGAAGATAGCTGTCTGAGAGAGAAGATTTCCGCTCGTGTCTCGGGTGGCGACCCCAAGTTGGTTCAGGGCGCCCTCGCTCGTCTTAACGTGCATGGCCAGGCGAATGTTTGCCGTGGCATAGGACTCTGCACTCACTCCGACCATTTTCAGGGCAACATTCAGGACGGAGGCTTGTTCCGATGTGATCCCCATAACACGGCTGAGCTGCTCAACCGAATCCCTATAGCTGAGAGCTGCGTCGATGGCTCCCTTTAGGGCGCTGACGGAAAGATAGGCCACGATCGCCGAACCGAACGAGGCGGCGGCAGCACCGATCGTGCTGAATGCACTTGAGAAGGTGCTGGTAACATTAGACATCGCCGAGGAGACGTTGGAGTTCATTGTGCTGACAGAGGACTGGATCTGCTCCGTCGCCCTGGAAAATACAGAGGCCGCCTCTTGCGTCCCTGTCTTAATCCCCGTGATGTCGGAAGTTATTTTGACCTGTAGTTCGTTGTCAGCAGCCATATCACTCCGCCTTCGGATTGCTCATCCCGAGTTCTGCGATGAGCTCGGCAAGGTCAGGTTCTTTATTTTTTAAGAATTTCCCAGATGGTTTAACGCCGAGGAAGGCCCCGATCAGAATATAGAGAGGCGGGTTCTCCCGCCAGTATTGAGTAAGACTGTAGAGCCGGGGAAGCGTCATATTCATGTCGATATATTCCCATGTCCATCCAGTGACCGTGATCAAATGGGAATAAATCACGTCCCAGTCTGGGCGCTCCCCGGTTGTGCTTCCCCCGATACGAAACCCGATATGCCCATCACGGCATCAATGACCTTCTTTAAATTTCCGAGGTCAACCATCTCCTCGACCTGTTCGATGGTGAGATCGGGATAATTTCTTGAGAGCGCCGCATGCGCCACGGTCACAACCGCATCGAATTTTTCGGCATCGTCCGTCCCATTTCTCATCTTCTCAATCAGGGGAATAAGTCTTTTCACCTGGCCAAGATTAAGAGGAGGAATGACGAACTCGCCCTCTCCGAATTTCAGCGTCACGCCTTCAAATTTTAGATCCATTCTCTCCTCGCTTACTGGGCGGTGTGGAAATCGTAAACATTCCCCGAAGCATCGGCCATCGCCGAGAAATCAAACTCAGGGATGACAAAATCCTCAAGCTTCGTGGCGATGGTCAGCTTTGTCCCCACGCATTGATAAAGAGTGAAGACAGTCTGTTTTCCGCCGTAGATTCCTCTCAGAGCCACCTTAAAGAAAGGAGAAATGCCAAGTGGCTGGTTTTGCACAACGAAATAGTTTCCGGAACCTCCCACATAGGCATAGGAGATTTGAACCGCAGTGTTGTTGGCTTCATTTGCGCTGAAGGTATATTTTCCGTTCGCATCGACGGAGTACTGGCCTCCAGTCCCCCCGGGAGCCGTGTTCCTCGCTAACTGATTTCCGTTGGCTGCATAGAATACTCCGAGGTCATAAAGAAACACAGCGTTCCCGTTGTGTGAAACGGTAGCGTTGTTATTCGCTCCTCCGATGTTGGCGGCTTCCTGGTAGGCAATCAGCGTCTGGTTGGCGATCATATTCGCCCCGTAGACCTGATTGAAAAGCGACGCTTGGATGGACGCCTGTTTCGCCTTGCCCGTGATCTTGGCCGTGCCTCTTCCGATTGCCAGCGGATATTGATTCTGGCCGTAAAGTTCCTTCACCGTGTGAGAAATATCAATCGAAACATCCTGCATAGCTCCAAAAGGCACCGGCGTCGGAGTAGCTACGTTGTTCCCAGCGATGTCGATCAGCGGTATCGCCCACATAATTCCCGAACCAAACCAATATTGTTGCATCTGAGTTACCTCCTTTTTTTATTCTGCCCCGAGAATCTCAATGGGGATGATTGCCACTTCCTGCGGACCAAGAACCCCTTCCGCCGTCTCTATCTTTCCGGTGATCCAGCAATGACTCACAAGCCCTCCGAGAGTCTGAGGGCCTTCAGGCTCATTTGGAGGAAAGGCCGCCTCAAGGGCATCGATAATCGGATTGAGCAGGGTCGTCGGTGCCACCTTCGGATTGCTGGACGTATTGACATAAACATACAAATCAACGTCTAATTTCCAAATCGCCGGCATTTTCAATCTCTGAACCGACGACTCCCCCTTTTGAACCTGAAAGACTGCCGGCTGCTCCTTTGCTGAAACATCGCTCCAATGCCTAAGCTTGCGTTCACAGGTTATGACTCCCGCGCCATCACAGGCGATCTGAACCGAAGCGAAAAGCGCACTGTAAATATCTTCACGCGTCATGCCTTCCCGATTACCTCAAAAATCGCATTCTGAAATTCTTGAAGGATTTGCGGCTTCATCTCATTAAGAGCCGTCCTCATGAAGGACCGCTCAGGCATAATAGAGCCGGGATGGTTCACCTTTGCGAAAACCACATCTTTGCCCTTCCAGTTGAAGGCAAGGGCCTTACCTCTTTTCGGGAGGATTTGATGCGCCCCTGTCTTGCCTCCGAATTCATGGATCGCCGCGTATTCAACGTTTGTTCCCACGATTCCAGTCACAATCGGACCCGCAGGAGACATGGATGCGGAAATGCTTCTCCTAAGCCGCCCCGTTTGCGTCTTTAGCACCTGCCCAGTTAATTTTTCTTTCACGATTTTGATCTGTAACCCTATGACTATTCTTGCCATCGAAGTACGGCAGGCCCATTCAAATTGTGGGATCTTTGCCAAAATATATTGGGGCACCTTATTCGGATCCCCGACGATTGCCGCCCTGATCATGTCCCCATCCCTGGTGTCACGCGCTGATATCTTTCCAGCGCCCTCTTTCCTCGTTCGCTCAATGCACCCATATCGAAGGCGACCGTTTCGCCTGCAAGGATCTTGCTTTTCTGGCCGAGCCTGTCAATCTCCCGATAGGCCCAGGCGACGGCCTCAACGCAGGTTTGCTCCAAATCATTCGGGACGCTGTTGAACCCGGCTTGGTAATGGATCTCGACATTGTCAATTCCGTCCGTGAAAAGATAGCCTGTTAAAGAAATGTAGCTATCCGAAAAAGAATATCCATTGACATTAAAATTGTTCGCGCCGGTCGGCTTCGCCGGGATCTCCTGACCATCAACGTAAACGTGGGCTACCGAAATGATCGGTCTGTTCTTGACGAACATCACGAGCTGCCTTCCGCCTGCCCCGCTGCGGATTTCTGTATAGTTAGCAACTTCAAAATTTCGGCTCGTCTCAAGCCTGATCCAATCCGAGGCTGCGGAAATCAGACGCTGGAGGAGATTGTCGTCCTCTTTCGTCTGATTCCCCGCTCCACGAAAAACGTAATCTTTAACATCGGAGAGCTGGCAAAGATCATTTGCCAGCTCCTGTCTTGCCGTCATGCCCTACCTATCAGCCGTCGTTGATCCCGGTGATCAAGCCGAAGGCCGGGGGGAAGAAGTTTTGAAGTAGGCCATCCATGTATACCCCGTACTCATAGGCTCGGGTCCGGAGAGGCCATTCGATTTGATAATAGTCCCTTCTCAGCTTCATCTGAAGGATGTTGGTAACGTTAGAGAGGGGATAAGGAATCTGGGAGCTGTAGAACATAAGCGATCCGGGTGGCATGTTCGGATGGAGCAAGAACTTCACAAGCGATCCGCCGCTCATGGTGTACTTGTTGATGTAACTCCCGACGACTGCGCCGGCGCTGTAATTCTGCACGCCTGTTCCGGCATCGAGGTTGAACCGAACGACAGGCAGTCCATTGCCCGCTTCCGTCTTTCGGTTGATATTTTTTAGCTCCTGGGCGCTCATAATCATGTAGTCTGGAGAGAGCTTATAGTTATCCCAGAAAGCCTTCAGGGCTACTTCGATCTCGTCGATCTCCATCGTTCCATTCACGCCCGTCAGGTTGTTCCCGCCGAGGTCCTTAAAATAGGCGTTGCTGTTCGCCGACACGATGTGATTCCAGAGGCCCGCAAAGAGCAGGCTATCGTTGCTGCAATCGTTGGCGTTCAGATCGCTTCCTTTCTGGTTGCCCTGGGTTTCATTCCCGGTGTAGGTGAATTTCGGAACCGTGGTGATTGCTGTGAGGGTGACGTTCGCATTGGCACCATTCGTCCCGCAGAACCAGGCATAGGCGGCTGCTCCTTTTAAAGTGCCCGCTGCGATATTGGCCGCTGGGACGGCGAAGGTGATGGCGTTGTTTGAGGCCCCGGTATTGGCATTATTTGCGGCCGAGAGAACCCCGGTTCCCAGGTTGTAGGTGTCATTCGTTCCGTCTGCGTTCGTCCGGTTTGCAACCTGCATCACATTCCCAGCTACAGAAGAGATGGCATAGGACTCCGGAGTCAATGGAAGATATCTGCAGTGATAAACCGTGTTCGCTGTCAAACTTCCGCCGCCCGCCAAGGTCGCCGTAGGAGTGGGGGCCGCATTCCCTCCGTTGATCTGGAAATCTGGGTTGCCGTAGAGAATGACCTTCTCTTCCTCTATCATCATCGCCCTCAAGAGGCCGAGGACGGCCAGGGCTTTGATGTCGTCAAAATTCATCCCGGCATAATCAGCTTCGAAGCTTACCGAATCCTCGAGGCCGAGGCCCTTGTACGTGGCGTTCTTGTTGTTCGCCGTGGTTGTAATCCTGGCAGTCCTGTTCCCTTCCGAAACGCCTGCGGACTGCTTATTGGCGTTTACCGCTGTGATCTGTTTCCAGTTGACCGCCGTGCCGCCCGCCCCGGATACGCGGGGGATCATGTTCCTGAGCGGAGTGATCACCGGGTACAGAAGTTTTGCTGTCGGCTCAAGGTCGTACCAAACCAGGCCGAGAGATTGGTTGAACGCTTTTTGCAGGAGGGCAAGATCCTGCGGCTTTGCCTGCTTGAGCATATCAAGCGTTTCCTGGGTAATTCCTGGCATCTTAAACATTTCTCTTCTCCTCCTTTTTTATTTTTGCGCCCTCTCAGCCTTGGGCGATTGGCGGCGTTATGGAATAGGCCATCGGATTCTGGTGTGCCTTCTTGATCGCCTTCAAGGGATCCTTCTCGACGTTCAGATCCTGGTCTGCGGGCTTTCCATCATCCTGCTTCCTGATGGCGGCGGCATCCAGCTTTACACCCTTAGCTGGCTCAGGTTCCTTCGACAGCTCCTCGATCTTTTTCTTCAAGGCTTCATTGTCGGCCTTGAGAAGCTTGTTGTCGGCTTCGAGCGCATCCTGCCTCTTCGTGATCTCTTCGAGCTTCTTTAGATCCATTTCCTCATCCTCCTTTCCGTCTGATTTATTGCACTTGGCGCATTTGCATTCGACGCCAAGGTCGTTAGTGTGATCGTGGATCGCTTGAACCTTCGCCAGGAGAGCCTTGGTCATGCTCTTGGCCATCTCGGACTCGGGATTGATCTTCTTCGTCTCGTTGCACTTATTGCATTTACACTCCGCTCCCATGTCTGCGGTGTGGTCATGGATCTTCTGAAGGATTTCTCCATCACCCTTAGAATGCCGCGCTCCGGACTTCTGGAGATCCTCGATCTTCTGAGACATCTGCATCAGCCCGTCTTCGAAGTCCTCCTGGATCTCGGAGGCGACAAAAGCCTTCAGGTTTTCGATCACCGTTTTCAGGGCTGCCGCCTGGTCGGCCTCCTCCTCTCCCATCTCCTTCTCGTAAAGATAGGCAATGCTTTGGAGACAGTAGGCTGCGCTGATCGCGTCGCTGATCTCTTCACCCGCCCATTTCTTCAGGTCGCCTTCAGGAAAGATCAAATCGATCTCCGCCTTTTTCAGCTCGTCTTCTGTGAAGGCATCGATCTTTTTCGATTCCTCTTCTGCGGAGGGCGGACCCTCTTTATCGATCTTTGACTTCCAGGCGGCGATAATCTTGCCCTTAATCGATTTCACATCCTCAGCGCTGTACTTCGCGGCGTTCTTGGGCTTGTTGATATAATTCCAGGCTGCCCGGATATGAGCCTCGGTGTCGATCGGATACTTCTTGTTCTTGGCATCGGCGAACTTTACGTCGCCGTATTTGCTCTTTCCCTCCTCCGGCTTGACGTCCGACCGCTCGGCCACCTTCTTGAAAGGTCTGTCTTCCACAATTCCATCGGCCTTTACAAGAGCGAACGTCGCAGACTTGAGGGCCGGGTAATCGACCAAGCTGATCTCATTCGGCGCGGCGGTGTAGCGGTTTGTTTTTCCATCGAACCACTTCTTGACGTACCGTCCCCCCTGGGAGAATCCGGTGTAGACGCCCTCGAGGCACTTCTTCCAGTCCTCTTCGTCCACAACCTTTGCGACTACCTCGACGGCCTTCTCCCTGTCGTCAAGGTTCAGGTTCTGGATATAGCCCGAGGCTTTCTTGCCGTCGTGCATTGCCCGGAGGTTACCGTAGGATTTGCCATCTGTGGCCTTCTGGAAATACTCGGTCCACTCCTGATAGAAGGGTTTCGAGGTCCCGTAATCGAAAGTTTCGTTCGAGCTATCCGGCACTTCCTCGGTTACGCGCCCGAAGACCGTACGCTTCTCCTCATCGATCTTCACGATGGGAATAAAGAGCTTCAGTAATTCTTTCATTTCACGCCTCCGCTTCTTCTGCCAAAACTGGCAGAACATCACAGACACAGTTTGGGTGCGCTGGAGCCTCGTCGTCCCCAGACGGAAACGAATCGTCGAGGGCGATCACACCCGCAGCCACGTTGTCGTCACACTCATCGTCCTGATCATGCTCAGATCCGAGGATCCATTCTTTCCCCGAAACAACCCCGCTCTCCTTATAGGCGATCATATTGCCACGAGAATCTGCGAAGGCGGTCTCGGTCCTCGCAATCATGTCGGCCCTCTCCTCCGAGAACGCATAATTTTTTTCGAGTTCGTCCCTCAGTTTGTTCGTGCTCCATCCCTCTTCGACAGCTTTGGCCACATCTCCCCTGAGAAGGTCCCGGGTTGATTGCTCAATGAACCATTCGCTGTGAGGATTGTCGATGATGGTCCCGTCAGGGAGAAGTCTTTTCCCCACGAGCTCGGCGCCCCTGGCCTTCGCATAATCAAGGGCCATTTTTGACATCGTTTCTGTGATATTCTCTTCGCTCATGCCGATCTGAACCAGCGCCTGGATCACGCCGTCCTTGGTAACTTCCTGAAGGATCTCGTCAGTGGCGTCCATGATCACCGCCCAGCCTTCAAGCTCAAGCTCGGACAATATGCCCTTGACCCTGGCCTCAGTGAGAGCATCCATCTTCTCCATGTCCATCTTGAGCTTTCTGACCTGTTTCTTTCCCTTTTCAAAGACACCGAGCATTACCTCTTTCAACTTAGAACGGGCCGACCGTACCAGCTTTCTATTGCGGTCGATCCGTGGAATTTTTTTTTTGCCTTCGCCAGTTTTGCCACTGCCGCTGTCGCCTCAGCTCCTTCTATGGGAGGAGTCGGCGCTCCAGGGGGCGGCTCAGGAGGATTGAGAATGTCTTTTACGAGTTGGATGCCTGATGCCGTGACCATCACCTCGCTCAAGCCTATCGGTGCGAGTCCGAGTCTCTCCTTGACTTGATCGACGCTCATGATTCCATTCCTTATGTGGATCTCGTCGATCATCGCCTGGTCTTTGGGGTCCGTCTCCTGCTCCTCCTGCCATTCAAACTCAACGTCGGTGAAGCCCATGTATTTCCAGATCAGGAGGTCCATCAGGTTCTTAGACCATCGGAGGAGCGGCTCAAGTCCCTCCTGCTGGGCCATTTGCTGGGCAGTCTCGGCGGTCGCCCGATTCATCACCTTGACGAAAGGCTGCGGCGAAACGGAGAAGGCGTAACAGACGACTCTTGCGAGCCATTCGTCCATCTCATCCTTGATCGCCTTCTCTTTCGTTTCATGAACATTTTTTGAGATTTCGCCCGGTACAAACTTTGCATGGCGCCTTTGCGCAAGGTTTCCCTCCATGAGAGAATCCCAATAGAGTTGGAATTCCGCGATCTGATCCGTTGTCCAGGTATCGGGGACCCCGATCAGGGCCTCTGGGACGTTCCCTTCCGTGTAGTATGAGAGTTGAAACATCATGCGGCGAATGGCGATATTGACGATGGTGATGATCTGCTCGACGGGAGAATAGCCATAGACCTTCCAGGAACGCTTGTTTCGTGGGAAGTAAACGATCTCATCTTTAGTGAAATCCACTGCCGGCAGACCCTTGAGCATCTGCTGATAGGCGACATCGGGCGGAATTGGCGTCCTTCCATCGGCATCGATCTTTCTCTGAATCGTTGTTCCGTCTATCACCTCGAATGCAAAGGGCTGGCCACCTTTCGTTTTTCTGGGATAGATCGTGCAGGCATCGACCACCAGCATATCTTCAAGGATCATCCTCAGCCATTGGTCCCAGTTACTCTCGCCATCGGGGAACTGAAGAAAATCAGTCACACGATCAATCGTCCCCTTGAGGCCATTGTTAGACATCGCCCTGCTCTTGACTTTGTTCTTTTCTCCTCTCGGCTTGATCGCCCACTGCATTCGGGCGATCTGGTCCTTCCTCGTCTCAATGACGAGGCGGAGAATATCATAGCCGTCGGCCAGGCCTCTCATCTGTTCAAACGAGACGCCTTCGTATGGTCTCTTCTGGACCTGGAGGTTATAGCCGACGGGATAGTCGAACCGGCGGCCCTTGGCTTCCTGAGCGATCGGAAGGAGAGGCTGGGATGGACCGAACCATGCGGAGGGCCCGGCTCCAGAGATGATGTACTTTACTCCCTGAACGACCCGCTGAACGAAGTTGGCATCGATGGGAGCGACTATGCCGCCGCCCCTGGTCGCGCGGTCGTCTACCTTTCTCAAGGCCTTATTTGTGTCGATCATGATTCGCAAAGGTTTACTCCCACTTTCTCTTGAAAAGGAGGGCAACGCAAAAGCTCAGCCGACGCCGAAAGCTGAGGCTAAGAAGGCCCGCACAGTACCCTCGACTTGCCGCATCCACATCGATCCTTCCCATCTTTCTTATTTTCTTAGCGACACGCCCGTTCATTTATGCCCTTAGAAAATTTTCAAGCCGAGCGAGCATATACCGGTATTCATCCGTCTGCTTATTTGCATTCCCAGAGTAGCCAAATTCGACTGTGACGACTCGCTCCTCTCTCTGGGTATTGTTGCCGACCATCGCGTTCTGATTCGCGGTGATCACGAGGTCATAGGCGTTGCTTCCTGGTGTTATATCAACCCAGGCCGAATTGTTGTTCCCTGACGTGATCGCATTCCCTCCGTCCACATCGATCCGATACCTCGCGCCGGTCGGCGTGACTCCGTTCCCATTTTCATCCGTGAAGGAAAGGCCGAGGACATAAGTGCTGCCTTCGTTTACGACTTCCATTTTTCAACTCAGTGTCAGCTGGACGCTCACGGTCCAGACTTGACCGTTTACCTTTGTCCCCTGATTGTTGGCGACGCGATTAATGCTATTCCCGGTGTTGTTGTTTTTGTTTGTTACGGTGAACTCCTGCCAGCCGAAGTTCGCCGTAGTGCCATTAAAGGCTGCCTGCCACGTCAAGGTGGTATTAGCGCGAGACGGATATGTGGCATTCATCGAGTTGTATGCCTGATTTCCGGCGGCGGCCAAGAGACCGGTCTGGGTTTCATTTGCTGCCGTGCTGTTGTCACCGACGCCGATATAGGCGTTCCCGGCGTCCCACTTCACAGGGGAGGCAATCCCACAGATCAAATCCTCGATGGCGGCGATGCCGCTATTCAAGAGTTTATTGCCCTCAATCACCGATTCGGCGGGGAGCATCGCACCTACGGGCCCGTTTACGTCAGGGACTTCCGTTGGGATTCCTCTTTCAAACATCTCCTCATTTAAATATCGCCGAATGATCCACTGCGTCTTATAAAAAAGTTTTTCAGTAAGCGCCTCTTCCATGATCTCCTCCTTTGGTGCCGGTCCAATAAAAAAGGCCCCGGCAAAGTCTTGTGGACTTCAACCGGGGCCTCGTAGGCCAGCATGGCAGCAAGGTAGCCCGAAATCAAAAAGTGTTATTTCCAAGAAGTATAGAACTATTTTTTAAAAAGTCAAGATATTTTTTTTCGTTGAATCCGTTCTCGGTCGGAGGGATTTGATTTTTGCTGATCTTGCATGCTCCTCCAAAACCGCCTTGGCCAAAATTGAAAGTGATCTCTCCGTGAAAATTCGGGGGGAGATCATACTCAAGGAAGATGCCGTTGTTCCCGTTATTGCCGCAGAGAATGATCTTACTTATTTTCATTCAACCTAAGCTTTCGCCTTTTTCGGTTTAATTGATATCTCGGGTCCTCGGCCAGCAGGGCCAAGACCTGCTCTCTTCCCTTTTACCGTGAATCTAAATCCCTTGACAGGAACTATTGGGGCTGGCTGGAATGCTATGTCGATCCCTTGCCCAAGATCGAGCACGGAAAACGCGGCTTGGAGCATGGAGAGAAGGTCAAGGCCAATGGCACTTTCTGGGATGGGGGGGATCTCAACCTGGATCGATAGAACCGAATCAGAGCCTATGGCCGATTCGATGATCGAAATAATTGTTTCGCTTAGCACCGCAATTAGATCAGCCCCCACTCCGGTATCTGAAATTGTTGGGAGCGCAATCGTGAGCGAGGCGAGATCGGCCCCAGAGACGGTGTCCGAGAGAGTTACGGTAACGTGAGCGGCAGGAAGCGCATCAGCACCGGCCCCAGCTTCGGGAAGAGACACCGAGACCAGCACTTGATAGAGAGCATCTGTCCCGGTCACCGTATCCGCGATTCCGAGCGAGGCTGCGATGCTTTGAACTTGATCAATTCCAACTCCCGAATCGATTAAAGCCGCAAGAAAGAAAGCCGCCACAGTATCAATGGCGGTCCCAATATCAGTAATCCCGAATTGAGCCATCACCGCTTGAATGAGATCGGTCGCAGTTGCCGTTTCGGAAAGGCTGAAAGAAGCCAGAAGCTGGCTGACGGCATCGGTCGCTACGCCTGAATCGGCAAGCGTCATGTCCATGCCCGTGAGCGAGGCAATGATACTCTCGACTGTCGTATTTGTCTCGGAGATATTTGGAAGCGTAGCCGATATGCCTGCTGGAAATGAATCGTCTCCGGCCCCGGAGTCTCCGATATTCGCTGCCGAGACCGTAATTCCAAAGCCAGTGCCGTCATCGCCAGCGCCCGCGTCAGCTATATTCGGAACTCTGAAGTTATCATTCCACGAAATAATAATTTTCCCAACGCCGCCGTTGCCTCCGGTCTGGTTGGCGTTGCCACCCCCTCCGCCTCCGCCTCCTGGTTGAACGCCTATTCCATTTCCACCCCCAACGGTTGCCGGTCCTCCATTGCCGCCTCCCCCGGCACCACCTGCTCCGCCTGCGGCATTGGCCGTATTAGCTCCGGCTGTTCCGGCTCCAGTGCTTCCCGCACTGCCGCCACCTGATCCCGCCTGCGCGGCGTTTGTTCCATTTCGATTGGCTCCATTGCCGCCTCCCCAGGTCACATTTCCTGAGCTATTGGCTGTGGCACCTCCGGCAGAGTTCGCAGCAGCCGAGGGGCGGACTCCCCTTGCTCCAGCCTCTGCCCAAGCCGCATTTGCGTTATTCGAATGACGCCAAACCGAGTTATTTCCGTTCGTACCGTTGGCGTTGGCCGCTCCCCTTGCCCCGCCATTTCCGCAAGTGTAATTGTAATTCGATCCAAAGGCCACATTGTAGGCAGTCAGTTCGGCATACGCTGCACCTGCGCCTGCGCTTCCAGAGGAGGTCGCATTTCCTCCCCCACCTCCGCCACCTCCCCCCCATAGCTGAACTCTTACTTGATCGACGCCAAATCCAGCTCCGACGGGCCACGGTGGGGTCCAGGTGCCATTTCCTGCTGTGGTGATGGTGTTATTTCCCATGAATCGCAATCCAGATGCCGAAAACTATCAGGATCACTACACAGACCATGATCAAGATTGGAAAAATGCTTGCGTCCATCTACTTCATTCTTTCTATTGCCTTAGCTTCAATCTGTCGGACTCTTTCCCGACTTATATTAAATTTTTTCCCGATCTCTTCCAAGGTCAGGCCCTGCTCTCTAAGTTTCAGAACTGATTTTTCTCTTTCGATGAGAGCGGGACCTATTAGGTCCGAAACCGTATTTACTCCGAGTTCTGGTCGCGCAGCCACGGTGATCGCCGCAGATTTATTCCTTCCCACGATCTTCTGGAACGGTGTCATAAAGCCTTGCTGATTGAGACAAAGAAAAAGCCCGTACCTTGCTGCGATGTTATTTCGGTAGTGCTCGTCCTTGTAGGTGGCGCTCTTTCTTTTTTCCTGGCACATCTGGAGATCGTGGACGACGAACTCGCCGCGCTCGATCTTGGGAGAGCCGATCTTTTTTAGGAGTTCCAGATTACCAGGGGAAACGTCATCGACCGTTTCTGTGCTGACGCGCCACTGCAAAGGAACCGCACCTCCGCATACAGGACACCATTTTTTGATCTGGTCAACATAGTCCATTGGATTCTTTTGCCACCAGCCCAATTCAATAGGCCATGCTGTTTCAGGGTCTCTAAAAACCGCGGCAAACGACGCGGCGATCTCACAAAAAAAAGCGCCCAACGGATTGATTGACGCAGACCAAGATCTCTGAGCCCAGCAATGATCAATGAGATACCACATGTCCATCTCATCTTTGACGACCTCCTCGATCGCAACCAGAAAGGGACAATGGATAATATCGTTTCGGCTGTGATCGTTTATGAAAATATTTCCAAACGTCTCCGCAATAATCGGCCCGAGATGTTCTTTGCCTTCGGGAAAGCAGGTCCAGAGGCCGGTTTGCTCAGGGGGAATTTTAGAGTTGAGATATTTACAGAACTCAGCAAAGAGGGGATGCAAAACCGGCTCTCCCCCCATCACGCCTGTCATATGCTTGAAACCCACCATCGAATCGACAGCTCGCTTAAAGGTGTCGAGATCCATAAACCAGGGCTTTTTGTAGTGATGGCAAAAGCGCGTACAGTTCGCGCAGTTCTTAGGACAGAAGGAAGTGACCTCGATTTGCACCGTATCATTATCCCTTATAGGTTTCAAGCACTTACGCTCCTTTCTTTTTGCCTTCTTATTCTTTGTGATCGTCTCATTTTCTCCCTGGTGGCTTCCGTGTGCCCTTTGCCTTTGTGGGAAGCAACCAATTTCTCTCTGTAATTCGGATCTGCCCACAACTTTTTGTGAGAATCACTATTAAGCTGTTTCGCTATCTCACTGTGTTTTGCTCCCTTTCTGAAGGACTTTCCAAACATCCCGTTCTTTTCACCAGCGTTTTTACCTTTCGCTGATTCACTATGCTTACGCCTCGTTTTTTCAGATTGTTTCACGCCCAGCATTCCGCCATTTCCACCTTGCGTAATGTTATAGCCATTTGGAACCCTGCAGTCGAAGACGCCGATCCAAAAAATTTCTTTCTCTTTAAGGGCATCTTGAGAATCCGCGACATCGATAACCGAGAATTCAAAGGATTGAACTCCGTACTTTCTGAGAGCGTTAGGAAAGATTCCAGTTTTAGCAACGAGGTGAGAAGCAATTCGTCTTTCTAAAGGCATGACCGTCTGCCCAACATATATTTTGCCGTTAACCTTATTCCGTGCCATGTAGATGATCATTTTGTGCTCGTGTCATTATCGCGGACGGGTTTCATTTGTCTCCTTATCTTCTGGGTCGATTGGATGGATATGGATGTCTGTTCCTCCCATAAAAAGATCGGAATCGGGCGGATTGGCAAAATGCTTGGCGAGCTTTTCAAAAGCATCGTCAATGTCTTCGGCGTAAAAGATGGCTCTTCCTTCAAGAGCAAAGCGCCTCATAGCCTCCTCCTAAAATCCTCTATCGTTCTCGCCAGGCCTTCTCGCAATGGCATCTTCGGCACCCATCCGAGTTCTCGCGCCAGCATGAGGTCCGGATACCTTTCTTCTTTGATCTTGGCTTCCATGATTTTGATTTGGCTCTGGCTCTGGGCTATCTCTACGATTATCTCAGCCACACTCAAAACATCCGTCCTGTGCGATTCGCCCAGCTCCACAGGCGCGCAGAATTCCGAGAGCATGACCGCCTCGATCCCTGCTATCATATCCTCAACGTAAGTCAAGCTGATTGGTTGCATGCCGCCCATGACGATGATATCCTCTCCCCTCAATGCCTTGACAATGAAGGTCGGCACGATCCTGCCGTCATCGATCCTCATCCCGGGTCCGTAGGAGTTAAACATCCGCACAATTCGCGTGTTGATCCACTGTCCTCTGTGGAGCGCCATGGTTGCGGCCTCTGCGAATCTCTTCCCCTCGTTGTAAATCGTCCGCTCATTTGTGGGATCAGCATCAAGATCGATGTGGCCGGTAGAGGCGAGAACAAAAACGGCATCCTTCACGCCTGCGAGTTTCAGCATCTCCAGGGTGCCGAGGGAATCCGCTTTCAACGTCTCAATCGGCTTGGCCATGTAATCTTTCGGGGAAGGATAGGAGGCGAAGTGCAGGATGTAATCGAGGTCGCCGGCGTACCATGGGGAATCTGAGGACCTGAACTCGTCATACTCATCTGGGAGATTTACCCAAGGGCTGATGAGCAGATCGCGCTGGTCAATCTTGAAACTGGGAAAGCCCTGGAGCTTTTTTACGAGGCCGTTGCCCTTTGCAAATTTGTCAAGGCACGTGACGTGATGGCCCTGCCTCAGGAAATGTTCGCAGAGATGAGATCCGAGGAAACCCGCACCTCCGGTGATGAGGATTTTCATTTCTTCCCCTTCTTTCCCGACAGATCCCTGATCTTTCCCGCCGTCGCACTGATGTCTCCCATATCCTCTTCGAGCTTTGCGAGCTGATCTTCGAGGGCGGCGACCCTGTCTTCCTGCCAGTTTGACGCTGGGGGGGCCAGCGTGACCTGATCAGCAGGTGGCGTGATCTTCAGCGCACGCTCTACTACCATCATTCTGCTTTCTAAGGCGTCAAGTCTTTGTCCTACGTCCATGGTTGACCTTCCTTTCTTTCCGTATTTAAGGGGCCTCGGCGTGCCGGATTTCTCCGGGAGGCCGAGTTTTTTACCTTGGCGGTCAGCACGCATGTCGCGCCTGGAGACCAAGGCTCCCCTTTTTTTAGCATGGCATCTGCGGCCTTGGAGGCCCTATCGGCTGGCTGGCCAGCTTCTTCAGATATGGTGCAAACTTCTCCTCGACCGCAGGCGTGATCATTCCCCACGCCTTCATCACGTTTAAGCATTGGATGATCTTCTCATCGATGGTGATCGTGTACTGATGCCAGTAGTAAGCATCGTACATTCGCCCGAACTTCTGCTTAATGAATCCCTCGATCGTGATATGCTTCAAACCGAACCGGGCGATGTTCGAGGAGAGAATATAATCCTCGATCAGCTTCTCCGGAGCGATCCCATGGGTGCCGTCCCCAATCCTGCACATCCGCTCGCCGTTAGTCGGGAAGATATCTTTTATCGCCTCCTGATAGTCAATATCCAGAGGCTTCCATAGATCATGCGTCCAGTCGGATGAGGCAACGAACCAAGAGCAGGCTCCGATATAACGGCCATCTCGGAGCATGTATTTGTTCGGCCTGAACCTCATCGCTGCCATGTCCTGGCCGGTGAAGAGAACCAGCTCCTTCGTCATCACCGCCGTCACATCGAAGAGTTCGGGGGAGATTAGGGCATCGGCATCGATGAAGATATTCCAGTCCACATTCTTGCCCAGCTCCCAGATCTGAAGCTTCTCAGCCGTCGGAGGCCAGTCTGGAAATTTACGCTTCCTGATAACGTAGAAGGAAGCGCCGATCTTTTTCGCATAATGCTCGATCCAGGGGAAAGTTAGGTCTGTCATCTCATCGGGGTAGCCATCAAGTGCCAGGGTGTAGACTACTTTTTTCATGAATCATCCTCCTTTTTCGGATTATATTTTTCAGCTTAGAAATTACTTCCCTATTGTGAAAACATGACGGGCAGAGCGTCGGCGTCCCAGGTTTTGCTTTGCAGATAGGACATTCAACGAATTCAAATTCTGGATTGAGCAAATCTTTTTGCTTCATGGTAATTTTTTTGCCCCGTTGCTCCTGCTCAATCAACATCCCACAGGGCGGCTATGCTGGACGGGGCGGCTCAGCGCTTTCCTTCCTCTTCTCCTCCGCCTCTTTGTGCTGGGCGGCCATGAATTCGAGCATCGCCGTATGAGCAGGCTCAAGAGCGTATCTCACTGCATCCCATGTATGGTCGTGCTTCTCGATAAGCTTTGGCAAAACATCGCCGGTCAAAGGATCGGTCTTATACGACCATAGGCCGGCCTCATCTTTTGCATGCGTGCATCGCGGATGGATGACGATTTTTTCGAACGATCTGAGAACCGAAATTCCATCCTCCACGCTACCCGGACCTTTTTTCACGCCGATCATTTTTTTGTAACCATGACGCTGAAGGTAGCTAATCGTTTCCGGCCTCGCGTTGTCTGCCCGCGTTACATATTCTCTTGCCTTCGGCATCACATCAAAGGCG
>Ga0335070_10002993_pt1 | contig 19696 bp, 13 predicted proteins | sample Lox_Sample_13_FD_206722 | JGI IMG/M metagenome (GOLD analysis project Ga0335070, IMG submission 206722) | Soil microbial communities from Loxahatchee National Wildlife Refuge, Florida, United States - Lox_Sample_1.3 | ecosystem: Environmental > Terrestrial > Soil > Wetlands | place: USA... | reverse complement strand
CTTGATCGCCACCTCCCGGTTCAAACGCGTGTCCCGCGCCCGGTACACCTCCCCCATCCCACCCGCGCCCAGCGACGCGACGATCTCGTACGGGCCCAGGTTCGTTCCAGCGGCCAGCGTCACGTCATGCCATCGATGAGCCACGACCCGGGGGAACGCCGGGAGAACGCGTGCAAGGACCACTGGCCGCCCGGCGTCGGGAGAAAGGTGCTCATGTGCTCCCGGGCGCTCCCGACGCCGGGAAGGCTCCTCCCCCATCCCGCGAGTGCCCGGGCGCGACTCGAGCCGACCGGCGGCCAGGAAGGCAAGCCGTGGGTGTCCGAAGCGGAGTCGGTCATCGAGCGAACCCCTGGAGGCTCGTGCTCGTCGCCGCGACGGTCGCTCCCGGGAGCACGGCCCCCGCCGCAACGGCGACGCGGCCGCCGGTCGACCCGGCCGTCTGATCAACGGGGAAACGGGGACGGACGCTCGGGGCAGGCACAAGGACGGCGACGAACCGTACGGATCGGCGCAGCGTTGCCATCGTCCACCCCTCGTCGCCGCGCGGGGAGACAGGCCGTCGGCTTTCTGAAACGGGTCGGTCGAGATTCCCGCGCGAGCGACTCTGGGCGGATTCTCTGCCCCGACGGAGAAGCGGGTCAAGAAAGAAGGGTTTCCCCTGGCACAAAAGCAGGAAATTCGCCGGGATTTGGCCGGAACTCGGCCGCGCTGGTCCCGGAAGAGATCCGGCCGCGCGCTCGAAGGTCGGTCGGAGCCTCGATCGCGGCCGTCAGGCCTCGCGGCCCGTGTCGGTCGACTCGGGAACCGCAAAGATCCGGACCGTGACGGGCACCGAGCCGATCCTGACCTTGTCTCCGTCGCTCAGGGCGAACGAGCCTTCGACCCGACGTTCCTGGATGAACGTGCCGTTCTTGCTCGACAAGTCCTCGAGGACGGCGACGTCGTCGGTCACCAGGATGCGCGCATGGCGGCGCGAGACGCTCCGGTCGTCGATGAAGATCCCGGCGCCCGGATCGCGGCCGATGATCGTCTCTCCCGGCTCGAGCGGAATCCGGCGGCGCCCCCGAACCAGCCAGTGGACGACCTTTCTTCCGGCGAGCGGCGAGAGGCGCGCCCCCGTCTCCTGAGCCGGCCCGCAGAACGCGTAGCCGAATCGATGCACCGTCCTCACGAAACGCGATTCGTGCGCGTCGTCTCCGATCGCCTCGCGGATCTCGGCGAGCAGGCTCGTGACCGTGCCGTCGGAGACGAACGTCCCGGGCCAGATCTCGGCGTGAATCGCTTCTTTGGAAACCGCCCGCGGTCGATTTCGAATGAGGAGCTCCAGAAGCTGGAGCGCCTTCGGCTGGAGGTGAATTTCCTCGCCCCGAACGAAGAGCTGCCGCGTCTCCGAATCGAGCACGCATTCACCGAACCGAACGGCCATAGACCCTCCCGGAAATAAGCCGGAGTTTTCCCGCGCCTCGGCAACGACTCCGACCCCTGCCCGGCGAGACCGTGAGCGTCGCGCCAAGGGTACCCGAGAAACGGATTACCCGGCGCTCCAAAAGGAGCGGCCCATGCCCACGCGCGATGAGGGGTCCCGCCAGCGCCGGTTCGGCGCGTTCCTGATCCTGGTCCTTCTGATGCGGAGCGACGACGCCGGGGGGTCGGACGGGAGCGAGTCCTCCGAGACCATCGTCGTCGCCCGCGCCGAAGCGCTCCCGGCGAGCCTCGTCGCGGCCGTCAAGAACGCGGCCGCTCGCCTCGGCTCCCCCGGATGCCGGGAAATCTTCTCCGACTTTCACGACGGCCAGGGAAACACGCTGCAGCAAAACCTCGACGCGCTCGGCGTCACGGGGGCCTTCTATCTGCAGTGGACCCTCTTCTACGACGGGACGGGCAGCCGTCTCTGCGAGCGCCGCAACATCCTGGCGGCGACGGCCCCCGGCAGCCGCAGCGTGTTCGTCTGCATGGCGCAATTCCTGGAGGTCGCGAGGCGGGAGCCCCGGCTCGCGAGCGCCCTCGTGATCCACGAGGAGCTGCATTCGCTGGGGCTCGGCGAAAACCCGCCGGACAGCAAGACCATCACGGCACGCGTTCTCGCCCGGTGCGGACAATGAACGGCCTGATCCGGTCGCCACTTCCCTCCGCGGCGCTGGCCGCGGTGCCCGCCGAGGACCATCAGACCGCCGAAGTCCTGATTCGACAGGCGACCGCTCTGGGCATCCCATGGCAGCGGCTGCTGCGAAGCGAAATCGCCGCGGAGACGACGATGCGCGCCTTCTTCGTCGCCATCGACGGAGACTGGCCCCTCTGGGCCGCCCTGGCGGCGCTGCCGTTCGGGCCGCTGCAATCATGGCGCGTGCGCGACCGTCTCGAGGCGCTGTCCTCCGAGGCGCGCAGCGTCGGCTGCGAAGCGTCGGCGCGGCAGCTGCGGGCCGTGTTTCGCCATCTCTGCGGCAAGTCGAGCGCCTCGGCCTCCGCCCCGGCGCTCGCCCGCCATCTCTGGTTCGCCTATCAGAGGGTCCTCGTGCTCCAGCACATCGCGCGCGTGGCCCGACACAGCCGCGGCAGTTTAGACGAGCGCGTCGACGCCGTCGTCGGGCGCCTCGCGTGCTCCCGACAGGACGCGGAGTGGGCCGTTCGCCGCGAAACGCAAGACGGCCGGTCCCATCTTCTCGACGACGCGATGCAGAAGGCGAGAGACGAGGGCTTCGAGATCCCCCGCATGACGAACGAGGCTCGCGCCTTCAGAAAACTTCGCAGCGTCGCACGCTCCTCGCCGCATCTCCTTCGCGGATCGACGAGCAACGGAACCGACGGCAATCCGGAAGAACGTTCGTGATCCGGTTTTCCGGTCACGCTCCAACCCGTCGGACGCCAGGGCCTTTCGGTACCGACCTCGATGTCCGCGCAGATCCTCGAGCGGCACGGGTTGCCGCGATTTCACCACCGGATTTGAAGTGGCCTCGCGGTTGCTCCTCGGGAAGTCACCACGGAATTCGTGGGAAAGATCAAGGAGGGAGAACGATGCAACGATTCAGGCGATTCATTCCCCTCGTCGTGATGCTTCTCTACGCGCTGTCGAGCGAACGGGCCAACGCCCAGACGACCGGCACGATCGAGGGGGAGGTCACCGACCAGAGCGGCGCGCCACTGCCCGGCGTGACCATGGAACTGACGGGGATCCACCTCCAGGGCGCGAAGACGGCGGTGACGGCGGCCGACGGCCGGTACCGGTTCCTCAACCTCGTCCCCGGCGACTACACCGTCCTGGCGAGCCTGACGGGCTTCGGAAAGACCCAGAAGAAAGCGACGGTCTCGCTCGACGCGACCGCTCAGGTCAACCTGCAGCTTTCGCTTTCCACCTCGGCAGAAGTCGTGGTCACCGGCGACGCGCCGCTGATCGACTCGACCTCGACGACGGCCGGCTCCAACTTCGCGGGCAAGGTGATCGACAAGCTGCCGCTCTCGAGCCGCAACTATGCCGACATCGTGTTCACGCAGCCGGGCGTCCAGGCCGACGACGGCGAGACGCAGGGCCGTTCGCTGGCCCTGTCGATCTACGGCTCGACGTCGGCCGAGAACTCGTTCCTGATCGACGGCGTCAACACGACCAACGTCATCAAGGGCATCCAGGGCAAGGACATCAACAACGAGTTCATTCAGGAAGTCGAAGTCAAGACCTCGGGTTACCAGGCCGAGTACGGCCGCAACACCGGCGGCGTGGTCAACGTGATCACGAAGTCGGGCGGCAACGAGTTCCACGGCGGCATCTTCGGCTACTACAACAGCCTGTCGGTCGCCGCGGACCAGAAGCAGGTCTACACGCCGGACTACTCCGAGAGAGGTAACGCCCAGTCCGACACGCTCGCCACGAAGAACACGCGTTCGGAAGGCGGCCTCGACCTCGGCGGCTTCATGGTGAAGGACCGCGTGTGGTTCTTCGCCGCGTACGACCGCGTCATCACGACGCAGATCTTCAACCCGACTTCGGGCATCACGGGGCCGGCGCAGCCGAGCTATCCGGATCCCAGCTGCACCCTGTTGCAGGGCTGCCCGTTCCCCGACACGATCACCGAGAACAAGTACTCCCTGAAGATGACGCTCAACCTGGCGCAGTCGACGACGCTGCAGGGCGTGTACTTCTCCGACCGTCAGTCCACGACGGGCACGATCTCCGGCAACCCGCAGAGCTTCAACCCGTACGCGACGCAGGGCCGGATCGACGTCGGCGGCCCGGACTACGGCGCCCGCCTGAACCAGCTCTTCGGCTCGAGCGGCATCCTGACGCTGTCCTACGGCCAGCACTCGGACCGTTTCGAGACGAAGCCCGAGGGCAAGGACGTGCAGCAGCTGCGTGACCGCACGCTGACGCCGTTTGGCTACTACGGCGGCTACGGCAACGTCTTCGGTCCGGTCGTCAACAACCACTCGGACCGCAACACGTATGCGGCGAGCTACACCGGCTACATCGGCAACCACGAGTTCAAGGTCGGCGGCGACTACGAGAAAGTCGACACCGCCGGCTCGACCTACTGGACGGGCGCTTCCCGCACGAGCATCTTCCAGTGCAGCGCGTCGTTCCCGTGCTCGGGTTCCGCGACGCCCTTCGACCGGAGCTCGGTCCCGGGCTACAACTCGCCTTACACGGGCCCCGTCTACTACGAGCACCAGTTCTACACGGCCAACGGTACGGATCTGACCCCGCTGACGGCGGCGCCGTTCAACACGCCGACCAAGCGGTACAGCGGCTACGTCCAGGATCAGTGGCGCATCACCCCGGCCTTGACGGCCAACTTCGGCGTGCGCTACGACGCGGAAAAGCTCTACAACGGTCTCCAGCAGGAAGCCTTCAGCCTGAGCAACGAGTGGGCCCCGCGCCTCGGCGTGACGTGGGACTTCACGGGAGACGGCACTTCGAAGTTGTACGCTTCGGCGGGCCGCTTCTACTACGCGATCCCGACGGACCTCAACGTCCGCGTTTTCACGGCCAACACCTCGATCGTCACGTGGAACTACAGCCCGACGGATCTCACCCAGGCGCCGGACGCTCCGGATGGCCGCACGCAGCTGACGCAGGTCGGCTCGTTCGCGGGTGAGCCCACCGATCCGGGTCTCAAGGCGGCGTATCAGGACGAGTTCACGATCGGCGTCGAGAAGGCGATCGATCCGACGCTCTCCGTCGGCCTGAAGGGCACCTACCGCTCGCTCGGCCGGACGATCGAAGACCGCTGCGACCTGAACTACGCGACCAACCCGACCGGTTCCTCGTGCGCTCTGATGAACCCGGGCGCGACCGGCCCCGAGAACCCGGGCGCGACCGGCGCGTACGGCAGCTGCACCAACTACGGCAACCCGACGGCGGGCGAGCCCGGCTCGGGTGTTCCGGCCAACGGCTGCACGGGCCCCGGCCAGGGCACGCCGATTCCGGAAGCCAAGCGCATCTTCAAGGGCATCGAGCTCGTGATTCGCAAGCAGTTCACCAACGAGATCTGGGCTCAGCTGTCGTACCTCGGCTCGTCGCTGAGGGGCAACTACTCGGGCGCGATTCGTGAAGCGTCCGGGCAGACGGACCCTGGCATCAACGCCGACTTCGACTACGCCGCGTTCACCCAGAACTTCTCCGGCATCCTCGAGCTCGACCGGCCGAACCAGGGCCGTCTCGACGCGGTGTACAACGCTCCGTGGGGTCTGTCGGCCGGTCTCCAGTTCTACGTCCGCACCGGCACCCCGACCTCGGTCGACGGCTACTACAACCAGTTCTACACGACCGAGCTCTACCTGGCTCAGCGCGGCTACGCGGGCCGTCTGCCGACCGACTACGAGATGAACGCCTCCCTGGGCTACAACCTCAACGTCGGCCCGGTGACGATCACGCCGCAGGTCTACGCGTTCCAGCTCCTGAACCGCCAGACCACGACCGCGATCGACCAGAACTTCAACGTCAACGGCTCGTTCGTCAACGATCCGACCAGCCCGCTCTACGGCCGGCCGGGCGTGATCCCCGACGGAACCTGCCCGGTCAGCTCGGTCACGGGAACCTGCTCGGACAACCCGAACTACCGCAAGACGACCGCGCAGACCGGTCCGCGTCAGCTCCGCTTCGCCCTGAAGGTGACCTTCTAAGGCGAGGTATCGCGACGGATTCTCTTGGAGGGGCGGCTTCGGCCGCCCCTTTTTTTTGACCGGAGAAACGGAATTCGGAATGCGAGCGACGAGTCGCCGGAGCGGAGAGAAATCTCGGACCGCACTCAGGGAGCTCGCGATTAACCTCGGACGATAGACCTCGTATGTAGGCGTAAGATGGATTCACCCCGGAGGTGCCCCATGCTTCGCCGTTCGGTTCCTCTCGCTCTCGCCCTCCTGACCCTCGCCGCTGCCGCGCCCGCCGCCACGCTGCCGTCGCTCTTCTACAAGGCCAAGGAGCAGTTTCGGCTCGCCGACTACGCGGGCTCCCTGAAGACCCTCGACGCCCTCGAGGCCGAGGCTTCGCGGCCCGGCAACGAGGCGGCCCGCGCTCAACTCGCGCCGAGCCTCGCCTTCTATCGCGGCGTCTGCTACGCGGCGCTCGGGAACCATGACGAGGCGCTGACCAATCTCGAGACGTACCTGGCCTACCAGCCGAGTGCCTCACTCGACCCGTCCCTCTATCCGAAGCGCGTGATCACCGCCCTCGAGGAAGCGCGCAAGGCCGTGCGCGAGCAGAAGGCTGCGCCGGGGGATGCCCAGCCGCAGGCTCCGGTCGACACCGGGTCGTTCGCCGCGGCGTACCGTGCCTTCAAGCCGGACCGCACGCAGCAGCAGGACGGCGCCGACGAGGCGTGGGCGGACGGTCCGGTGCGGTACCTGCTGACGGCGCAGCAGAGGGCCGACTACGAGCGTCTGAGCGACCTGGCGTCGCGGTCGACGTTCGTGGTCGAGTTCTGGAAGGCGCACGACCCGACCCCGGAGACGCCCGAGAACGAGTTTCGCGACGAGTTCGAAAAGCGCGTCGCCTTCGCGGACGCGCGCCTGGCCCAGGACGAGACGCGGGGAAGCCTGACGGACCGCGGCATGCTGTTCGTTCTCCTCGGGCCGCCGACATGGGTCGGGCGAAAGCCGCTGGCCATCGGCGACGACACGGCGGATCCGAACGGGATGTCCCGTCACTCCTCCTTCGAGGCCAATGCGGCTTTGAAAGGGGCGGGATCGGGCAGCCAGGTGGCCGCCATCCTCGCCTCGATGTCGGGGCCGGCGAACACGCTGCCCGAATCCGAGACCAGCTGGCGCGAGGTGTGGCACTACCGCCGCGAGCTTCTCCCGAAGAGCGTGTCGTACCAGCAGGTGGACTTCGAGTTCGTCAGCAAGCGCGGTTACGGAAGAAACGTCCTGCAGCGCGACGATCAGGCGCTCACGACTCTCGAAGCGGCCAAGAGCGCCGACCGCGCGGTCGGGTCCGTCGACCCGTCGAAGAAGTAGCTTCGCGCCCCCGACGAGAGGCGGCCGGCTGAACAGCGGACGTGTGAGTCGGGAGCGGACGCGGCGCGCCGGCCTCCGCCGGTGCGGCGCGGCTCTGCTCCTCGCCGCCCTGGCCGCGTGCACGACCGCACCCGAGGTTGCGATCTTCGCCCTGCCCCAGGACAGGGTGCGGGTGCCGCCGCCGCCCGGCGGCTTCAGCGCGGAGGAGCGCTACCAGCGGGGCCATTACCTGGAAGTCCAGCACTACCTCGAGTCGCTCCCTCCCGGGGAGCTCGAGAAGAGCGCCGTGAACCTCGCGCTCTACGGCAAAGTCCTGCTCGCCCGCGGCGACTTCGGCGCCGCGTGGGAGATCCTGGAGAAGGCCCGGGCGCTCGAGCCGCGCACCTCCCGCCGCGGCGAGATCGAGTGGGCCCTGTGTCAGGGAGCGATTCTCTGGAACGACTTCGCGACGGCCGAGGAATACGCGACTGGTGCCGTGCGCGACGGCTACGGCCTCGTGCCGGGCTTTCTCCGCTACCTGGCGGCGCTGCGCGACGTGGACGTGTACGCGGGGCCGGCGTACGGCCAGTCCGGCGAAGACGCCTTCGAAATGCGGGGCTTCCAGTTAATCCGCATCCCGGTGACGGTCAACGGCGAAGACTCCGCTGCGATCGTCGACTCGGGAGCCGTGTACACGATCCTGACGCAGAGCTTCGCGCGGGAGGCCCGCGTGCGCATGATCCCGAACTCGCGCGCGTCGGGGCGCGGGCTCCACAAGAAGGAGTTTCCGGTCGACTTCGGCATCCTCGCGGAGCTCGGGTTCGGCGGGCTGCTGCTCCGCGACGTGCCGGTCATGGTGATGCCGGACGAGGCGATGCTCTTCGAGACGACGCGCGGCCAGTTCCCGGTGCCGATCGTGCTCGGTCTCCACCTCCTGAAGGAGTTCCGGATGCGGGTCGACTACGCGCACCGCCGGGTGCGCTGGACGCGCCAGGACTTCCGCGTTCCGAAGACGGCGCGCGACCAGAATCTCTTCTTCCACGGCGGCCGCGTCTTCGCGCGCGGGTCGATCGACAGCAACGGCATCTACCAGTTCCTCCTCGACACCGGGAGCGAGCCCACGCTGCTGACCACGGCGGGCCTGGCGCGCGCCGGGCTGCCGCCTTCGAACAAGGTGTTTCCGAAGAAGGTGTACGGCCTCGGCAAGACGCAGGTCGAGTGGGGCATCGTCTCCGAGGTCACCCTGGGGATCGCCGGCTGGGGCGCCCGGTTTCGCGACCTCGCCGTCAAGGAGGACGACAGCGCCTTCGAGGACGGCATTCTCGGGACCTCGCTTCTCGGGAGATTCGTCGTCGGCATGGACTTCTCCCGGATGGTCCTGACCCTCGAAAACGGGAGCTGATCCGCCTCGGAGCCCCGCCCTCCCGAGGCCCTTCCAGGGACCACCTCGGAGAGCGATCGAGCGCGTCGAGAAGGCCGACTCCGGAACCGGGTCTCAGCCGGCGCGGAAATCGCCGCGCCGCGTGGCGTGTTAGGGTCGCGGCATGCTCGGGCCGCGGCGCCATCGGGCCGGGTTGCTGGCCGCCCTGCTCCTCGCGTCCTGCCGGCGCGAGGAGACCGTCGTTGCGCCGTCATCCGCCACGCCGGCGCCTCGCGCGTCGTCATCTTCCGAGGCGGACGTCGAGGCCCGGACGCGGCGCGCGGCGGGCGGCCGGGCTCCGGTGATCTGGGTCGGGCTCGACGGCCTCGACTTCGAGCTCATCGACCGTCTCGCCGCCGAAGGCCGCATGCCCAACTGGAAGCGGCTCGCGGCCGAGGGGTACACGGCGCGGCTGAAGTCCTTTTCGCCGCCCCTCTCGCCCATCCTCTGGACGACGATCGCGACGGGCGCGCCGCCGGACGTTCACCGCGTGCTCGATTTTCAGGAGATCGACCCGAAGACCGGCCTGAAAGTCCCGATCTCGGGATACTCGCGCGCCGTGCCCGCGATCTGGAACGTCGCCTCGGCCGAGGGCCGGAGCGTCGGCGTCGTGGGTTGGTGGGCCACCCATCCCGCCGAGGAAGTCTCGGGCTTCTTCGTCTCGGACCACGCGAGCCCGATCCTGTTCGAGAACCTCCCCCGCGCCGGGGTGGCGTATCCGGCGGGCCTTTCCGCCGGGGTCGAGCAGATCGCCGCTCGCGACGGCGTGGTTTCCGACGCCGAGCTCGCGCGCTTCGTCGACGTGCCCCTCGAAGAGATCGCCCGCTCGAGGGGTGCGGGTCTCTCGAACCCGGTGGCGGCACTGGCGCGTCTTCTCGGGGCGACGCGTGTGCAGCAGCGCATCGCCCGCGACCTCTACGACCGCCATCTCCCGGACCTGATGATGGTCTACTTCGAAGGGACCGACGTGATCGGCCACGCCTTCGCGCCGTTCGTGCCCCCGAGGCTGCCCTGCGTTTCCGAGAGCGACTTCGCGCGCTATCACCGCGCCGTCGATGAGTACTACGCGGAGGTCGACCGCCTGCTCGGCCAGTGGATGCGGCGCGCCGAAGAAGACGGCGCGACCCTCGTCGTGAATTCCGACCACGGTTTCCAGTGGGGTTCCGACAGGTCCTGTGATCCTTCCTCGCTGAAAAACCCGTCGATGTCGGCGGCCTGGCACCGCCTCGAGGGGGTCTTCGCGGTCTGGGGAGCTCGCGTGCATAGAAACCCGGCGCGAGGCGCTGCCTCGGTCTTCGATCTGGCCCCCACCGTCGCGGCTCTTCTCGACCTGCCGATCGACCGGCGGGCGCCGGGCCGAGTGCTGCGCGAGGCGTTCTCGGATCTCGTCGCGCCGCCTCGCCGCGATCTCTTCGGCACGGTGGCCGTTCGCCGCGTCCAGACCGAGGGTCTGTCGGAGAAGGAGGCAAGCGAGTATGCCCGGCGTCTTCAATCCCTCGGGTACCTCTCGGGTTCGGAGCCGGCCAGGCTCGCGCCGGGCGGCGGAGAGCGTCCGGGGCTGACGGAGGTCGGCTGGAACAACCTCGGCGTCTACCTGCGCGACAACACGAAGGATTTTTCGTCGGCCGAGGCGGCCTTCCAGAAGTCGATCGCGCTCGCCGCGGGGTACTCGACGCCGCAGTTCAACCTGGCCAGCCTCTATCGGCTGCGCGGCGAAGACGAAAAGGCGATCGACTGGCTCTTCCGGTCGTTCGCGGCCGGGCACGCGCATCCCGAAGACACGATCCTCAACTGGTACGTCGGGTTCGACGACCGGGGCCGGACGACCCCGGCAAGAAAAATCATCGAACGGGGGGCGCGCGCGTATCCTCAGAACGAGTCGATCGCGCGCGAGCTCGGTCTCATCCGCTACCACGCGAAGGACTGCGGCGGGGCGTGGGAGGCCGTCTCGCGGTTCGAAGCGACGACGCAATCTCCGGAGACCTTGAACACGCTCGCGTTGATCCAGGTCTGTCTCGGCCGCCGGGTCGAGGCGACGGCGCTGCTGCGGAGGTCCCTCGCGCTGAGGGCCGACCAACCCGGTGTCTCGAAGTCGCTCGATCTGCTCGAGAAGAGGCCGCCGAACCCCGCCCGGACACACTGAGCGCGACGCCCCGGAAATTCCGCAAGCCCTTGGGCGTGTTAAGGTTCCCGGCATGCGGAAGACGGCTCTTCTGGCCCTCGCGGCCGTCCTCTTCGCCGCCTCCGGGGCGTTCGCGGACGAGGCAACGCGGCAGACGGTCGCCCGCTACTTCACGGGCTGGTACTCGGTCTGTCCCGGGAACAAAGTCACGGCGGTCGAGGCCGGGGAGGTCGCGATCCCGGGCTTCGAGGCCTACCGGACCGAGCGCTCCTGCGCGCTGAAGAACCGCAACGAGTCCAACATCGCCCTCGTCGACGACGCCCGCAAAGAGATCTTCGTCGGTCAGGTTCTCCACGACGACAGCCGGAAGAACCAGCCCTTCGCGGCGGAGACGGATCTGCCCAACATCCGCGGCGCGCTGCAGCAGGACTTCGGCCTGCCGGTCGCGATTTCGGTGAAGGGATCCCCGCGCGGCGCCCTCGTGCCGATCGCCGTCCGGATCCAGCAGGCGCCCGGGGCCGTCGCGACGCTGCCCGGCTTCGTCTCGCAGGACGGCGCTTCGGTGCTGCTCGGGGAGTTCTTCCCGCTCGACGTGCCGCCGGAGGTGACGCGGGCAAGGATCCTCGCGGAAGCGCCCCCCGCGGCGCCGGCGGGCAAGAAGCCGATCTTCACCGTGACGGCCTTCATCGACTTCCAGTGCGAGAAGTGCCGGGTCCGCGCGCCTCAGGTCCGCGACTACGCGTGGACGCACGGCGGCGCGTTCGAGACGCGGTTCCTGCCGCTCGTCAAGATTCACGAGTGGTCCTTCGCCGCGGCCGAGAGCGCGGCGGCGCTGCGGGCGGTCTCGCCGCCGCTGCTCGACAACTACGAGCGGCAGGTCTTCGCGGCGGCCTCGGGCATGAACGCGAAGGGCGCGCGCGACCTCGCGGGAGACATCGCCGAGGCGGCGGGCGTCCGCCAGGCCTTCGACGCCGAAATCGCGAGCGGCCGGGCGCGCGACCGGGTCGTCGCCGACATCGATCTCGCGCTGCGGCTCGGGTTGAACGGCACGCCGGTCTTCTTCTTCCGCGGCGCCTGGCTGACGTCGGAGCCGGATCTCGCGGAGCGATTCATCGAAAGCCGCCTGTCGGAGCCCGCGAAGCCCGCGGCGAAGAGCCCGGCCCCCTGATGGAGCGACGCCTCGGGCGGCGCGGCGCCGCTCTGGTCCTCTGCCTCGCTGCCGCTGCCTGCCGGCGGGAGCCCGCGGCCCCGGGCGCTCCGGCGAAGGCCGCGGGCGCGTCCGACGCGTCGGGTTTCGAGGACGTCGCCGCGCGCGCGAAACGCCCGCCCGGCGCCCCGAGCGGCGTGATCTGGGTCGGGCTCGACGGCCTCGACTTCGAGCTCGTCGACCGGCTCGCCGCCGAAGGGCGGATGCCCAACTGGAAGCGCCTCGCCGCCGAGGGATACACGGCGAAGCTGACCTCGTACATGCCCATCCTCTCGCCCATCGTGTGGACGACGCTCGCGACCGGCGTCGGGCCGGACGTGCACCGCGTGCTCGACTTTCAGGAGATCGACCCGGCGACCGGCCAGAAGGTTCCGATCTCGGGCCACTCGCGGGCGCTCCCCGCGATCTGGAACGTCGCGTCGGCCTCGGGGCGGACGGTGGGGGTCGTCGGCTGGTGGGCCACGCATCCGGCCGAGGAGGTCAAGGGGTTCTTCGTCTCGGACCGCGCGAGCCCGATCCTCTTCGACGGCCTGCCGAAGGAGGGCGTCGCGTTCCCGGCGACGCTTGCCGCGGGCGTCGAGCAGATCTCGGAGCGCGAGGGGAAGGTCTCGGACGACGAGCTCGCGGCCTTCGTCCGGATGCCCGTGGCACAGATCGCGGCCGAGCGGGCGGGCAGCGTCGGCCTGTCCAACCGCGTGGCCGCGCTCGCCCGCACCATCGGGGCCACGCGGACCGAGGCCCGCATCGCGCGCGAGCTCTACGACCGGAACCTGCCGGACCTGATGATGCTCTACATCGAAGGGACCGACGTCGTCGGCCATCTCTTCGCGACCGAAGCGCCGCCGCAGCTGCGGTGCGTGTCCGCCCAGGATTTCGCCCGCTACGGCGGCACGGCGGCCGCCTACTACGCGCTCGTCGACCGCCTGCTCGGGCAGTGGATGCGGCGGGCCGAGGAGGACGGCGCGACGCTCCTCGTCACGTCCGACCACGGCTTCAAGTGGGGAAGCGACCGCTCGTGCGAGCGCGGCTCCCTCAATCCGGAAACGGCCGGATTCTGGCACCGGCTCGACGGCGTCTTCGCGGCCTGGGGTTCTCGGGTCGTGAAGGGGTCGTCGCGCGGCCAGGCGAGCGTCTTCGACGTCGATCCAACGGTCGCGGCGCTCCTCGGTCTGCCGGTCGACACGCGCGCGACGGGAACGCCGATCCGCGCCGCTTTCCGCGACCTGTCGACGCCGCCGCGCGAGGATCTCGCCGTGAAGGTCCCCGTCCGGAGGCTCGCGGCGTCGGCGATGTCGGAGAAGGAGTCGAGCGAGTACGCGAAGAAGCTGCTGGCCCTCGGCTACCTCTCCGGAAAGGAGGCCGCGGCGCTCGCCCCGACCGGAGGCGACCGTCCGGGGCTGACGGAGATGGCCTGGAACAACCTCGGCCTCTATCTCTCGAGCCGCTCCGGGAAGCCCGACCTGGCCGAAGCCGAGAAGGCCTACCGGCGCGCGCTCGAGCTCGCGCCGGACTACGGCAATGCCCGGCTCAATCTCGCGGCCGTGCACCGCCTGCGAGGTCAGGACCGCGAGGCGATCGACGAGCTCTTCGCGGCGCTCCAGGGCCGGCCCGATCCGGACCAGATGATCCTCGACTGGAGCCTTTCCTACGAGCTCAGGAAGGACGAGCGGCACGCCGCCGAGGTCCTCGAGCGCGGCGTGGCGGCATACCCCGGCAACGAGCCGCTTCAGCGCGCCCTGGCCCTGCTGCGCTACCGGCAGAAGGACTGTCGCCGCGCCGACGCCTTGCTGTCCACGTTCGAGGCGACCACCCGGGCTCCCGAAACGCTGAACGCGCTCGCTCTCGTGCGCGCGTGCCTCGGCCGCCGCGAGGACGCCATCCGGCTCTTTCGGCGCTCGCTCGCGATCGAGCCGGATCAGGCGAAAGTGATTCAATCGCTCTCCGTGCTCGGGGAGGCGCCGGCCACCGGGGGTCCGTCCTGAGGCGCGCCGGGGGACCGCGCGCGCTCGTCGCGTTGCTCCTCGCGGCGTCGGCGTGCGGCCGGGGCCCCGAGGGCGCGTCGTCGGCTTCGCCGACGCCGGCGCCCGCGGCCGCCCCGAAGGTCGACGAGCAGGACCCGGTCTCGCGCGCGCGGCGGACTCCCGGCGGCCGCGTCCCGGTGATCTGGCTCGGGCTCGACGGCCTCGACTGGGACCTCGTCGACCGGCTCGCGGCCGAAGGGAAGATGCCGAACTGGAAGAAGCTCGCGGCCGAGGGCTACACGGCGCGGCTGAAGTCCTTCCTGCCGATCCTCTCGCCGATCGTCTGGACGACGCTCGCGACCGGCCTCGGCCCGGACGTGCACCGGATCCTCGACTTCCAGGAAGTGGACCCCGCCACCGGGCAGAAGGTGCCGATCTCCGGCCGTTCGCGCGCGGTGCCCGCGATCTGGAACGTCGCGTCGGCCGAGGGTCTCTCGGTGGGCGTGGTGGGCTGGTGGGGCACGCACCCGGCCGAAGAGGTCAAGGGTTTCTTCGTCTCGGACCACGCGAGCCCGATCCTCTTCGAGGGCCTCGCCCGCCAGGGTCTGGCGTATCCCGCGTCGCTGGCGGCCGGCATCGAGCAGATCACCGCGCGCGAGATCGAGGTCTCGGACGCGGAGCTCCTGCGCTACGTCGACGTCTCGCCCGGCGAGATCGCGGCGGCGCGGGCGAGCGGCGAGGGCCTCGGCAATCCGATCATCGCGCTCGCGCGGACGATCGGCGCCACGCGCGTCGAATCGCGGATCGCCCGCGAGCTCTACGACCGGCATCTGCCGGACCTGACGATGGTCTACTTCGAGGGCACCGACGTCATCGGGCACGTCTTCGCGTCGTACGTGCCGCCGAAGCTCGCCTGCGTCAGCGACGCCGACTTCAACCGGTACCGGCGGGCGGTCGACGAGTACTACGCGCTCGTGGACCGGCTGCTCGGCCAGTGGATGCGCCGGGCAGCCGAGGACGGCGCGACGCTCATCGTCAACTCGGACCACGGGTTCAAATGGGGCGAGGACCGCTCGTGCGCCCGCGCCTCCCTCAACCCGGCGACGGCCGGTTTCTGGCACCGGCTCGACGGCGTCTTCGCCGCGTGGGGCGCGCGCGTGCGCGGCGGCGGCGCGCGCGCCAGCGCGTCCGTCTTCGACGTCGAGCCGACGGTGGCCGCGCTGCTCGGCCTGCCCGTCGACCGGCGGACCAGGGGCAGCGTCCTGAAGGACGCCTTCGACGGCCTGGCGACGCCGGCCCGCAAGGACCTCTCCGGGATCACGGTTCGGCGGCTCGAGGCCGACGCGATGTCGGAGAAGGACGCGAGCGAGTACACGAAGAAGCTCCTCGCCCTGGGCTACCTCTCGGGCAGCGAGCCGGGCAAGCTCGCGCCCACGGGCGGCGACCGGCCCGGCATGACCGAAGGCGGCTGGAACAACCTCGGCCTGTACTTTTCGAAGGAGGGCCCCGCACAGGACCTGCCGGCGGCGGAGAAGGCGTTCCAGAAGGCTCTGGAGCTCCGACCCGGTTACGCGTCGCCGCTGTTCAACCTCGCGATCCTTCGGCGCAGCCGCGGCGACGACCGCCAGGCGCTGGCGTATCTGTTCCAGTCGCTCGAGTCCGGCCACGCCGATCCCGACGGTACGCTGCTGGCCTGGGCAGCCTTCTACGACGAGAAGGGGAAGACCGCCTCGGAGCGAGAGGTCCTCGAGCGGGGCGCCCGCGCCTACCCTTCGAGCGAACCGATCGCGCGGCAGCTGGCGATCCTGCGGTTCAGGGCCCACGACTGCGAGGGGGCGGAGGCGCTCGTGGCGCCGTTTGCCGGGACGAGCCAGAATCCCGACACCCTGAACGTGCTCGGGCTCCTGAACACGTGCCTGGGCCGCCGGGACGCGGCCGTGGCCTTCTTCCGGCGCTCACTTGCCCTGAAACCCGACCAGCCGGGAGCCATTCGCTCCCTCGATCTGTTAGAAAAGGGGCTGCCCCCGGGTCAAGAACACCGTTGAAAGGGATAAGGGGATAGAGGAATGAAAACGCGCATCCTGGGATTCGTGCTTCTGCTCGCCGGCGCCCTCGAAGGCACCGCGCTCGCCTCGCGTCAGGCCGCCAAGGCTTCCGCCGCCGGCGGCGTCGACGCGCGGCTGCCGGGCTACCTCCAGAACTACCTGACCTTCGACCCGGCGTCGAAGATCACGGTCGAAAAGAGCACCGAGCGCCTCCCGGGATTCCAGGGTTACAAGATCAAGCGCAACGGCAAGTACGCGAAGCTCAACGTCGAGAAGACGGTCTACGTCTCCGACGACGGCAAGTGGTTTTTCGACGGCGACTCGGTCGCCAACCCGAACCCGCGGCCGGTGCAGAGCGACGCCGACCTCGCGTGGATCGAAGCGCGGACGTCGCAGCTCTACCGGACGCGCGCGAAGGCGAGCCTGACGCCGAGCCTGGACGCCGCGGGATTGAAGTCCGTCACGATGGCGATCGAGACGGGCTTCGGCCCCATGCGCGTGCCCGGCTATGTGACGGCGGACGGGGCGCGCTACCTGAACGGGACGCTGTGGGACTTCCAGATGGATCCACGCGAGGAGCGCAAGCGCCGGATCGACCTGTCGCAGAACCGCGACGAGGGCAAGGCGAACGGCGCGATCACGATGGTCGAATACGCGGACATGGAGTGCGGCTATTGCCGCTTCCGCGGCCTCCAGATGGACCAGCTCCTCGAAGCGAACCCGAAGCTGTCGTACAAGCGCTACTACAAGTTCTTCCCGCTCTGGTTCTCGCACGTGTGGTCCATGAAGGCGGCCTCGGCGGCCGACTGCATCTTCCGTTTCGCCAAGGCGCCCGCGATGTTCGCGTTCAAGAAGCAGGTCTACGCGCAGCAGGCGGTCATGACCGTGGAGGGCATCGACCAGCTCGCCTTGAACGCGGCGGAGGCGGCCGGCATCCCGCGAGCCGATTTTCTCGCGTGCTACCTGCGCGAGGAGAGCCTCGCCGACGTCCGGAAGGACCTCGACGAAGGGCAGCGCCTGGGCGTGAAGTCGACCCCGACGTACTTCATCGACGGGACGGAGATCTCCTGGGTCGAGGACAAGGTGATGGAGGACTTCCTCCGGACCAGGGATCCGGGTCTCAAGGGAATCGAGTACCAGCCGCCGAAGTGACGGCGGCGCTCGAAGCTGACGGGCCTGCCGGGAGGGCCGATGCCCCGGGGTCGTCGTCTCCCGCCCGCAGCTGACGCGCCTTCGAATGCCCGATCCCTAGGGCTCGAACGGAATCGGCACGGAGATCCAGGTCCGGACGGGGACGCCGTCTTTCGACGCGGGCTCGAACGTCCATTCCTTGACCGCCCGGACGGCCGATTCGGTCAGACCCGCGCGGCCCGGGCGGAGCACTTCGATCTCGGCCGGGGCGCCTTGCTCCGACACGAGGACGCGGAGGATGACGATGCCCCCGATCCGCGCCTGGAGGGCGAGCGGAGGATAGACGGGCTTCACGACGCGGGCGACGCGCGGCGGCCGGTCGACCTCTTCGAGAGCGACGAGCGCGCCGGCCTTCACCGTCAGCCGGACGGGCGCCGGCGCGGCCGTGGGAAGCGCGGGCGGCTCAGTTTTGAGGATCGGGACCTCGGTCGGCGCGGGGGCGGGCGCGGGCGCGGAAGGCGCGGCGATGGCCGCCGCCGTCGGCGCGGGCGCGGGGATCACGGGCGACGCCGCCGGCGGCTCGGCTTCGGCGGGAGCGGTCCGGGTATCTCGCGCGGCGCGCGCCTTCGCGCCCGCCTCGAGTTTCTGGACTTCGACGGCCAGTCGGCGGGCGACCTCTTCGCGGAAGTCCGCCTCGGACATCGAGCTCGTCGAGCCTGCCGGCGTCGCGGCGAGCTCGGGCAGGAGCGTCGGGGTCGCACGGACCGGCAGCGAGACCGGGGAGGCGGCCGGTTTGGGCGCCGCGGCCGGCTGTCGGCGCCCGATGGCGTAGATGCCGCCCGCCACGGCGGCAGCGAGGAGGATGGCCGCTGCCGCGAGAGGCCGGCGCCGCGCCGGCGCGGGCTCGGAAACGTCGGAGCTCCCGGCGGCCGGTTCGGCGCGGCGAGGCTCGGCGCGTGGCGCCGGAGGGTCGGAAGGCGCGAGGGCCTCGGGTTCGGCGTCGCGCCCGCCTTCGGAAAGGCGCGCGCGCGCTTCGCCCTCGATCTCCTTCCGGAAGAGCTCGTTCAGGAAGTACGCGAGGTTGAACGTCGACGGCGAGTACGGTCCGGAGAAGAGCAGCTTGCCGAGCTCGCGGCGCAGATCGCCGCTGGTCTTGTAGCGCGCGTCGGCGGGCGCCAGCGCCATCCGCAGGACCGCGAGGATCTCCGGTGCCACCGGCGGCGGCGGCGCGCCGGCCAGGCCCTTGACGGCGGCGAAGGGGTCGGGCGGGATCGGCGGGCCCGTCAGAAGCGCGAGCAACAGAACGCCCACGGAGTAGACATCCGAGTTCTTTCCCGGCACGCCGCGCTCCCGGGCCTCGGGCGCGACGTAGGGTCCGATCTCGGAAGCGAGGCGCGGTTTGCGGATCGCGGGAAGGATGCCCGGCGCCAGGCCGAACCCCGCGAGCCGCGTTTCGCCGTCGTCGGAGACCGCGACGAAACCGGGCCACAGCAGACCGTGGAGCGTGCGGTCGTCGTCGATCGTCGTGTTGTAGGCGTGGTCGAGGGCCGTCGCGACCTTCTCGGCGATCAGCAGAGCGTGTTCGACGGGCACCTTGCGCCCGAGGACGCGGCACTTGGACAGCAGCGCGTCGAGCGTCCGGCCGCTCTGCTGGATCCAGGCGATGTACGGGACGCCGTCGACGGCGTCCATGTCGACTCCCCGCGCGATCGCCGCGTGCTTCAGGAACTCGTGGACCTCGCCGTTTTCCTCGATGGCGTCGAGGATCGGCTCCGGGGAAAGCTCCTCGGTTTCGAGCGTCCGAAGCAGGACGAATGGCCGGTCTTCGCCCAGCCGGACGGCGCGGTACACCCGGCCGAGCGCGTCGGACCCCAGGGCCGCCGTGAGCGAATACCGTCCGAACGGACGGGGCAGCGTTTCCGTCGTCATGGTGGGGGCGTTGAAATGGTTTGAACGATTGTGGCGCGCGCCTGGCCGGGGGTCAAGGCGCGCGGGAGGATCGGCCCGAGTTTCGCGCGTGCGGCTCCGCCGGCGCGTCGCCGCCGGCCGGGGCGGCGCGCAGGCGCCGCGCCGTCGCGATGGCGTCGAGGTGCTCCTGGAAGGTCTTCGAGAACGTGTGACCGCCGGCACCATCGGCCACGAAGTAGAGGAACTCGGTCTTCGCGGGCGAGACGGCGGCCTTCAGGGCGTCGGCCCCCGGGTTGCAGATCGGCCCGGGGGGCAACCCGTCGACGACGTAGGTATTGAACGGCGAGTCGTAGCCGTAGTCCGACCGGAAGAGCGTCCCGGTCCACTTGCCGTCGCGCTTCAAGGCGTACGTGACGGTCGGGTCTGCCTGAAGACGCATGTGGTGGCGCAGGCGGTTCCAGTACACCCCGGCGATCACGG
>Ga0335070_10002992_pt1 | contig 19701 bp, 19 predicted proteins | sample Lox_Sample_13_FD_206722 | JGI IMG/M metagenome (GOLD analysis project Ga0335070, IMG submission 206722) | Soil microbial communities from Loxahatchee National Wildlife Refuge, Florida, United States - Lox_Sample_1.3 | ecosystem: Environmental > Terrestrial > Soil > Wetlands | place: USA... | reverse complement strand
GACAAGACGCGCATGAAAATGCACTTGAAATCGGCAAAGAAGGAAATTTTAACGCTCATAGATGAGCTTGATTCGGTTGCGCTGGATACAATACTTAAGAAGGATGAACCTGAGACCTTTAAATTAAATGCGGAATAAATTGTTCAGAAGCTACTGCCGTGGTGAATGGCGGGCCCGAGGGGATTTGAACCCCTGTTCTCCGGCTTTCTTCCACTTGTGGTGCCCGGAGGCTTGCGCATCTTTGAGATTCGACGCCTTTATCCAGACTGGGCTACGGGCCCGTAAAGATATCGCGTAAAGATATCAGATTATATTTCAATAAGCTCTTCGTTTATCCACCATGCTTTCTTTTTTCCAGACTTCTCTCCAGGATAATACTCTATGACTTGCTTGCCAAGTTGTTTCTTTGACTGTTTCTGTATTTTTCTGAGTCTATTTAGCACGAGCCATCTGTTCGTCTTCAAATATCCCGCGATCTCCGGCGTCGTAGCGCCTTTGTAATGCATCAAGTAATCGACAATCTTGTGATCTATTTCATCCACCGCGAAAGTATGAGGATTAGTCTTACCGCGATCATAGGTGAGCAGCTCCAAGTCAGCAAGGTACTTCTTTATCTCTGACAGCTCCCTTTCCATTTTGTCAACCCGTTTTTCAACCATCAAGACCCTATCGGGCTTAGGCGTCTTCTGAAGTTTTTCCATTATTGCATCACGAATGAAATCGCTTCGATCTCCATCAGGGATTCTCAGAAGCATTTCTTTGTACACGTTTTCGGGAACTTTGGCAGAAATGGCTTTCAACTCATCCACTGAAAGGCCTCTTCCATCGATATTGTGGTTTAGGTTATTTGATGGTTTCTATATCGTTGTCCTCCAGAATTGCCCAGAAAATCTAAAGAAGGATAAAGTTACAGCTATATCGAAGGCTGGATCGGTGTCGTTTGTAACATGTTCAACTGCTTCGTATGCTGGCTAGTTCGTCAAACCGTTTTCTTACTATATCTTGGAGTTTCCTCCGAAGCTCCTCGCCCAACATTTTTTGCTCTTTGACAAGCAGAGTCTTCCGCGTCAGTTCGACGTCACCAATAGAGGTGAACCAAGCTTCGAAGTCTCCTCTTCGTACATGAAACTCGATCGAGCTTGAATCGATTTTCTGTATCTTGTCGCAAAAGTCGCTAAGGCTCGTCGCAAAAATATCCAGAGGCTTCCCAATATCTGCATAAAAGTGGAAAGATTTCTCCATAGGAAGATACTTCAGGATTTCTGTTGCCTTCTGCTTGTCAACTTCAGGAATTCCAAGGCTCTTCTTGCCTTTTTCGGTGATTATGTAAAATCCTTTCTCAGGCGAACTCACGTACTGCATCTTGGTAAGTCCAAGCAGGTGCATCCATGCCTGCTTGAAGCTCACTCCAGTATCTTTGGCTATCTCTCCTGGTTTCGAAGGTTTGTCGAGCATCCACATCGTTTCTAGAATTAGACGTTTGACCGGTGATACGCTCATATGTTGCACTTTGTGTATTTATGTCGCAAGTACCTAATAGGTTTTTCACGCAATTCCGATTTTCGTGGCTGTTTTGCAAAATGATGAATGTGGAAGCAATGTCGCCGAAGAGGAGTTGGCTAGAGTCTATGTCGCCAAACTATCTGGACGCTGGGTCAGCAAGGTAAATAAACCAATGCCAGTCTAAGTAAGGGAAGCTGCAGAACTTTCACGGTGAAATGAATGAAGTTGGCTGTTAGCGTTTGGGAGTACCCTCCTAAGATCGTTGGAGGCTTAGGAACTTACGCTGCCGAAATCACTCGAAAATTCGTTCTGACCGATAATGACGTCACTGTGTTCACCATGAATGATGATGCACGCAGCTTGCCAACTCGCGAGATATGGCGAGGAATCGAAATACACAGGCCAGTGCACATCGATATTTCAGACTCACTCCCAGACGTGATTGCAGAGGACATAAGAAAATCTTGGGCCGGAATACACCTATTCTCAAAAATTCTTATCTACAATTATCTGAGCGCGTCAAAACTTGTCAATGAACTCATACGAAAAGAAGGAATAAAATACGACCTTGTCGTTGCTCACGACTGGCTTTCAGCCATAAGCGGAATGACCGTCAAGAGAGAAACTGGGCTGCCGTTCGCTTTTCACGTTCATTCGACGGAGAAGGGAAGAACGCTTGGAAATGGTTCCACAGTCGTCAGCAATATTGAGCTTCATGCCGCCAAACTTGCGGACCTCATCGTGACGGTCTCATACGCAATGAAAGATGAGTTAGTGGGGTTGGGTTTTCCGAAAGAAAGAATTCAAGTGGCCTATAATGGAGTTGATCCCGAGAAGTATGATCCCGCGACCGTTACTCCCGAGCAGATCAAGAAAGTCCGGTCAACTTATGGAATCAAAGACGACGAACAGATGATCCTTTTCATAGGCAGGTTGGTAGGCGTCAAAGGAGTTGATAAGCTCATCATGGCTTTGCCTCACATACTGCCTAAGAATCCTAAAGCCAAACTCGTGATCGTTGGTCTAGGCGACTTGCAGGAATATTTGACGAACCTAGTCAAAGCAACCAAAATGAGTGACTTCGTGAAGTTCCGCTTCGAGTTTATTCCGGAAGAGGAACGTATCCTTCATTATGCAGCATGCGACGTTGCAGTTTTTCCAAGTTTCTACGAACCCTTCGGCATCGTCGTGTTAGAGGCCATGAGTATGGAGCGCCCCGTCGTCGTTGGTGCAACAGGCATCAGCGGAATGCGAGAAATAGTAGTTTGTTGCGGCGAAGAACAATGTGGCTACCACATCGACCCAAGTAACCCATCAGACATCGCATGGGGCATAAACAGCGTTTTGGAAAACAATGAAAAAAGAAAATGGCTTGGAAAAAACGGAAGAAAACGGGTTCTCAGCGAGTTCACTTGGGACAAGATCGCCGAGAAAACCTTGGAATTGTATCAACAGATCATCAAACACTAAGCTTAAGTTCCACGTCGAATCGAAATTTACTCGGTGAAGTGATGGCTGTCAATAATGTAAGTTCGCGGAAGAAAGTCGCGATAGAAGCAGCCACGTTGCTTTATGATGGAGTCGAGAAGGAATACAAACAAGCAAAACTGAAAGCTGCAAAGACGTTCGGACTCCATTATATGCCGACGAACTTTGAAGTCGCAATGGAAGTTGACAGAATCGCCGAAGAGAGGGAAGGGCCAAACAGAGAGAAACGACTTGTGCAAATGCGAAAAGAAGCTCTGAGAATTATGCGCCTCCTAAAGAAGTATGACCCCATCCTAGTGGGCAGCGTATGGCGCGGTTCAATACATCATGATAGTGACATCGACATAATCGTTCACCACGAAGAACCGAAAGAAGTCGTAGGAACGCTTCAGCAGACCGACCTGAAAATCGCCAGAACAGAACGGGTCAGTGTGACGAAGAAAGGAAAAAAGAAATCTTCCTTCCATATTCACGCTGAGTCCCCGACAAAAGAGCAAGTCGAAATCATCGTTCACAGTCCGGAAGAGGCATGCCTCACGTCGAAGTGCGAGATATACGGTGATGAAATAACAGGACTTCATCCACAGGATCTCGAAGAAGTTCTCAAAGAAACTCCCGATAAGCGTTTCCTGCCATCCTAGAACTCAACAGACTCTGTCGGATTGATGAATGCTCTTTGAATATTCAAGTTATTTATCCATTAGAAAAATGAACAAATAGAACATACTAAGAGAGTGAGACAATGGAGCGGGACAAAGAAACGATCAAGAGAATATTCCCAAATCTGGCCAAAGAAATCGGATCTGGCGATAGCAAAGTCTCAGTGAACTCCGTAAGAACAGATAATTGCGCAGATGAAAAGAGCGAAATGCACAAAAAATACTCCGAGTACGTACCTGACGTCGTCGACTTTCTCAGGCGGTGCGATACGGCTCAACAAGCGGAGGAAATCATCGCTTACATGGAAAAACGGCGCGAAATTGACGCTCGATACGCTGTGCTGTTGCGGAAACAACTGAGAGAGAACGGTGTGAGAAGTTTCGGATCTAAAAAGGAAGATGACTATTACCTGAAACATGGCGAATGTTGAGCGGTTTATTAAAAGTTTTTTGATCGTGTGCGGCACGTTCAATGAACGGGGGAGGGTAACTATATACGTCACCATGGCAGTCTAGTCTCCAAAAGTAAATAAATGTGCTAACCAATAGATAGGAAGCTCAAAACTCAGGGAAAGTCGTGGAGGAAAATAGCTTGAAAAAGATGGCACCAATGATCGCGATATTGGCATTGACCCTGATTATTACTGCTTCATTGTCATCGAACATCAAACCTGCGAAAGCACAGGGCAATTACACCGTTGAGCAATTGAATCATGTCGTGAGTGTGATGTCCAATGGCTATGTTCTCATGAATGATACGATCAGGATTTCTGGCCAGGCTCCAAATACGTTTCTTTTTGGACTGCCTTACCATTTTGAACCATATATTATATGGTACGACGCGTTCGATGCCAATGCTACTTCCTCAATGTTTCCAGTTACGGTCAATCAGCCTTTCGAGAACAGAAGCGGATTCTACAGTCTCGAAGTTGGGTTCCCCTCCGGCATGCCGCAGAACTTGAGTATTCAAGTGTTGTTTTCTAACCGACTGGTTATACAGAACTCTCAAAACGCCAGTCTTTACACGTTGATATTTCCAGGTTTCCCGAGCCTGACAACATCTGTAGGTGTATGCAATTCCTCAGTCATTCTTCCTGGAACTGCCACGTATTACGGTGGAACACTAAGCAAGACGACTTATGCCCAAGAAGACCTTGCCCCATTCACTTATAACGTGTCCACGGTGGCTTTCCTGACTTTAGATGACAGCATGAGCATTTTCGATGTGACTAAAATCAATCGCCAAATAGCTGTGAATGAACCTGGCGGGCTCACGGCTTCTGATTCCTACTTCATTACCAACGAGGCGAGCAACACTTTGACTTCGATCCAGGTGCTTCTTCCTCCTAATGCTTCTGGCGTAACCGCACAAGACCAATTTGGAAGAACCATGGCGCAACCAACCCTTGTTGTACCGAATGGAGCGCGTTACGACATCAATCTCACAAGTACTACTGCTCGGCCGCTGAGCTATAATCAATCCACACAATTCACAGTGAATTACGTTCTGTCGAGCGACGCCTATATCAGCCAAGATGGAACTAACGGCTACAACCTGAATATGTCTCTTTTCCAGGATATCGACTACTACGTTAACTCGACCAGCGTGATCTTCGTTTTGCCTGAAGGTGCAAACCTGGGATCCTCAACAAGCGGTCTGTCTGGTGTTTCATACAGCATAACAAGGGATGTTTTCACCGATGTAATTTCTCTCAATAAGGACGGTGTCATTTCGCCAACCGGCTTTGTCTTCTCAATGACGTTCCAGTACAACATGTTATGGTCAGCTTTTCGACCAACCATCTGGGCGATGGCTCTGTCCTTGCTGGGGTGCCTGGCGGCAGTGATCATAAGAAGGCCACAGGCTCCTACTCCAGTTTCCTCTCCGACAGCTGCCACAAGACTTCGTCCAGAATACATCCGGTCATTCTTGGATTCATACGAGGAAAAGAGACGGATCATGGCAGACATTGACTCTCTTGAAGAAAGAGCCAGAAAGGGAAGAATACCGAGGCAACGATACAAGATACAGCGTAGAACCTTCGACAGTCGCCTTGAAACTTTGTCAAGGACCCTGGCTGACTATAAGGAAAAGATGCGTGCGGCGGGCGGCCACTATGGCAGTCTCATGCGTGAGCTTGAAGTTGCGGAAATAGAATTGAATGAAGTTGAAACAAACCTCAGAAGCATCGAAACACGCCACAGCCGAGGCGAACTTTCCTTAGAAGGATACAAGAAACTGCTCGGCGACTACCAACGCAGAAAAGAAAAGACCCAGACTAACGTCGATGGAATCCTCTTGAGATTACGTGAGGAAATTCAATAACCACACCTAAATATTTTTATTCTACTGCTTAGCTCTTCATGAAATTCTGAAATTGGAAGGAATCCAAAATGGTGAAGATCGTTGTGGATAACGCTAAATGCACGGGATGCGGAACATGTGTTGACACGTGCCCGGTGGCTGTCTACGAAATCAAAGACAAGAAGTCGGTTCCGGTCAAGGTTGACGAATGTCTTGTGTGCAGGGCATGCGAGGTCCAATGCCCCGAAGCCGCGATACAAGTTATTGAATAGATTTAGACCGGTTGTAACGATTCTCAAGATGACTAACGCAGTTGCCAATAGTTCCTCTGAATTTCTTTCACTTCTTTCATAATGTTTTTCCCTTCGTCCTTGACAAATAGGTTCGATACCGGAACCTTGTCATTAACCGTATACGTGCTTCCACTCATTGTCGCAATGGCTGAGGCGGCTATCTTCCCGATGTATTTGACGTCGTAGCCACCTTCGAGAACCAGTGCAAGCTTTCCACTGCACGATCGTCCCGCTAGAGAGCTGATCGATTGGAAAATCTTGTTGTAACCAAGAACAGACAGCGAGAGTTCTCCAACCGGATCAGCGTAGTGGCAATCTAGTCCCGCAGACACTAATACAAACTGCGGTCTGTACTGAAGGGCGATTGGCACAACGATCTCGTTCCAAGCTTTCAGATAAGTCTGATCGTCCGTTCCGAACGGCAAGGGAATGTTAACAGTGTGTCCGCATCCTCTTCCTTCACCGACCTCTTGCGCGAATCCGGTTCCTGGAAAGTCACGCGGGTTTTCATGTAGGCTGATGTACAGAACTTCATCGGTTCCGATGAAGGCCTGTTGGGTGCCGTTGCCATGGTGGGAGTCAATGTCCAAGATCAGAACTCGTTTAAGCTTAAAATCTCTCAGCAGAAGTTTTGTTGCTATAGCGACGTTGTTGAATACGCAGAAACCGAGCCCGTAATGTCTTGTTGCATGGTGACCTGGTGGTCTCACGAGGGCGAACGAGTTTTCGTAGCAACCTTGCATTACGAGGCAGACAGCTTTGACCGCTCCTCCGACTGCGTAGCGTGCAACGTCAAAGGTTTCGGAAGAGACAATAGTGTCTCCTGTGTCGAGAAGGCCGCCGCCAGATCTGCAAATGTCCCTGACCTTTTTGATGTACCGCTTGTCATGGATCAGTATGAGGTCGTCAACCGATGCTTTTTCAGGTTTGACAAACTGCCATTTTCTGCTCTGCGAGAGCTGTCCTTGTCTTAGCTCTTTGACAATGGCGTGCAGGCGTTTAGCTGATTCGGGGTGGTTCTTGCCTGTGTTGTGTTTGTAGTATTCAGGTGAGAATACGACAGCTGTTCTAGGCATGTGGGGTTATTCCTTTCATTGCTATTCGAAAGGTCTTCTGCATGTATTTCTTCACGGTTAGACCGTTTTTGTTTGCGAGTTTTTTAAGAACACTGTTGACGCCCGTCGCGTACTGAATGGCTTTCTTGGGCCTATTTGCCATCGACTCTGGCAATCTCGAGTTGAGTGCTGCTTGTCTTAGGACGAGTTTTCTCAGGGTATCGTCGAAGGGCTGAATCTTGAGTTCAACGGGCAAATCGACGGCGAATTTGGCTATCTGCCATGATGCAAAGGGAAGACGGAGCTCGATTCCGAGCGAATTGCAGATTTTGAAGTCTCTTTCCAAGTTGCTTTCGTGCATTCGGATGATATCGTTGAAAACAGTTGCGGTCGCCGCTTCGCTTCCTTCATTGACGAATTGGTCAACGTACCGCTTGTAACCGGCAAATAGCTCGTCGCTACCTTGACCAGCAAGCATGACTCGAAGATTCATTTTCGCGGCCTGCTCTGACGCCCAATAAATAGGAATGCCTATACTCGCCTTGACAGGGTCCGGTTCTTCTATGGCGCGAAGAACTGCAGGAAGCGTTCTGGACACATCCTCTTCGTTATACGTCCGAACCTGAATAGGCAACTTGAGCTCATCTGCTGCAACTCTTGCGTGCTCTGTCTCAAATTGATCTTCTAAGCTTACGTGAATCAGCTGCACGTTTGTTTCCGATTTCTTTGACAAGAACGCGATGATGCTGCTGTCCAAACCTCCTGAAAAAGCCACTGCTGCCTCCCTCAGAGATCGCAATCTTTCCTTCACTGCTTGCTCGACCATGATCTGTAACCTTTGAGCTGCTGTTTTCATCGAGAGCTGCCTTGGTATTGGATGCGTGAGACGTTTGGCTAGGCGGAACTTGAACCCTGATCCGTCGACGATCGCCACCTTTCCAGGGGGAAATGAGTGAACAGATTCAATGTTCACATTCCATAGTGTTTTTCGATCGGAAGCCACGGCAGCGAAAACTTTGTTCTCGCCATAGTAGAGCGGGCGAACCCCCAACGGGTCTCTGCCAACGACAAGTCTTTCAGGTTCCGCTATTACAAAAGTGAAGTCCCCATCAGCTTCCTTGATGAATTTCAAGGCTGCATATTCTTTGTTCTTTTCAGGTAACTGTTGAGCAAAAGCTTGGGCGTCAACGCACGGCATGTCCGTTGGGTAGGTTCTTCCGTCAAAGGCTACTGTAGCATCCTTTGTTTTGAGTGGTTGCGGTCTGTCTTGTTCAAGTATTCTGGTGAATGCGTATCCGATAATTGTCGATGAGCCTAGCCTAGGTGTGCCCAGTTGTTGAAGGTCTTGTCTGGTTTGTATTGATCGTGATGAAGCGATACCGTAGAATTCAACGTCATTAGTTGATGTTGTTTTCAGCATGGTCAACGCAGTTTCTGATGCGTCATCGTGGTTTTTTTGTCTGACTGCTACTATGTTACCCATCGCAAGAACCTTTTAGTTCAATTCAGTACCTAGTGGCTTGGTAAAACATTAATCTTTAATTCATCTAATCTAGTCGCGAGGTCAAGAAGCTTGCCTATACTGCCAATAGACACGGGCCGATACGTGACTCCTGAGATGAAGAAGATCTTTGAGGAAGAATGTCGTGTTCAAAGAATGCTCGACGTGGAAGCCGCTTTGGCATGGGCTCATGCTGAAGTTGGTGATATTCCACGAAAAGACGCTGAGAAGATCAATGCAATGGCTTCTCTGAAGTATGTCAAGTTGAGGAGGATCAAAGAGATTGAGCATGAGATCAAACACGACGTTGCATCTCTAGTCAGGGCTCTTTCAGAAGTCTGTGGACCGAGTGGAAAATATGTTCATCTCGGAGCGACAAGCTACGATATCGTTGATACCGCAAATGCTCTTCAACTGAAAGATGCTTTGGAGCTAATCGAAAGGAAACTGGACGAGTTTGAAAGAATCCTGATTGTGAAGGCCAAGAGATACAAGAAAACCTTGATGACTGGAAGAACACACGGTCAACATGCACTGCCCCTGACGTTGGGGTTCAAGTTTGCGGTCTGGATGCGTGAAGTTTCGAGGCACTTGGAGCGTCTCAGTCAGTGTAAGAAACGTGTTCTGGTTGGAAAGATGAGTGGCGCAGTGGGCACGCAGGCATGTCTGGGAGAGCACGCGATGAAAATTCAAGAACTCGTGATGCATAGGCTCGGGATCGATTCGGCTGACATTTCAACTCAGATCCTGCAACGGGATCGCTACGCGGAACTCGTTTGCGTGATGGCGTTGATTGCGTCTTCTCTGGAGAATTTTGCCACTGAGATTCGAGAGTTACAGAGGCCTGAAATTGGTGAGTTATTTGAGTACTTTGAAGCAGAGGCACAAGTTGGCAGCTCAACTATGCCTCAGAAACACAACCCCGAGTTGTGTGAAAGAGTCTGCGGTCTGGCTCGAATCGTAAGGAGTCTAGTCTTCCCAGCGCTCGAGGACATTACAACTTGGCATGAACGCGACCTGACCCAGTCATCGGCCGAACGTTTTATCCTCCCTGAAACATGCATCCTAACCGAATACCTGTTGCTCTTGATGAACAATATAGTGAGCACTTTACGCGTTGACGAGAAACATATGATTTTGAACGTTGAGTTGACTCAGGGGCGCCTCATGTCTGAGGCAGTGATGATGGCTTTGACGAAGAAGGGTGTGAATCGACAAGTGGCGCATGAGCTTCTGAGAAAGCTGACTATCAAAAGCGAAACCAAACACCAGTCCTTCAGGCAAACGCTTCTCGACAACAAAACAGTAGCTGGAAAGTTGACTAAGAAAGAAGTCGACGATGCTCTCGATCCCTACAAGTATCTTGGAACTGCCGTGAAACAAGTTGAATTAATGGTTGAGAAAACTGAGAAAGAGCGCATGGCAAGAGGACAGAGATAATCTCGTTCCAGCACGATTCCAATGCATTGAGTCCTTGTCGCGCTGATAGAAGCGGTTTGAAGCTGACCGTCTTCGAAGGCGAATATAGTTAGTATTCGGTCAATGCTTTTTGTTTCCATTCATCATGTTTTCCAAGTTTTTCCCATGTGTCTTTCTTGACAAACCCACCGACTTGTTCTTTTATTCTCTTCGCCAGCTTTGGTCCGATGAGGGGCAGAGAGGTTAGGTCTTCAAGTCGAGCGTTTTTGAGGTCATGGATCGTTTTGTATCCTGAGTTGAACATGATGCGCCCACGAACTCTGCCGACTCCTTCGAGCTTGACAAGCGGCAATAGTTCCTTCTTGACTCCTTTCTCAACTCTCTGTTGGGCCTCAAGCGTAAGCGGAATGATCTGTCTATTGCTGAACAACTGTGCGAGTTCGTGTGTGGCGTGGAGTAGCCACTTTGCGTTTTCAAGCGTTCGATAGAGGTCTCCCGGTTGAACTCTGAACCTCTCCATCAACCAGTCTTCGCTCATCTCCTCTATCCAGGCTTTGAGCGTCATGGCAGTCTTTACTTCGCCGAGGAACTCTTGATAGCCTACGTTGTCTTCCCATTCTTCGGGAGGCGTGATGATGAGTTCTTGTCTGTGTTCCTCCACGAAAAGTGCAACTTGGTCGATTTCGTTTGAGTATGGGCGTAGAACAGGGCCCATGTCGGGTGTGTGGGCTATCATGTGAAGTAAGCTGACATCGGTTAGGAGTTCTGCCTTGGTCCTAAGTGCGTCGCGAATTGTAACTGCTGAGACTGGGTCAATATAGAGTTCGCTGACGCGTTTTCCGAATGTTGTTGCATTGATGTTTTCGCCGAACACTTCTATCATTTCTTCATCATACAAGTACTTGAGGATCTTTGCAACTATGCTCTTGATCGCGTCTACGTCGTATTGATAGGCATAGAAGGTTTTGCCGAAGAACTCGTGGATTCCGTTTTCAGTGTGTGCGAAGTCTGCCGCTATGGTTGCGAGAACGTGGGATCTCATTATGCGTTCAACCGCGAGGCGGCTCCATATGCGTTCTGGGCGGGCTAGTATGTAGCTCTGGAGTAAGTAGTCTGCTTCATCGCTGGTTTTGGCTATGAGTACGGCTTCGCCTGTCTTGTCATATTTTGGTCTTCCCGCTCTGCCCGCCATTTGTTTGTACTCGAGTACGGTGATTGGGTAGAAGCCGAGGCCTGCTTCGTAGCGTCTATAGTCTTGGATGACCACAGTTCTTGCTGGAAGATTGACGCCGAAGGCCAGAGTTGGCGTGGCGGTTAACACTTTGATTTTTCCTTCTCTGAATGATTGCTCAATTATTCTGCGGTGTCCACCAGCCAAACCGGCGTGGTGGAAGGCAGTTCCGCACCTCACTAGTTCTGCGAGTGATTCGCCAAGTGTTGTTCTTTCGCCTGTGGCAAGAATGCGGTTGGCTTCGTGTTCAAGAGAACGTCTTGCAGGTTTGGATATGACTTTTGGGATTTCGTCCGCCACTTTTCTTGCTAATGTGACGGCGTTCTTTCGTGTTGAAGCAAACATCAAGGCTTGTCCGCCTGTCTTGACGGTGTTGAGGGCCAAGTTTATGGCGCCGTCTCTTGCTTTCTTCTCTATCTTGCGTGCGTCTCCGTCTTTGTATTGTATCTCGTTGTTGAGGAGGACTCCTTCTTTCAACACGACGGGACGCCACTCTGTTGTGACGCATTGTGCCTTCAGCCATGCGGCGATTTCGTCAACGTTGCTTATCGTGGCGCTGAGAGCGAGGATTTGTACGTCAGGATTGACCTGCATTAGTCTTGCCAACACGACTTCCAAGGTAGGTCCGCGTTCGGCATCATTCAGCAGGTGGACTTCGTCGGCTACGACAAGCGAGATTTCGTCTATCCACTTCGCTCTGTGTCTGAGGAGTGAATCTGCCTTTTCATTCGTGGTTATTATGATGTCGTACCTTTCAAGCCAGGCGTCCGTGCTGTCAAAATCGCCTGTGCTGATGCCTACGCGGATTTTTCTTCCGTCTCTTTTTGAAAGCGTTGTATACTTTCCGAATTCGTCGAATTTTTCGTTTGCCAGCGCTCTCAACGGTGTAAGGTAGACTATCTTTCCGCTTTTTTCAAGGATGTGTTTGAGGGCGCAGAACTCGGCCACAAGTGTTTTTCCTGAAGCTGTCGGGCTTGCTAACACGAGGTTTTTGCCTTCAAGAGCTCCTGCTTTGATGGCTTCCTCTTGAGGAGGATAGAGTTCACTTATTCCGGACTCAGTGACAAGTTGTTTGACTGCTTCAGGAATCTTTAGCTCGGCTACTTTCACTTTTATGCGCCTTTGGTGAACTGTCATGCGTTTGGGTTAAGATGGCTTATAGTGTTGCAAGGGCAGGATTTTACTCTTCTGGGTTACATTTTTGTATAAGTGGAAGTGCAATAATCAGGATGTGAATGATGCGGGAGTGTTGCTTTGCATGGTTGAAAATGTCAGAGAGCTTCTAAAAGCGCACAGCGGGCTGAAGCGTGAAGTTTACTTCGACGTCGAGAACTCGAGTCCCGTTCCAGATGAGGTTGTTGAAGCAATGTTGCCCTATTACAACAAGGTTGCTTATGGAAATCCGACTCTAACGCACAAGCCGGGATGGGAGGCTTTCGAGACGCTTATGGAGTCTTCGCAGAAGCTTGCTTCATATTTGGGCTGTCGGAATGCTGAAGAAGTGAATTTTACACCGGGAGAGACTGAAGCCAATAACTTGGCTATTCTTGGGATCGCGCGTTCTTTGAAGGAGAAGGCTCGGAAGGTCGTGATTTCCGAGGTTGAGCCTATAAATGTGCTGCAGGTCGTTGAGATGCTGCAGAAGGAGGGGTTCAGCGTAACGAAGGTGCCTGTTGATCGTGAGGGTTTTGTGAATCTTGAGAAGTTGAGGGAAGCTGTGGATCATGAGACTGCAATCGTGAGCTTATCGGCTGTGAACCATGAGATTGGGACTATTCAGCCTCTGAAGGAAGCTGTGGAGATAGTTTCAGACAGGAACGTGGAGACGGTTTTTCACACTGATGCTTCTGACGCGTTCGGCAAGGTTCCCTTTGACGTTCAGGCTTTGAACGTAGATTTGGCAACCGTCAGCAGCTACAAGATTTTAGGGCCACGAGGCGCAGGTTGTTTGTACGTGAAGGGCGGTGTCGATTTGGAGAGGATTTTGGAAGGTCAAATTGGCACGCAGAGGCTGTGGCCTGGCGTGGAAAACACGCCCGCGATTGTCGGTTTCACGAAGGCTTCGGAACTGATTTTTCAGGATTTTGAAACAAACGTTGCTAGAATCAAAAGGTTGCGGGACAAATTGGTTGATGGAATAATGAGCATTATTCCTGACGTTGAGCTTAACGGTCCAAGAGGTGAAAAAAGAGCTCCCGATAACGCAAACATAAGCTTCTTGAGATGCGAGGGAGAAGCACTCACGATCGAGTTGAGTCTAAGCGGAGTTTATGTTTCAAGCGGAAGCGCCTGTTCCAGAAGGCTGCTTCAGCCCAGCCACGTTCTCATCGCCATCGGAAGGAAGTTTGATCAAGCCCACGGCAGCATTTTGATGAAGGTTTCTCGTGTTCAGAGTGAAGAAGACATAAATTACGCTTTGGAAGTTATTCCCAAAGCGGTTGATCGCATCAGAGGGATTAGTGGTTCTACAGGAGTGTCATGAAATTGTCGCGTGCGCCGTTGCCGTATAACCCGAAGATTCTGGAGTTGTTCAGGAACCCGAAAAACCTTGGGAAGATGGAGGACGCCAGCGTTTCTGCTGTAGCTGGAAACCCGATGTGTGGGGACATGATAACATTCTATCTCAAGATCAGTGACACCGGTATAGTGGAGAAGGCGTCGTTTGAAAGCTACGGGTGTGCTGCAAACATCGCTACGTCGAGCATCGTCACCGAGATGATTAAGGGGATGAAGCTTGAGGATGCTTGGAACGTGTCTTACAAGAGTGTGGCAGAAGCCGTTGGCGGTCTGCCTAGCGTGAAGTTTCATTGCGGCATCTTGGCTGTTGGTGCGCTCAAGAGGGCGATCAGGAAGTATTTCGAAATCAGAGGAGCAACCCCGACGTGGTTGCAGAAGGAGCCAAGCTTTGAAGAGAAGCAAGCTTTGGAAGAGGAACAGTTGGCGAAGATGCTGGATAAACGAATGAAGCTTGCGGAAGGGAAATGATGTTCGATCCGGATGAGGTTCGAAAGGATTTTCCTATTCTTAAGCGAAAGATCAACAATTGTCCGCTGATCTATTTTGACAACGCAGCGACGACGCAGAAACCGATGCAAGTAATTAACGCTATCAAAGATTTCTATGAGAATCATAACGCCAATGTTCACAGGGCGGTGTACACGCTTTCACAAGAGGCATCAGAACTTTACGAGCAGGCCCATGAAGAGGTTTCCAAGTTTATCAACGCGAAAGGTATAGAGGAGACGATTTTCGTTAGAGGCACGACTGAAGCAATAAACCTTGTCGCATACTCGTGGGGTCTTCACAACCTGAAAGAGGATGATGAGGTCGTTGTTTCTCTGATGGAACATCACAGCAACATTGTACCCTGGGAACTCATCTCTAGAATGCGCGGGTTCAAGATCAGATATGTCAAAGTGGACAAAGACGGGCGACTCAACTACGGGTCTTTGGAAGAACTTGTTTCTAAGAAGACGAGGATGGTCTGTCTATCGCATGTTTCAAACGTCACCGGTGTAATCAATGACGTGAAGAAAGTTGCCAAGCTTGCACATGAATATGGAGCTTTGATGCTTGTGGACGGGGCGCAGTCGGTTCCTCACATGCCCGTGGACGTTAAGGATCTCGACATGGATTTTCTTGCTTTTTCAGGTCATAAGATGTTGGGGCCGACTGGCATCGGCGTGTTATATGGGAAGAGCGACGTTCTCAATAGGATGGAGCCTTTCCACGGAGGTGGCGCAATGATCAAGGACGTCTCGTTCAGCAATAAGACCAAGCGATGCTCCATCACTTGGAACGTGTTGCCTTGGAAGTTTGAGGCTGGAACGCCGAATGTTGATGGAGCCGTTGGTCTGATGGAAGCTGTGAAGTATCTTGGACGGCTTGGTATGCAGAACGTGAAGAAGCATGAAGAAAAGCTGACGAGTTACGCTCTGCCGCGCTTGAAAGAGTGCTCAGAAAAAGTTGAGATCTACGGTCCGATGGATCCGTCCGCGAAGTGTGGTATGATTCCTTTCAATGTAACAGGTCTGAGTTCACATGATGTTGCCCTGTTTCTTGACAGTTACGGGATTATGGTAAGGAGTGGATTCCATTGTGCGCAGCCGTTGCATGAAATTCTCGATTTGAACTCTTCGGCCAGAGTGAGCTTTTACGTATATAACACGATGAAGGAGATTGATAGGTTCGTAGAAGTGGTCAAGGAGATCGGTCGGTTCTGATGGCAACGGTTGATGATTACATTGCGAGAATAGAAGGAACCTGCGGCAAAGAAAAGGATGTTATAGTCACTTTTAAGTACGAAAAACGAGACGAAGCTGTCAAGAGAATCATGGAGAAGTCAAAGTTGAAAAAGTCTCTCGCAGGGATCATATTCGAGCTGGAATTCAAGAAGTATTCTTTTAGACTCTATTCAAGTGGAAAGATCGTCCTTAGAGGTTTGGAGAACAAAGAAGAACTAACCAGGCTTCTGTCAGGTCTTCTCCTTTGAAGATAATCTTGCTCAGAATGGGTGCATAGGTTGTCTAACCCGTCTACTTTCGCCTAAATTCCTGAACTATGTCCTTGGGCAGTTTTCTGGTTTCTTTGTCGATAAGAAACAGAAGTCCTAGGTATATTAGACCTCCAAGCGCGGTTTCGGCAAGTATCAAGGAGATTCTTGTCGGGTGCGGAATAATGTAGAGTATTGTTCCCATGGCGGCCGCTGACAGAAGGTATTTTCCAATGTTCCTCCAAGGAATTCGAACCATTACTGCTTTGCGGACAACGATGAATAAGATGAGAAACATGGCCGTTCGAACGACTGCGTTGATTACGCTGACGTCCAGTGCAGCTTGATAGGGCTGATTGCTGGCGAAATTTGTCAGCACGTAGTACGCTGTGGGGAGCGTGAACGCTGAATGGAGATATGGCAATGAGAATGCTATGAACATTTTACTTTTGACCAGTTTGCGCAGAGATAGTCTTGCTTCATCGTCAACGCTTTCGAACCCGTAGAGTATTGATAAGTAGAATGATGATATTACACTTACAAACGCATCGACTGCTAGTACCGCTAACACGGCGCCCGTGCCTGCATACTCGGGTTTCAAGAGAACTATGAAGGAATCTGCAAGGACGATGGCGCCGATGGTCATAGGTATGGCGAACATGAGCACCATTTTCATGCAACTTGTGGCGTCTTCGCAGTTTTTGTCAGCCATGAGCTTTGGATAAAGCGCATAGGACAGGAACGATGAGTAAGTGATCACGTTTACGACAACTGCACCGGCGCCAAGTATTCCCCGTGCTTCATCGCCCCCGATTGCAAATAGCATTATGAATATGACTGCTGCTAGCTGGTTGCCTATGACGTTGTAGATGTTTCCCAGTGATCCTTTGAGCCACTCGCGTATGTACTCAAACCTGATCTTCTGTTTCAGTTCCGCGGCGACTAGTCTGGAATAGTAGAGGATTTGAATCGCAAAACCTGTTAGGGTCGCGACGACTGCTCCCACGAGAAATTGCTGGAATACGATGATAAGTAAGTAGGCTATGGCGACTTTGGCGACTTGCTGTACGAGTAATCCGTAGCCTATGGCTTGTGGTTTCCTTGGCTGCAAACAAGGTTCAAGCACGCCGATGGAGTAGACTTCGATTATCTGAATCGAGACGAGGAGGTATGTTGGAAGATATGTGCTGCTGATGTGAAGAGCCGACATCACAGTGGGGATAAGTAATAGGTAGGTCGCGGCAGCTACTCCTGAGATGGCGAGGTTGCCGACGATTCCTGTTTTGGTGGCTCCTTGTTTGTCTCGTGTGACGTATCGCATGGCCCAGAATGGAAGTACGCCTGCCATTAGGACGAAGTAGTTGCTGACATCACTAATGTTGAACCATAAGCCGTACTCTTGTCCGTGAACAGGACCCGTGAGCGCCCGAGCTATTATGAATTGAAAGATCAGGCCTGTTAGGACGCTGGTTAGCTTTGCTGCAAAAATTATGAGGCCAGAATATTGCAGTCGTATATCTTTTACAGACAATCTATGCCCTGCTTTTTTACGACGCATATTTGCCGTGAGGCTATTTAACGTTGCTTCGCTATCTTACTCATATACAGCGGGTAGCGAGGTCCGCATGACTGCTTGTGAACTTGACGCATGTTAGACGTGGGGGTCAGCGAGCGAGAAGCCTGATTCTCATCTTGGTTCTGCTGATCCAATTGTAGACTGGAAAAAGCGGCTTCTTCATCGCCTGCGGAAATACATCTTTCAATTCTCTGTGAAGACCCAATCTAATAGCAATCTTGCCTTTTGACGTGAGGGGGACGTAGTATCGGGTCAATGTGAGCTTGTTGAAACCATTGCTAAGTTTGAAATTGTCTAATGACGGGTGGTTTCCCATTCTGCCATACATAATCCATTCCTCATGCAAATCCGTAATTGCCGCGATCGCTTTGGCGATTAAACTATTGTTCACGGCTTTGTCTCGGTGTTGCTGCATGGAAAGAATCTGAGATATGACGATTATCTTTTCGCCTTGAACAAGCTGAACGAACCCAATCAGTTCGTCGTCCAAGTATGCACCTATATATGTGCAGTTTTTCGCAGATTGAAGTCCTTTTTCGACATCCTTCAAAGAAATTCCGTAATGAGGAAAACCTCTGTCCTGACGAATAGGTGTTTCATTGAAGATTTTCCACATTCCTTCAGCCAGCTTGTCACTAGGTTCAACCAGTCGCGTTTTGATTCCACTCTTTTCTGATTTGCGAATCATGTTGCGTGTTTTTTTTCCAATGTTTTTCCACCATTCATCATAGGTTTTCAGGTTAAGAATTGCGATGTTGTCTTCTCCTCTTACCCAGATCCTAGATGGTTCTGTTGCGGGGCAGCACCATTTTCTTTCCAGAAACGTGAAGATGTCGATGTGTCTTCTTTGCAGTTCCTCCATCAGTTCCTCTGTTGGCAGGATGCTTTGCATATACTCTCTTGAGTCACTTGCAAGTGTAAAGAAGCCTTTTCTTCGGGCAACGAGGGTTTCAATTTCCGTCTTCATTCTCTAGGATCCTCTTAAGAACGTTGCCGCAGGGACCCCTGTGGTTCATTGTGCCTCTTTGAAATAGCCAAATTGGATGAAAATATATTACATCACCCGCGCGTATGCGTTCTTCAATCAGGTCCAGTGCCTCATCTGGCGGACGAACATAACATACGCTGTCTATGCCTATTGTAGGAAACTGATGAAAAGACTGTAATGGAAAGTCAGGTGGAATTTTCGGTTCCTTTGATCGCCATCTCCTCCACATCACTCTGGCCAGAACTCGCGCCGTTCCATGGATCGTGTAATAATTGATCTTCTTCCCAGTCTTGTCTTCGAGTTGTTTCAATTCTTTAACAGGATTGTTCACAACATGTAGGGCAACCTCATGCTTCGGGTTATCGATGATGGAAAGTAACTCTTCATCAGGAATTGTCTTAGGGGTAAAAAACCAATATGCTTTGACTTCTCTTCTGGCTTGATTAATCATTTTGGCAGCTATTTTCGAGTTCTTCAGATAGTCGTTACCCGCCCAGAGATCTAGTGTTGTATAAATAAAACTTCTAGTTCTCGAAGGATAAGGATAGTCAACATCGATTCTAATTCTTATCAAGGTAATTCCGTTTATGTCAAGCTTTTGTGACTATTCTTTTCCAGTCTCTTTATAGGTTTCCTTTTCAATGTGCGTTAGGCCAGAAATTTGCTGGAAAGCGAACATTACGTTGAAAAGAAATTGTTGGCGAGAGACGCTCACAAATCCTCCATTTGTTGGTAGACTAGCCTGGAAGCTCTTAATGCTTTCAATGGAAAATCTAAACCAACGTATCCTCGAACTTCCCTGAGCGCGGGCTTCCCACATCCAACATCAAGAAGGTTCTGGCAATCGTTTTTCGCCATTATTTCATTAAGAAGAGCAATCATTTCCTGTCTGCAACCCTCATCCCACATGTCATTTTTGAGCCCAATCTTCCAAAGTGTGTCCCAATACTTCTGTTCCTTTTTAGCCAATTACATACTTTAGAAGAATTCTCTTGATCAGCTGCGCCATTTTTCACGGACTCCAAAGCAATTGGCTAATTACAATATGCGGTTTTTCGCGCTATATAAACCATCCAGCGCGGGCGCTTGAATCGAGAAGAATTGTTCCTAATTCTAAATATTGATATAATGCTTATGCGAGTATGAAGTGAACTCGATTTGGCGTTGATGTGTTGATGAAAGTCACGATGA
>Ga0335070_10002991_pt1 | contig 19702 bp, 16 predicted proteins | sample Lox_Sample_13_FD_206722 | JGI IMG/M metagenome (GOLD analysis project Ga0335070, IMG submission 206722) | Soil microbial communities from Loxahatchee National Wildlife Refuge, Florida, United States - Lox_Sample_1.3 | ecosystem: Environmental > Terrestrial > Soil > Wetlands | place: USA... | reverse complement strand
AGGTTCCCGTCAATGGCTGATTGTATCCATTCGTAGCCTCCTCCCAAAACCTGCGGAAGGAAGAAAGCTACCCCTCCAAGCATAAGCCCTCCCAAGGCCGGCTTAAGGGATCTCGGGAAATTAAGTCTTTTGAAAAAACGGTCTCTCATTCCGTAAAAAATATGAATGTAAAAGAAACCAACCCCCGCAGATAAAACCCCAAATATTCCGTAAATCAGAAGTTCACTTGGAGAAACGATGGGAGCGAGGTGTGGAATACGGAAGAGAGTCTCCCATCCATTGACCAGAGTGAAAACGGTATAGGCCACAATCGATGAGACGATTGAAGGAATAATGGCCTCAAACTCGAACTCAGGTTCCCGGTAAAGGACCTCTGTTGCAAAGAGTGAGGCCCCTAATGGAGCCTTAAAAATTGCGCTGATGCCTCCCGCTGCACCTGCAAGCAACATTATCCGACGATCACGGCTATCCGCTTTCAGTAAGGAACCTAAAAAAGATGCGAAGCCCGACCCGATCTGGGCAATGGGCCCCTCCTTTCCCGCTGATCCTCCTGAGCCAATCGTGATAGCTGAAGCAATGGTTTTAATGATGGGCACCCTTGTCCGAACAATCCCCTTTTTCCTGTGAAAACTATCGATCATCGCGTCCGTTCCGTGTCCTTCAGCTTCGGGAGCGAAGCGAAAAACAATAAGTCCCGAGAGTAATCCTCCAAAGGCAGGGATCCATAGGATCATCCACCGGTCCAGCGGGACACCTAAAAGGGAAGTTCCCTGTAGTTCCTTCGGAAGGAGGAATGCCACAAGGTCCTTTATAAAGAACTGGGTTCCCTTCAGAATGAAAAAATTGAATACGAGGGCGCCAAAGCCAGATACAACACCGATCAGAGTTCCAAAAAAGATCCAGCGCCATATCCATTTCATTCGACCGGGTGAGAAGGTTTGAAGAAATTTATCAAGCATTGATGAGATCGCCTATTTTCTTAACCATCCGAATTTATTTCTTCTGCGCCAAGAGATAGTTTATCAGATTCCTCATGTCTGTGGATACCCAGTCTTTTTCCGCGAATGTTTTTCCGACGATCTTTCCCTCACGGTTAATAAAAAAAGTTTCGTGATGGCTCCGAACTTTATAAGCCTTAGCAGCCAGTCCTTTTTTGTCGATGAGAATGGGTATGGAGATATTGAATTTATTTTTATAATCCAACAGTTCTTTTTCTCTTCCTTCGACGGCTAGATGGAGGAAAACGATATCTTTACTCTTGATTTCTTCGTCCAATTTATCAAAAGAGGAGGCTTGTTTCTCGCAAACTGAGCACCAGACAGAAAAGAAATTCAGAACGACAATTTTTCCCCTCAGATCTTTTAGAGTTATCAGGCGGCCCGTTAAGTCCTTCAGTGCAAAATCTGGAGCAGTCATCGGAGTCTCCAATTTTTGAACCCCGGCTTCCAAAAACTGAGCGGTCGCAATCGAGACATCCCATATCAAGAGAAGGCTTAGAAAAAAGAAAATTATTGTAAAACGCTTCATCTCAACCATCCCTTCTAAAAACTTCATATTCTTAATAAGTCTGCAAATTCAACGAGTAGCTAAGGGTCTCAAAATTATGAATCCAATTTAAACACTGAAAAGTCATCATAGAAACAGTAAAAGAGACAAACTCTGAACTTGTTGACTGAAAATATAACTCCGCGAACGTGCAGGTGCCCGGTGACAACTTAATCCTTTTTACTTGGATGAAATGATCGTGTGGTCCCGTCGGTTCTTAGCCCAAGCCTCCTCATTATGGCTAGGATCTAAGGGCCTTTCCTTCCCGTAGCTGATGGTGGAAATTCGATCTGGGGAAATGCCAAGAGAGACGAGATACCTTTTTGCGCTGTTCGCGCGCCTCTCTCCAAGAGCAAGGTTGTATTCAGTGGTTCCCCTCTCGTCACAATGTCCTTCGACTTGGATTTTTACTTTGGGATATTTCTTCAGCAAAGCGGCATTCTCTTTAAGGATCTCCGCATCCTCTGGCCGGATATTGTACTTGTCAAAGTCAAAGTGGATGTCTTTAAGAAGCTTGCTCTCAAAAACCTCTCCTTCAATGCCCGGCTCCTTCTTTGCGACAAGACTTTTTTCAAATTCTTTCGCACCTTTTTCTTCCCTGGGCGTCATTACCTTCGTTCGCTCAACCTCACGCCCTGATCCCGCTTCTTCTTTTTTAACGGATGGTTCTTCCTTAACCACGGTTTTTTTTGCACATCCTGTTAAGATGACCCCAAGACAGAGAATACTGACTAATATGCCGAAATCTTTTCTAACCATGACTTCCCTCCTTCGATAAATGGTTTGGATTGCCTTATCTATGTAAATCGTCAATGCAGATAAGCATTCGTACAAATTTCAGGGTAGAAAGCGAAGGAGGCCGGCGTCAGAGAAGTGGATTTTTCCATGGAAATCACATTTGATTTCTTCATGGGAGGTGAAGACTGACCGGGCCTCCTTCAATACTCTCAACTTTCTTGTGTACTCTGAGTATTTCCCACTAAGCTCCCAACCGCTTTAGTCTTTCCGTTCTCCTGGTTCTCTGTCCTCGCAGGGGTAATGAGAAAGGTTGCGCCCACCAATTATTCTTGATCAAAAAAGAAAGTGGCTTTCAAGTTTTTGGCTTCCATGATCTCGACCAATTTCTGGATCGAATCATAAATTAAACGAAGCTCCGCTTTATTCAAGCTTCTTAATCCATAGATCATTTTCCCTTGGATCGGATTGGGTGCTCTTTTAATCAACCTTTTCCCTTTTAAGGTCAACAGGAGCTTGATAACCCTTCTATCTTTTTGATCCCTATCCCTTGCGACATAGCCTCTCTTTTCCAAGCGGTCGACCAAGCCCGTAATGGTGTTGGGACGCAAATACATTTTCTTACCCAGTTCTCCGAGAGGAAGTCCTTCCTCCTTGGAAATGGTGTCGAGGGCCCAGAGTTGGGGACCGGTAATCCCGAATTTATCCGAGACTTCCGACGAATAATTGTGAATGGCCTTAAAAATTCTACGGAGAGACTGCATGATCTCAGAGATGGCGATATCGGGGACGATCTTCATGGGATTTCCCGGGGTTTTCATAAACAGCTTCCTATACGAAATATTCATATACGAAATAAATACCTTTGTCAACAATAAAAATACAAATCAAGTTTTGCACCAATTTAGCTTTGATTCAAGATATCTCTGGGAAGCCATGGTCTTAACGAGGGAGGTTCACGAAACCGTCTTTGTCAGCCCCGATAAACTTGGGCTCCATTATGGCAGGAATTCTATCTCTGGAAGGACCCCAAAGAACATTTTTACCACCACTTCATTGGATAACGCTTGCCGGGCCGCATGTGGCTCCATACAATGGTCACAAGAAACAATGCAAGCACTCCAAGGCCCACCGGCTTCAATAGCACAAAGAACCCGGCATGATGTTGTACCATGAACAGTGCGTTGAATCCGCCCGGCGGGTGAATAGTTCGAGTTATCATCATAAGCGCAATGCTCAGCCCGAGGGCAACAGCAAAGACCCACAGGGCGTCTCCAAAAAGTTGATAACAAAGGATACCGATCAAAGCACCTCCAAGATGCCCACCGAACAGTGCGCGCGGCTGTGCAGCTTCTGTTTCAGTCAAAACGAAGAGGAATATGCTAGAACTCGCGAACGAAGCAAGGAGAAATTCGGGACGGTCATCGCCAATGAGCCAAAGAACAAGCCCCATGGCAGCGGCCATACCAATAGCCGACCAAATGAGACCGATAAAATTTCTCGGATATTTAGCGAAGGAATCCGTTTTGTCACATGAGGTTGTTCTTGTATTCATACTGTATCAGCGTCAAATGGAATTATCCCGGGAAAGATGAAGACATCTCCATTTCGCAAGGTTTTCCTCAGCCCGAAAATGAATGGCCTTCACTTTCTAAGTGAAGGCAGCAACCAGAATAACACTGATCAAGTGTAATTTCAATGTCATGTACTCGTCCACTACATATGAGACAGATTCGAAGAGTAGTCGGAGGTAACGATGCCATGGTCTTTGAGAAGTTGCAATGGCGTTTTGTAATTGAGAGCCTGGTGAGGCCTAATACAGTTATAAGCCTTTTCCCATTTCTGTAGTCTTGGGTTCAGATCAGTGACATTCCACGGGACTTCGTAGACTTGATAAAACTCCTCCGTATGGGTCCTCTGGGCTCTTTCGACCGATCCATTGAGCTTGGGACTCTTTGGGGGCAAAACAAACAACCGTATCTTTCTCCTTTGGCATTCCTCCTCAAAGTCTGAATAGAACTCCGACCCCCCATCCACCTGAAGCGCCTTCACCTTAAAGGGCATCCTTCGCTCTAACGTTTCGAGGAACTCTTTAGCCGTGGTCGAGGTCGCACGCCGCCTCACTTCCATCACATCCCACCGAGAAACAACGTCCCCTGGGACTCCGATTTGCACGTTGAACATGGAGCTGCAGTGAAGACTCACTAACCTAAGAATAGATCAATCCCTTCAGTTGTTGCCTCTCCAATCTGCTCTTTTGTAATCAACCCTTTTACGTTGCTTGCCGAAGTGGGTCCCGAGCTATCTGTGACCAAAGCAACTGAAACGTGTTGAAAGTGCATCTTATCGATGACTTCAAAAAGGGTGGCCTGATCCGTTACGGCAACGTAGTCCCTCTTTGCAATCTCGCCCAAGGTCACCGTTTCTTTAGATTCTATTAGCGTTTTCAGAAGAACGTCCTTCAATAAAACTCCAATGATAGTTCTGCCGTCGTCTCCCACCACAAGGATGGATAGGCCAGGTTGCTGGCTCATGATTTGCGCAAATTCATTGAGCTTTTTCGAAGCTGGAAGAGCCAAAAACTGCGTCTCCATAACATCATGCGCCCTTCTCAAATGATGCAGATTCGCCTGTAATACCTGAGGGATGATGTGGCCTCGCCGTGCGAGCTTCATGGTATAGATGCTCTCTTTTGAGAGCATTGTTCTTACCCCGTAACTAAGTGCGACGGTAATCGTCATGGGGATGATCACATTGTAGTTGAGGGTCATCTCAAAGATCATCACGATGGCCGTCACCGGTGCCCCGGTCGTCCCCCCCGCCATTCCCGCCATCCCAGCAACAGCAAATGCCGGGGGATCAATGGCCATTCCTGGAAAAATCTGCCGCAGGATAACCCCATAGACTCCTCCGAGTGTCGCGCCCAAATAGAGAGAAGGCGAGAAGATTCCGCCGGATGCGCCCGAACCCAGAGTTAGAGAGGTGGCAAACAATTTGAGCAGAAACAGAAAAAGGAGTAGATCCGGCTGGAGAAGCGTACCCGTAAGCACCTCCTGCACGGTGGCATAGCCAACACCTTCAATGTAGTAATGACCAAACCTGGCCATTAAGATGTATAGAATGATCCCGATTAGGAACATTCCGATCATATGGCGAAGATAGTAATTTCCTTTTATCCTCTTTTCGAAGAAATCCTCGAAGCCATAGATGGACTTTATGAATATCGTTGAGGCCACACCTAGTAACACCCCTAGGCCTACATAGGACAAAAGCAGAAGGGGATTATCCAGATGGAAATAAGGCCTTTCAAAACTTGGTATCACAAAAGATGGATGAGGACCGAAGAAAAGCTGACCGATGTAGGTAGCCGTGGCAGTAGTAATCACTACAGGAACGATTGTCTTCACACTGATCTCGTGAAGCATGAGTTCAACGGCAAAGAGGACACCGCCGACCGGCGTGTTAAACGTAGCCGCGATTCCACCTCCGGTGCCGGCTGCGATCAAGATAATTCGCTGATAGGTAGGCATGTGAAGGACTTGGCCGACCGTGGAGCCAAAAGAAGCTCCGATTTGGGCGATCGGCCCCTCACGGCCCACCGAACCCCCGCTGCCGATAGAAAGTGCCGAGGCCAGGGATTTAATGAGTGCAACCACAGGGCGAATCATACCCTTGTGGTAGTAGATTGTATCCATAACTTCTGGTACTCCGTGTCCTTTGGCCTCCGGCGCAAAGTTCTGGACGAGGAAGGCTACGCCGGCGGCCCCAATGACAGGCACAAAAATGACCAGGGATCCCCAGGGACTAAGAGGGGTGTGGACATTGGCGTCGTAGACTATAGAGAATTTTCCGAGAAACAACAGGTTATGGAAAATGGCAATCAGACCTCGAAAGGCAACCGCTCCAAGGCCGGCGACCACGCCGACCAGAATTGACAGGAGGAAAAAACTAAACGGCAGAAGACTCGGTCTTTGCCACGTTCTTTCATCCATCAGCGATCCCATAGTGTCTGAAGTTTGACGAGCGGTCCCTTTCCTTTAGGCTGGCGAGAATGGGCCGGCTCTTTCTCCCTTCGTTAGTACTACATTGGTCTAAGAGAACGGAATTTTAGTTTCTTCCTGGCAAAAGGATTCACAAAGAATTTTGGTATCTCCCTTGCTGAATTCCAATCAACATTATCGGAAATTATTGCGGGAAAATGAATAAGGCAATTCCCGTATTTGAAAACCGGGAAGACAGTATTTTGAGCCAATTTGGGATGAGAACAATTTTTCAGGAAGGGGGCCCGATTTCTAATCTCGGCAAGAGAAAGACCCTCATTTTTGAATCTCATCGGTTTGAGAAAGGATCTTCGAAACAAAGGCTTGTCTTTTTCTGAGAAAATTATATGATGATTTCTATTAACAAACCTGGAAAAGGGAATCAGAAATCAACCGGTATGATTCGATCGCTTCGGAAAAAAATCTTTATTGGATACGGCATTGCCCTGGCTTTGATGATCGTGGTCTTTGTTTGGGCCCTGGTTCATCTGCTTGGCCTGGGTGAAGCAAGCGATGCCATTCTGAGAGAAAACTACAAGAGCATTCTTGCCGCCGAAAATATGGTTTATGCCATCGAGCGACAGGACAGCGCAACATTGCTTCTGTTTCTTGGCTACGAGGAGCAGGGGCGGAAACAGTTTCGTGAGAATGAAAGCCTCTTCTTTCAGTGGTTAGCCCGGGCAAAGGACAATATTACCGTTGAAGGGGAGGAAAAGATTGTGAGCACCATCGAAAAGGATTACGCGACCTATCTGCATCACATCTCCGGACTTGGGCCCGTCTCTAAGTCTAATTTGCAGAAAAGTGCGCCGTTTTATCACGAAATGATCCTTCCCTCTTTCATTTCAGTACGGGATGCTTGCATTCGCCTCCGTGAGATCAACCAGGAGACGATGTTTAAGGCCAGTGAACGGGCTCGGCACGTGGCTAAGCGAGCGATCTGGTCCATGGTCATCATCGGAAGCGCGGCCGTGGGGATCGGACTGGCATTCAGTCTTCTGCTTTCAAATCTCCTCGTGAAACCGGTTCAGCAAATGATGGGAGCGACGCAAAAGATTTCTGAAGGAAATTATGACGTGGAAATTTCGAGGCGATCCTCCGACGAGTTGGGCGATTTAACGTCCCACTTTAACGAGATGGCTAAAAAGCTGAAAGCCTTTCACGACCTGAATATCGACCAAATCGTGGCAGAGAAACGGAAGAGTGATGCGATTATTCGAAGTATCGATGACGGAATTGTGGTTATCGATAAAGAGCTCAAGATAACCGGAATGAATCCAACGGCTGTAAAGGCACTTAATCTTGAACGGGAGGAGGTACAGAACAAGCATTTTCTTGAGGTGGTCAAAGATGAAAGGTTGTTCAATTATGTGAAGCAATCCGTTGAAACGGGCCAACCTCCTTCCATCGATGAGAGGAAAACGATTTTCACAATGAAAGAGGGAGACAAACAACGATACTACCAATTTTCGATTACCCCGGTCCATGGAAAATCTGGGGCTTTGTTGGGGGTTGTCTTGCTTTTGCGTGATGTGACGCGATTGACCGAACTGGACCGCCTTAAGAGCGAGTTTGTCATGATTGCCTCGCATGAATTGCGAACCCCTTTAACGAGTATTGGCATGAGCATCAAGCTCCTTCTCGAAAAAACCATGGAGAAACTCGACGGGAAAGAGCAGCAGCTCCTTTTGGCCGCCCATGAGGATCTGCAAAGGCTTAAGAACCTGGTTAGTAACTTATTGGATCTTTCGAAGATTGAGGCAGGAAAAATGGCGATGGAGTTTGAAACCATTTCCGTTTCTAGCCTCTGGCAGAACGCGGCAGGAGTTTTAAGGACCCAAATCGATGCAAAAGGAGTGAACGTTGTTCTGGATTTTCCCCCCCGTCTCCCCGACGTCAAAGCGGATGCCAACAAGATCATCTGGGTGTTAACCAACCTGATCTCCAACGCCCTGCGTTACACGAACAGCGGAGGTCAGATTCGCCTCTCTGCCGAGCGAATGGGCTCCTGCATTCATGTCTCCGTTACCGACAACGGGCCGGGGATTCCGTTCGAGGTTCAATCCAAGATCTTTGATAAATTTGTTCAGATAAAAAACGACAAGGTTCTCGGGGGAAGTGGACTGGGATTAACCATTTGCAAGGAGATTGTTCGTGCCCACGGGGGAACCATATGGGTTGATTCCGCTCCTGGGGAAGGGAGCACGTTTACCTTTACGCTCCCTATCGTTGAGAAATCCTGAACGGGGTGAACCATGATCAGCAAACCTATCTTGATCGTAGATGATGAAAAAAATATTCGCCTGACTCTTTCACAAGCCCTGGAGACCCTGGGTGCGGAGATCGATACGGCAGCAACCGGAGAAGAGGCCTTAACAAAACTCAAAGAGAAGGAGTTTGGTTTAATCCTTTTGGACATCAGAATGCCGGGAATGGATGGGATGGAGGTCCTTCACCGGCTTCGCGAGATCCGGCCCGACATCCGTATTATCATGATAACGGCCTACGGGACAATTGAATCAGCAGTCGAAGCGATGAAACTTGGTGCGGTGGACTTCCTCCAGAAACCATTCGACCCCGAAGAGATTCGGGAATTAGTGTCACGCGTCATGGATAGAGATAAACTCGACGAGCGTAAAGTCGTAGATTATGCATCCCACCTCGAGCTTGCAAAGAAATGCATCGGAGATCGTCATTTTGCTGCAGCCCTCGAACACGTGCGGAAGGCCATTTTTGTTGAACCCGGACGACCGGAAGCCTTTAACCTTCTGGGGGCATTGACGGAGATTCAAGGGGATAGATCCGAAGCCCAGAAGAACTACCGGGCAGCCCTTTCGCTTGACCCCTCCTATGAACCCGCCATCCAAAACCTCCATCGATCCACTACCGGAAAATGGAGACAGGCAGGAGGGATTCTCCTCGATGTGCCCAAAAACAAAGAAAAATAAATGATCATTTCACAGACCATATTTTGACCCATCTTGCCGCGGCAAGGGCCGAAAGATTGGACACCACTCCCAAAAGGCGGCGTTGATCAAGCAGGAGATTCTTAAAATCGTACTCGATGCCGATCACTCCGATCGTCTCTTCAAGAGATTTCATTGGTATGAAAAAGGCTTTAATGTCTGGTAACGTTTGCGTGCCCGCGCCCGCAGGTTCGCCGTGAGCGTAGGTCCACTCCGCAACGGCTATCTCATTCGTTGTAAGATTAATTTCAGAGTTACTTCGACCCCAGACCTGCAGTCTCCCACCCTGACCGCTGAAGAGGACAAAAGAGGGGGCATCCACGATCTTTGAGAGATACTTGATTGCAATATGGCTGATGTGATCAAGAACCGTCGTACGAAACAGCGTCAACACATTCTTCCATTCGCTTGAATTCTGGACCAGTCCCCCCACAAATTGCTCCACGGGGGGAAGCATCAAAAATTCTTTGCTCATCTCTTCAATGAGGGTGATACGTCTGACGCGAAGCTGCAAAAGAATATTTTGTCGTTTTGTTATTTTGACAAGTTGCCCAATGATAATGGAGGTGAGGAAAAAGACTACGATATTGATGATGTCATGGGGATGGTGCATGCTGAAACTGTATCTTGGCTCGGTGAAAAAAAAATCGAAGGTAAGCAAACTGAGGACGGATGAAAATAAAGAAGGCCCGGTGCCGAAAAGGAGGGCGCTGGCGATCGTCGCAATCAAGTAGATGTAGACCAGAGATATGGGATTGACGAAAGTTTGAAGGAAAAGGTTCAACAGGGTGACGCCGGCCACCATCAGAATGGGGAAGAGGTAGTCCTTAGGATGGAGTGTTACACGTTCGGGCTTTACTCCTACTTCTGCCTCTCTTTTTTCGACCGTGGGCGTGATGAGGTGCAGTTCAAACTCGCTCGGGGTGTGAAGCAATCGGGATGCTGGTGAGCCCTTCCAGAATCCTAATAACATGGAGTGGAGTGGCTTACCGATCACGATATGGTTGATATTATTCTCGCGGGCAAAACGAAGAATCTCGGTTGCCACATCGGTTCCGGAGAGGGTTACAATTTTTGCCCCTAATTCCCCGGCAAGGTTCAACGCGTCAGCAATATAAGCCTTGTCTCTATCCGACATCTCCTTCAGGGCCGGTGTCGAGACATAGGCAGCATACCACTCCGCATGGGCATCTTTAGCAATGGTATATCCTTTGCGGAGAAGTTGCTTTGCATATGGACTCGGGGCAATACAGACCATCAACCTTTCGCCCGCCGGCCAGGGACCGGAAATCGCCTTGGCCCTCATATAGTTCAAGAGTTCTGTATCCATTTTGCGGGCGGCGTGGGTGAGCGTCAGCTCCCGAAGGGCGACGAGATTGCCTCGTTGGAAAAAGTTCTGCATTGCCCGCTCGGCCTGCCGGGGAATATATACCTTTCCTTCTTTCAGCCGCTCAAAGAGCTCTTCCAGGGGGATATCAATCACCTGAACTTCGTCCGCCCGATCCAGAAATGTATCGGGGAGCGTCTCTTGCATGCGTATCCCCGTGATCTTCTCAACAACGTCGTTCAGGCTTTCAAAGTGTTGAACATTCATCGTGGTGTAAACATCAATGCCGCTGTCGAGCAGTTCTTCGACATCCAGGTACCGTTTGGGATGCCGGCTGTCAGGGGCATTCGTATGTGCGAGTTCGTCGACCAGGACTACGGCAGGGCGTCGCCTCATGATGGCATCCAAGTCCAATTCCTCAAGGATAATCCCTTGATATTCCACACGCCGCCGGGGAATGACTTCCAGCCCTGTGAGTAATGCGCCCGTTTCAGATCGACCATGGGTCTCCACAATGCCAACCACAACATCCTCGCCGCGTTTCTTTAAGACATGCGCTTCATTGAGCATGGCATATGTTTTCCCGACGCCAGGGGCGTATCCGAGGAATATCTTCAGCCTTCCCCTTTTGGCTTCCTCACGTTGAACTTCCTTTAGGAGGGCCTCCGGATCGGGCCTCGTAGAATCTTTCCGGCCATCTTCACCTCTCATTTTCTGGGATCACCTCCCCCCCTTTAACCGGCTGTGGCAAATGGGATAATTTGTAAATCCGAAGCACGAAATTCGAAATTCTAAACAATTTCAAATGGCTAAATTCCAAATGTTCAAAACGAATAAAAGTTTAGGAAATTTGGATTTTGATCATTTGAATTTGTTTCGAGCTTCGATATTCGGATTTCGTATTTTCCTATCAGTCATTAGAAATCATTCTGTTAACTACCGAACAAACTCGTCCCTTATTTACCTTCCTTTGATGCCCCATCCAGCGCCAAATTCAGTTCAAGGACATTGACTCTCGGTTCACCCAAGACGCCGAATTGTCTTCTCTCAGTATGCTCTTGTACAAGTTGTTTGATTTTTTCTTCGTTCATCCGTCGCTCGTGAGCAACCCGTGAAACCTGAAACTCGGCCGCCGCCGGGCTGATGTGCGGATCGAGCCCGGACCCGGAAGAAGTGACCAGGTCGATCGGGATCGCAACGTTGGAATTTTCGGCGAGCAATCTCTTTGAACGCTCTTTCACCTGCTCTTCAATAAGCTGCCTACTTGTCGGCCCAAGATTCGTGCCGCCCGAAGCAGTCGCATCGTAACCGGAACCGGCTGCAGAAGGCCGCGAGTGAAAATAACCTGCACCGCTGAAGGGCTGCCCGATTAAGCGGGATCCAATTATCTTGCCTTCTCTCTCAACCAGGCTTCCCATCGCTTTCTCTTTAAAGAATACCATCGATAAACCCGTCATGACTAGGGGATAAATGATTCCGACGAGTACGATCAGAACGACCGTCAAGGTTACCGCGGGGTAGATATGTTTGGACAGGTTCATATTCAGCTCCTCCACTATACAAGGCCAAAGAATGCGATGACCATATCGATCATCTTAATCCCTACGAAGGGGATGATGATCCCTCCAAGCCCATAGATAAAAAGGTTGCGCCGGAGCACCACCGCCGCCCCCAGGGGGCGATATTTGATGCCCCGTAACGCCAGAGGAATCAACGCAACAATGATCAGTGCGTTGAAGATCACTGCTGACAGAATCGCCGATTCCGGCGTGGCTAACTGCATGATGTTGAGTGCGGAGAGAGGGCCGCTCTTCGCTCCCAGGGCCATGTACAGTGTCGAAAACATGGCCGGAATGATGGCAAAGTACTTCGATACGTCGTTAGCAATTGAGAAGGTCGTGAGAGCACCACGTGTCATTAGAAGCTGCTTGCCAATCTCAACGATCTCAATCAGTTTTGTGGGATTCGAGTCGAGGTCGACCATGTTTCCGGCCTCTTTGGCCGCCATTGTTCCGGTATTCATCGCTACACCGACATCGGCCTGAGCGAGAGCCGGAGCATCATTGGTGCCATCGCCGGTCATCGCCACAAGCTTCCCTTGAGCCTGTTCGCGACGGATGAGATCCATTTTATCCTGTGGCTTTGCCTCTGCGAGAAAATCATCCACCCCGGCTTCACCGGCAATGGCTGCTGCGGTCAACGGATTATCCCCCGTAATCATAATGGTTTTAATCCCCATGTTTCTGAGTTGCCCGAACCGCTCTCGCATCCCTCCCTTTACAATATCCTTGAGATGAATAACTCCCAGCACGCGATTTCCATCAGCGACAACCAGGGGGGTTCCACCGGATTTTGAAATGCGCCCAACAATTCCTCCAAGTTCAGGCGGTTCAATGCCTCCTTGAGAACTGACGAAAGAGAGGATGGCATCGGAGGCGCCTTTCCTGATGGAGTGCCCTCCGATATCCACTCCCGACATCCGGGTATGTGCGGTGAAGGGGATGAATTGGGCCTCTTTGGATGATAGCTCCCGCCCTCGCAGACCGTACTTTGTCTTCGCCAATACGACGATTGAGCGGCCCTCCGGAGTTTCATCCGACAGGCTCGACAGTTGAGTAGCGTCTGCCATTTCTTTCTCTGTCACTCCGGGAAGGGGTATAAATTCGGTGGCCTGTCGGTTTCCAAGCGTAATGGTACCCGTTTTATCCAAAAGCAAAGTGTTGACGTCGCCCGCGGCCTCAACGGACCGGCCTGACATAGCGAGCACCTTGTGTTGAATCAGTCGATCCATCCCTGCGATGCCGATGGCTGAAAGCAACCCGCCTATTGTCGTGGGGATCAAGCAAACAAGTAACGCCACGAGGACGGTCATCGAAGGCGGTGCCGCCTCAACGAAAATACGAGCGGCATTGGACGAACGAACACTGTAAATGGCATACGGCAGCAGTGTCGCGACGGCGAAGAGAAAAATGATCGTCAGTCCGGCCAGCAATATATTGAGTGCGATTTCGTTGGGCGTCTTTTGCCGTTCTGCGCCCTCGACGAGTGCGATCATACGATCCAGGAAGGTGTCTCCGGGATTCGATCGGATCCGGACTTTGATCCAATCTGAAATGACAGTCGTTCCGCCCGTGACCGCCGAGCGATCTCCCCCTGCTTCTCGAATGACAGGCGCGCTTTCGCCGGTGATGGCCGACTCATCTACGGATGCAACACCTTCAATGACGTCGCCGTCCCCGGGGATGACTTGTCCAGCTTGGACCAGCACAACATCGCCCTTTCGCAGCTTCGTTGCAGGAACGCTTTCAATCTTAACCTGTCCTACCCCCTGACCCATGTCTCCAATGATCAGATTCGCCAGGGTTTCAGTCTTCGCTTTGCGGAGCGTATCGGCCTGCGCTTTTCCGCGACCTTCGGCCATAGCTTCCGCAAAATTGGCAAAAAGCACGGTGAACCAGAGCCAGAGCGTTATCTGCATAGTGAAAAGCAGGTCATCGGTTTGGCCGAGAATAAGGTCCCGGAGAATGAGGAGCGTGGTGAGGATACTCCCTATCTCCACGACAAACATGACTGGGTTACGCGCAACCTGCCGCGGGTCTAACTTTCTAACGGCGTCCTTAATAGCCCGCCTCACAATTGTCCGATCGAAAAGAGGTCTCTTCTGTGCCTTTCTTGCCATAATGTTTTCTCTCGATTCCTCGAACGTTCAATTCTGAGAATTTATCTCCAATCCAGCCAAGCACGGGACTCAAACTCTAAGCCCAAAACCCTAAACCCAAAATAAACCCAAAATCCAAATGTTCAATCCCCCAGTCTTGGGTTCAGAGTTTTCAATTTCTGAGTCATTTTTTGAGTTTTGAGTTTCCTCCATTTTGAGTTTGCTTAGAGTTTTGGGTTTTGAATTTAGGGTTTAAAACATCACTCCTGATTCCATCAGGAAATGCTCCACGATCGGCCCAAGGGAAAGCATCGGAAAAAAAGTCAGGGCGCCGACGATCAGGATTACCCCGACCAGCAACACCACAAACAGCGGGGTGTGAACAGGAAAGGTGCCTGCTGAAAGAGGGACGATTTTCTTGGCCGCCAGATTGCCCGCAATGGCCATCATCGGGATGATCATCAGGAATCGTCCGATGAGCATCGCAAACCCCAGGGTGATGTTATACCAGGGGGTGTTTGCATTGAGGCCTGCAAAAGCTGACCCATTATTGCCGGTGCCCGAAGTGAAGGCGTAAACGATCTCTGAAAGACCATGGGGCCCGGCGTTATTGACCTTCGATGCCCCATAGGAAGCCACACTTGACCACGCTGAAAAGATCAGGATCGAAAAGGCAAAGACAAGAACATAGAGCATGGCCATCTTCACGTCTTTCGCCTCTATTTTCTTCCCCAGGTACTCCGGTGTCCGTCCCACCATCAGTCCCGCGATAAAGACCGTTAGGACGATCATCACCAGCATGCCATACAGTCCGGCGCCGACGCCCCCAAAAATAATTTCGCCAAGCATGATGTTCAGCAGCGGTACCATCCCGCCCAGCGGGGTAAACGAGTCATGCATGGAGTTGACTGCACCGCATGAAGCGTCCGTGGTCATGGTTGCCCAAAGTGCCGAGTTCATGATACCAAAACGCACCTCTTTCCCTTCCATGTTCCCGCCAGCCTGCTGTGAACCATCCGTTTCGATTGCCGCTTGCGTCACCCCGTGCTGGTTAAACATGGGATTACCACGAGCCTCAAAGTAATAGACGGTGAAAAAACCAGCCAGGAAAAGAATCGCCATCACGGAAAAGACGGCCCAGCCATGCTTCTGATTGCCGGTCATCCGGCCAAGCGTATAAGTTAAGCCCGATGAAATGGCGAAGACGGCGATCATCTCCAGAAAATTCGAGAGCGGTGTCGGGTTCTCAAAAGGATGGGCAGAGTTGGCATTGAAGAAGCCTCCGCCGTTTGTGCCTAACTCCTTAATGATCTCTTGCGACGCAACCGGGCCCTGAGCGATGGTCTGAACCGTTACGGTTTCAATAGTCTTTCGGCCACGATCATCTGTTTTTTCAACCTGCTGCGGCTCCACGAGTTTGGCCTGGGTGTAAGGGCTAAAGTTCTGGATCACGCCCTGAGACACCAAGACGAGCGTCCCGATGACACAGATTGGAAGCAGTAAGTAGAGTGTCGCCCGGGTAAGGTCGACCCAGAAATTGCCGATTCCCTGCGCTTCACGCCGTACAATCCCCCGGATGAAGGCGATGGCAAGCACAATGCCGGTCGCCGCTGACATGAAATTGTGAAAGGCCAGACCTGCCATCTGCACCAGGTAGCTCATCGTGGATTCGCCCGAGTAAGCCTGCCAATTCGTATTGGTCGTGAAACTCGACGCCGTATTGAATGCTAGATCGGGCGCCACGCCGGGAAATCTTTGCGGATTGAGGGGGAGATAATACTGAAGCCGCTGGAGTCCATAAAGAACGAGCAAGCCTACCAGGCTGAACATCAGCATGGCCGCCGTATAAGCTGTCCAGTGCTGTTCCTCATGCTCGCTTATGTGGCATCCCCGGTAAATCAACCGCTCCACAGGTCCCAGAACACGGGTCAGAAAGACCCTTTCTCCGGAAAAAACCCTCGTCATGTAAACCCCGAGCGGCTTGGTCACCGCAAGCAAGACCAAAAGGTATATTCCAAGCTGTAATAATCCGCTGAGCGTCATCTTATCCTCCCCACACGTAACTCTCTCAGAACTTCTCCGGCTTGAGGAGTGCATATGTGAGATAGACAAGCAACCCCAGGCCAATGAACCCGCTGATGACGTATTCCCAATTCATGGTCTTATCCCTTGCTGAACAAGAAGTGTGTAGAGAAAGATAGCCTTTCTTCACCAGTGTCAGAGCCGGTTGCAGAAACGGACATACCAGAATGACACTCCAAAAAAAACCAAAACCAACACAATAAAGATGAAGTCCGGCATTTCAATTATCTCCCGTGACATTGAAACTGGATTGAATCAGACGCAACCGCTTCGATTCATGAGATGCTTCCACTTTCTGGCAAGCCAACCCGTTGGCCCCCAGCCTCGACACTTCAAACTTTAAACTTCTGTCATCCCCGTATCTCCCCATCTCCCTGATCCTTGCACCGCTCCCAATCACTCCCATCCTCTCTTTATGACATACACCTCAATCCAAGGTTCTTTGTTGTAGGCGCTGTTGACCATTCCATAAACGGTAATAGAATCATTTATACTAAATTGATAAACACCCTCTTCCTTCGCTTCCTTCTTGCTCATGAATAAATGATCAAACAGGGGTTCATTTATTTCTTTCCCGCTCTGTGCGATGAGCCCAATGTAATAGGTAGAAAGGAATTTGGGACCGTTCGGGCTGTCCAGAAATTTATTTCCGAAACCGCCAAACCTGCAATGCAATTTTATTTGCTGCCCCACAAAATCGCTCGGTGATGCTTCCAATTTCCTGGCCAGGACAAGGAGCTCTTCCGTCAATTCAGGTGTTGAGGCGATTTCGGGCCTCGCGTGACTTTCAAGGAACGCCAGCCTCTCCTTCAAGGCCCTATTTTCCTCCTGAAGCTGGGTAAAGTCTTTATTCTCTCTGGCGCACCCGGATGCAAGGCTCACCGTCAATAGGAGGGCAACCGCTGCCGTAAGACTCTTCATAGGACCTCGACGGTCCTGCACATGCTCCTCTGGGTTTGTATCGCCCGATGGATCAAGATGATTTTGAAGGGCTGATTTCATCGGAAGCCTCCCAATCAAAAAAAACCTTCATCACTTCTTGGGGTGTCTCGGCTGACCTAAGACTCTGGAGAAGATGCCTGTTTTGACCCGCCCGGCTGGCAAGGCCCAGAATCTGCACCTGAGTATCCGGAGCCTGGACAGGAGAAAGGATCAGAAAAACAAGTTCCGTAGGTTTTTCCGTAGCCACATCGCAGACCCCTTGTTTTGTTAAACCAATGGCCACGACTGAGCGGCTCAAGCGATCCAACCGGACATGAGGAAGAGCCACCCCCTCATTGAAAAAGGTCGAACCCCGTTCCTCCCTCTTCATCATCGACTCAAATAATGCGCGAACATCGTCTACCCCGTCCTCTTTTCCGATGGCCGCCGCCAATGTTCGAAGAACCATCTCTTTGCTGACAGGCTGATTCCAGAGGACAATACGTCGGGGGGACAGCAGATGACTTAACCTCAGCTGTTCCGGCGGTTGAGCCGCAGTTTGAGGCGGTGTAATCGTGGGTGCCCTTTCTTCCAAAACTTCCAAAGACGCCCTCCCGGAAGGAAATCTTTCTTCGCGGGTGTCGAGAATGATAACAGTAATCCCTCTGGCATTCTCGATAAGATTCTCAACGATATCTTTATTCTTTCCAAACCTCTTCCAGAATGGTTTCCGGAAGGATCTCCCAATGACGATATGCCCCACACGATACTCCTTCGCGAACCACAGGAGCGTGTCGGCAATATCTTCTCCCTTGTAAGTGAAAACCATCGCGCCGAGCTGCTTGGCGAGGCTTAACGTGTGAGAGATGAAACGCTGGGTCTGGGCATCGATGACCGCAGCCTCCTCGGAAGGGGTTTGGACATAAACCGCATACCAGTTCCGGTTCAGTTTACCCGCCAGGCGCGAGGCATAGCGCAGCAGTTTCTCACTGTTCGGGCCTCGCGAACTCAGACAGACCATCACCTGGTCCGGGGTGGTCCCAATTTCTTCCTCAGGAGCTTCACGCCTTCTCAAGTCAATCTGCGAGGCAAGTTCCCTGAGAGTGAGTTCACGGAGCTTCTCCAGATTCGAGATTCTAAAGAAATTGATGAGAGCCGTCTCGATCCGCTCCTCTGGATAAATCTTGCCTTCTCTCAGACGCTTCTGTAAGTCTTCCGTGCTGACGTCTACGTCGACGATCTGGTCTGCCTCGGCCAGGACAAAATCCGGGAGGCGTTCCCGCACCTTCACACCCACTGCGTTTTCAACCATGTTGTAAAGGCTCTCTAAATGCTGGACGTTCATCGTCGTAATGACGTGTATTCCCGCTGCCAGAATGTCCTGGACATCCTGGTATCTTTTTGGGTTCAGACTTGCCGGAACATTCGTATGAGCGAGTTCGTCAATCAGGGCGACTTGAGGTTTCCGAGCCAAGATTGCCTCAACGTCCATTTCTTCCACAATCACACCGAAATACTCCTGCCGCTGTCGTGGAATGACTTCCAGTCCTTCAGCAAGTGCTGCGATATCCGAACGACCATGCGTTTCGAGTAATCCGATCACTACGTCTATCCCTTCGTCCTTAAGCCGATGGCCTTCCTGAAGCATTTGATAAGTCTTCCCTACCCCCGCACAGTAGCCGAGGTAGACCTTCAGCTTTCCGCGTTGACTGCGGCGAATCATCCTGAGAAAAGATTGAGCTCTGTCTTCAGCCACGACTTTCTCCGTTCGGAATTCGGTCAGCCCTTCTCAGGGTAAAATAAAATTTGGTTCCCACCCCCTCGGTGCTTTCGACTCCCACCTTCCCGCCGTGAGCCTCCACAATCTCTTTAACAATAGAAAGACCTAACCCTGCTCCTGTCTCTGTCCCCTGCTCAGGGACACGGAAAAACTGTTCGAAGACCTTCGCAAGATATTTTTTTGGAATGCCCTTGCCCGTGTCCGACACAGAGAATTGGACCTGTTTCTCGTCAGCCCTAGCAGAAAGGAGAATTTTGCCTCCCGGCGGGGTGTAATTGAGCGCGTTCGAGAGCAGATTGCCAAAGACATGGTTGATCCGGGTCATGTCGGCCCAAACTTTGGGCAAATCATTCGGCAATTCAATGCTGAGAGACACTCCCTGGTCCCGGGCAGACCTCCGGAAAGGTTCTACAGCTTCCGAGACGACTGAGTGAGCTGAGACAGCCTGGAGCTCCATCGGAGCCCTCCCGGATTCAATCCGGCTGATATCCAGCAGGTTATTCAGAATATTGTGCAATCGATCACTGTCCTCTTTGGCCGCAACGAGAAGCTCTGCCTGCTTGTCAGTGAGCGGTCCTATCTTCTCTTCCAGCAGCAGGTGGATGGCCATGCGAATGGAGGTGAGCGGTGTCTTCAGTTGATGGGAGA
>Ga0335070_10002990_pt1 | contig 19704 bp, 20 predicted proteins | sample Lox_Sample_13_FD_206722 | JGI IMG/M metagenome (GOLD analysis project Ga0335070, IMG submission 206722) | Soil microbial communities from Loxahatchee National Wildlife Refuge, Florida, United States - Lox_Sample_1.3 | ecosystem: Environmental > Terrestrial > Soil > Wetlands | place: USA... | reverse complement strand
TGGCACCGTCGTAATTGCAGACGATGGTACCGGCGCCGATGTTGACGCCAGAACCAACGATGGCGTCGCCGACATAGCTGAGATGGTTGATCTTGGATCCCTTGGCCACCTCGGCTTTTTTGAGTTCGACGAAATTGCCGATATGAACGTCTTCGCCGATTTTGGTTCCGCCCGGCCGAATTCGCGCGAAGGGGCCGATGCGACTGCCTGCACCGATGCTGGCGTTCTCGATGACGCTGTTGGCGAAGATTTCCACCCCATCGCCGATCTCGCTGTCCTTAATATAGACATTCGGCCCGATCCGGACATTGCTGCCAATGCGCAGTTGCCCTTCAAGCACGACGTTGACATCGATTTCCACATCTTGACCGAGCTCCAGAATTTCTCCGCGCAGGTCGAAGCGGGCCGGATCGCGGAGGGTCGCGCCCTGTTCCATCAGGGCATCGCCCTGGTCTACCTGATATAGTCGTTCCAGATGAGCCAACTGGGCGCGGTCGTTGACGCCCAACACTTCTTTTGCATCGCCCGGCTGACTGGTGTCGACGTACACGCCATCGGCCACCGCCATGGCGATGATATCGGTCAAGTAATATTCGCCCTGGGCGTTTTGGTTAGTGAGACGTGTCAGCCAGCCTTTCAGCCGACTACCCTTGACCGCCAGAATGCCGGTGTTCACTTCGCGAATTGCCCGCTGCTCCGGGGTCGCGTCCTTTTCCTCAACAATGCGCATCACGTGGCCTTCGTTATCCCGGACGATCCGCCCGTAACCCGCCGGATTTTCCAGGGTGACGGTGAGCAGTCCCAGACTTTTTTCGCCTGCGTGACGGATGAGCTTTTGCGCGGTTTCCAGCTGCAGCAGGGGAACGTCGCCGTAAAGAATCAGAACGACCCCATCGGCTTTGACCCAGTCCGCCACCTGCATCACGGCATGCCCGGTGCCGAGCCGCTGTTTCTGTTCGGTCCATCGAGCGCTCAGGTGCCCGAGCACTGCCAGCACCTCTTCTCCGCCATGTCCGTAGATCACGTTGATGTCGTTCTCGCCCAGTTGGGAGGCCAGTCGATGGACATGCGCGAGCAGCGGCATGCCGCCCAGCTTGTGAAGGACCTTGGGATAGGCCGACCGCATCCGCTTTCCTTGACCCGCCGCCAGTATGATGGTTTGCAATGGCATGATTGTGGGTATTTGCTGACTAATAAAATATAAGCTTAGCAAACAAAAAACCCAGCCCCTATGGAAATGGACTATTCCATAGCCGGGCTGGGTGTTCGTCGGGACGAGATTCGCTCAGCGATGCTTGCGCCAACGCTCCAGGGTTTGCAGCTGCACCACAGCCTCCAGCAACTCAGCTTGCGCCCTGGCCAGGTCGTATTTGCCCGATGTGTCCGCCAGCATTTCCTCGGCGCGTTGCTTGGCTTCCTTAGCCGCGGCCTCGTCGATATCCTTGGCCCGCACCGCCTTATCGGCCAGAACCGTTACCAGATGCGGCTGTACCTCCAAAATCCCGCCCGAAACATAAAACGGCAGGGTCTCTTTATCGTCGATCTTGACCTGCACCTCTCCCGGCCGCAAGCGTGTGAGCAGGGGCGCATGGCGCGCCGCGATGCCCACATCGCCCTCCGAAGCCGGCGCGATGACCATTTCCGCGAGCCCGGAGTAGATCTCCTGCTCCGCGCTCACGATGTCGACGTGGATCGTCATAGCCATGGTTCAGGCTCTCCGGCTTATTAAGCGGCCAAACGCTTGGCTTTTTCCAAAACTTCGTCGATGGTTCCGACCATGTAGAAGGCCTGTTCGGGAATATCGTCGAACTCGCCTTCGGTAATGCCTTTGAAGCCCGCGATGGTGTCTTTCAGCGAGACATATTTGCCGGGAGAGCCGGTGAAAACCTCGGCGACGAAGAACGGCTGCGACAGGAAGCGCTGAATCTTGCGGGCTCGGGACACAGTCAGCTTATCCTCTTCGGACAACTCGTCCATGCCCAGAATGGCGATGATGTCGCGCAATTCCTTGTAACGCTGAAGGGTACCCTGAACTTTGCGGGTGACGTTGTAATGTTCCTGACCGATCACCAGCGGGTCGAGCTGGCGGCTGGTGGAATCGAGCGGATCGACCGCCGGGTAGATGCCCAGCTCGGCGATCTGACGAGACAACACCACGGTCGCGTCCAGGTGGGCAAAGGTGGTTGCCGGGGACGGGTCGGTCAAGTCGTCGGCAGGGACGTAGACGGCCTGAATCGAGGTGATGGAACCGGTCTTGGTGGAGGTGATGCGTTCCTGCAAGACGCCCATTTCCTCCGCCAGGTTCGGCTGATAGCCCACCGCGGAGGGCATGCGGCCGAGCAGCGCGGAGACTTCGGTGCCGGCCAGGGTGTAACGGTAGATGTTGTCGATGAACAGCAGAACGTCGCGGCCTTCCTCGCGGAAGAATTCGGCCATGGTCAGGCCGGTCAGCGCCACGCGCAGACGGTTGCCCGGTGGCTCGTTCATCTGCCCGTAAACCAGGGACACCTTGTCCAAAACATTGGAGTCCTTCATTTCGTGGTAGAAGTCATTGCCTTCGCGGGTACGCTCGCCCACCCCGGCAAACACGGAGTAGCCGCTGTGCTCAATGGCGATGTTGCGGATCAGCTCCATCATGTTCACGGTCTTACCGACTCCGGCGCCGCCGAACAAGCCGACTTTACCGCCCTTGGCGAAGGGGCAGACCAGGTCGATCACCTTGATGCCGGTTTCCAACAACTCGTTGGTGGCAGCCTGATCTTCGAAGCTCGGAGCCTTGCGGTGAATCCCCCAGCGCTCCTGCTCACCGATCGGACCCTTTTCGTCTATTGGGTCGCCCAGAACGTTCATGATGCGGCCCAGGGTTTCCTTGCCCACGGGGACTGAAATGGCGGCGCCGGTGCTCTGCACGGCCAGACCGCGCTGCAGGCCGTCGGTGCTGCCCATGGCGATGGTTCTGACCACGCCGTCGCCCAATTGCTGCTGAACCTCCAGAACCAGGTTGGCGCCTTCGACTCTCAATGCGTCGTAAATCTTCGGCAGCGATTCGCGCGGGAATTCCACGTCGACCACGGCGCCGATAATCTGAACGATTTTGCCCGAACTCATGTTACGTCCTCTCGAAATCTTTTAATTTGCTTGAACGAACCGGCTAGACCGCAGCCGCGCCACCGACAATCTCGGAAATTTCCTGGGTAATGGCCGCCTGGCGCGCCTTGTTATAGATCAACTGCAATTCGTTGATCAGCTTGCCGGCATTGTCCGAGGCGCTCTTCATCGCCACCATTCGCGCGGCCTGTTCACAGGCGTTGTTTTCCACAACGCCCTGAAAGACGATGGATTCGATATAGCGGTTCAGTAAGTCGTCCAGAACTTCCTTGGCGTCGGGTTCGTAAAGATAATCCCAATGCCCCTTCAGCTCCTCGGCGATCTCCTCGGCTCGAATCGGCAGCAACTGCTCCAGTTTCGGCCGCTGTGTCATGGTGTTCACAAACTCGTTGTAGAACACGTACAGCGCGTCGATCTTGCCGGCGTTGTAGTCGTCCAGCATGACCTTGATCACGCCGATGATATCTTCCAAATGCGGCGTGTCGCCCAGCTTGGTCGCTTGCGCGACGACGTTGGCGCCAATCCCGCCGAAAAACGAGCTGCCCTTCTGACCGATGGTGCAAATCTGAACGTCGACGTTTTCATTGGACCACGCCCGCAGCTTGCGCAGCATTATCCTGAACAGATTGGAGTTGAGGCCGCCGCAAAGGCCGCGGTCGGAGGAGATCAGGATGACCCCGACCCGGCTAACCATCCTTTCATCCATGAAAGTGTGCTTGTATTCCGGGTTAGCATGCGCCAGATGCTTGATGATTTGGGCGATCTTCCTGGAATAGGGACGGGTAGCCTGCATTCTGGCCTGCGTTTTCCGCATCTTGCTGGTTGCCACCTTTTCCATGGCGCGCGTGATTTTCTGAGTATTTTTGATACTCGCAATCTTCACCCGGATTTCTTTACCTACGGCCATGACTTAACCCTTACCAGGCGTGCGTTGCTTTGAATTTCTTCACCGCCGCATCCAGCGCGGACTGGATTTCGTCGTTGTAATCGCCGCTCGCGTTGATCTTGTCCAGCAATTCAGCGTGTTCTGCTTTCATGTAGTTCTGCAGCGCATCTTCGAAGTCGCGGACCTTGTTGACTTCGACATCGTCGAGGAAACCTTCGTTGGCCGCGTACAGGGAAACCGCCATGGCCGCAACACTCATGGGTGCGTATTGGTTCTGCTTCATCAATTCCGTCACACGCTGGCCGCGCTCGATCTGCTTGCGAGTACTCTCATCCAGTTCCGAGGCGAACTGGGCGAAGGCCGCGAGTTCGCGGAACTGCGCCAGGTCGAGACGAATGCCGCCGCCCAGCTTCTTGATGACCTTGGTCTGGGCCGCGCCACCGACGCGGGACACCGAAAGTCCGGCGTTGACCGCCGGACGTATCCCCGCGTTGAACAGGTTGGTTTCCAGGAAGATCTGGCCGTCGGTGATGGAAATCACGTTGGTGGGAACAAACGCGGACACGTCGCCGGCCTGGGTTTCGATGATCGGCAGCGCGGTCAGCGAACCGGTCTTTCCCGTCACCTTTCCCCCGGTCAGCTTTTCGACTTCTTCGGCGTTGATGCGGGACGCGCGCTCGAGCAGGCGGGAATGCAGATAGAATACGTCGCCGGGGTAAGCCTCGCGTCCCGGCGGGCGGCGAAGCAATAGGGATACCTGACGATAGGCCCAAGCCTGCTTGGTCAGATCGTCATAGATGATCAGCGCGTCTTCGCCGCGGTCCCGGAAGAACTCGCCCATCGAGCAGCCGGTGTAGGGCGCGATGAACTGCAAGGCGGCGGATTCGGAAGCGGAGGCCACGACGATAATAGTGTGGGCCATGGCGCCGTGCTCTTCCAGCTTGCGCACGACGTTGGCGATCGAGGACTGCTTCTGGCCAATGGCGACATAGATGCACTTAACGCCGGTGCCTTTCTGGTTGATGATCGTGTCGATGGCGATGGCGGTCTTGCCGGTCTGGCGGTCACCGATGATCAACTCGCGCTGGCCGCGGCCGATCGGAATCATCGAGTCGATCGCCTTCAACCCGGTCTGCACCGGCTGGCTCACCGACTGACGGGAAATCACGCCCGGCGCGATTTTTTCGATCGGCGAGCGCGTTTCAAAATAAATCGTCCCCTTGCCGTCGATGGGATTGCCCAGCGCATCGACGACGCGACCCAGCAAGCCCTCCCCCACCGGCACTTCCAGAATGCGACCCGTCGTTTTGACGCTGTCGCCTTCGGCTAGGTGGTCGTAGGAACCCAGCACCACGGCGCCGACCGAATCCCGTTCCAGGTTCAAGGCCATTCCGTAAGTGTTGCCGGGAAATTCCAACATTTCGCCCTGCATTACGTCGCTCAGACCGTGGATGCGGACAATGCCGTCGGTCAGACTGACGATCGTTCCTTCGGTGCGAGACTCGACGCCCAGATCGAAATTCTCGATCCTATTCTTAATGAGCTCGCTGATTTCAGAGGGGTTTAATTGCATGATTCTTTACTCGCCCTAGTTGTAGAGTCTCTTTGCCAATCGCTGTATTTGCCCGCGGACTGAGGCGTCGATCACCCGATCGCCGGCCCGGATCAGTACGCCGCCGATTAGTGATTCATCGAGCCGCACGTTCAGACGAGGCTGTTTGCCCAGCGTCGTCTGCAGCCTGTCGGAGAGCTGATCGCGCTCCTCATCATCCAGCGGGTACGCCGAGGACACATCGACGTCGATGTAGCCTTCTTCCTCGGCCCGGTGCTGCTCGAACTGCTCGCTGATCTTCTTGATCAGGCCCAGGCGTCGATTAGCGACGAGCAATCTCACGAAATTCTCGGTCTCGGCATCCAGCCTACCCTGACACAAATCCAGAAAGGCTCGGGTGAACTGTTCCTTCTTGGCTTTCGGATTGGCCGCGGCTTGCGCCATCCGCCGGTCCTCCATGAGCGCGGCGATAAATGCGAGCGCTTCCGACCATTGAGCGGTCGAGGCAGTTTCCTTGGCCCTCTTATAGGCCGCTACCGCGTATGGCCTAGCCAGTGTCGCTAGTTCGCTCATTATGCCTGACCCAACTGCTTGCCGAGGTCTTTGATGATTTCCTTGTGCTTACCTTCATCGACTTCCTTTTTCAGGATCTGCTCGGCCGCGGAAATCGCCAAAGCGCCCACTTGCTTGCGCAATTGCGCCTTCGCGTGCTGCATTTCCCGATCGATTTCGGCCTGGGCGGCAACGATCAGACGCTCGCCTTCCTGTTTGGCCGCCTCTTTCGACTCCTCGACCACCTCGTTGGCGCGCTTTTGGGCCAGGGTGATGATTTCGGACGCCTGCTCTTTCGCCTCTTTGATTGCGGCCTTGGCGCGTTTCTCGGCAAGCTCCATCTCATGCTTGCCCTTGTCGGCCGCGGCCAGACCATCGGCGATTTTCTTCTTGCGCTCTTCGAGGGCCTGCATCAATGGCGGCCAAACGTACTTCATGGTGAACCACACCAGAAGCGCGAAGGTGATCATCTGCCCGATCAGCGTGGCGTTAATATTCACGGCGCTTTCCTCATTCTTTGTGGACTGAAGGAACGACTGTCGTCCGATCCGGCTATTTCACAAACGGGTTTGCGAAGGTGAAGAACAAGGCCAGACCGACGCCGATCATCGTCACCGCGTCCAAAAGACCTGCGACGATGAACATCTTGACCTGCAACATGGGCACCATTTCCGGCTGACGGGCTGCGCCTTCCAGGAACTTTCCGCCGAGCAGACCGAAACCGATCGCGGTTCCCATCGCCCCCATACCCAGAATGATGCCAACGGCGATCGCGGTCATGCCATATACAGATTCCATATTTCCTCCAAATATTTCAGATAAGTTGCGTTAAAAAAACCGATTCTAATGATCTTCGTGAGCCAGACTCAGGTACACGATCGTCAGCACCATGAAGATGAAGGCTTGCAAGGTGATGATCAGGATGTGGAAAATGGCCCAGGGCAAGCTCAAGGCGGGTTGGACCCACCAGGGCAGCAGGGCGATCAGGATGAAGATCAGTTCGCCCGCATACATGTTTCCGAAAAGTCGCAGACCGAGCGAGATGGGCTTGGCCAGTTCTTCAACCAATTTCAGTAGCAGGTTGAAAGGGATCATCCATTTGCCGAAGGGTGTGAGCAACATTTCCTTGGCGAAGCCGACCGGCCCCTTGACCTTAATGCTGTAGAAAATGATCAGGCAGAACACCGAGATCGACATCGCGAAGGTGCCGTTCAAGTCGGTGCTGGGCACAACGCGCAGATACTCCAAACCCACCGCTTTACCGATGTCGGGTAGCAGATCCACCGGAAGCAGGTCCATGGCGTTCATCAGGAATACCCAGCAGAAGATCGTCAGGGCCAGGGGAGCGATGAGCGCGCTGCGGCCATGGAAACTGTCCTTGACCTGGGTGTCGACGAATTCGACCAGCATCTCGGTGAAATTTTGGAGACTGCCCGGTACACCGCTGGTCGCCTTTTCGGCCGCCTTCTTGAAGGCGAAAACGAACAGGAGACCCAAGAATGCGGAGAAAAACAGGGTATCCAAGTGGAAGGTCCAAAAGCCTTCGCCCGTGGATAAGGGGGTCAAATGATGGACGATATAACCGGTTGCGCCGCCGCCTGAATCATGTGCTTCGGTTGCCATCTGATCTCGTTCTCTCGTCAATTACCCAGCAAAAGAGCAAACCAAAAAACCATTATCACCGATACGAAGCCGATGAATAATGGCATGAACAATATGCCCGGCAGTTGGAATACAAATACAAATAGGAGGGCGGTAATGATTAGCTTGATCGATTCGCCCAGATAGAAGGTTCTGACGACTTCCCTTGCGGTTCTTCTCGGGTCTGATCGCCCGAATTTGAAGGCAAAATAAGCATTAGGCAAGAACCCCACTAGCCCGCCGAGCAGCGCCGATCTGGCTTGTTCCATACCACCCAACAGCAGCGTCAGTGTCGAAACCGCCAGTATGGTCAGCGCCTGAAGCTGGAGCATTCGCCTGACTGCAAGAAACAGGCTTCTCCCGCTCATTCAGCGTCCCCCCAAAATCGCCCCGAATGATAGCAACCGAAATGGCTAAGATCAACGCTTTATGCGTCTCTGGTCAATGCAAGCGCTGGAGTACCCCCTCCAGTTGGTCCAGGCTATCGTAGCTAATGATGAGTTTACCCATGCCTTTCTTGTCGTGCTTGATCTGCACCGGCGCACCCAGCTGAAGCGTCACCCGCTCCTCCAGCTTCGCGATGTCCGGATCCTTGGGCGATGGTATGGGCGCTTTGGCTTCTTCATGGAGCTTGCGGATCAGTTGTTCGGTGGCCCGCACGCTGAGATTGCCGGCGGCAACCTTGTGCGCGATCGCACCCTGACGGGCATAACCAACCCCTAGAATCGCTCGCGCATGCCCCATTTCGATCGCGCCCTTCAGCAGCAGTTGCTTGGCCTCCGGATGCAATTCGTTGAGCCGCAATAGATTGGTGACGGTGACCCTGGACTTCCCCACGGCGTCGGCGACTTGCTGATGGGTCATGGAGAAATCTTCCAGGAGTCGCTTGAGGGCTTCCGCCTCTTCCAGGGGATTGAGGTCCTCGCGCTGGACGTTCTCGATCAGCGCGATCGCTAACGCCGCCTGGTCGGTGACTTCCCTGATGACCACCGGAATATCGTGCAAACCCGCCAACTGTGCGGCGCGCCAACGCCGTTCGCCGGCGACGATTTCGTAGCGGTTTTCGCCCACCGCTCGGACAACGATCGGCTGTACCACACCCTGCGCACTGATGGAATCGGCCAACTCCTGCAGGCGTGCCGGATCGAAATCCTTGCGCGGCTGGAAACGCCCGGTCTTCAGGTATTCGATGGGTAGTGTTTGCAGCTTTTCCCGGTCCGCACCCGGTTCGACCCTCGCATTGCCCAACAGGGCTTCCAGCCCTCGGCCCAGGCCTCTTTTCTTAGCGGTCATGGTTTAGTTCCAGAATTCATCGGAGGGCTTCAGCGGCTTTCTCGTTCCGGCGGACGATTTCCCCCGCCAGAGCCAAATAGGCGATGGCCCCGCGCGAGGACTTGTCGTATTGCAGCACCGGCAAGCCGTGGCTTGGCGCCTCGGCCAGGCGGATGTTGCGGGGAATGACGGTGCGCAGCACCTTGTCGGCGAAATGTTCGACCAGTTGCTGCGAAACCTCATTGGCCAGCCGGCTGCGCGTATCGTACATGGTTCTCAACAGACCTTCGATGCGCAAGTGCGGGTTCACGGTGTTGCGGATATTCTTGAGCGTGTCCATGAGATCGGACAGCCCCTCCAGGGCGTAATACTCGCACTGCATCGGAATCAGTACGCTGTCAGCTGCAACCAGGGCGTTCAGCGTCAGCATGTTCAGCGAAGGCGGACAGTCGACCAGAATGTATTCGTACTTCGACCGACATTTCTTCAGAGAGCCGGCCAGCGCCCGCTCGCGGTCTTCCTGCGAGAGTAATTCGACCTGGGCGGCGGTCAGGTCGGAGTTGCTGGGCAACAGGTCGAAACCCAGTTCGGCCAGCTCGACGATGGTTTCCTCCGCAGACGATTGACGGGTCAGAACTTCGTAGGAAGAGTGCGCCAGATGCTTCTTGTCGACGCCGCAGCCCATCGTCGTATTGCCCTGCGGATCGAGATCCACCAACAGCACGCGCCGCTTGGTCGAAGCCAAAGACGCGGCCAGGTTCACGCTGGTCGTGGTTTTGCCGACCCCGCCTTTCTGATTGGCCACCGCAATGATTTTTCCCATCGCCTCAGTTAACCTAGACCGTGATTTCAATCAGATGCCGTTCGGCATCCACCCCCGGTATTTTCACCGGGAAAATCTTGACGCCGACACTTCCCAATTGCCGAATCTCATCGTCCGGAAGCTTTCCCTTCTGAGCCAGGATGGCGCCGCCCGGCGCCAACAGCCGCGCGGTTTGCGTCACGATCTGGGAAAGGCTGGCGAACGCCCGGGAAAGAATGGTGTCGAAACCCTGTGTCGAGCTGAATCGCTCGATCCGCTCGTGGACCACGCGGACATTCCGAAGCCCCAACTCGATGGCCGCCTGCCGCACGAAACGGGTCTTCTTGGCGCTACCGTCCAGCAGCACGAATTCTTTATCCGGCGACATCACCGCCAGCGGGATGCCGGGAAGCCCCGCCCCCGTACCTACATCGAGTATGCGCGCGCCGTGCAGATAAGGCAGGATTAGCAGACTGTCCAGCAGGTGAAGCCGGACCATCGCCGCCGGGTTTTCTATGGAGGTGAGATTATAAACCCGATTCCATTTCCGCAGTAAGCGGAGAAAATCCAGCAGGCTGTCGCGCTGCTTTGGAGTGGATTGAAGATCCAAGACCACCAACCCATCGTTCAGTATCCGATTCGGCTCATCCACTTCAGGCGCTTTTCTTTTTCAGGTGGACCAGCAGCAGGGAAATGGCCGCCGGTGTCACGCCGGGAATACGCGCCGCCTGGCCGACGGTTTCGGGGCGCTGCTGACGGAGTTTTTCGCGCACCTCATTGGAGAGCCCGATCACATTGGCGTAATCGAGTTGTTCGGGCAGACGCCAGTGATCGTAGCGCCGCGAACGCGCGATTTCCGTCTGCTGACGATCGATATAACCGGCGTACTTGGCCTGGATCTCCACTTGCTCTTTAACCTGACCGTCGGACTCGCGCGCCAGGCTCGCCGAAACCATCGCCAGTTGCTCGATGCCCAGTTCCGGCCGGCGCAGCAGATCCATGAGCGTCGAATCGCGCTGCAGCGGGGCTTGCAACAATTCCCCGATACGCTCGGCTTCCGGCGTGTTGATCTTCACCCACGCAGAGGACAACTCGCTCTGGAGCCTGGCGATGCTCTCCCGCTTTTCCTCGAAAGTACGCCAGCGCACCTCGTCCACCAGGCCCAGTTCGCGCCCCTTTTCCGTCAGGCGCAGGTCCGCATTGTCCTCGCGCAGCAGCAGGCGGTATTCCGCGCGGCTGGTGAACATCCGGTAGGGCTCTAAAGTGCCGCGGGTGATCAGATCGTCAATCATGACGCCGATATAGGCCTCGTCCCGGCCGGGCGACCAGCTTTCCAGGTCCTTGGCCTTGCGCGCCGCATTGAGGCCCGCAATCAGACCTTGGGCCGCGGCCTCCTCGTAGCCGGTGGTGCCGTTGATCTGACCCGCAAAGAAAAGCCTTTCCATATGCCTGGTTTCCAGCGAGGACTTCAGTTCCCGGGGGTCGAAGAAGTCGTATTCGATGGCGTAGCCGGGGCGGGTGATGTGCGCCGCCTCGAAACCCTTGATCGAACGCACCAGTTCCAGCTGCACGTCGAAGGGCAGGCTGGTCGAGATGCCATTGGGATAGATTTCTCTGCAGTCCAGGCCTTCCGGTTCGACGAAAATCTGGTGCGAGTCCTTGTCGGCGAAGCGGACGATTTTGTCTTCGATGGAGGGGCAGTAGCGCGGGCCGACGCCCTCGATCACCCCTGCGTACAGAGGCGAGCGGTCGAGACCCGCGCGGATGATGTCGTGCGTTCGCGCATTCGTCCGGGTGATGTGGCAGGAAATTTGTGCCGGATGTTCTTCGCTATGCCCCAGGAAGGAGAACACCGGCGTCGGCGTATCGCCGGCCTGCTCTTGCATGACGCTGAAATCGATCGAGCGGCTGTCGATGCGCGGCGGCGTGCCGGTCTTGAGCCTGCCGCTGCGGAACGGCAGCTCCCGCAGCCTGGCCGCCAGGGCATTGGAAGGCGCGTCGCCGGCCCGGCCACCCGCGTAGTTTTGAAGGCCGATGTGAATTCGCCCGGCGAGGAAGGTGCCCACGGTCAGCACCACGCAGCGCCCCCGGAATTTCAAGCCCATCTGGGTGACGACGCCGCAGGCAGCGCCGTTTTCCACGATCAGATCGGCGACCGATTGCTGGAACAGGGACAGATGGGGCTGGGTTTCCAGGGCGTGGCGCACCGCCTGTTTGTAGAGTTGGCGGTCGGCCTGGGCGCGCGTCGCCCGCACCGCCGAACCTTTGCTGGCATTGAGGATGCGGAACTGGATGCCGCCGCGGTCGATCGCCCGCGCCATGAGCCCGCCCAGCGCGTCGATCTCCTTCACCAAGTGGCCCTTGCCGATACCGCCGATAGCCGGATTGCAGCTCATCTGGCCCAGGGTTTCGATGTTCTGGGTGAGCAGGAGCGTGTTCGCGCCTGTCCGCGCCGAAGCCAGCGCCGCTTCGGTTCCGGCGTGTCCGCCGCCGACCACGATCACGTCAAATTCGGCTGGATAATGCATGGGAATTACAATGGTTCGAAGCGAGGGGTAAGGCGTTCAAGGAGGCCGATATTACACCATTTCCGGATACCGGGAGAATCGGCCCGCCGGAGTGCCCCGCAGCGCGGCTATACTCAAGGCCTATCAGGGAAACTACCGCAAGCGCAAAATGCACGCACCCCTCAACCAGCTCCTAGCCACCGCCAATACCGTCATTCTCGGCAAGCAGCATCAGCTCAAACTCGCCGTCTGCTGCCTGCTGGCGCGCGGACACCTGTTGATCGAGGATATGCCCGGTGTCGGCAAGACGACCCTGGCGCATACGCTGGCGAATTTGCTGGGCCTTAAGTACCAGCGCATCCAGTTCACCAGCGACCTGTTGCCGGCGGACATCCTCGGCTCTTCCATCTTCGACGGCAAGACCCACAGCTTCCGTTTCCATCCGGGACCGATTTTCCATCAGATGATCCTTGCCGACGAAATCAACCGCTCGACACCGAAGGCGCAAAGCGCACTACTCGAAGCGATGGAGGAACATCAGGTCACGGTGGAGGGTGAGACGCGCCCGCTGCCGGAACCCTTTTTCGTCATCGCCACCCAGAATCCCTTGACCCAGATCGGCACTTTTCCCTTGCCAGAATCCCAACTCGACCGGTTCCTCATGCGCATCGAACTGGGTTATCCGGACGCCGTGTCGGAACGCGCCCTGCTGAAAGGGGAGGAGCGACATATCCTGCTGGAAAACCTACCGGCGTGCCTGGAAGCGGTCGAACTCAAGGGGATTCAGTCTGCGGTCAAACGGATTTTCGTCTCCGACGCCCTGCTCGATTATCTGCAAGCCCTGATCCGCTTCACCCGGGAGTCCAACGCTTATCAGGGCGGACTGTCGCCCCGCGCCGGCCTCGCCTTGCTCCATGCGGCCAGAGCCTGGGCTTTTCTCGATCGGCGCGACTCGGTGCTGCCCGAAGATGTCCAGGCCGTGTTGCCAGCCGTGGCCGGCCATCGGCTGCGGCCGGCCGCGAACGGCGCTACCGGTTCCGAAGCCGTGGTCGCACCGTTACTGGAACAGGTCGCGATACCCTGAAGGAAAGTCCCCGCTCGCGATTATTCTTCGTCCACATCCAATTCGGCGTTCCAGCCCAAGGACCTGGCCCGCTCGATGGCTTGGCTCTGAATTCTGAGGTAACGTTGTTGAATATCATCAGGCAGGTTCCCAACGGAAAACTGATGCTGCGCCCAACAACTTTGAACTTTCTCCCAAAGACTCTCGATCCCCTGCGCGCGCCAGCCCTGACAGGTTTCGCTTTCGGGTATCAACCCGAAAGCCCAGGCGTCGCGGATGATCTTGCCGATGTCGGTCATGCCGCCATAGAGGTCGTTGTGAATGCCGACATAAGATTCTTTTTCTTTCATGGATAGTGAGCGAGGGTAACTAGAGTGCGGATGGAATCAATACCGGTAAATTTCCACAAGCTGGGGACGCTACGCAGTTTACCGGGGCGGCATCGATGAGGACAACCGAAACAAGGCTCACGCTGCGCGAACGCTTCGATCCGCGCCGATTTTTCCGTGGCGAGAAACCCACTCCAGGTCCCATCGTCCTGTCGCACCGAAGGATCTTCATCCTGCCGAACAAGCGTGGGCTGGGACTGGCTTTGCTGCTCTCGATCCAGCTGTTGGCCGCGATCAATTACAACAACAACCTGGGTTTTATCCTGACTTTCCTGCTGGCCAGCATCGCCCTGCTCGGCACCGTTCACGGCTTCCGAAATCTCGCTGGGCTCCACGTCCGACCGGGACGGGCCGAGCCGGTATTCGCCGGAGATTCGGCCTGTTTCGAGATTTTTCTGGACAACCCGAGCCGACTTCACCGTTTCGCGTTGCAGATCGCCCATAAAAACGCCGCTCCCATGGAACTTGACATCCTTTCATCTGCCAGCACCCAGGCCAAACTTCGAGTCAAAGCGCAACGGCGCGGCTGGCTGGATCTGCCAACCCTCACCGTCTCCAGCTGCTTTCCGCTGGGGCTGTTCCGCGCCTGGTCGCCCCTCAACCTCAAAGAGCGCGCACTGGTCTACCCAAAACCCGCGAACTCCCGCCTGCCTTTTCCTGAAACGACAGGTGAAAATGGGCTCAAACAGCGCAATATGGACGATTTTCGTGGCTTCCAGAGTTACCAGCCGGGCGATCCGCTCAAGCGGATTCACTGGAAGGGCGTGGCTAAGGGTCAGGGCGTGCAAGTCAAGGAATACCGCGGCGAGGAACATTCCGAACTCTATCTCGACTTGGCGCATGCGCCCGGTTTGGATGTGGAGGCGCGGCTAAGCCAGCTCTGCCGATGGGTGATCGACGCCGAACAGGCCGGGCGGTGCTACGGCCTGCGCCTGCCGGGAACGGAAATCCCGCCGGGAATCGGCGCGCCCCACAGCAGGCGCTGCCTGGAAGCTCTGGCATTGTTCGGAACATGAACCCCCCCGCATTCTCGCTGGAGACCGATCGACAGAGGCTGGGCCTCCTGCTCACCGCCGTACTCCTGGTCGTCGCCCCCCACGTCTTCAATCTCGAAGTCTCCATCATGGCCTTCTTCGGCCTGCTGGCGGCGTGGCGCTGTGCCGTGATGTACCGCAAAACGCCACTGCCCGGCCGAGCGCTGCTGTTTCTGCTCACCCTGGCGGGAGCCGGCCTGGTGTTCGCCGAGTATCACCGCTTCTACGGCCGCGAGGCGGGGGCGAGCCTTTTCGTCGTCGGTCTGGGCTTGAAGTTGATGGAACTGAAATCCTCCCGTGACGCCTATCTCGTCGTTTTCCTGGCGTTCTTTGTCGCCGTCACCCAATACCTATTTTCCCAAAGCATTCCGATGGCGGCCTATACCTTGGCGATCGTTGTGCTCCTGGTCACCGCCCTCATCAGCCTCAACAGTTCCGGCAACTTTCCCTTGAAGGCGCGCTTCAAGTTGGCCGGATTGATGGTGGCGCAGGCGATGCCGATCATGATCGTTCTGTTCATTTTATTCCCGCGCATCGCCGGTCCCTTGTGGCACCTGCCGGAGGACGGCCATGGGGCGAAAGCGGGTCTGAGCGAGACGATCGAGCCGGGATCGATCAGCCGGCTCGGACTCTCGCAGGAACCCGCTTTCCGAGTCGATTTCGAAGGCGCGCCACCTCCGCCCAATCAGCGCTACTGGCGCGGACCGGTGTTCTGGCACACCGACGGCCGGCGCTGGACTCTGCCTCCCGAAAAGCCGCTGCCCGCGAGCGAAAGGCCCCGTTTATCGGGTCAGTCTTACCGCTACACCATCACCCTGGAACCGCACAACCAGAGATGGGTGTTTGCGCTGGACCTGCCGGGTTCGTTTCCGGTCGAATTGATGCAGACCGGCGAATATCTGCTCACCTCCAAGGATAAGATCGCCGAGCGCAAGCAATACCGACTCGCTTCATACACGGATTTTTCCACCGGCCCATTGGGTGAGCGGGAAAAGGCACTGGGACTGGAACTGCCGAGCAAGCCCTCAAGCCGACTGACCGAACTGGTGAAAAGCTGGCAGGTGGCAGCATCCAAGCCAGAGGAATTGGTGCGCCGCGCCTTGCGCTATTTCCGCGAGGAGCCGTTCTTCTATACCCTGAACCCGCCGCTGATGCCCGACGATGCGGTTGAAGGCTTTCTGTTTGGGACCAGGCGCGGTTTCTGCGAGCATTACGCTACCGCTTTCGTCGTTCTGATGCGGATCGCCGGCATTCCCTCACGCGTGGTCACCGGCTATCAGGGCGGCCAATGGAACCCGGTGGGCCGGTTCCTGGAAGTCAAGCAGGCCGATGCCCATGCCTGGGCCGAAGTCTGGCTCGCCGGCCACGGTTGGACGCGTATCGACCCCACCGCGGCGGTCGCGCCGGAACGCATCGAGCAGGGTCTGGACGTGGACACGCAATTAGCCGCCGGAGAAATCCGCTTCAACGCAGCGGCTGGCGCACTCGCCGATCAGGCCTTCCGATTGCGCAGTTTCCTGCGACAAACTCGGATGGTCTGGGCCAGTGTCGACCACGCCTGGGACCGCTGGGTACTGAGCTATGGCGCGGACAACCAAACCCGGTTTCTCGAACGGCTGGGCATCGTCGACTGGCGCAGCCTCGCGCTGGGGCTGGGCGGGGCGCTCGCACTGATCCTAAGCATCATTGCCCTTCTGATCCTACCTAAACGCCGGTTGAAAACCGATCAGGCGCTGGCGGTTTACGCTCGATTCCTGAAAAAAATGGCGCGGCAGGGTCTAGTCAAGCAACCCGCGGAGGGCGCGCTGGCGTTCGCCCGGCGCGCCGGCCCCCTCGCTCCCGAAGCACGCGCCCGTATTAACCGGATCACCGCGCTTTTCCTGAAGATTCGCTACGGCCGCGGATCAACGCCAGAAGATATCAAAACCCTCAAGCGACTGGTCGCAGCGCTGCGGTTTTAGGTGGTATGCGCGAAACAATTACCAACAGAAGTTGACTTAATCTTCTTCCACTTCGTTCTCGCATCCGCTTTCGACCTCGCCGTGCACCCTGTCGTCGGCTTTGCTCGAGCAGGAGTCCTTGCCCGGCCCCCCCACAATGTGGTCGATATCGTAATCGCCGTACAGATCGTCATCGCCCGGCCCGCCGTTGAGATAATCCGGCCCTCTTCCGCCAGCGAGCACGTCCGCTCCCGGGCCCCCACTCTGCCAATCCTTACCGTTTCCTCCCCAGCCATGATCGTTACCGATTTCTCCATAAATCGTATCGTCGCCGTTGTCGCCCGACAGGGCATCGTTGCCGTCTTGACCGTGCAGGACGTCCTTGTCGTTGTCGCCATGAATACTGTCGGCGCCGGGCCCGCCAAACAAGCGGTCGCTGCCGTTCCCGCCACTGAGACGATCATTACCAAGCCCACCGTACAGTCGGTCGGCCCCCTCATTGCCGCAAATCGTGTCGTTACCGCCCTTCCCGTCGATGACGTCGTTTCCGCCTAGACCCACAATCACGTCATTGGCGGACGTGCCGTAGATGACATCGTTGCCCAGAGTGCCGACGATGGTGGCAGTCTTGCCTTGGCAGGTGTAGCCGGCATGAACGGCCGGCGACATGACGACAGCCGCAAAAACCAGGGCAGCACTGTAAGCTTTTGGGTTCATAAGATCCTCGTAAGTCAGTTGGTGATATCGAATAGGGGTTTCAAAAACCGCCTAGTTTAAGCAAACTTGATGCCATCAATCAAGATTATCTGTCGCGGATGACCGTGTAACTGTGGATCGAATCACGCGGACCACGCTTTCCTGCCGCTTTGAGGCGGCAGGCGGGAAAACCGAGTTGTTAGAGACAGCAATTTTTACCCACCGGCTCAGGCATGAAACGTCGTGACACGGTGCTCCCCCCTCTCGAACGCATTCCCCTTATCGCTTAAAAACCCGGCCTGAGCCATGTGGAAAACCTGTGCCGGATCCGGGCAAGCTTCCCGGTGAGCGAGTTATCCACAGGGAGGACACACCCCAAGGCTCCTCTTTTACACAACGCTGTATGATTATAACAATCTGTTTTTACAACGAAAAAATGAGCTGTCAAAAGAAAACGGCTGCGTAGTTATAAAAAATTTCTCTTTCTTTAAACACTTTTGATGATAGGCCTGTGCGAAACCGGGCGGCTGCCCTTTCGGAGGGGGCCGAAATATCGCACTATGCTTTATACGCCTTTCGGCGTTCGGGATTTTTCAAACTTAGAGGATCAAACCATGACCGGTTTTACCATTTTCGTGTTGCTGTTTTTGGGGCTATCCATCGCGCTCGTGGTACTCAGCGTCAAATTCGTCCCCCAAGGCCTGGAGTACACCGTGCAGCGCTTCGGCAAGTACACCGCCACGCTCAAACCGGGGCTCAACGTCATCGTACCGGTCATCGATCAGATCGGCGCCCGACTGAATATGATGGAACAAGTACTCGACGTCCCTTCGCAGGAGATCATCACCAAAGACAACGCGATGGTGCGGGTCGACGGCGTGGTGTTTTTCCAGGTAATCGACGCCGCCAAGGCCGCCTATGAAGTCAGCAACCTCCAGCTCGCCATCATGCAGCTCACCATGACCAACATCCGCACGGTGATGGGGTCCATGGATCTCGACGAACTGCTGTCCAAGCGCGACGAGATCAATACCCGGCTTTTGACCGTGGTGGACGATGCGACTACGCCTTGGGGCGTCAAGGTCACCCGAATCGAAATCAAGGACATCGCCCCGCCGCAGGATCTGGTGGACGCCATGGCGCGGCAGATGAAGGCCGAGCGCGACAAACGCGCGTCCATTCTGGAAGCGGAGGGGTTGAGGCAGGCCGCCATCCTGCGCGCCGAAGGCGAGAAACAGGCCACGGTCCTTGAGGCCGACGGACGCAAGGAAGCAGCTTTTCGCGACGCCGAGGCGCGCGAGCGCCTGGCCCAGGCGGAAGCCCGCGCGACCCTGATGGTTTCCGAGGCGATCGGCAAGGGCGACATTCAGGCGATCAATTATTTCGTCGCTCAAAAATATGTGGAGGCTCTGCAAACCATAGGCTCCGCGCAGAACAACAAGGTCGTCCTGATGCCGCTGGAAGCTTCCAGCATCATCGGCGCATTGGGCGGTATCGGGGAGTTGGCCAAACGCACTTTCGGCAAGGAAGGGTAGCCGGAATGGGCTTCGAGATCGTCTTCTGGCACTGGTGGGCTTTCGGCGCATTCCTCTTGATCGTGGAATTGCTCGTGCCGGGCATGTTTTTCCTATGGATGGCAGAAGCGGCGGTGGTTACCGGATTTCTGCTGCTCGTCTTACCGAATCTGGGCTGGGAATATCAGTTGCTCGCCTTCTCCGTGCTCTCCGTGGTGAGCATCGCGGTGTTCCGAAAATTCCTGAAAAGACACCCAATAGAAACGGATCAGCCGCTGCTGAATCTGCGCACCGCCCAATATGTCGGCCGCGTGTTTACGCTGGAACACGCCATCGTCAACGGACAGGGCAAGATTCGGGTGGACGATTCCACCTGGAAAATTCACGGAGACGACTGCGAGGCGGGAACTAAGGTGAAGGTGGTTGCGGCCGAGGGGGTGATTTTGAAGGTGGAGACATTGAAGTGAACCTGGCATTGGTCTTGATCATTCTAAACTAAGCGCCACTATCCAATAGGAGCCAGAAGACGGGCACGATCCGATCCCTTGTGTTCCGGTAATCATAAATGGTTTAAAAAAGAGAATATTTCTTACAATTACGTGGCGCTTTTCTCTTGAAAGCTTTCTATTTTCCTGTAGAAACAAAGCCTTAAAAAATTTCAACCGTGTGGAAAACGCCCGTCCTTGGGTGTGTGCTTATTGGGGATAACTCGATGCCGCCAAAGCTCACGCAGCTCCGGCACAGGTTT
>Ga0335070_10002989_pt1 | contig 19711 bp, 14 predicted proteins | sample Lox_Sample_13_FD_206722 | JGI IMG/M metagenome (GOLD analysis project Ga0335070, IMG submission 206722) | Soil microbial communities from Loxahatchee National Wildlife Refuge, Florida, United States - Lox_Sample_1.3 | ecosystem: Environmental > Terrestrial > Soil > Wetlands | place: USA... | reverse complement strand
CGCTTTTCTTCGTCCACCCGTCGGGCGGCAGCGTCCATTTCTACGTTGACTTGGTTGAAGCCCTGGGGCCTGAGCAACCTTTTTACGGCATCCAGGCGCGGGGGGTGAATGGAGATCAGGAGCTGCATACCGCCATCGAAGAGATGGCTGGCGCCTATGTAGAGGCAATGCTCTCTATCCAACCAGAAGGACCTTACCGGTTAGGCAGTTGGTCATTAGGCGTCATTATTGCTTACGAGATGGCCCAACAACTGGTTGCCATGGGTAAGAAAGTCGATTTTCTGGCACTGCTGGATCAAGGGCCAGGTATTCCAACCCCCAAAATGAAAGATGACGCTGAATACCTGGTCAACCTGTTCGGAAAGGAAATCCCCATCAGCCTGGAGGAGTTACGCCGATATTCCGCTGAAGAACAGGTCTCCATCGTCTGGAAAAAAGGATTGAAAAAAGGGTTTATCTATCCGGGAATTACACTGGAGAATTTCGTTCACTTCATCAAGATTATGAAGACCCAGACTGAGGCCTGGCGCGGGTATCACCCGCAGCCGTATCCAGGACGGATCACTCTGTTCCGGGCCAGGGAGCAAGATCATGAGGGGATGGAGCTGGACTTGGGTTGGGCAACACTCGCTATCCAGGGAGTGGAAACGATCCTGGTGCCAGGCGACCATTTGACCATGATCCACCCCCCCTTCGTCAAAGAGCTTGCCAGTGAAATCCATACCTGTATTCAAAAGCTTGGCTTACAGGAAGCGGTTTAACCTTTAACTGAGCATGACCTGACGAGATCGGAGAAACGAATGGCTCGACCAACAAAATTGATGAACCGGAACTTTACACTCTTATTCATCGGGCAAACCATCAACTCATTGGGCTCTCAGGGGTTTGCGATAGCCATGCTTTTCTGGGTCAAGCATGAAACCGAATCAGCGACCCTGATGGGGATGCTGATGATGTTCTCCAGCCTACCGGCAATCCTGCTGGGACCTTTGGGCGGCGTATTCGCTGACCGGCATTCTCGCCGGTTAATCATCATCCTCAGCGATGCCATCCGTGGGATCAGTGTGGTTACTCTGGTGATTTGGATGATTCTGCGGCCCGAGCCCCTGACCCCCCTCTTGATCTGGCTATTCGTGGTTTCTACTATGGTCAATACGGTTGGCTCCTTTTTTACCCCCGCCATTATCGCCGCGGTCCCGGATATTGCGCCTGAAGAACGGGTCAATACCGCGAATTCGTTGATGCAGGTATCCTTCCAGCTTTCCACCCTGATCGGTCAGGGGATCGGAGGAACCGTTTTCCGCATTCTTGGCGCGCCGATCCTGTTCTTGATTAACGGCGTTGGCTATTTGCTGGCTGCTGTGCTGGAGGTTTTTATCACCATTCCCCAGGTAATCCCCACGGAGGTGCCGGGCTGTAAGAAAGCGCTCAATCAATATCTGCTGGATACCCGCGAAGGTATTCGATATGTGCGTGGTCGGCCAGGTTTGCGGAACCTCGTACTCATCTCAGCCTTGATCAATTTCTTCACTGTACCGGTCATTATGCTCCTACCCTTTTATGTCGAAGATGTGCTTCGCGTCTACGTGGATTGGTATGGATACCTGATAGCAATTTATGGGGTTGGCGCGTTGATCGGGTACGTGATCTCCGGGGCCGGGCGATTCAGCGCTCGCATAACCGGAAATCTTATGCTCGGCTTCATGGTCCTGGAATCAATTTCTCAGGGGGCGCTGGGCTTGACCAACATGGTTCAATGGGCAATGGCCCTGGTGTTTCTGGGTGGGATATTCAGTGGTTATGTGACCGTGATCCTGACCACTGTTCTGCAGTTGCGTACGCCAAAAGAAATCCGGGGAAGAGTCTACAGCCTGTTGAGTACGATTGCTGGAGCTATCACACCCATCGCGATGGGCCTGTCTGGTGTGATTGCCGATCTGGCGAATCACAACATCGGTCTTATTTACCTCGTGTCCGGCGCCATCATGACGCTTCTCTCCTGTTGGATCGCTACGGATCGCGCATTTCGTGAATTTCTGTTCAGCCCGCCGCCTGCCGATCTTGATTCGTCTGTCCAGTCAGAAGCAGAGATAGCTACAGTACGGGAGCCGGTGATTGCCCCAGAAGTCGTTAGGGAAGAAAGGTGAAATCCATGGTCGACCTGGAGTTCAAAGATACTACCTCTTGGATCCCATCCGGTGCTAATCCACCGGACAGCGGAATTAACCTGTTCTGCTTTCCCTATTCAGGCGCCAGTGCATCGATTTATCACTCCTGGGTGCGCAGCTTACCCGCACCATTGTCTGTCTTCCCGGTAGAGCTTCCGGGTCATGGGAGGCGCCTGGCCGAACCGCTACAAACCAGCCTGAAATCATTGGTAGAGACCATTGCAGCAGGGCTGCTGCCCCATTTGAAGTCTCCATTTGCCTTTTTTGGCCACAGCATGGGCGCCTTGCTCAGTTTCGAGCTTTCGCGTTACCTCCGTGCCCACGATGGCCTGGAGCCGCGCTATCTATTCCTCTCCGGCCATCCTGCTCCACAGCTACGATCCAAAGAGCGCCCGGTTTCAAGCCTTACCGACGTGGAGCTCATCAACCGCCTGCGCGAGCTTAATGGAACAAGTGAAGAGGTCCTGGCCTGTCCGGAGCTGCGCGATCTGCTTCTTCCAATTCTTCGCGCTGATTTTTCGGTATGTGATAATTATCAATTTGTCCCTGGTGAACCCCTGAACACTCCAATGACCGTGATCGGAGGCTTGCAGGATCCCTTCGTCAGTAATGAGGATCTACGCGCATGGAAAGAGCACACTCGCGGATCATTCCAGGTCAGCTTTCTCCCTGGAGACCACTTCTTCCTGAAGGCCGACGCCTCCAGGCTTCTGGAAAGGCTTGCTCGGGATTTATTTAAAGTTTTGTAATTTCTTAAGGAGATCCATCGATGGATTCCCAGCCGGTTTCCTGGATTAATCCAAAGGGCCCCCCGGTGCTAACAACCGGTCAGATCCATTTATGGAGAGCAAGCCTGGATCTGCCTTATAAAACCATCCAACGCCTTGAAGATCTACTGAGCCAGGAAGAGATCGACCATGCACAGAAATTTCATTACAAAAAAGACCAGGTTCACTTTGTAACCGCGCATGGAATGCTGCGCACCATTTTGGGCCATTACCTGCAAACCCCCGCAAGCGAGATACGCTATGCCTTTAACCGGTATGGAAAGCCGCATCTAAAAAATAATCTCCCAGGCCATAACGTCAAATTTAACCTGAGCCATTCAGGAAACCTGGCCCTGATCGCGGTTACTCTTGATCGTGAAATCGGCGTAGATTTGGAACACATCCTGCCCAAATTGTGTGATCTGCAAATTGCAGACCGTTTTTTTGCACCCAGAGAGGTCGGGGTTCTTCAAGAAATGGATCCACAAGAACGCCAGGTAGCATTTTTCAAGTTTTGGACGTGCAAGGAGGCCTATATTAAAGCCAGGGGTGAAGGCCTTTCAATTGCATTGGATGCATTTGAAGTTTCCTTTACCCCTGGAGTGTCGTTTGTCCAATTGGAAGTTCACGAGAACCCGATCGAAAGCTGGCGCTGGTCTTTGATTTCGATATCCTTAGGGAGCGAATATATGGGCGCGCTGGCTGTTGAAGATGGGGATTTGAAACTGAGTTGTTTTGAGTGGGACCCAAAACTTATTGTCGAGGATAGACCCCAAGAGGTAATCACTTGATCGTGACAAATTATACATTTCTCCGTTTTATCCATTAGAGAAGCATTCAACTGTTCAATTCAAGCACCAAATAAAACGGGGAATTTGTATAAGGAGAAAGTCCATGTCTGCAATAAACACTAACCAACAGACAAACTCGACACTCAAACCACGATCATCCAAGGCATTCATCCTGCTTACATTATTGTTATGCCTGGTCTGGATTACTTCTCTAATCTTAGTCCCAAAATCGAAGCCAACCTCCGCTCATTCAAACCTGGCCAGGCTGCCGCTGGCTTTCATCCCGAACTACGGGCAGTCGGCGTCTGAAGGACTCTTCCAGGTACACGACCAATACGGCTCTATTTTCCTGACCCAATCCGAAATGGTCCTGCTCTCGAACCAGGCGGGGCCGGTGCGCATCGCCTATCAGGGCACGCAGCCCACGGTGAGCGTGCAGGGCCGGCAGGGATTACCCGGCAAGGTGAACTACATCATGGGCCGGAACAGGCTCAAGGGCCTCCCAACTTACGCCGAAGTCGACTACCAGGGTCTCTACCCGGGGGTTGACCTGCGCTACACCGGGCAGAACGGGGTCCTGGAAAGCTTCTATGACCTGGACGCCGGGGTAGACCCAGCGATCATCCGCTGGAAGCACAGCGGAGCGGAGCTCGCGCGGGTAGATTCGAGCGGTTCGCTGCTTCTCTACCAGGCCGTTTCCGATCCTGAGCCGGTCCTGGTTGAGAAAGCCCCGTCGGCCTGGCAGGAGATCAACGGGAGCCGGGTAACCATCCCCGCTCGCTACATCGCCAACTTGGATGGGAGCTACGGCTTCAGCCTCGAGGCTTACAACCCGGCCTACGCCATCACCATCGACCCGACCCTGGTCTACGGCTCCTACTTTGGCGGGAGCAAGATGGAACAGGCGGGTGGGATCGCGCTGGATGGGCAGGGGAATATCTATATCGCTGGCGACACGTTCTCAACCGATTTTCCCCAGGACGGCGGCGTTCAGACCACGAGCAAAGGCGGGGATGACGCGTACATCCTGAAGCTGGACCCCACTGGCCAAACCCTGCTCTATGCTACCTACCTGGGCGGGAGCGGCGACGATTCGGCCACCGCGATCAGCGTTGACAGCGCCGGAAAGGCGGCCGTGGTTGGGGATACGGATTCAACCGATTTCCCGACCTATCACGCCTATGCCAGCGCCTACAAGGCATTTGACGATGCCTTCGTCGTCGTGCTGGGCCCAGACGGGTCGCAGCTGCTCTACGGCACCTACCTGGGCGGCAGCACCTGGGCGGATTCTGCTGAAGGGGTGGTCCTGGACGAGAGCGGGGCCGTATACGTAACCGGCACCACCTATTCCAGCGATTTCCCGCTCAAACACGCGGTCCAATCCACCCTCGGCGGCGTTCAAGACGCTTTTGTTGCGAAACTGGATCCCACCCTCAACGGCGCGGATTCGCTGGTCTACAGCACGTTCCTGGGCGGCAGCGCGGTTGAATACGGCTCCGCAATCGCCCTGGGAGCCGGCGGAGAAGCCGTGGTCAGCGGTCAAACGTTTTCCACCGACTTCCCGACCAAGAAACCCGTGCAGGCAGCCCTGAAGGGCAGCGGCGACGCCTTCATCGCCCGCCTGAACGCGGCGGGAGACGGATTGGTCTACAGCACGTACCTGGGCGGCTCCAAGGAAGATAAAGCCTACAGCGTCGCCCTGAGCAGCAAAGGGATCGCTTACGTCACCGGGACCACCGCATCGACCGACTTCCCCACCCTGTCCGCCTTCCAGAATGCCAATGCCGGCGGCGATGATGCATTCATTACCGCGCTCAAGGCGGATGGCAGCGCCTGGCTGTTGAGCTCCTACTGGGGAGGTGCCTCAGCGGACAGCGGGTATGATCTGACGCTGGGCCCCAACGACAGCCTCTACGTGACCGGCCAGACCAATTCCGCCGACTTCCCCACGAAGAATTCGCTCCAGGCTTACATGGGGGATGGGGATGCCTTTGTCACCAAGTTCAGCGCCGGGAACACCACCGTCGACTATAGCACGTATCTGGGCGGCGGCGGGGCTGAATACAGCGGTGGGATCGTCACCGATGGGTTGAGCGCCGCCTATATCACCGGCGCTACGCTGTCGACCAACTTCCCCACCAAAGACCCACTGTACGCCAGCGCTGCAGGCGGCGGGGATGTCTTCATCGCCAAGATTGACGACAAAGGAGATACCCCCACCCCGGAGATCAATCCCCTGCTGGGTTCTTATGTGACCGCGTCCCAGTTTACCCTCAAGCCAGGGGAGACCCTGACCATCACGATCCTGCTGCACAACAGCGGGACAGAGGACGTAACGGCGGATGTCGTCGACAAGCTGCCAGAGGGCCTGGATTACAAGACCGGGACCGCAAGCGGCGGCGTCTATTCTTCCACCAAGCATACGCTGACCTGGACAGGCGTAGCGGTTCCTTCTGGAGAAGATATCTCGCTGACCTTTGACGCCACAACGACTGTGACCACGCCAACCCCGGCGATCGATACCGCGACGATCACTCAGAACGGTGAGAGCATTGATCGGTCGGTCGTGATCCTCCTGGGGAAACCGCACCTGTCGCAGGATATCACCCGGCCGGTGGTTCAAAGCTTTACGATTGGCGACGCGGATGTCCTGACGGATCCAGACGTAGTCCTGCACACACAGGTGACGAACCCTGCCGACGCAGCCACCATGTTCCTGCGGGAATGGCAGATCAATCCTACCCCCTTCCCCCACTGGCAGTTGGTGAAATCCAGCGGCTGGGTCGATTTCAAGGCGGATTATCCCTGGACCTTGGGCGACCAACCCGGACCCCATTTTGTGACGGTTTGGGTGGCAGACAGCGCCAAGAATATCTCCCTCTGGACCCGCAGCTCCTTTGATTTCGCCAGCCTGCTGGTGTCCGGATCCAAAGTGGAACAATATGGGCTGGTTCCGTACCTGGTCTACTACGATAAGGGCGTTGATGTTGATGCAGTTCTGACCTCAACCAGCGGCGATGCGGATCTCTACGTCTGGAAGCCAGGCAATTTTATTCTGCCGGATCACTCCAGTATTCACTCGGGCACAGATGTCGACGAAGTCCAATTCACCACTTCTGAGTCAGGGATCTATATCTTCCTGGTCTACGGCTATAAAGCCTCCACCTATGATTTAAGCATTACTCCTGGAGGCGGCACTTCACCGGCAAGCGCAGTGTTGCCTGCCCTAACAGCTCATCCTAATTTGATTGCCAACGCAATGTCTCGCGATGGTCTGACTCATGAACCCATCTTCAGCGTCATCGGCGTAGACCCGTTTGGCGTCAATGGCCCAGGTACCCCTTCAACTGGTGCCATCTACTTACCTTTGGTCAGAAGATAACTCCTTCCCGGTCCCCATGGCTTTCTCCCGCCGCCTGTACGGGACGGGAGAAAGGCCAAGGAAACCAAATTGATTGGGTCCTAGAAAAAGGAGGAGATCATTGGCCATCGAGCATGATTAAGTGGATGGATCCAAGAATTGGGGGAGTAAGTGCAAAAAATTTTTGTAGACAATACCGAGATACCACTTCTGAAGCGTGCTATCGATGGAGATAGTAATGCATTTGGTGAATTGTATATGCTTCATCTGGACCCAATCTACCGGTATATATACTTTCGGATAAACGACACGAATGATGCTGAGGATCTTACTGAACAAACCTTTCTCAAAGCCTGGCAGGCTTTACCGGATTATCGAGACATCGGTAATCCATTCTCCTGCTGGCTGTACCGGATTGCCCACAATCTGGTCATTGATTATTGGAGAAGCAAGAAAATCGATCTTATCGACAGGAGCGTACACCCTGGTGAATGGCCAGAAATTGAAAGCAACCTGCTCAAACGAGTTATCGAAGCGGAAGAAGCAGGCGCTCTTGCCAGAGCGATCTCCAGGCTGACCGCTGACCAGCAGCAAGTGATTTTGCTTCGCTTCGTGGAAGGATATAACCATGCCGAAATCGCTCGAATTCTGGAAAAGAGCGAGGGAGCATGCAGAATGTTACAAAACCGGGCGCTAATAGCCCTCAATCAAATCTTACAAGGCATGCAAGGGTAAAGCGGCTATGGACGAACATATCTCACCCTTCGATCTCATACTGGACCGCTGCTTAGAATTTGTAACCGGCGAGGGCCACACTGTGACCGATTGTCTGGCACAGTACCCCGACCAGAGAGAAAGTCTCGAACCCCTGCTGAAACTGGCCCTCTGTTTACAGACTGCCCAGAATATCAGCGCGCCGGCCGATTTTCGTCTGACTGCCCAGACGCGGATGGAAAACCTGATCGCTGCTTACCCCAGGTCGCACAAGCATAACCACAGTTTTTCCGGAACCATCCAAGGAATCGCCAAACGCCTGCGCCCAGCCATTCCCGCTCCACAGGTAACTCTCCGTTGGAGATTAGCCGGGCTTGCAATGATCCTCATCCTCTTCATGGCTGTATCCTCGGTTCAGGCATCGGCCAACTCTCTACCAGGGCAATGGCTGTATCCATTGAAACGGACCTTGGAAAACGTCGAGTACGATCTGGCAGGGAGCAACGCGGCCCAGGGAAACGTCTCCGCAAAACATACTCGCGAACGATTCAACGAGGTCGTCGGTTTAGCCAAAACACAACCCCAACAAGAGCTGGCTAAAGCATCTTCTAATTTTCAAGACCAGTTAAAGACAACGCTCAATTACGTCGATTCCCCGAAAGGTATCTCAGACCGGGACCGTTCTGCCCTTTCAAGCCGGGTTTATGGGGATTTAAAAGAGGAGGAAAAGGAGCTGCAGGCATTACTTCACGAAATCCGCGCCGATTATGCTTACCGAAGGGATCTGAACAACCTCCTGGTTCTTATCCAGGGCAAACTGGCTCATGATAAACTCTGGATAGCGCTGCCCCCGGATCAGACGCCCTGGATCCCCGGCCTATCCCTTACGATCAGAGCAACTGAAGAGCCCTCCCGAACGACCACCCGGACCCCAACGCCCCTTCCTAAAAATACTGCTGCTTCGAATAGTGTAGGAGGAACGCATGAGCCGTGGAATTGGGGTTCAGAATGGCCCAGCGAATGGCCTACGCTGGAAGAGACACCTGGGCCTGACACGCAATGGACGGAAATCAATCAGCCCTGGTCCACCATGATACCGCTGCCCACGCAAATGGCAACGGCTATTCCGACCATATATTCAAAAATAGAAACCTTGATCCCCTCTTTACCAAAGGATATCACCACCAAAATCCCCTCATTCCCTGATTTTCCACATCCCGATTGGCCGCCTGAAGAGCCGTAAATGGTTACCGACAGAAGTCAATGAGGTGAGGTTTTCCATGCCCGCATTCCGCAAAAAAAGGCAAAGCCCGGATTTTTCTCGTGAAGAAGAGAAGAACGGATCTCTGATCGAGTTACGTCAGGTGACCAAGGCTTACCAGACGCCAGCGGGAGATTTTTTAGCATTGAAAAATATATCCCTCTCCCTTCATGCTGGCGAATTTGTCGCTGTAGTTGGCAAATCAGGGAGCGGCAAATCAACCTTGATCAATATGATCACAGGGATCGATCGGCCAACATCAGGAGCAATCCTGGTAGCGGGTGTATCACTCACCAAACTGAACGAAGATCAACTGGCAAAATGGCGTGGGATTACGATCGGAGTAGTCTTCCAGTTCTTTCAACTGCTGCCAACCCTGACGGTCTTGGAGAATGTGCTCATGCCGATGGATTTTTGCGGCAAATACCCACCTCGCAAGCGGAGACAAATTGCCATCGAGATACTGAAACAGGTAGAGATGCAAGACTGTGCTGATAAGCTTCCCTCGGCAATCTCAGGCGGCCAGCAGCAGCGTGTCGCCTTAGCCCGCGCCATTGCCAACGACCCGCCTATTCTGATCGCAGATGAACCCACGGGTAACCTCGACAGCGCAACGGCTGATGCGGTTTTTAAGCTTTTCGAACACATGGTGATGCAAGGAAAAACCGTCCTCGTCGTCACTCACGACCGGGATCTTGCCGAAAGAACCTTCCGGATCATTCAAATCATAGATGGAGAGATCCAGCAATCTCAATTTCTGAACCAACCTGAGAGCACTCCTCACCCGGAACCGTCCTTTACAATGACGGATCAAGAATAAGGTGTATTCCAATTTTGCAAAGCAGCACGTAGTTTAACAGCCGGTCCCGAGCAAGACCATTTTCCATACCCTGTCATTGCCGGTTAAAAAGTGAGAGGAAGAGATGTTTGGGCCGCGTTGGACGAAGGTTTTTCGTGATTGTTTTGGGAACATGGGAAGAAGTCTCCTCGTGGTGCTTTCCATTGCTGTGGGAGTGGCTGCCGTGGGCATTGTATTAGGAGCCCACGAAAACCTGTCGAAGAACCTGAGCGCCAGCTACGCCCAAATCAACCCTGCCGCAGCGAGCATTACGGCCGAACCTTTCGACGAAGATCTCGTCCGGGTGGTCAGGACGATCCCAGGCGTCGCCGCCGCTGAAGGGCGATACACTCTGACAGTGCGAGTCCGGCAAGGAGAAGATGATTGGCGTTCCCTGAAATTAACCGTCGTTCCGGATTATCTTCACATTCAAATCAATAAAATCTACCCAGAAAGCGAGGCGTGGCCCCCTCCTGACCGCTCCTTAATTATTGAACGAGCTTCACTGCCCTTGCTTGGTAACCAGGTCGGGGGTACTTTGCTGGTTCAAACCCCAGAAGGGAAACAAAGGGAGATGAAAATTGCCGGGTTGGCTCATGATTTGAGCGAACCAGCAGGCACTTTCACAGACCAGGCGAGCGGGTTCATCACCTTCGATACGCTGAAGTGGCTGGGCTATACACGTTCGTATAACGAAATGTTAATCCTGACCAAACTTGATCGACCTGACCGGGCCTATTACCAGCAGGTCGCTAATCTTGTCGCCAACAAAATGGAGAAAAGTGGCCGCCTGGTATATTGGACCACGGTTCAGGATCCGAACCAACACTGGTTCGAGCCACTCCTGACCCCGATGACGTCGATTCTGGGGACGCTTGGAGTGCTCTCTCTTATCCTGAGCTGTTTTCTGGTCATCAACACGGTCAATGCGCTCCTCTCCCAACAGGTGCGCCAGATTGGCATTATGAAAACCATCGGGGCAAGCCGCCTGCAGTTGGTAGGCATGTTCCTTACGCTGATTGGACTGTTCGGAGTGTTTGCATTGGTTCTCGCAGTACCCCTGGGGGTCCTGGGGGCCAGATTGAGCGTTCACTTGCTGGCAGGTTATATCAATTTTGATCCGCCAGAGTACCAGATTGGCCCTTCGATCTTCCTTCTCCAAATGGCTCTTGGACTGCTCATTCCTCTGGCGGCTGCACTTTTCCCGGTGATTTCAGGGACTCGAATCTCCATTCGCGAAGCGCTGGCTTACACCGGGCTTGGCCAAACGTATTTTCGCTCGGACTGGATTGACCGGATTGTTGGAAGAATTCAAACCCTTCCCCGTCCGATGCTGCTTTCCTTGCGAAACACGTTCCGGAAGAAGGCTCGCCTGGGGCTCACCCTGGTTTCCCTTACGCTGGGGAGCGCCGTGTTTATCGCAGTGGTCACTGTCCAATCCTCGTTGATCAAAACTCTCGACGAGACCCTTCAGTACTACAAATTCGATATCCTGGTCTCCTTCGAACGCCCCTACCGGAAAGAAATGGTTCTGGCTGAATCGCGCAAGATACCAGCGGTCACCGCCGCGGAGACCTGGGGGGTCGCCAATTCTCACCGGATTCTTCCGGACGCCAGCGAAAGCGACAACATACTGCTGGTAGCTCCCCCCACCGGGACAGAAATGATCCAGCCCAGCCTGATCCAGGGACGCTGGCTGATCCCGGAGGATGAAAATGCTGTGGTGATCAATACGGATGTGCTCCGCGAGAATCCCGATCTGAAAGTCGGTTCAGAGCTGGTTCTAAAGGTGGAAGGTGTAAAGACCAGATGGAAGGTAGTTGGCATCGTCCAGAGCGTGTTGATCGGCCCCTGGATCTATACCAATTATCCCTATTTCGCTTACCGGCTCAATAAAGCCAACCTCAGCAGCGCAGTTTACCTGGTTACGCAACTGCACGACCCGGCTTCCCTTAAATTTATTTCGCGCCAGATCGAGCAGCACTTCGACCAGGCTGGCCTGAGGATCAACTCAACAGCGCGGGTCAGCGATCTTCGCCAGGCAGCTATTCTCCAATTCAATGTACTGATTCTTTTTTTGTTGATGATGGCTATCTTGATAGCTATCGTCGGTTGCCTGGGATTATCGGGTACGATGGGTTTAAACGTGGTCGAGAGAACGCGAGAAATCGGAGTGATGCGTTCGATCGGGGCCACGAACAAATCGATATTTGGAATTTTTATATTCGAAGGTGCTTTCATCGGCTTGCTTAGCTGGGCGTTGGGCGCTCTGGCTGCCTGGCCGTTGGGATCTTTTTTATGCGACTTGATCGGGACCAGCTTCTTACAGGGACCCTTAATCGCAAGGTACTCTTTTATGGGCGCTGCTGCCTGGCTTGGGATCGTCCTGGTCCTATCTGCCCTGGCCAGTTTCTTACCAGCGCTGAATGCTGCCAGGTTATCCGTTCGTGCCGTGCTTGCCTACGAGTAAGAAACACTGTTCTTCAACGATCTTGAATCGGAAATGGGGTGTCAGATGAAAAAAATTTCGCTTGTTGTTCTAGGTATTGCAATTCTCGCCGTTCTGGGTTTCCTGTTCACTAACTCTGGCCTGGCGTCCGCAATTATCAGGAGCCAGAACAGCGCTCAACCCCCTGCCACCAGCGCAGAGGTGATTCCTGCAGTCAAAGCAAGCAATGAAGTCAATGTCCAGGGGCGCCTGGTTCCCGGACAGTTCGTTGATTTAGGTTTTAATACAAGCGGAATGGTAAAAGAAGTCCTGGTAAGCGAAGGCCAACAGGTGAAAGCCGGTCAAATTCTGGCCCGACTGTACAGCCAGGAACGAATCCAGGTGGATCTTACCGCCGCGAAACTAGAGCTTGCCAATGCTCAAAAAGAGATTAATGACCTGAAAAACAGCGCTCCTTTGATCGCCGCGCAGCTTCACTATGATCTTACCCAGGCCAGGAAAGAAGCCGATGAAGCCAAGAAAAAGCGCACTGCGTTGGATTATCCCAGGTCGACACAGGTGATGATTGACCTTGCAGAAGATAAATATATTGATGCGCAAAATAAGCTTGACAAAGCTCAAGAATTTTATGACCACGCTAAAAACAAAATGGATGCAATCGACGCTCTATTAGCTGCGCAGAAAGAACGCGAAACAGCCCTGGCAAATTTGAATTGGAAAAAAGGAAAGGCGTCTGTATCTGAGATCGCCGAAGCCGATACGCGCCTGGAACTGGCCATCGAGAAGGTGAATGATATCCAGAGGCGGTTGAGTATCTATGAAAAAGGGCCCAATCCTGACGAACTCGCCATTGCGGAAGCCCGACTCGAGAACGCAAACGCTCAAATTGCTGCTGCTCAGGCTGCTCTGGAAGAAATGACTTTGAAAGCCCCCATGGCCGGCACGGTGATCAGTATGAATCTCAAAGTTGGGCAGTACCTCGATCCCGGGACAATCGTGATCAATCTGGCAGATTTCTCGAAATGGTACGTCGAAACCACCAATCTGACCGAATTGAGCGTCTCCAAAATTTCGGTGGGTACCGCGGTTCAGGTCGGTTTTGATGCCCTGCCTGGGACTTCACTTCCGGGAAAGATCGTCTATATCAAGCCTTTGGGAGAAAACCAGCAAGGTGACATTACGTATACCGCCAAGATCGAACTGGAAAAAACTGACCCGCGATTACGCTGGAACATGACTGCACCAGTGGTCATTCCGGCGAAATATTAGTTTTTCTTTCTCGCGAGATGACTGATTGTATGAGATGACTGATTGTATGGCGTTGGATTATCCAAAATCGGTGAGCGCCGTCTGATCCGGGGATTAATCGAGAGAGGCGCTGCGGAAAGCGTAACTGAGTGGCTTCGACATCCTCGCTATTATTTTACTGGCTGGATAGAAGGGTGATCCCACACAATTACCCTGGCTCAGTCAAAATCCGCTGATTCTGAGGTCCTTTTAGAGTCCGGCCAAATCTTTCTTCGATGATTGAAGAGTAGCCTATTTTGCCGTCGAATGGATGGCTAAGGGGGCCACGACCTGCCTGGTTGTCGCTTGCAGGAAACCTAAATACATCAAAACAACGCCCACAAATTCATTGATATAGGGAACATCCGTCAGCCCTGCTTTGATCAATGAACCCGCCATTGCCGGCATGAGCGCTCCTGCGGCAATCAGGAGGTTTCCCAGTACACGGTTAGGGAGAACCTTTTTGCGCCAGAATAGGAATCCAGAATGGATCGCTCCACCTACCAGACCAATCGTCCCATAAATATTCAAAAGGATGGTCAGGGCGATCATCCCGCCATTGCGCGTTAAGATTGCTTGGTATTGGGTAGAAATAGGAACGTTCACCTGATAGCCTGCGGCAGACGCAGTAATGGGGGGCAGGCAGGACCAGGCCTAAAGCAGCCAGGGTCGCCAGCCCCATTAATCCTGCCAACCCGGGCGCCGCCCCTCGCTTTCGCACTAGAAGGAAAATAGTACCCTGCCCCAGCCAGGCTGCAGTAAGCATCGCTCCACATAAGTACCATAGCTTCAGCATCAACCCGCTGAAGGTGATCGATAATACCGCTTCGGAAAGGGTTCCCAGACCGTAAAGGAACAGCCCAAAAGACCGGGCCAGCAAATATGGGCTTCTCCGGTAGAGGAACCGGCGAAATACGGAAACCATGAAGCCGATCGACAAGATCACCGGGATCCATCTTTCCATTGTCCGATACATTTATGGTATGATCGATGACGGAAATGGGCTCACCTCATGGAGTTATGTTCTGGAAACAAAGCTTACCATGTTTCGGGCCCATTGCCCGTTTAATCCGTTTCAGCACTTGGCGGATACTAAAGTTTATTTGAGTTTACTTAATTCTAATCTTTACCGTTGCATTCGTGCCAATGATATCTGCAAGATCTAAATCTTTGAACAGCCTGATCTTGACAGGGATCAATTGGGTAATCTTGGTATACGTACCGGAGGTTGTAAAGCTGGTTACTGGACCGGTGAGTTTTGTCGAGGTTACAGTATTGACCTCTTGTACATAACCATCAAAACTTCTGCCATATGCATCCAGCGTAACGGTTGCGCTCTGCCCCTTATGTATTTTTAAAATTTCCGTTTCTTCCACGTTCGCCGTAATGAAAATATCTGACGTCTTTGCTACAATCATGACCACATCCGATGGGGTAGCATAGTCTCCTTCTTCCATTTTAATATCAATCACTGTGCCATTGATCGGTGATTTTATTTCAGAGCCGCCAGTCACCCGCACAAGCACCTGTCCCGCACTTACCGTTTCGTTTTGAGATACATACACATTTACCAATTTTCCGCTTGCGTCTGCGGTAAGCTGGTATATCATCGTGTCCACCTTGGCATTGTCCGTCTGGTAATAGAAATTACCTTCGTAAAAAAAGTACGCTGCGATACCTAAGCCGGCAAGCACGATCACAATCGCAGCACTGATGAGCATCGTTTTACTGATTTTCCTTTTTGCCGTTTTAGGCGTAAAATCTTGTTCGTAATCGCCTGTTTTTTCATTGCTGGCCATGTTCTATCGCCCTTCTTTCGAATTGACTGTTGTACATTTCGGCGTAAAAACCGCCCGCTGTAAGCAGTTCCACGTGATTTCCCTTTTCAATAATGTCCCCATTTTTCAATACGAGGATGAGATCGGCATTTTTAATCGTTGAAAGTCTGTGTGCGATAATAAAACTCGTCCTCCCTTTCATCAAGGCATCCATTGCCTTTTGAATCAGGATCTCCGTACGGGTGTCAATTGAGCTGGTCGCTTCGTCGAGTATCAAGATTTTCGGATTCGCCAGGATAACACGGGCAATGGTTAATAATTGCTTTTGCCCTTGTGAGATATTATCCGACTCTTCGTTCAAGATGGTATCATATCCCTGTGGCAGCGTTCGAATGAATTCATCGCAATGGGCCGCCTTCGCTGCGGCAACGACCTGCTCCCTGGTCGCGCTAAAAGTCCCGTAACGGATGTTATCGTGAATGGAAGCGTTATACAGCCATGTATCTTGCAGGACCATGCCGAATATAGATCGCACATCGTTTCTGGTATATTCGTATATGCTATGCCCATCGATCTCGATATCACCGCTATTAATATCATAAAAACGCATTAAAAGTTTAACGATCGTCGATTTTCCCGCGCCTGTTGGGCCGACAATTGCCACCTTTTCTCCTTGCTGCACGGAGGCGGAAAAGTCATGGATAATTGGCTTAGCAGCGTCATAACCGAATGCCATATGTTCAAAAGATACGGCTCCCTTTACCGCGCTTGCAGAAGCAAGACTGCGGTCCGGGCTCTCTTCCGGTTCATCGAGAAATTCGAACACACGCTCTGATGCAGCGATGGTCTGCTGGAGCGTATTGGATATTGACGCAAGCTGCGTGATCGGTGCGGTGAAATTTCTCATATACTGGATGAACGACTGGATATCGCCGATTTCAATAATCTTTTTTACCGCCAGATAACCACCCAGGATGCATACGAGGACGAAGCCGAGGTTGCTGACAAACTGCATCATCGGCTGCATAATGCTCGTAAAAAACTGCGACTTCCAAGCGCTATCACAAAGCGTTTCGTTGATCTGGTAGAATCGTTCAATGGAATCATCTTGCCGGTTAAAGGCCTGAACAATGGCATGTCCGCCATACATCTCTTCCACATGCCCGTTCATTTTACCGAGCGACGCTTGCTGAGCCCTGAAAAATTGCTGTGATGTCCTGATGATCGTGCCGATGAGTCCGAACGACATCGACACCGTAAGAATTGCCATCACGGTCATCAGCAAGTTGATGCTCACCATCATCACCAGCACACCGATAATGGTGGCAACTGAGGTGATGAGCTGAGAAAGACTTTGGTTCAGCGACTGGCTGATCATATCGACATCGTTCGTAATCCGCGAAAGGACCTCGCCGTGTGTGGTGGTATCAAAATATTTTAATGGCAGGCGGCTGATTTTCTGATCGATTTCCTTGCGCAGATTATAGGTGACCTGCATGGAAACGCCAGACATGATGAAGCTTTGAGCGTAGGAAAATGCCATGGAGATCGAATACAGGACGATCAGGAGCACGATCAGCCTGCCCATGTAGGCAAAATCCATATACAGCCCTGTATGAAAATAGTAGGCCATCAGCCCTTCGGCGAGCTTGGTGGTCACCTTTCCCAACAGCTTGGGGCCTAAGATGGAGAAAACAGATGATAGGGCAGCAAAAACCATCACCACGACGATTTTCACCCGAAAGGGCTGCAGGTAGAGTAGGAGGGTTCTCAGCGTTTTCCGCGAATCCTTTGCCTTTGCGTCCTGCGGGTTAAAAATGAACCTAGGCCTGTTCAAGCTCATCCTCCGAGAGTTGCGATAGGGCAATTTCGCGGTAGACTCCACAAATGTGAAGAAGCTCGCGGTGTGTTCCACAGCCGACAATTTCGCCATTTTCGAGCACGATAATCTGGTCTGCGGAAAGGATGGTGCCCACGCGCTGCGCCACAATCAACAATGTACTCCCAACCGTCTCCCGGTGAAGTGCCTCGCGCAGGACGGCGTCGGTTTTCATATCCAGGGCTGAAAAACTATCGTCGAATATGTAAATGGGTGGGTTTTTCATCAGGGCCCTAGCAATCGACAGCCTCTGTTTCTGCCCACCCGATAAATTTGAACCGCCCTGGGCGATGTGCGCGTCATATCCATCTGGCATCGTTGAGATGAATTCCTCCGCCTGGGCGATCCGCGCCGCACGTTGGACGTTGTCGAAGGTAGCGCCGCTGTCCGCATACTGCATGTTGGTTTTGACTGTTCCGGAGAACAACATGCTTTTTTGAGGAACATAGCCGATTTTATTGCGCAGATCGCTTCGTTTCATATCGCGTATGTCGACTCCGTCCACCAGGATGCGCCCTTCGGTTACATCGTAAAAGCGGATCAACAGGTTCATCAGGGTTGATTTACCACTCCCCGTCACCCCGATAAATGCAGTCGTTTGCCCATGTTTCGCTTGAAAGCTGATATTCTTCAGCACCGGCTGGTCGCTACCGGGATAGCAGAAGGTCACGTTTTCATATTCAATATCTGGAACAAAATCCGCTCTTGGCCGAACCGCCTTTTTCTTGTCTTTAATCACCGTTTCCGTTTCAATCACCTCTTTGACTCTTCCTGCGCTTACCGCTGCCCGCGGAATCAAAATAAACATAACGGAAAGCAAGAGAAACGCCATAATAATCTGCATGGCATACTGCATAAATGCCATCATCTTCCCGATATCAATCTGCAAGGCCGCGATTTGATGTGCACCGACCCACACGATCAGCACGGTCGTAACGTTCATAATAAACATCATGGTCGGCATCATGATCGTCATCGCGCGGTTGACATAAAGACTGTTTTCCGTGAGCGCCCTGTTGGCGGCGTCGAACCTGGCCTCCTCAAATTTCTGGGTATTAAATGCGCGGATCACGAGCATCCCCTCCAGGTTCTCGCGGCTGATACGGTTCACCTGATCCACAAGCGTTTGCATTTTTCGCATTTTGGGCATCACAAGGTTGAAAAGGATGATGATGACAATCACCAACACCAGAATCGCTCCTACGATCGTCCAGGATAAAGTGCGGCTTTCCGAAACTGCTTTGATCGCACCGCCGGTGCCTAATATGGCTGCATAAAATAGCATGCGCACCAGCAAGACAATCAGCAACTGGATCTGAGTGATATCGTTGGTAGTCCTGGTAATCAGGGATGCGGGCGAAAATTTGTCAAGTTCAGGGTTCGAAAAAGTCTGCACTCTCTTAAATACATCCGCTCTCATATCCCGTGCGGTATTTGCTGCAATCCGGGCTGCAAAATACCCGACTGCGATGGAACATGCGGCGCTTAGCAAGGTAATAAGAACCATCTTAACGCCGGTTTGCACAATAAAATTGACGTTCCCGCTGAGGACACCGGTGTCTACAATATCCGACATATAATCCGGCAGCGAAAGGTCGCAGATTGCCTGTACTACCAAAAGCGCGAGGGCTCCCAATAACATGCTGAAATATTCCGACATATACTCCATTACCATGATCATTTGCGCCTCGTCTTTTGATGTGGCTTGATAATATTGTTCACCTGGTTAAAAATGCCGGTCGTCTGGCGGGCCTGCACCGCTGACCGCTTCGAGCGCCGGCGCCATTGATGTTGATATAGATCGTCAAGTCGCCTTTTTTGCAATTTCGGGTCAAATCAGGTACTGATCCAGGTTATCCACCAGCTTGCCCAGTAGACAGCCCAGCTCCTTGCACTCCTCCAGGGAGAAATTGTGCAGGAATTGTTCCCCGCCCTCCAGTATAAGGTCATTCATAGCTCCATAAAGCTCTTTTCCGACCCTGGTCAACCCCACGCGCGCACCACGCGTCAGTCCTCCAGGTCGACCAGCCGCCGGGCACAGCCGTAATCCACCAGCCAGTCCGCCGGGCGCGTCGCGGTGCTGAACGGCATCCCCAGGATGCGTCTCAGATCGCCCATCGTGATCGGCTATGAATGGCTAGAAAAATAAAACCAATGATAAAAAAGACGTTCCGATCATTGATCTGCTCGATCTTCTCGAGCAGGTTGTGTTCCTGGATACTACCTTTGACGTTTGGTATCTGCTCTGGCGGTTTTCCCCGGAAGCGCCGTCGCAGGTAAAATAGGCGCAGGAGAATATCTACAATGTCTTTTCGCGTCTCACTGGAGGCGGAAGCTGTATTTTCGCCTATTAATGTCTCCTTTTAAAAATTCTCAGGACGAAAATATATCACTTGGAAATAATTAAGTCAATTAATA
>Ga0335070_10002988_pt1 | contig 19716 bp, 21 predicted proteins | sample Lox_Sample_13_FD_206722 | JGI IMG/M metagenome (GOLD analysis project Ga0335070, IMG submission 206722) | Soil microbial communities from Loxahatchee National Wildlife Refuge, Florida, United States - Lox_Sample_1.3 | ecosystem: Environmental > Terrestrial > Soil > Wetlands | place: USA... | reverse complement strand
CCTTACGGAAGCACATCTCATAATCCGTAGGTCGTTGGTTCGAGTCCAACCGCCGCCACCAATCAAATCAGCAACTTCCGGGGTAATCTCGCTCTTGCTCGTTTGCGCTTGTTGCGCGGGGGTTGCGGATTGTTGCCGAGTTGTTCTCGGCTCTTCCGCGGGGATCTCGTCCAGACGGTCCACAAAGGATACATTTGCGCCTGGAATCAAGTGGCCGTACGTGTCTACCGTGACCTGGATTGAGCTGTGCCCCATCTGTTCCTTCACGTAGACGATGGAAGCCCCGCTCTGGATCAGCAGTGAGCCGAAGGTGTGCCGCAGGTCGTGTAGCCGAATCTTCCGGATTCCGGCTTTGGCCAGGACAGGCAGGAATACCCGGTGGTAGAGATTGTCGGGGTCCAGAATCGCTCCTTCGGGTGACGGAAAGACCAGCTCGTCCGAAATATCGTTCTTGCCCTCAAGGAAAGCTTCTAGAAGCCGCCTATCGCGAAGTGTAGCGAGTACCCTTTTTAGCTCGCGAGATAAATCGACTCGTCGTGCCTTCTTGCTCTTGGTGGTCGTGTGTTCCCGACGAACGTAATTGTGTTGCACCAGAATGAAACGATTTGAGTCGTCCTCGTCCTGGCCAAGCTGGATGTCGCCCCATTGCAAGGCTACCAACTCCCCGCGACGGAGTCCCGTCCGCACTGCCATCAGGAATAGTGGATAACACTCCGGACGGATCTCCTGGGCAGCATTCAGGAATTGCTGGACCTCCTTGGCCGTGAGTGCAACCCCTCTTGTCTCGCTAGTATCTGCTACGCGTGTGAAGCGGCCAAGCCGGGCTGCGGGGTTGGACTCGACGAGTCCCTCCTCAATAGCATGATTAAACAAGCCGCGGATGACGCACAGAGCGTTGCGGATGGTGTTACGAGAGAGCCCCTTGCCAACGAGGCCGTTGATCAGGTTCTTGACATCGTCACGCCGGATCGCATCCAGGCGCTTAGACGCGAATCTGGGCCGAAGGTATTGCCGCAGAACACCTTCGTATCCGTCAGCGGTCGAGGTCTTGCACTCGACTCGGGCGTAGTCCTTCATCCACTGCTCGGAGAAGGTCCCAAACGTTGGGACTGTCGTTTCGTCTCCGCTAAGGATTCCAATGTCACCCAGTGCGAGTTTCGCTTCGAGCAAACGTTTCACGTGTTCAGCTGCTGGCCTGCTGTCCCCAACGCATTTAGCCTTACGCCGGCCTTGGTAGTTCACGTAAACGTACCACTTGCTACCACGTTTGCGAATCTTGATTCCCATCAGGTCTCTTTTCTCAGATTTGAGAACACCTCGTCAACGATACAGCGTACATCAACCGCTTTCAGCCTGTGATTTTCCAGCCATTGGTCGAACGCCCTCCGCCGAACCAGAAGCTTCGTACCCACCCGGGCCGCTGGCAAAGGATTCTCGGCGCGATGAATCCATACCCGGATCGTCCGCTCTGACACACAAGCGTATCCCTGTAACGCTTTGAGATCTAACCATTCGGGTAGGTGTTCCTGATTCATGCGTTCGTCTTTCAGACTGTAGTGCCACTTGTGCCGCTTGTTCCTATATACGGCGTCTGCGCGCGTGCGCGTGAGACGGGGAATATGGGAGAACCCGGCACATGCGGCACTACGTCCTCTCGGAGTGCAACTCGTAGGAATCCTTTGGCGCGGTTTGTCCTCTGGCGCTGGAACCCGTGGGCCTCAAGCTGCTGCGTAAAATGCTTCTGTGACCCTTCTTTCTCCCCGGTCTGCTCGCACCACGTCTGCCAGTCGAAAAACAGCGCCCCGACCGCCGTCCAGCATCGCGGTCCAGTAATGCAGCGGTCCTCCAGCCAGCGGCCAACGGCATCCTCGGAATCTAGATAAGCAGCAGTCGCGTCGCGCACGGCTGCCGGGGGATTCAAGCGTTCGCGCTGCCAATTCAGGCAGCCTTGTATGGACCAGGCCAGGACGCCGGGGTACTCTGCTCGCAACTTTTCCCCTAGACTCGGATCGCGTCCTTCCTGAGGAATGGTGACGGTAAACGGGATCAGGTGCAGGCGGCGCCGGATTGCCTCATCAACCGACCGCAGGCCCGGCTTATGGTTCCCTGCGATGACCAGCTTGAATTCCGGGGTGAACTCAAAGAAGTCGCAGCGCATGAAACGTGCAGCGATCTTGTCCCCGCCGGTCAAAGACTTGATCTTCGATTCGGCCCATCGCATCCCGTCTTCAGTCTCTATGGCAGTTACGAATCTAGCGCCCCGCAAGCCGGCCAGATCTGTTGGGTGCTGCTCGGTCACACTCGCTGTGAACGACGATGTCGGCGAGGCCTTGGCGTAGTCCGCGAGCAGCCCGGAGATCGTGGACAGAAACACGCTCTTTCCGTTCGCACCTGTTCCATACAGGAAAAACAGCGCGTGCTCGCGCGTGTCGCCCGTCAGGGCGTAACCGATCATTCGCTGTAGGAATGATTGCAACTCCGGGTCGCCACCGGTAACACGATCGAGAAACCGCCGCCAGAGCGGGCAATCTCCTTCAGGCCCTACGGACGTGATCTTTGTAATGTAGTCCTCGCGCCGATGCTCACGAATCTTCCCTGTGCGAAGATCTACCGTGCCTGTTGGAGTGTTAAGGAGCCAAGGGTCAGCGTCCCATTGCTCGGCGGTGGCAGCATGGCGGCGATCGGCAGCTGCCAGCCGTTCGACTGCCGCAGACGTGGCCTTTGACGCCACTTTCATAGCGATTGCTTTCTCAGTATCGCTACATTCGGCGCTCGCTGCGCGGCAGATACCGCGGGCAAGGTCGAACACATGCAATGTGTCGTCGTGGACCCAGCGCGTGCCATCCCAACGCATCCAGTGCCCCCATCGGGAGACATAGCGCAACTCATCCGAATACTTCTGCGAAAATCGCAGTGCCAGCGATTCCTCAGAGAACCTCGGCGGCAAAGCGATGCCAGCTGCCAGTTGTGCGAAATCGCCACCAATTTCGACAAGTGCGGCTGTAGGCACGCTAGGGTCGGCCGCACGATGCTTGGTCTCCTCCGCGAACTTCGCCACGCGTCTCCGGTCGGCGGCCGTGCGCACCATCCTGACGTAATGTTCTATCGACGGTCGGTCCGGAACGCCATCTAGCAGGGATGCCAAGTAAGCGACACCCCCGATCGCGTCCAGTTCCTTGTGACAGCTGAGTTCCTCCTGAAGGGTCAGCGTGTCGATCGGACGCCCGCTGACCGCCAGGTCCATCATGCGTGCGAAGATGCGGCGATGGGAGTCAAGAGAGAAGTCGTCGATCCGAAGTTCAGCAGCCTGCTTGTAGGCGCGATTGTCGAGGAGAATTGCCCCAAGGACGGAGCGTTCGACGTCACTCACCGCAAGCCCCCATTGCGGGAATTCGACCCGCTCTCAATCACCTGTGTGTCCTTTGTCAACGTGCCGGCTTCAGGGTCCTCCTGTATTTCCCGTTCTCTCGCATAGGCTCGCTCGATCCGCTTCGCGAAGTCCTCGATCTCCCTGCGTCGAATAAGCACCCGGCTGCCGAGGCGGCAAGGTTGCAGATCGCCTCGGTAAATCAGTAAATCTAGAAATCTGACAGAGATGCCGAGGAGGCGGGCCGATTCACGTCTCGAGTAGAGAATTGGCAGTTTTCCACCTTGCACGACATTGCTAGTCTGCAACAGTCAATGCACTAGGTAGCCAATGCGGAACGCGATCTTTTGGGCGTGGTTTCGCGTGTGGTGTTGTTCCGCGCCACTAGGGCACATGCAGCCTCGGTTGCAGGCCTTTTCATGGAAGGAGGGATACGGCGCAACCTAGCTTGGAGTATCTCTGACGTCCACCACATCTCGACGCCATGAGCGGCCCAGGCCGCTTCCAGCAGCAGAGCAACATGCTTGTAATTGCATTGGCCAGTGACCAGCTTCACGTATTCGCATAGGAACCCCAGCAGAAAATCGTTACTGGAGAGCTTTCTAAGAGTGGAATGACGCTCCCAGTGGCGCGCATAGAACTTCATCAACCCTGTGGTCAAATGAAGCTGTTTCTCAAACTCGCCATTCCAAACGGTGTGGTCAATTAGTGCAAGAAAGCTGCCATGCTCATCGAGTGTTCTAAGCCTACTGAATCCAAGCGCGCCTTCGTGTAGAGAGCGTGCCACAATCCGGAACTGTCTTGTCCATGCAGCCGTTTTCTTGTGGGATGTTTCTACGTGCGCATGGTCTATTCTGTATAGCGAGTAAGCCCACAAATCGCGAAGCAATTCCTCCGGTTCGCAACCGCTGGTGCACAACACATTGAGAGCTTTTTCAATTGTTCGATTGTTTACAGAGGAGACGTACGTGCTGAACCTCCTTTTCCAACGTGAGTAGTCCGCGATACCTGACGCATTCACTGGTCACCTTTCCCGTGACATCACGCCTCTCTTTTCGCCTTTTGCCTTCGAGCCCGCCCTGATGCCAAACCAGCCCGCCGGGCGATTTCTCGGCGCTGCTCAGGTGTCAGCGTCTTAAGGCGAGCCTTGCCACCTCTCCGGCCGAGAGCTGCTGCATGTGGATTCTTACCCATAATCAAAATGTATCGAACTTACCGCTTTGTTTACAAGAAAGAAATCGCTTGACATGAACCAAGCGCTTAGTTCAATGTGTACAGTGACAGGATAGGAACGCGCCGTGCCGGTGCTTGTGCATCGCGCGGCACGGGTTTGTTGCTGCGGATTCCGTAATACGGGCGATCACCGAGCGGGTTACGCAACTCGCGAAGGACACTCTGGCAAATACCAGACCGCTGGCAGAGCGGATCGGCCTTTCCCCGGTGCTGAGTGCCGACTGGCGCGAGTTCCTCGATGAGCTCTTGCAGCGGTGCGATTCGTGGGCATTTCTTGCCCCCACTGCGGCTAGGGGGCGGCCGAGCTGAAGGCTACCGCCCTCTTCCACGACGTTGCAAAAGAAGTCAGCGCAGCACGCGAGTCGCGCCAAAGCTACCTGCGAGGAGAGGGAGGCGGCAATGCTTAACGAATTATGTCTTACCGCGCTCGTTTTGGGAATTGTGATGATGCAAGCAGCACCTGCCAAGGCAGCACAACGAGCCAACGCCGGGGAAGAGCTCGGCGCACGCTCTCAGAAAGTTGCTCTTCCCGCGCCGGCCAAAGTTAGCCGCATGTCTTTGGAAGAAGCACTGGCCAAACGTCGTTCGGTTCGGGAATTCGCCGCAAAGCCTTTGGCGAAGGAACAACTGGGCCAACTGTTGTGGGCTGCCCAAGGCGTCACTCATGAAGACGGCATGCGCACCGCGCCGTCGGCTGGTGCCCTGTATCCATTGGAGATCTATGTCGCCACTTCTGCCGGCTTTTCTCACTATTTGCCATCGTCCCACGAATTAGAAAGGCGCTCTGACCGTGACCTGAGGCCGGAGCTGTACCGGGCGGCACTGCGCCAGGACCAGGTGCTCAAAGCCCCCGCCGTCTTCGTCATAACGGCGGTTTACGAGCGCACGAGCAGAAAATATGGCGATCGCGGTCCTCGCTATGTGCACCTGGAGGCGGGCCATGCGGCGCAAAACCTTCTGCTGGAGGCGGTGGCTCTGGGGTTGGGAGCCGTACCCGTCGGGGCCTTTGACGATGTGCAGATCCAAAAGGCGCTCGCGTTGCCAGCCGAGCAGCAACCGATCTATCTGATTCCTGTTGGTTATCCGCGATAGAGAGCTTTCTGCGGGGCTCGCTGTTGAAACGTTCCTCACCCAACCTAAGATTGCGGCTTCCGCCGTGACCGGATTAGTTCCAAGTGCTGCTTGAGCCGGCGCAACAATTCCTCATCCTTCCCCTCGGCGAGCTCCCGTTCAATCTCGGTCAGCGAGAAGTGGACAATGTCGTGGTGATGCACCTCCTCCGAGCCAAGTTCTTCACTGAAGCGCCTCCAGAGGCGGTGCAGCAGTTCAATTTCCTTCGGAGTCAAGCGTGGCGCATGCGCCCCCAGATAGGAGATTTCTCGCTGTGTCGGAGAAGTGATCACCTCGAAGGTCAGAGTCGGTTTGGGGCTTGGCAAGCGTTCCCACGCAAGATCCGCCCGGTGGGCCTGGGCACCAGCCGACAAGGCTGCCGAGGGGCCCACCACGATGCCAGATGACTGCAGCCTCTGGGCCGCCCGCAGCATGCCATCCCAGAAATTGTTTGCCGCCACCAGCGCCAAGTGGATCGTCTTTCCCTGTTTTTCGGCCAATGCGAGCGCCCGGGTGAAGAGCAGTTGCTGATTGCTGGTAAACAGCTGTTGCGGAGCGATGCCGCGTTCCCCCCAGGCGCCCGCCTCGAGGACTCGGATATGCAAAGCTGCGATATCCTGCTGCTCGGGCCGGACCCGGTCCAAAACCAGGTCCAGGTGTTCCAATCGGCGATAGTTGTTGATCATGACCAGCGCATTCCCAGGACGGCAACCCACAGCTTCGGTGGAAAGCTCATCGGCTCCGGTCAGATGAAACTGATCCAGCTCAACCTGGGCGGCCGTCCGCCGGGAGGTAATTTGCTGGGACACGGTCAGGACCCCGAAGAAAGCAAGCGTGAAAGTGACGCCGAAGACAGTCGCTGCCGGTTTCGTGAAGAGGTTTACGACAGCCAGCGTGAGCAACGTGAGTGCAATCAGCCCAAGCCCCAATGGAATATCAACCGGGCCGACCTTCAGATTCAGAGGCACCCGGTAGTCCCGAGGCGTGCGACTCCGGTAGCGCAACACCAGAACTGCCAGGACCTGCAGCGCGAAGCTCCAGATAACTCCGAAGGCGTAAGCTTCACCCAATGTATATACATTTCCGCGGCTCAGCACGATGGTCAGGATCTGAAGAGCAGCGACTAGCGTAATTATCCTGTGGGAGGTCCCAAAACGCGCATGCGGGTGCCGAAACCAACCGGCCAGCACGCCATCCTCCGAAACCCGGTTTAGAACTCCGTTCGACCCGACGATAGCCGTGTTCACCGCGCCCGAGAGGATGAGCACACCCACCAGGACCACAAATGCGTGGAAAGCGAGCCTGAAAGGCACTGGTCCGGTAACATTCATGGCCAGCCCGCCGATGAGGTCATCGAGAAAATTCTTACGAACCTCATCGGGGATAATCATGACCGAAAAGAACGACACGAGTGGGGTGAAAATCACGCTGAAAATGAAAATGGTCAGGGCTGCCCGTTTAAGGTTGAGCAACTTAGGGTGTGCGATCTCGCGGTAGACCTGGGCCAGGGTTTCCTCGCCGCTCATGGCCAGGACCGAGTGGCCGAGAGCAATGAAAATCCCCAGCAGCGCGAAAGTCCGCTCTATTCCGGATCCGCGCAGCCACCCCAGGGCGTCAGGAGCGAAATCCAGATTGGCTGGCCGAGGCCAGGGTGGCAATTGCCCGCCGCGCACCCACAAGGTATAGCCGCACCAGGCGATGAGAAGGATCACCATCACGCTCGTCACCTGCATGATGCGCAGGGCCTTCAGGCTTGACGTGGGAATCCCTTTTACGTTTTGCCACCAGAAATAAAGCGTAGCGAGCACCGCAAAGGCAGCTGCCGTCCAGTTTGCAGGCAAGACCAGGTGGAAGGGACCGTACGACAGGATTTCGTTGAGAAACCCGGCAAGATAATGCCCCGCGGAGACGCCGCTGATCGGACCAGTCAATACGAAGTCGAAGAGCAAGGCAGAGACGGCAAACTTGGCCACCGTCCCCCCCATGGCCTTCTTTACGACAGGGTAGACGCCGCCACGGACGAACATACTGCAGCTTTCGATGTAGGCCGAGCGGACAGCGTACGAGAACAGCATGATGGCGAGGATGAACCAGGGAGCGGCCTTGCCTATCGCCTGTTCTGCGATTCCGCCGGCGTAATAGGCGGAAGAACCAAGATCACCCAACACGATGGCGGCGACCCGCCAGAAGGAGATGAAGCTAAGCATGGCGGTCGTGGCCACGACGACGCGGGGCAGCGGCGTCACAGGGATGAGCGCGGCCGCCTCAGGGCCGGGTTTTGCTGGTTCTGCGGGAAAGTGCGTTGCCGCAGGCGATGAATTCATAACTCAGTTTTGCCGCGCCATGGCGCCGGCTACAACCATGATTGCGCCAATCCTGCGCATTTCTGTGTCCTTAGTCACTGGGAGATGTGACGCGAGCGGCGCGCGCAGAAACGGCTGGTTTCCACCCGAAAGGTGAATGATCTGAGCGCTAACGGGCGTAAGGGGCGCGCTCTGTTCGCGCCCCTTTCTTAGCATCGGCCCTCGGTCAGGGAGCTGTACTTTGACCGTTGGTGCAGGCCGCAATGTTGACGTCTCGCGGAACGGCAGCCCTCTCAACGGGCAAACATGACCGGCGGCAGATCGCTGGACCAGCCCTGGACCAGGAACCGATATTCGCCATTCGGCTGGCGCTGCAGGACCGAGAATTCCTTCCCGCGATCCATGTAAGCCGTGCCGTCCAGAGAACGGCCCTGAATCGTGTAGGTCCCCAGCAGCACTGCCAGTTCATTCGACTCAATGATGCGGATAACCTCGATTTTCAAGTTAGCCTCGCCGCCTTCCCGCAGCCACTTGTGCAGTTCGCAGATGGCCGGGATGCCGGGCGCGAGCCGTTGATGTGGCGGAAGCACGACCGCATCAGTCACGTACAGCGACTTGAGAACCTCCCAGTCGCCCTCGTTAAAGGCGCGGGCGAACTCCTGCACGACGCCTCGGACCTTGGTCTCTGTGTCGGAAATCGGACTTGGAACAACACGTACGCTAGCCATGACATTCCTCCTGGGCTTGGGGGTGGAAGGGAACTGCGTCTTCGGCAACCGGCACAGCAAAGCGTGTGCCGGTCGGCGTTGCGCCATAGCGTTCACATCAATTATCCGCCCGTCTTATAAGCCGGGAAAGCGGAGCCGGCCCTTCCTGCTTCCGCCGAGTGCTGATTCGGGAAACCAAGAAGCGAGCGGGCCCGGTCGGACGCCTGATGATCAAGAGAATCTATTCGACCGAGACCTTCCGCAATAATCGAAAGTCGCTGAGAAGCTTGCCTGTGCCTAGCACCACGCTGTACAGCGGGTTGTCCGCAATGCATACCGGCAGGCCGGTTTCTTCCCGGATTCGCTTGTCCAGATTTTTCAGTGAAGCTCCACCCCCGGTAAGCACGATGCCGCGGTCGCTGATGTCCGCGGAAAGCTCGGGCGGGGTGCGCTCCAGAGCTGCCCGGATGGCGCTCACGATAGTCGAGACGCATTCGCTCAGCGCTTCCCGGATCTCGCCATCATCGATGGTGATCACCTTGGGTATGCCTTCAATGAGGCTTCGTCCTTTGATCTCGGTAGTCAGAGGTTTGTCCAATGCGTATGCCGAGCCGATCTCGATTTTGATCTGCTCTGCGGTGCGCTCCCCGATCAGCAGGTTATATTTCCGCTTCACGTAATCCATGATGGCTTCGTCCATGTGATTGCCCGCCATGCGTAGTGAGCGGGAATAGACGATCCCACAGAGCGAGATGACTGCGACGTCGCTGGTGCCGCCGCCGATATCCACCACCATGTTGCCGCCCGGGGCCGTGACCGGCAGCCCGGCGCCAAGGGCGGCCATCATCGCCTGCTCCACCAGGTACACCTCGCTCGCCTTGGCCCGGTAGGCGGAATCGGTGACGGCACGCTTCTCTACCTGGGTAATCTCCGAAGGGATGCTGATCACAACGCGAGGACGCACAAACGTCCTGCGCTGGTGCGCTTTCTGGATGAAGTACTGCAACATCCTTTCCGTGACCTTGAAATCGGCGATGACGCCCTCCTTCAGGGGCTTGATCACCGCCAGATGGGCTGGCGTGCGTCCCAGCATTTCCTTGGCGGCTTTGCCGACCGCTTCCACCTCACCCGTGTTCTTGTTCACCGCGACGCAGGAAGGTTCGTCGACGACGATGCCTGTACCCGAGACGTACACCCGCGTGTTGACCGTTCCCAGGTCAATTGCCAAATCGCTGGAAAACACGCTGAGAAGGGGGCGCAGGTCTTCGGGGTAGATTCGCTTTGGCCAGTCGAACCGCATAAGACCAGCCATTCTGATCAGCCAGCTCGGCAATGCACTTCAACCCCGGGCCGCCGAGGTCGAGAGGCTCATATTTCGCCTTAAGCCTTTATTCGCGCTACGTAAGCAGGGGTTCGCTTTCCTCTCAGGGAGCCCACATGCATGATTGTAGTAACTTCTAAAGGGAAGTCAGTGAGCGGCAGCGGACTCCGGATTATGGTGCTGGATGTCACTGACAGAGGCATCTCCAAGCGCGACTATTTATCCGGACATTGGTCGGGATCAGACGTGAGAGGCGATTCCAGAGCCTATGAAGAGGCCCAGTATGAGAATCGAAGCATTTTCCTTCGGGCAAATTCGGATCGACGGGGTTGAGTATGACTACGATGTGGTAATTGACCAAGGACAAATCCGCAAGCGCAAGAAAAAAGCGTCCAAGAAGTTCCGCGAACAGTTCGGTCACACGCCACTCTCCCTTGAAGAAGACATACCCTGGAAGTGCCGCCGATTGATTGTAGGCACGGGCAGCGGAGGATTGCCTGTAATGAAAGAAGTCGAACTCGAGGCGAGACGGCGCAAGATCAAATTGCTGACCGTTCCGACCGCCGAAGCAATCGAGATCCTGAAGCAGCAACCGAAGGACACGAACGCCATTCTCCATGTGACTTGTTAGTCCGGTTCGGGCTTCTCTTCCCTCAGTAATCTTCTGAGAGCAGATGGCAGTTCCCGATGCGCACATCGAGCAAACCAGCGGCGCGTGCGGCCCTTTCGGCCTCCCGGGCGTGCCGCACTGAAGTTCGCGGCAAATCCGGCATGTAGAAGTGGGGCGCAAAGGCCAGCAATGCGTAGGGAATTCCGGGATTGAGATTGGCGATGAACCGCGCAACCTCTCTAACTTCCTCTGCATCCACGTAGCCGGGAACGAGCAGTGTGCTGGCAATCACCAACGGGGGGTGGGGGCGTTCGTCGACCCGGCGGGCTGTGCGGGCGAAGTTCTCCAACGTCTGAAGGTTCGATGCTCCGGTCAGCACCCTGTGCAAGGCTTCGCCGTAGGCCTTCAGATCGAACTTGATGCAGCCTCCGCTGGTCAATGAGAGCTCGACCGCCCGGTCGAGCAACTTGGGGTGCGACGTGCCTGCAGTCTCCCAGCATACGACCACGCCTTTCTTGGCCAATTGCTGCGCGGCTGCCAGAGCGTGCGGCATCTGGGAGGCTGGATCACCGCCGAAGAAGCAAACACAGAAGGTGGACGAATTCGCTGTGTCAGCCAACTCCGCAGCGCTCATCCCGGGAGAAAGTGCGGGCGACACCTGACGGAACTGCCAGTTTTGGCAGCCCAGACAATTGAGCGTGCAACTGGCATAAAAGACGGCCAGATTGTGATAGCCAACTTGCCGGCTGCCGCGGCACACCCAGTCAGCCACACAATTGGTTGGCAGCGGATCGCGGTACCAGTGCAGCACACCGCGCCTTGGAGTGCCGGCCAGGTGGCTCAGATGTCCGTCGCGTACGGTGCGAAGCCCGCAGTATCCCCGCTCACCTTCTGGAATGCGGCATTGCCGGCTGCATAACGCGCACCGGACGCCGGTGCTCCCCTCTGGGGGCGAAGGGGTAAGGCCGAAAGCTCGTCGGCTTTCGGCATGAACCGATTCCGCAATCCGGACGGCTTCCTCCGGATGAGCACGGATACAGGCAAGGCAAACGCCTAGTGCTCCGCTCATCGGGTAGGAGAAAAGGCCGCAGATCCGGCATGCTGGGTAATTTGGGGCCCATGAACGATCCTTCCCGAGGAACGGTCTGCCGGCGGCTTCCAACATACCTCCACTCTTCCCGGCTCCCGGCTGCCGCAGCGAGCCTATACTACGAGAGGACGGGGCCTATATGAATTCTAGGCCCGCGGCAACGTCGAAGCGAACTCTTGCCTGCACCCTGCCGGAAAGAACGCAAGACATCCCTGTCCTCGAGTCGCTGCTCTACGAAAGAGCAGGCAATAAGATCCGGTGCAACGTTTGCGAGCGCCGCTGCCTATTGCCGACCGGCGGGTTTGGTTGGTGCCGCACCCGGCAGCATCGTGACGGAAAGTTGCTGACCCTGATCTACGGTGCGGTGTCCTCTCTGGCGGTGAATCCCATCGAGAAGAAGCCCTTCTACCATTTTCATCCCGGCACCTTTGCGCTGACGGCAGGCAGTTGGTCATGCAATTTCGGCTGCCCCTGGTGTCAGAACTGGGACATCAGCAAGGTGCGGCTGCCCGCCCGAGGCCGTTACTTGTCTCCCGAGGGCCTCGTGCAGTTGACCACGGAAACTTCATGCCAGGGCACATCGATCTCCTTCAATGAGCCTACGCTTTCCCTGGAGTGGTCATTGGACGTCTTTCGCTTGGTGAGACGCCGCGGCCTTTACAACACGTTTGTGACAAACGGCTACATGACGCCGGAGTCCCTGTCGGTGCTTGTCGGTGCCGGCTTGGATGCGATGAATGTGGACATCAAAGGCGACGCCGATGTGGGAAGGAAGTATTGCAAGACCATCGATGTTGAAAAGATCTGGAGCGTATGCCGACTGGCACGCTCCCGCGATGTGCACGTCGAAATTACGACATTGATCATTCCCGGCGTTAACGATTCTGAGTTGACCCTCCGTACTATCGCCGGGCGAATCGCCACTGACCTTGGGCCGGATGTGCCTTGGCACATTACCCGCTACTATCCCGCCTACCACTTCAGCACGCCGCCAACGCCGGTGCGCACGCTGGAGTTTGCGTGGCGGATCGGGGAGGAAGCGGGCCTCCAGTTTGTTTACATGGGCAACGTGCCGGGCGATCCGCACGACAACACGTACTGTCCTGCGTGTGGCAGCCTGCTGATTCGTCGGCTGGGCTTCGACGTTGTGCAGAACAACCTCAACGCTGGATGCTGTCCGCGCTGTAGTTGTTCGATTGCCGGTGTGTGGGCTGAGGTATGAGCCGTCCAGAATTGGGCTCAGCGGCCAAGAACATCCTGCTCACCGGGAGACCGGGAAGCGGCAAGACCACCGTGGTTGAAGCCATTGTCCGGAGATTTGCAGCCGATGCGGGCGGTTTTGTCACTGGGGAAATCCGGGAAAAGGGTATCCGCACGGGGTTTCGAATCACGACTCTTGATGGACGCAGCGCCCTCCTCGCCCACGTGAATAGCCGCAGCCCTGTCCGAGTCGGCAAGTATGGAGTCAACGTGTCCGACTTCGAGCGCCTGGCTCTTCCCGCGATAGAGAATGCCGTGCAGCGAAAACGACTTGTCGTGATCGATGAGATCGGCCGCATGGAAATGACGTCGGACGCGTTCTGCCAGGCAGTCCGCGATGCGCTCGATGCACGTCCTATCGTGCTTGCGACCATTCAGCAGCACACCCAGTCCTTCACGGACCAGATAAAAAAGCGAAGAGATGTTGCACTGTTTCAGATCACTCCTGGAACCCGGAATGTGCTGGCGGCAGCGATCGAAAACATGATGAGCAAGATGCTGCAGAGTGGCGCAGCGTTGTGAAGGGCTGACCGACCCTTTCACCCTCCTATGCCGCGCCAGATTGAGGACCGTTTCGGAGATTGGCCGCCAAAGAAAGCCCGGGCGGAGGCTGCAGCCACTTGGTTTGCTCGCAATACTTGCAGAGCTGTTCGCGGAATTTCGGATGCGCAATCTCAATTAGTGCCTTCGCCCGCTCGCGGATCGTTCTTCCGTGCAGATTAGCGACTCCGTACTCTGTTACAACGTAGTGGACGGAGGCGCGCGGAATCACCACGCCCGCTCCGGGGCTGAGCACGGGCGTGATCCGCGAGACTGTCCCATTCTCGGCGGTAGAGGGAAGCGCGATGATCGGCTTGCCTCCCTTCGAGCGCGATGCGCCCCTCAAAAAGTCCACCTGCCCGCCGATCCCGCTGAAGAAATAAGTACCGATCGAGTCCGAGCTCACCTGGCCGGTCAAGTCGATTTGCAGGGCCGAGTTGATAGCTACCATATTGTCATTTTGGGCGATCAGATCAGGATCATTGGCATAAGCGGTGGGATGAAATTCGAACATCGGGTTGTCATCCACCAAGTCGAAAAGCCTCCTGGTACCCAATACAAAGCCCAGGATGATCTTGCCCGGCCTGAAGGTCTTGCGCCTGCCGCTAAGAACGCCGGCTTCGATCAACGGGATTACGCTGTCAGTAACCAGTTCGCTGTGCACACCCAAATCCTTGCGGTCCATGAGAAATTGCAGGACAGCGTCAGGAATACTCCCGATCCCCGTCTGCAATACGGCCCCGTCCTCAATCAGCCCAGCCACATTACGGGCGACATCCCACTGCACGTCTGCGATCTCCGGCCTGCGGAACTCGCACAGCGGGCGCGAGTCTTCGACGAAAGCATCGATCTGGCTGACATGAACGAGGCTGTCGCCGTGAGTGCGGGGCATCTCTTCGTTCACTTGTGCGACCGCGTAGCGGGCAACCTTGACCGCGGTTAGGCTGGTATCCACACCCACTCCAAAGCTGCAGAACCCGTGTGCATTTGGCGGGGACAATTGGATCAGGGCGACGTCAATCGGCATGGCACCGCTTTCGAACAAGCTCTCGATCTCGCTCAGGTTCACCGGTGTGTAGTCGGCTCGTCCCTCATTGACCGCATTGCGCACGTTGGGACCGATGAACAGGGCGTTGTGCCGGAAATGTTCCTCCATCTCGGGCGCGACATAGTCGGCCCGTCCGAGAGTCATCATGTGAACGACCTCTACGTCGTGAACGAAGGGGGCGCGCCGAATCAGAGCCTCGACCAGGGTCTCCGGTTCGGCGCAACCCGACTGGATGTACACGCGCATCCCCGACTGCACCCAACGCAGTGCCTCTTCCGGTGTGCGCAACTTCCTTTTGTATTCGATGGCCCAGGACATTTCTCGGCGCACCTCTTCCGCGGCGGGCCGCACTGTCTACGCCGCGATCGCGGACACCAGTGTCTGGACCGCGCCCGCACTCTTCTGCAGCGCCGCCTGCTCCTCCGCCGTCAGCTCGACCTGCACTATCTGCTCGATACCGCCCTCCCCGAGCTTGCATGGTACGCCGACAAACAATCCTTTGATCCCGTACTCGCCTTCCAGGTATGCAGCGCAGGGCAGGATCTTCTTCTTGTCCCTGAGAATGGCTTCGACCATCTCCGTCACTGCCGCGGCAGGCGCGTAGTAGGCGCTGCCGGTCTTCAGATACTTGACAATTTCAGCGCCACCATCGCGAGTGCGCTGAACCAAACGCTCGATCGTCGCCGCATCAAGCAGTTCCGTGATCGGAATGCCAGCCACGGTAGAGTAGCGCGGCAGCGGAACCATGGTGTCGCCATGTCCGCCGAGGACGAATGCCGTAACGTTCTCCACGCTGACCTTCAGTTCCCGCGCGATGAAGGTGCGGAAGCGGGCAGAATCGAGGACGCCCGCCATGCCGATCACCCGATTGCGCGAGAAACCGCTCATTCTGTATGCGGCCTGCGCCATCGCGTCCAGCGGGTTAGTGACGATAATCAGAATGCAGTCAGGCGAGTAGCGCACTACACTCCCTACCACGTCCTGCATGATCTTGTAGTTGATGTTGAGCAAGTCATCGCGGCTCATGCCAGGCTTGCGAGGTACGCCCGCCGTAATGACCACGATGTCAGAATTGGCCGTTTCGGTGTACGTTTCCGTGCCCAGCACGGTGACATCTCTTTTCTCGATGGGCATTGCCTCGAGCAGGTCAAGACCTTTGCCCTCGGGCAAGCCTTGGATGACGTCAACTAGCACGATGTCAGCAAGTTCCTTGGACGCGATCCAGTGTGCCGTCGTGGCGCCCACGTTGCCGGAACCTACAATAGTCACCTTTTTGTGCATGGCAATGCCTCCTTCCTTCCCTTTGTTCCGAGGCTCGCGGCCCTGGGTGCAACACGGCAGCGGACTCGCGGTCAAACCGGCACGACGGGACTGTGACCGTCCCAGGCACCGCCGTATTTGTCATGTCCTTTTCTGGTGTGCTCCCCAAACCTGCCAGACGGTCTGGTCGGGTCCGCCATCAGCCGCTGGGAGTCTCGCTACCACGCCTCCGAGTCACTGTCGGGATCATGCGTGGAGGAGGTGCCGATCAGGGCGTGCTCCCGCCAGAGCAATATGGCAGTGACTCCGCACTGCGGACAATAGAGCTCAAGGATGTGATTCGGCGTGACTTGCCTAGTCACGACTCCATCAGCACCGCATTGGGGACAGAATTTGATCTCACATCCATTCATGGCCTCTTCTCCATCGTGCAAACTTAATCGGCTGCCACCGGCAGCGCCACCTCCAGGTTCCTGATCACGTGTTCACCGAACTCGCTGGTCTTTACTTTGGTCGCGCCTTCCATCAGCCGGTGGAAGTCATAGGTGACCAGCTTCTGCTGGATGGTCCTGCGGATCCCCTCCTCAATCAGCTGCGCCACCTCCGGCCATTCGAGCAATCTGAACATCATTGCTCCTGAGAGCATCACCGAGCTGGGGTTGACGACGTCGAGGTCGGCATACTTCGGCGCCGTGCCGTGCGTGGCCTCGAACATGGCATAGCCATCACCGATGTTGGCGCTGGGCGCGATCCCCAGACCGCCGATCTGTGCCGCGCACGCGTCGCTGATGTAGTCGCCGTTCAAGTTGGGCGTGGCCAGAACACTGTATTCATCGGGGCGCGTCACCACCTGCTGGAAGATCGAGTCTGCGATGCGGTCGTTGACCATCAGCTTCTTCTTCCATTGGCCGTTCCCGTGGGTAGAGGAGATGGACTCCAGACACGCTCTGACCTCCTTGTAAACGTTCTCGTGGAAGTCGGATGGGGCGAATCCCAAGCCAGGCTCGATCAGGCTCGCGTTCTGCTCGATGGTCAACTTCGGGTTCTTGTCTTGGTTGTCAAGGATCCAGCTCTCGCGTTCCGTCACGACGTGCGGCCGGAACTCCGCAGTCGCCAGCTCGTAGCCCCACTTGCGGAATGCGCCCTCGGTGAACTTTTGAATGTTGCCCTTGTGTACCAGCGTGACCACTCGCCTGTTATTTTCCAGCGCGAACTTGACGGCTCTTCGAACCAGCCGCTTCGTGCCCGTGATGGAAATCGGCTTGATACCAATGCCCGAGTCCTCGCGGATCCTCTTTTTCGTGCCAAACAGCATCACGTTATTGAGAAAGTCGATCAGCTTCGCTGCCCCCTCTGTGCCTTGTTCCCACTCGACGCCCGCGTACACGTCTTCCGTGTTCTCACGGAAGACTACGATGTCCATCTTCTCTGGGTGCTTTACGGGCGAAGGCGCGCCATACCACTTGACCGGACGGACGCAGGCGTACAAATCGAGGATTTGGCGCAAGGCCACATTCAGCGAGCGGATGCCGCCGCCCACCGGCGTGGTCAAGGGACCTTTGATTCCAACGCGGAATAGCTTCATCGCCTCGATGGTGTCATCGGGTAACCAGGAACTAAACTTCGTCATGGCTTTTTCGCCGGCGAAGAGTTCGTACCAGAGGATGCGGCGCTTGCCGGCATAGGCCTTGTGCACCGCGTTGTCGAACACTCGCACCGAAGCCTTCCAGATGTCGCGCCCTGTTCCGTCCCCTTCGATGAACGGGATTATGGGGTTGTCCGGCACGATGTACTTGCCATCCTTGTATTCGATCTTGCCCCCGTCGCTGGGGACCGGTACGCCGTTGAATGCTGCCGTCATAGATCGCCTCCTTGAGTTTGCGTCGGCAGAGCAACGCCTCAGTGTCGCGTTCGGTTTTTCTCGTCTCGATGGCCGCCAGAGTGGTGTCGTCAGAAGACTGCCAGAGTGCTGCCAGAGAACCGCCAGTTTCACTTTGTGGTAGGGGGCGTATGCTGGCTGCTACGCATTGCCCGATTGGGATAACCGCCTACCCCAGTCTCTGCCTAAAGCATAGCGCCAATTACCTGCCAGGTCTCGAAGTTGGCGGGCGGTCGTGGCGGGCATTCTTCCCGGAATGGGAAATGCTGAAGGTGCCAGGCTCCAACCAGTTCCAAGTCGGGTGGACATGCGCGCCGGACACCGTCAGTTCAATGGGTGGGATGTTCAATTTGACGACTTCCATGATTCATTCCGACCTTTCCCGGTTTCACTGGGCTGCGGGCGGCCGCGGCGCGAATATTGGGGGCACGGCCCGACCCGAATCGATTGGCTCGTCCTTCCCGCCGTTCTTGTCGAGAGCGCTAATGGTCTCCGGGAATGCGTCGCCCTGGGCCCAGAACTGCACCCATCGGCGCTATCGCTACAAGGATCGGGTTGACGAAGTGGAGCGGGCGAAGACCCCAACGAAAGTCGGACGGAGCTCGTGTCGGACAATCGCGGCTTCATGCGCTCGGTGTGACCCAAGTTGTTCATGCTGTCTCTAGTTTGCACTCGTTCCAGAACCATCCCATTTCCGCCGAACTGACGCAAATGATTTGCTTGGCCACGGGACGGACAGCATCGAATGCTTGTTGAGCTTCTGGCAGGAACGCCGACTCGTCTTGGAAATAAATATGTGGATGATGCACGCGGATCTGGTCAGCTCCTTTCGGGATACCAAGAAGCCTGCCACCCTTTGCCCACTTCAGCTCGAGATCGTTGTCCACCTCGAGCGGATTACGTTCCCGCATCCATGTATCCTGATTGCGGTAAAGGATTCTGGCGTACTCAACCAGTTCCCCAGCCTTGTCTTCCTTACCGCTTTGCGCGACTGCGAACACTGGCTTGGTCGTGCACATCCAGGCAATGTAACCCGTGACCAGCCAGGACATCATCATTTCGCGGCTCTTGAGAATGAACAGGGTCGGCTCACTCAACAGGTACTGCATGACCACGCGCAGATACTCCTTCTGCGGGAAGGGCGCATGGAATTCGGTTCCTTTGGCGAGCCAGTGAGTGTCCTCGGTCTTGGTGTGCTTCGTCAGCCAAAGCAGCGGTCCGGCATCCCAGGAGGCTACGGGTTTCGCAATCCGCTCCCAGACGTGGCGATGCTCCTCCTGCTCGAGAATCCCTTGAAGTTCCTTGTGCTCCTGCTCATTCAGATTGGCCAGTAGCACGTTCAAGAGCTCGGGCGAGTAGCTCTTTAGTACGCTCAACGGGGTTTGCGTCGATGACTCCTCCAAGTTCAATCCTCTGCGCCGGCCGCCCTTCAGTGCGATCAGCGGCCTCCTTCAGGAAAGCCATGATCTCTTTGGTAAGCAGGCCCTCCTTGACTCGCTTGCTCACGGTTTTGACCAGTCCGCTGCCAATCACCGCAGCGTAGGTCATTTTCGTTTGCGGGTCGATCTCGCCAAGCTCTGCACGAATGGCATCAGACAGCAGGGTGGACAACTTCCGCGGGCGCCCCCCGGGATTGCCACTCTGTCCTTTCCTGAACTGTGTGGCCACCCGCGCTTCCGGAGGGCCTCTAAAACCTGTTCTTTTCCTCAGAACAGGTACTTTCGCCTTGCCGAACACATGTTTGCCCTTTGCACCGGTCACCGGTCGCCTCCATCCGTCAGCTTGTCACTCTTGGGGCGGAAACCGTCTGGATCTTTGTTGCGCGGGGGTTGCGGATTTTGCAGGACTTTGCAGGAATCTGCCGAGGTAAGTGATTGATCTGCTTTGTTATCAGTGGCTGGATTGCGACTCATAATCCGTAGGTCGTTGGTTCGAGTCCAACCGCCGCCACCAATCTTTACGCAGACCCCTCCCATTTCCCGGAATTC
>Ga0335070_10002987_pt1 | contig 19719 bp, 17 predicted proteins | sample Lox_Sample_13_FD_206722 | JGI IMG/M metagenome (GOLD analysis project Ga0335070, IMG submission 206722) | Soil microbial communities from Loxahatchee National Wildlife Refuge, Florida, United States - Lox_Sample_1.3 | ecosystem: Environmental > Terrestrial > Soil > Wetlands | place: USA... | reverse complement strand
GAAACTTTGTGCCGTTATTCGCCTCGAAATTCGCATTCGAAATCTTGTGCCAGATAATCGGATTAAGATTGTCAAAACCTAGTTTGCGGCATATGACGGTTATATCCGCGTGGAGCGGCATTACGAGGTGCCTTCCGTGCTCCTTTCGGGACAAACAGACATCTCCCACAACACAGACAAGCCTACCGCCGGGGACAAGAACCCGATAGACCTCTTTCCAGACTTTCGACAATTCCGAGATAAAACGCTCATAATCGGCGATGTGTCCGAGCTGGCCCCGTTGTTCATTGTATCTCTTCAGTGACCAGTAAGGCGGCGAAGTAACGACAAGGTGTACGGATTCATCAGCAATAAAGGATAGTGAGCGGTTGTCGCCGTGGATAAGACGATGCAAGGTAGTTTGACTTTCTTTTTTTAGTTCGGTGAGCATCAACGTCCTCTACTGTGTGCAGCAACGTGCGCCACGAGCGACCGTATGTAAAGTTCGGATGTGAGGTCTTCAGCAGGTTCTCTGAAGTTGCCTTTTTTACCGGATTTCCTGTCGGAGAGAAGAAAGGCCGAAGCATTGTAGTGCCGCTCCCTTACAAGCTTCCTGCAGAAAAGCTCATATCTTCTTGCATATGACGCGCCCCTGAATTCCTCAAAGACACTAAAATGTGGTTCTTTCACTCTTACCGCGCTTTGAGATTCTTTGCAGTCTTCAAGCAGAAAGATATACCGAGCCATGGCCGTATTTTTTTGTTAAAAGCACCCTCTCTGTATGCTGTCCAAAGGTCAAGGGCACTGCCCATAGCTTCCTCAGTGCGGTTATTGAAATTGTTGCCAAAAGAAGGGCCAACTTGCGATTTTGCTTCAAGCGCAACGATCAACTGACCATCCTTAACAACCAGGAGGTCCCATTCTTTTGTCGGTCTGAAAAAACCGGGTAGTTCAAGATTCTTCTTATGAAAAACATGCTGCTCATCGATTCCGGCCTCAACTATTATTTCAGTCAACAAGCCGATAAAGTCATCCATCTGTGCGCCGCCTGTTACGGCGCTTCTCAACCCTTGGTCCGCACGTCCCGATCCTTCCTGTTTTCTGGCCTGATTTTCACGGGTCAACCAGTAATGAGAGACCGCCTTAGCCACTCTTTCGTTAAGATTCTTTATAATTATCTCCATCGGCTATTCTATGCTTCTTCGCGGTTATGCCGCAAGGATGCACCGCTAACAATACCAGAAAAGCTTTCGCCAGAAGGTAGCTATAAAGGGTGCGAGTATATTTGATCCATCATCATCCGCGTTTCTTCTGAATAGTTCAAGAATGACGGTGTCTGATCTGCCACTGAGGAATGTTAACTCATTATTCAAGTTGCCGTTACCCTCCCAAAAAAGCTCATAGCTCATAACTTGTAAAAGAAGAACATCTGCTGGCCATATTGTATTAAATTATCGATAGTTTTGGCAATTTGAAGTAATTTCTTGTACCCTTTGGGGTCAAACGTTATGCCATGTTAAAGACAAGGACTCTTTTCCAGCGGGTGTGGAAAGCTCTTGACAAGAATTACAGAAGTTCAATTCCGCCTGCTCCCTTAACCTTTTGATGGAGTTTCCGATCGGCAGTAATGAACCTGCATTTCAATCTATGTGCAAGTTCGATATATGATGCATCGTAGAGGGTTATGCCATAGAGCTTTGAAAGGCGTATTGAACTGAGGTATTCATTTCGTCCGAAATCAAAGACCTCCAAATCGAATGCCCAAATGAGGGAGAAGGCATCGGAAGCATCCTTATAACTCAGAGTTGTTTTGGTTGAAAGGACATTTGCTATCTCATAAAAAAAAAGGTTGTGAACAGCTATCGCATCTTTGCCTGAAGCGTGGTTTTCCCTGAAAAGTTTTGCCTTTTCCCCCCTGTCCTCATCCCCGAATATCCATTTAAGGACAACGGATGCATCGAGGACTATCATCTGCCCTCTCTGATTTCCCTGACGCCTTTTACAGTATCTATCTTTGTTTCTTTAAGATGTTTCTTCTTCCATCTGTCCATGCTTGCCGCTACATCCACGAGTCTCTTCTCTCTGTGTTTCTTCTGGATTTTTTCTTCGTATTCATCAACGGAGATTATTACGGCAAGGGGCTTATTTCCCCTTGATATGATTACCTCCTCGCCTTTCATCGATACATCGTCAAGAACAGAACCGAGCTTTTTTCTTAAATCGAGCGCCGTTAAAGTTTTCATGCCGCCCTCCTTTTACTATAAAATAGACTATGATAGTTGCTATGTCAATAGAAAATTGACACTCGAAAGAATTGACAGTTTTTGCTGAAAGTCAACAACTTTTGGGGGAACTCCTGTTCAGTCCCGGGTTGCAAAATGAAATCTCTTGAGCGTACTATTAATATACAGTGGAAGTCCCTATTATAGAAAAAGATTCTGAGCTGAAATTCCCTCATTTTACTGTGCTGAAGGCCTCCGCAGGCTCAGGCAAGACCCACATGCTCACCAAGAGGTTCGTTCAGTTCTTACTCTCCGAAAGAATACCAAGGAACAGCCTGCGAAATATTCTTGCCATAACCTTCTCGAACAATGCCGCCAAGGAGATGAGGGAGAAGATCATCGACTGGCTAAAATTGCTTCATTTCGGCGACCCGGAATTGACCGAACAGATGCTTGAATCCATGTCGATGGACCGGGAGAAACTGGCCGAGCGAGCCGGGCAGATGATGGAGGGAATACTATGGGATTACGCCGATTTCGAGGTGAGGACCATAGACAGCTTCATGACATCGATCTTCAAGACCTCCGCCATCGACTTCGGATTCAACACTGAGTTTGATATCCTTATGAACAATGATGCGCTCATGGAATACTCTTTTGATTTGTTCTTGAGGGGCGTCCGAGAGGGCACAAGAGAGGCAGAACTCCTTCTCAGTATAATCTCAGCGATCCAGGAAGGGAAACAGGGACAGGAAGCCTATATGTGGGACCCTTCATCAGTCCTCCTCGAAGAGGTGAAAAGTCTCTACGGAAAGCTCTCAGCGACCGGAAAGAACCCCATGATAGAGGACTACTCAGGGGCCTTTGATGATATAAAAGATGAAATAAGTACCGCCACTGAGGGCCTTGAAAAAGTGATCCTCAAGTCAGGGCTTGTAAAACGGGCAAACTCTTCTTTCGATACGGTCCTCGATCTCGTGAAGGAGGGAAGGTTCGCGGATCTCATCGGAAAGGGGCTTAAGAACCCACCGGTCAATAAGCCGGGAAAAGGCCAATCCCCTCTTCAGACCTCATTCGATCAGATTGTCGGACAGTGGGAGAACGCCGCCAGTCTTATCAACAAATACATTGCCCTCCTCGTCCGCTCCCGTTCCATGCCGTATCTCAAGGTATATGAATCATTCAGAGAAATCGTCGAATCCGTCAAGAGACGTCAAGGGAAGATATTCATCGAAGACATAAGCAGAAATCTTGCCGAATACCTTAACGAGGAAATCGTTCCCGACATCTATTTCAGGATCGGCGAGACAATCTACCACTTCCTGATTGACGAATTCCAGGACACTTCCCTCATTCAATGGCACAACCTTTTCCCCCTTTTCGAGAACGCCCTGTCTCAGGGTGGAAGCCTCTTCGTCGTGGGCGACACCAAACAGGCGATCTACGGCTTCCGAAACGCCGACTACACGATCATGAGAGAGGCCGAGCGCACCAACCCCTTCCCTTCCGCCAGACATTACGTAAAAGAACTTACGACAAGTCGCAGAAGCCTCAAGAAGATCCTTGACTTCAATGAGAAGGTATTCAAGGATATCGTGGCGGGAAATGACAAATACAAGGAGGCTGGGACCAGAAGCGGGCTAACCGACTACGCCCAATGCGCCAGAGACGGCAGCTCGCAGGGATACTGCGAAGTGGTGCTGCAGGAAAGGGATGACGAAACCCCTCCAGAACGGCGCGTCTTACAGGACCTTGTCGCAGAACTTAGATCGCGGGGGTTCAGCTATGGTGATATAGCCATACTAACCCGGAGAAATGAAGACGTCGTAAAGACCACCCTCTGGCTGAACGAGAAGAACATCGACTTCATTTCTTACAGCAACCTCGACATACGGAGAAGGAAGATAACCGGCGAGATAGTGGCGCTGCTGAACTTCCTTGATTCGCCCATGGATGACCTCTCTTTTTCTACCTTCATAAACGGAGATATCTTCGGCGCCTTGCTACGTGCGGACCATCCTGAGATTACTCCGGAGAGACTCGGGGAGTTTCTTTTTGGATATAGAGAGAGCCCTCCTCTCTACAAGTCATTCCAGAAAGAGTTCTCTATTTTATGGGAGAAATACTTCGCCGGCCTTTTCAAGGCCTCAGGGTATTTTCCGATCTACGACCTTGTGACAGAGGCTTACGCTGTCTTCAGGGTCTTTGAGACACTGGGGGACGAGGAGGCGGCACTTGTGAAGATACTCGAAGCGGTCAAGGAGTTCGAGGGGGCCGGCTATAACAACATCAGGGACTTCCTAGATTTTGCAGGCGACAGCGACAGCGGCGAGTCCGAGTGGAATATGGACGTCCCCAAGACCCTGGACGCTGTCAAAGTGATGACGATTCACAAGGCAAAGGGCCTCGGATTCCCCGCAGTCATTGTCCTTCTCTATGAAGGCCGCAACAGGGGCTTTGACTACATCATAGAGGAGGAAGAAAATGGGGTGCGGCTGCTCAAGATCAATAAGAAGACCATGGTCAGCGATCCCACTTTCGAGAGGCTATATGAAGAGGAAGCGACAAAGGAAACTGTGAACAGGCTTAACAGCCTTTATGTCGGATTCACGCGGGCAAAAGAAGAGCTCTACGTCATCGGTGTGAAGGGCAGAAGCGAGACTTTTCCATTCGATCTCCTTCCCGCAAGCGACTTTGCACCCACGGCAAAACCTGACAGATGTGACATTCCAACTGCAAAATCTTCCGGGGTCTTCAGTGTGAGACATCACCCCAAACAGATAGAAGCAGAGGTCAGAACGGATGAGATGATCAGCGTCGAAGAGAGGGCGAGGGGAGAATTCATTCACAGGGTTCTTTACCACGTCGAATATCTGCATGATGACATGGAAAGCGTGCTTGAGGACATCATCAGAAAAGTCAACGTCGAAACAGCATCAAAGTCAGCCGTGGAGGGAGTGAAAGAGCTTCTTCTTCGCCTCTTCGGACGCAAGGAGATAGCGACCTACTTCGATCCCCATCCCGGGAGAGAGGTGAAAAGGGAGCAGGAATTCTCGGATGAGAAAGGACATCTCTTCAGGATGGATAGAGTCGTGATTGACCCGGACAGGATTACGATCCTGGATTTCAAGACCGGGGGAGAAGGCTGGGCTGATGAGAAATACAAGGCACAAATGAGAAAATATATGAAGATCGCGAAGGACATTTATCCTGGTAGACGCCTGGAAGGCAAAATCGTTTATATAGACCTCGGAGAGATCAGGACATTATGACCAATACGCTGATCATAGGCCCACAGGAAAACCTTATCGAGAGGACAGCAAGCCTTATAGGCCCTCTCAGAAAAGACTACTCTCACAACCTTGTCGTGTTTCCGGGCAGAAGACCGGCGCATTTCCTTCGAAGGGAGTTAGCACAAAGGGGAAAGGGTAGCTTCATACCTCCCTTAATTCTGTCCATGGACGGATTCATGGATTACGTTACGGAAGCCGTGCACCCCATGAGGCATATGGAGACAGTCGATGCCATTGCCATCCTCTACCAGATTCACAGGAGCGCCCCGGAACCCCTCGGTGGAGAAAGCTTCCTCACTCTCGATAGCTTCTTTTCTCTTGGAATAAAGCTTTTCGCGGACATTGAGGAACTCTATATTGAGGGGGTGCCTCCTGCCATGGTAAAGGAAATCCAGCCCTTCACTGATCAAATGATACCCAAGCATGCACTGGCGAGGCTTCAATCACTGCATTTTTTCTACAAGACTTTTTACGAGAAGATTTCCCAATTGGGTATGGCGACAAGATCCATGAGATACCGCATGGCAGCGGAGAGGATCCCCGAAAGCGGCATTGACAGGTTTGAAAAGGTGATATTCGCGGGATTCTATGCGTTGACCAGGTGCGAGAAGGATCTCTTCAGGAAGCTGTTACCGAGCGAAAAAGCAATCTTCATATTCCAGGATGGTCCTGGTCTGAGAGAGCGACTGTCGGAACTGGGAATAGAGACCAAGGATGTCCAACCCTCTCATCCTGAACCGGAAATCCATTTCTACAGCAGCCCCGATACCCATGGCCAGGTCTTCGCCCTTGGAAGCATCCTCAGGGAAAAATCTGAGAAGAAAGGATTGCCCGACGAAAAAACTACAATAGTACTGCCGTCTTCGGAGACCCTCTTTCCCCTTCTCCGTCAGGGGATGACATGTATAGACAAGGACGACTTCAACATCTCTCTCGGATATCCATTGCACAGGACGCCGGTATTCGGCTTTCTTAATAATCTCATGGAATTGATTGGTTCCATGGAAGATGACCGGTTTTACGTCCCTGACTATATGAAGTTCATACTACACCCTTACATGAAGAATATTTACTGCAAGGGAAACGCCGAGATCACGAGGATTATGTTTCACACCATTGAGGAGATACTCCAAAAATCCAGGACCAGGATGTTCGCAACACTGTCTGACATAGAAAACAACGAAAAGATACTCAACAGCATCACTGAAAAGCTTCGTCAGGAAGAAGAAGGCATGACCAGGGCGGAGATCAGGGAACACTTAAGGATGGTCCATCTCAACACAATTGAGAAATTTCTCTCCTTCAGGGATATCGGGGATTTTGCCGCAAAATGCACCGAACTTCTCACATTTGTCTTCAGCAACAGTACGGCCCGCCTTCATCCCCTCTTCTACCCTTTTTCGGAGTCCTTCATAAGAGCCCTGGACACAGTCTCCAAATCCTTGATGAAGGACATGTCGTTCACGGATAGGACAAGCTATTTCACATTTTTTAGAAAATACATTATGACTGGTCACGTGCCCTTTCCCGGCACTCCGCTTAAGGGTGTCCAGATCCTCGGTTTCCTTGAAACGAGAAACATCAGGTTTGACACTGTTTTTATTCTCGATGCGAATGAAGAGGTGATCCCTGACACCTCCAAAGAAGATACGCTTCTGCCTTTCAAGGCGCAAGAAATCCTGAAACTGCCGACCTATTTGGACAGGGATAAGCTGTCGGCCTACTATTTCTACAATCTCGTAAAAGGCGCCAAGGAAGTCCACATTTTCTTTGTGGAAAATGATACCAAGGAGAGATCACGCTTTGTAGAGAGTCTCCTATGGGAAAGACAGAAAAGGGACAGATCTACCAGGACAAGTGACTATGTGCAGGCTGTCCAATACAAAGTAAAGCTCGGCAACGATACACCTGCCGGCATTCCTAAAACCGACAGGGTAGTCAGCTTCTTAAAAGATTTCACATATAGTGCGACGGTCCTCGACACATATCTGAATTGCCCCCTTCAGTTCTACTACAGCTACGTACTTGATCTCGGGAAGAAGGAGGAACTCACAGGAGAAATCGAAAGAGCCGATGTCGGCAAGTTCGTCCACCGCGTCCTTTCATCATATTTCTCAAAAAGGCTGAACAGAGTTCTAAAAGAAGCGGATATCGATTTGGAGGAGATGGATAATTTGATCGACGATCTTTTCAGTAAGGAATACGGCTCTAACCCTACTGGGGCCGTTTACCTTCTGAAAGCACAGATCAAAGAACATTTTAGAGAGTATCTCAGCAAGTACCGCATACCTCTTATCAAAAAGAAGAAAGTGACGATTATCGGAGTGGAAGAGCCTATCGAAGCGACTTTAAATTCCTACAAGCTCAAAGGTCGGCTGGACGTAGTCGAAAAAAGAGATGGTAATATCTGCATAGTTGATTATAAAAGCGGTTCCTATGCAAAGAACCTAAAGATCAACTTCAACAAGCTTGATCCTGGCAGCAGGGATTCCTGGGATGAAGCGATCGGAAGCCTCCAGCTTCCTTTTTATCTTATTTTATATTCTGAGCGCCACGGCATAAAAATAGAGGACCTGAGAGGGATGTTTATGCTCCTTGGCCGGTCCTTGATAAACAGAGAGATTGAACTTCCCTTGTTCGATACAGACGACGAGAGTTCGACATTCGACGGATTAAGAACAGTGATTTTGGGTCTTCTGGAAGAGATAGTTGATCCAGATGTTCCATTTGGAGCGGCATCGAACAGAAAGACCAGTTGTCCGAAGTGCGACTTCCAGTACGTTTGTGGAACACAATGGGTAACTGGTTAGATTTCAACGCAGGCAAGACATATCTTAAGTTTGTGCCCTCACGGGCGAGATATTATATTAGATGTCCATACTTTCTTTATCTTTCCAATAATAAAGAAATCTATATACCTTATTCTCAAATTGCGAGACAGAAGGGAAACTTTTTTGAAAAAATTGTTCTCAACAGAATCTCTGAGAAAACGGGATATGAGATAAGCAAGGCTAAGCAAGTAACTGATCTTCTCAAAAGGGGTGGTCTCTATACTCTAAACAAACAAGTGGATACGGAATTTTATGTTACTGAAAATGTTGTTTTCAAGGTGGGGATGCTTAAGCCGGACCTCATTCTGTCAGAAAAGGCAAAAAACAGTATTGAAATAACCATAATAGAGATAAAGCATTCTGATGACTTAAAGGTTTATCACTATTTGCAGGCTTACATTTACAAGCTGACGTTGGAGAAATTATTGTCAGATAAAATAAAAATGCCCATTCATATCAGAGTGAGCATGATACACCGGGAAAAGGGATGCTATCCTCAAGACGAATATGAATCAGATTTTTCGAGTTTTAAAGAACGGCTTGTAACGATGAACCTTGAATCTTTTATCGTTGAGAATTATACAGATATAGAATCCGAAATTGTATTGAGCCAAGCTCTCCAAAATATAGCTTCATTACAGGCAAACACCGCAGAGTGTAACGCATGCCCAGGGGCAGGTCAATGTGAACATGCTAATTGAAGGGCACGTTGTCTTTCTCAACTGTCTTCTTATAGAATAGTCGCTAGATATCAAGGAGACAAGGCTGCCAGAGGAGGATATATGGCCGATACCAGTATTAAGGTCGAAGGAATGAGCTGTCAGCATTGCGTGATGAGGGTCACAAAGGCATTACAGGGCCTCAGTGGCATTCAGGATCTGGATGTGCAGATCGGAGAGGTCAAGCTCAGGTTCGATGAACACTTACTAAAAAAAGAGGACATCGTAAAGGCAATTGAGAATGCCGGGTATAAAGTCACGCGCTGAGACCTTAAGGGCAGGCTCATGGCAACGTCCTATGATTTCCTCAGCCTCAGCCTGAATCTGTTTCCCTGCAGGCCCCGCAGTTTCTCGGGCGTTATGCCCCCCGGACAACGCCCCCGGTTCTGGTGGTCACATAGGTGACCAGCCCCGCATGAAGTTCTTCTATCTCTGAATCAGTGAGTGTCCTATCCTTTGCCCTGTAGCGGACAGTAAATGCGAGGCTCTTCTTCCCTTCAGGAATGTTCTTCCCCTTATAGAAATCGAAAAGCACTACATCTTCCATGAGTTCGGAGGGATAGGCCCTTATCTCCGCAATTATTGTAAATGCGGGAAGAGATTCGTCAACAATAAGGGCGACATCCCGTTCGATTCCTGGATATTTAGGGATAGGGGTATACGTGGCGGTTTTCGGCACAAAGTTGAAAAGGAGGTCAAGGTCAATCTCAAGAAGAACGATGTCTTTTCGTGAGACCTTGAGACCGAGCTTTTCCACAATCTGGGGATGAAGCAATCCAAGAAATCCGATCCGCACGCCCGACACCTTTATATCACAGGACTTTCCAGGATGCAGAAAGGGCTCAGTGGAAGGTTCGAACGTGTAGCCCTGAATCCTTAGCCCGCGCATGAGGGACTCCACCACCCCTTTTACCAGGAAAAAATCAGGGGTTTCGTCCTTCCACAGAGATGGCCCCTTTTCCTTGAAATAGAGGACTCCCAGATGATGCTCTTCCTTCGGGAGGCTTTCCCCCTGATCTATATATACCCGGGAGATTTCAAAAAGTCTCACATCCCTGCTTCCTGTGGAGACATTGACCACAAGATTCTTGACAAGGGACGGCACCAGGGTAGTCCTTAAGCAGGACTCATCCTCATTGAGGGGATTGCGTAACGTAAGAGTCCTGCGCCGCGGGTCGTCACTGCCAAGAGAAAGCATATCGAGGGCCTGATAATTCATGAAGCTGTAATTAACCGCCTCGGTAAACCCTTCGACTACCAGTGCAGTTTTTACCGTAGACGTATGCTCATGGCGTCTATCCGTGCCTCCCCCTGATGTATGAATCTTTGGGACCGTCACCGGAATCTTTTCATAGCCATGGAAACGCGCCACCTCTTCCACCACATCAATCTCCCGTTCCATATCTCTCCGATATGACGGAGGGGTAATCGTAAAGGCCTTGGTATCCGCTTGAAGAACCTCAATCCCAAGCCGCTTCATGATGTCCAGCATATCATCTGGGATAATGGAGGTACCGAGAATCTTATTCACCCTCTCAAATCTGACCGTTATCTTCGGTGGCTCAAAAGGCTTTGGGTACACATCGACTTTCTTCGAGACCCTTCCCCCTGCAAGCGTCGCCATCAGGAATGCAGCCCTGTCGAGTGCCTTCTCAAGGAACTCAATATCAGTGCCCCTTTCAAACCGGTACGCAGACTCGGTCTTCAGTCCAAGGGCCTTTGAGGTCCTCCGCACAGATGCAGGGAGAAAATAAGCACTTTCGAGGAAAATCTGTTTTGTGTGTTCCTCAACTTCTGACTCCGCACCGCCCATTACTCCCGCCACTGCTACCGGTCGTTCTGCGTCCCATATGAGGAGGCTGCCATCAGGGATATCGCGCACCGATCCATCAAGAGTGGTTACCCTGCTCCCGGGAATGGCCCGCGCAACCCTGATCCTGCCGCCCTTCAATTTCTCCTTGTCAAAGGCATGCAGAGGATGTCCCATCTCCATCAGCACATAGTTTGTGATGTCAACAATGTTATTGATAGGCCTCATGCCGCATTGTTCGAGCCTCCTCTTCATCCATTCAGGAGAGGGCCCTATTGCTACGTCCTCGATATCCCTCCCTGCATACCGAAGGCAAAGGTCTTCATCAGCGATTACTACGGCCACGGAGGATGGTCCGCTCTCTGCTTGGATTCCACACTCGGGAAATCGCAAGGGCGAATTGATCATGGCCGAGACTTCCCGTGCGATACCCAGGATGCTGAGGCAATCAGGCCTGTTCGGCGTCACATTTACCTCAAGGACCGTGTCATCGTACGCCTTTTCCAAGGATTCGACCTCAAGTCCTATCATGGTCAATTTAAGAGCCAGTTCTTCAGGGCTTAAGGAAAACTCCACAAACTCCTTTAACCATTCTATGGGAACACGCATTTCACACCTTTATAAAAAAATAATGACAGGATGGAATAAGGTATACACAATCCCTCTCAGTCGTACCCTTGGGGCTGAGCTTGATCTCTGTAGCATTCAAAACTGCCTCAGAAAGCGTATATCGTTTTCGTAGAACATTCTTATATCGTCTATGGAATACCTGAGCATGGTGATTCTTTCCACGCCCATACCAAAGGCAAAGCCGGTGTATATGTCGGGATCATATCCCACCATTTCAAATACCCTGGGATTCACCATCCCTGCGCCCAGCACCTCGAGCCATCCCGACCCTTTGCACACCCTGCATCCGCTTCCTGCGCAGAGGATGCATCCGATATCCACCTCAGCACTCGGCTCTGTAAAAGGGAAGAAGCTCGGCCTGAACCTCACGGGGATGTCCTTGTTGAACATCCGGCGAATAAAGAGTTCGAGCACGCCCTTAAGATCGCTGAACGAAATATCGCTATCCACCATCAGCCCTTCCACCTGATGAAACATCGGGGTGTGTGACACATCCGCATCGCACCGATAGACCTTCCCCGGTGCGACAAATTTCAGGGGAGGCTTTGTTTTCTCCATGATCCTGACCTGTACAGGCGAGGTGTGGGTTCTCAGAAGCACCTCGTCGGTGATATAGAAGGTGTCCTGCATGTCCCTGGCAGGATGGTCTTTCGGCATGTTGAGGGCTTCAAAATTATAATAGTCCAGTTCAACCTCAGGGCCCACTTTGATATCAAACCCCATACCCACAAAAATACCCAGGATCTCTTTAAGAACCTGGTTGATGGGATGCATGCTTCCGGGAGGGACATAGTTCCCTGGCAGTGTGATATCAATGGCTTCGGAAACAAGCTTTTTGTCGAGCTCTGCGTGCTTTAGTTCCGATTCCTTGAAATCCGTCTTTTCCTCTATGAATGTCTTGAATTCGTTAATAAGCTTTCCAAACGCGGGTCTTTCCTCCGAGGATATGGTGGGGAGAAGTTTAAGCTGCGCAGTGAGTACCCCTTTCTTACCAAAGTACTTCACCCTCAGAAGCTGGAGGTCACTCACTGTCCCTGCAGCACTGAGTTCATCAAGAAATGCCTTTTTGATTTCGGTTATATCTGCCATGAAGAAAAAAAGCTACCCTCCTTCATTCTCTCGCATAGGGAGATTGAGGAGGGCCTTGAAATGATCGTTATCGCCCGCGCTGATTTATGACGCCAGCTTCTTCTTTACGGTCTCTGTAATCTGGCTGAATGCCTGGGGATCATGATAGGCCATATGGGCCAGCGTTTTTCTGTCAAGCCCGATCTGTGCCTTCTTCGCTCCTGACATAAACTGACTGTAGGTGAGTCCCATGGCCCTTGCCGCGGCGTTAATCCTGATGATCCAGAGGGATCTGAATTCCCGTTTCTTGTTCTTTCGGTCCCTGTACGCATACTGCAGGGCCTTGTCAACGGCCTCTGTGGCAATCCTGTAGAGACGACTTTTCGCTCCGTAGTAGCCCTTGGCCCTTTCCAGTATCTTTTTCCTTCTTCTTCTTGTCTTAAAACCACCCTTTGCCCTTGGCATCTATTCCTCCTTCTCGACTCTCACATATAAGGGATGAGTGTCTTGATATTTTTCTGATCGACCTTTGCAACCAGCGTCGCAGTCCTCAGACCTCGCATCCTCTTCGCCGGCTTTCCGGTGAGGATATGACTTTTGTTGGCCTTGCTACGCTTGACCTTCCCCGTCCCTGTAAGCTTAAATCTCTTTGCAGCTCCTCTATGCGTCTTGATTTTGGGCATCGAAACCTCCTGTCACTTTGGTGCAACCACCATGGTTATATTTTTGCCCTCCATTTTTGGCGGCTGTTCAGTACTGAATTTTCCATCAAGATAGTGCAGCAATCTCTCAAAGACCTTCATGCCGAGATCAGGCCTCACCAATTCCCTTCCCCTGAAGAACATGGTAACCTTGGCCTTATTTCCGTCATCCAGGAAACGCCTTATGTTCCTTGCCTTCAATTCAAGATCATGTTCGCCTATCTGGGGTCTCAGTTTCACCTCTTTCACCTCTATCTTTTTCCCTGAGCTATGCTTTTTGGCCAACTGATATTTGTATTTGCCGAAATCCATTATCTTGCATACCGGCGGGACCGAATTCGGTGCGACCTCGACGAGATCGAGCTCTTTCTCTTCTGCCATGCGTAACGCTTCTTTTACCGGCACCACCCCTGCCTGCTGCCCATCTGCGTCAATCAGCCTGACCGTCTTGGCAAAGATCCTCTCGTTTACCCTTATCTCTTTTCCGATGTCCTTACTTATACTATCACCTCCTGAGTCTGATATCTTCTTTGATCATCGCGATAAAATTTTCCTGTGTCATCGCTCCAAGATCTTCCCCGTTCCGTCTTCTCACAGAAAGGGTTCCTTCCGCGATTTCCTTATCGCCTATTATACCCAAATACGGGACCTTTCTGATAGTGGCTCCCCTTATCTTATGACCGATCTTTTCATTGTCAAGGTTTACCCCGGTCCTTATCCCTTCGGCCTTCAACCTCTCTGCAGCCTGGGTTGCATACTCGCCGTGTCTCTCCGCAATGGTGAGCACGCTGGCCTGGACCGGTGCAAGCCAGACAGGAAAGGCACCTGCGTAGTGTTCAATGAGGATGCCAAAGAACCTCTCCAGCGACCCCATGAGAGCCCTGTGGATCATGATAGGTTTGTGCTCTTTCCCGTCACTGCCTCTATAGCTCACATCAAACTGTTGCGGGTTGTTGAAATCCACCTGAATAGTACTGCACTGCCATGCCCTCCCGAGAGAATCCTTCACCTTGATATCGATCTTCGGTCCGTAGAAAACCCCTTCACCAGGATCTATGGAATAGGAAAGCCCTTTCACCTCAAGCGCACGTTTGAGGGCCTCTGTGGAACGCTCCCAATTCTCAAGCGTGCCCACATATTTCTCCGGCCTTGTGGAAAGGTAGACGTCGTACTCATCAAATCCAAACGTCTTCAATATAAAGAGTGTAAAATCAAGTACCTTTAGGATCTCATCCTCGATCTGCTCTTCCCGGCAGAATATATGGGCATCGTCCTGGGTAAAGCCCCTCACCCTCAACAATCCGTGCAAAACACCCGAACGTTCGTAACGGTACACAGTGCCCAGTTCAGCATACCTGATAGGGAGATCTCGATAGCTCCTCAGAGAACTCTTATAAATGTAGAGATGAAAGGGGCAGTTCATGGGCTTCAATTCATACTCCATGCCTTCAATCTCCATAGGGGAATACATATTTTCGCGGTAAAAGTCCCAGTGTCCGCTCTTCTGCCAGAGATTCAGTCTTGCGATATGGGGAGTAAAGAGAATCTGATACCCGGCCTTGGAGTGCTCTTCACGCCAAAAATCCTCTATTTCCCGTCTGATAATGGCGCCATTGGGATGCCACAGAATCAAACCCGGACCGATTTCATCACTTATGCTGAACAAATCAAGCTCTTTGCCAAGCCTTCGATGGTCTCTCTTCTTGACCTCCTCAAGAAACACAAGATATTCCTTGAGCGCTTTCGCGTCCCCAAAGGAGGTTCCGTATATACGCTGCAACATCCTGTTTTTTTCGTTCCCTCTCCAGTATGCCCCTGCAATGCTCAGGAGTTTGAATGCCCTGACCACCCCTGTTGAGGAAACATGGGGTCCGCGGCAGAGGTCTACAAATCCACCCTCTTCATAGACCGAGACCTGCTCGTCGGTAATCTCATTGAGGAGCTCAACCTTATACTCTTCGCCCTGCTTTCTAAAAAGCTCAATGGCTTCTTTCCGCGAAAGAATCTTCCGGTTGAAGGGCTTATTATCTTTGATGATTTCGGCCATCTTCCCTTCAATTTTCTCCAGGTCTTCGGGAGTTAACGGTCTGCTGATATCAAAGTCATAGTAAAACCCGTCTTCTATTGCAGGACCGATAGCCAATTTGGCATCCGGAAAGAGATCCTTCACCGCGTGGGCCATGATATGAGACGTGCTATGGCGGTAAGTCTCGATGTCCTCTTCAGATTTTATGGTAATTTCAGCACCTCCGGCTACGCAATTCGATATGATACACAACTTTCTTCTTGATTTTCAACACCTTATTCTTTAACAGATCCAGGTTGGATTATGACATGCGCACTACATGGCTATTGTTTATGAAGAATGAAGAAAGGATACCCTTCCACAATGGCTTCCCTTTATGAAGACTCCTGCCTTCTTCTGACCGCAAGCTTATTTAATGCATTGATATATGCCTTTGCCGCTGCGACTAAGATATCAGTATCGGCCCCCTGCCCCCTCACCTTTTTCCCGTCTTCCTCAAGGGACACCATTACCTCACCCAGGGCGTCGGTTCCGCCGGTAATGCTTTTCACTTCAAATTTAAGGAGGATGCTCTGCGTCTCTGTTACCGCAGAGATTGCTTTGTACACGGCATCTACAGGGCCATCACCATGCTCCGTCTTCTCGATAATGCGATCATTGATTTTCATGGTTAACGCAGCAGTGGGTTTCACCTTCATTCCGCTGTTCACCGAGAGGTTTACAAGACTGTAAGTCTCGGGTATCTTTGATATCTCCTCTGACACAAGGGCTTCGATGTCTTCATCAAAGATATCCTTCTTCTGGTCAGCCAGGTGTTTAAACTTGTTAAACGCCGTCTCCACTTCCTCATCACTGAGCTCATACCCAAGCTCCTTCAGTCTTGTCTTAAAGGCGTGCCTGCCAGAATGCTTTCCAAGGACGAGTTCTGTCCGGTGCAGTCCGATCTCGTCAGGACGGATAATCTCATAGGTCATCTTTTCCTTCAGGAGCCCGTCCTGATGAATGCCTGACTCATGGGCAAAGGCATTTGAACCCACAATGGCCTTATTCGGCTGTACCGGGATGCCGGTTATTCTCGTGACAAGCCTGCTCGTGCGGATAATCTCCCTTGTGTTGATCTTTGTTTCAGCACGGTAAAAGTCCTTCCGGGTCTTCAGGGCCATCACCACCTCTTCCATGGAGCAGTTCCCCGCCCGTTCACCTATCCCGTTGATGGTACATTCCACCTGTCCCGCGCCATTCATGACAGCCGCAAGGGAGTTTGCCACCGCCAGTCCTAAATCATTATGGCAATGTACCGAGATTACCGCCCGCTCCCCAATCCTTTCCTTAATGGCTTTTATCATGGTTCCGAATTCCATCGGGGTGGTATAGCCCACGGTGTCAGGGATATTCACTGTGGAGGCCCCTGCCTCTATCACCGCATCCAAAACCTCCAGAAGGTAATTCGTCTCTGTCCTCGTCGCATCCATGGGGGAGAACTCTACATCTTCCACAAGGCTCCTCGCCAATCTCACCATATCCGCAGATCTCTTTAACGCCTCGTCACGGCTCACTCTGAACTGGTATTTCAGGTGTATGTCCGATGTGGAGTGGAAGGTATGTATTCTTTTTTGGGGAGCGTCCTTCACCGCCTCCCAGGCCCTCTTTATGTCTTCTTCCCTGGCCCTGGCAAGCCCGGCCACAGTGATCCTTTTGACTTCGGATGCAATTCTCTTCACAGCCTCAAAATCTCCTGGAGATGCAATGGGGAATCCGGCCTCGACCACATCAACTCCCAGACGGGCAAGCTGCTTTGCCACCTGGATCTTCTCCTCAACATTCATGGACGCCCCCGGGGACTGTTCCCCGTCACGAAGCGTCGTATCAAATATCTTGATGACCCTCATCCTTCACCTCTTGGAGCGTTGAATCGCTCCTCTCAGCACCCTGTTTTGACGAGCCCTCAAACAAAGCCTGTCGCTCCAGTGATTTCGCCCTCCTCCTTTTTACAAGAAGGTAACCGTTTTCAATTATACCCCAAACGAGGTATGCCATAGCAAAAATAAATATTGCGGTCGAAGGATGCACAAAAAGCACAAAGAGAATTATCACGAACACAATGAGAAACCAGAAGGGCTTTTTCTCCCTGAAATCGATCTCTTTCAGGCCATGATAGCGGATGGTGCTTACCATGAGGAGAGAAAGTAAAATAGTGATAACGAGGAAGAACACATTCTGTTCAGGAACACCTTTCCAGAAATCATAATAAAAAATCACAATGGATGCCATCACCGTGGCTGCCCCCGGTATGGGCATTCCTTTGAACGACTTTGATCCCGGCATACCTGTCTGTATATTGAATCTGGCAAGCCTCAGCGCACCGCACGCCACAAAAAGAAAGGTAGCAGCCCAGCCCCACCTCCCAAAGGGCACAAGTGCCCATTTATACATCATGACTGCAGGGGCAACACCAAATGCCACGAGATCGGAAAGGGAATCCAGCTCGATTCCGAACCGTGTCGTGGTGTTGGTTAACCGCGCGATCCAGCCATCAAGACCATCGAATACATTGGCAAGGACGATGGCCCATGCCGCATAGAGGAAATTGCCGTTTATTGCGGAGAGAATGGCAAAAAAACCGCAAAACATTCCACACAACGTGAGGGTATTGGGCAAGAGATAAACCCCCTTCTTGGGCTGTTTCTCAACGCCCCCTCTTTTATGTTTGATAACCATATATAGGATATTATAATAGAAAAACCTCCATCCGGGTGAGAAATCGTATCTATCCCCTGTGATTTCCTCCTCGTAGGTAATTGACATACAGAGGGCTCTCTGTTATCTTACGTGAGCAGGCGATGGAGTTCGCCATTAACCGTCCCGATTTATCGGGACTGATAACTCCTACTCTCACAGTATATACTCAAGAGGGTGGGAGTTTTTTATTCCCGGAAAGGAGATGGGTTATGCATGAAGTATGGGGGATGGCGGCACTCTGGATAGGCCTTGCCTTAATTGCCACTTTACTTTCCATCTGGTTCCGCATTGCAACAGCCCTTTCGGAAATCGTCGTCGGCACAGTGGCCCAATTGATCATCGGCGCATTCATCGGAACGACTCTGGGCTCTGATGTGCCATGGATCAAATTCTTATCTGGCACAGGAGCCATTGTTCTCACCTTTCTGGCAGGTGCTGAGCTTGACCCAGTCGTATTTAAGGCAAAATTGAAAGAAGCCTCAGCCATTGGTTTTATCTCCTTCCTTGCGCCTTTCCTTGGCTGCACAGCGGCCGCATACTACTTCCTTCATTGGACCGTGCAGGCAAGCTGGCTTGCCGGCGTGGCCCTTTCGACGACCTCGGTTGCTGTGGTTTACGCGGTGATGCTCGAACTGGGGCTCAACAAGACCGACTTCGGCAAGGCAGTGCTCGCTGCCTGCTTCGTCACCGATCTCGGGACCGTCCTCGCCCTGGGTCTCATCTTCGCCCCTTTCACCCTGAAAACCCTGATCTTTGTTGGGGTCAGCGCTGCAGCATTCTTCATCCTCCCTTACCTTACACCTCGGTTCTTCAAAAAATACGGGGACCGGCCGTCAGAGCTCGAAGCCAAATACCTCCTGCTGTTTCTTTTCGGCTTGGGATCGCTCGCAGTGTGGTCGGACAGCGAAGCAGTGCTACCCGCGTATATCATTGGCATGGTACTCGCCGGGACCGTGGGCAAGGACCATGTGCTCATCAGGCGCCTTCGGACGCTGACCTTCGGACTGCTTACACCCTTCTATTTCATCAGGGCGGGCTCCTATGTTTCTGTCCCGGCACTTATCGCAGCGCCTGTTGCAATTCTTGTATTGTTCTTAGGCAAGATGATAACCAAGATCATCGGCGTCTATCCCGCAACTAAGACCTTTCGTTATGCGCAGCGAGAAGGTATTTATACCACTCTTCTCATGTCAACGGGACTCACCTTTGGATCTATCTCTGCACTCTTCGGGCTCACTCACAATATCATAAATCAGCAGCAGTATTCCATTCTTGTCTTCGTTGTCATTGGAAGCGCCGTGGTGCCCACACTTATTGCCAATGCCTTTTTTATTCCGCACTATCTGCTGCCAAAAAGAGAGAAGAAAGCAACATTAGAAACAAATGCTGTCAACGAAGAATAAAAAAAAGGAGGATCTTATGCTGAAGAAAATACTTGTTGCCTTTGACGGGTCACAGCAATCATACAAGGCCTTTGACTTTGCCCTTGAAATGACAAAACTATGTCCTGGCGCAGCCCCCGAGGTGATGGTTATTTCCGTTGCACAACCCCCTGAGCCGGCAGATATTGTCGAGGTGGATGCAATCATCGACAGCGCAACACAGCATTACGAAGGGTTGTTCAAAGATCTGAAAGAAAAAGCAAAAGAAAAAAATATGGAGATAAAGACTGAAGTTGTTGTGGGCCATCCTGCCGATCAG